>Ga0209239_1000857_pt1 | contig 17838 bp, 15 predicted proteins | sample GraSoi013_2_20cm_FD_185824 | JGI IMG/M metagenome (GOLD analysis project Ga0209239, IMG submission 185824) | Grasslands soil microbial communities from the Angelo Coastal Reserve, California, USA - Sample 10_02_2013_2_20cm (SPAdes) (version 2) | ecosystem: Environmental > Terrestrial > Soil >...
CCAAGGGGGCCTTCCCCGCCTGGGCGATCAGATCACCCAGCTTGCGCAGCAGCGCGGCGCGCTCCGCCGCTGGCCTGCCCGCCCAGGCGGGGAAGGCCCCCTTGGCGGCGGCAACAGCCGCATCGACCTCGGCAGCGCCGCCGCTCGCCACTTCAGCGAGCACCTCCTTTGTCGCCGGGTTGACCGTTTCGAAATAGCTGCGGCTTCCCGCCGGCTTGCCATTGATGAGGTGATCGATCTTCATCTCTGTAACGCTCAGCGACCGAAGAGCGCATCGCCCGCGATGGTGTTCTGCAGGCGGCCGAGGCCCTCGATCTCGCAGACGACCTCGTCCCCGACCTCGACATTTACCGCGCCCTCGGGTGTGCCGGTCAAGATGACGTCGCCTGCGGTCAGGGTCATGAACGAGCTCAGGTATTCGATCAGCGCCGGGACATCGGAACTCATGTCCCGTGTATTGCCCTGCTGGGTCAGTTTGCCGTTCACGTACGTGCGCAGGCCGAGGTTCGCGGGATCGGGAATGTCCGAGGCATCGACCAGCCAGGGTCCCAGCACCGTGGCACCGTCGCGGTTCTTGACACGGAGATTCGGACGGTACCAGTTCTCGAGGTAGTCGCGAATGGCGTAGTCGTTCGCGATGCAATACCCGGCCACGTGTTCCAGAGCCTCACTCCGGCGCACACCCCGCGCGCTGCGGCCGATGACCACGGCGAGCTCGCACTCGTAGTGCATGAACTTCACCCCGGCCGGTCGGCGTGTGACGCCACGGTGCCCGAGGAGCGTCCCCGGACCCTTGAGAAATACCAGAGGCTCCACCTCTTTGCCGAAGGCCAGCTCCTTCGCGCGCGCCGCATAGTTGAGGCCGAGCGCCAGGATCGTGCCGACCTCGAGCGGCGGCAACCACACGACTTCGTCCTCGGCGAGCGTGCGGCCGTCGGTGAGCCGCACGCCCGCGCGCCCGTCGGAGAGCTGCTGCGGTTGCGCGGCGTGAATTGCCCCAGCGCAGGCGACCCGCGCCAGCTTCATGCCGCGCTGTCCACGAAGGGGTTCTCGAGCCGGCCGAGCGCGTCGATCTCGATGCGCGCCACCTGACCCGCTCGTGCCCGTGGGGCGGGCGCGGCAACGCCCACGGCCAGGACGTCCCCGGGCGAGAGCGTCATGAAGTCGGTGACGTCGGCCAGCAGTTTTGCCACCGGCCGAACCAGCTGCGCGGTCGTAGCCGTCTGCTTCAGCTCGCCATCCAGGTACACACGCAGAGTCAGGGAGTCAGGGTTCGCAATCGCAGCCCGCGGCACGACGCGCGGGCCCAGTGGACAGAAGCCGTCACGCGCCTTGAAGCGGATCGACGGCCGGTAATACGGCTGGTGGGGAATGCTGACGTCGTTCACGATCAGATAGCCGGCGAGATGCTCGAGCGCGCGCTCTTCCGAGAGGCGGCAGGCAGAACGGCCGATGACGAGTCCCAGTGTTGCGCCGATCTCCAGCTCCGCCACCCCCGGGGGCACCGTGACCGGCTCGCCGCAGGCCGCGAGCGTGTTGCGCGGTTTGAGGTACAGCACCGGCGCCTGCGGCGCCCGCTGGTACGGTGGGTGATTGATGGTCTCGCCGAGCGCCTGCAGCGCCGACTGGTGGTTGAGCAGCGCGCCGTAGAGCGTTCCCGACAGACCGTAGGGCGGCACATCCATGGACACGGCGGGACGCGGGCCGAGCGGCATCTCCGGCCTCGAGCGGCTGGGAAAATTCGCTAATAGATTAGCAAATCATTCACTGATATGTGAGTATCCCGCGGCGAGATGCCCATCCGGGCGGGGCGAGCCTGTCCATGACTGCAAAAACAACCAGGCTGCACCATCGCAACCTGCCACTGTTGCTGCTACAGGCACGCGAGCGTGTCATTTCGCATTTCCGCCCGATCCTGAACGCCAACGGCGTCACCGAACAGCAATGGCGCATCGTGCGCGTGCTGTACGAGAAGCCCTCACTCGAGCCTCGGGAGATCGTCGAGCTGTGCCGCATCTCGAGCCCCAGCATGGCCGGCGTGCTGGCGCGCATGGAAGAGCTACGCCTGGTCGCCCGCCAGCGTTTAAAGCACGATCAGCGACGCGTGCGTGTCTCACTGACGCGGCGCGCACGCGCCATGGCGGCGCGCATGGCGCCGCAGATCGATGCGACCTACCGGCGCATCGAGCGGCAGATCGGCGAGGAATTCAGCGAGCGCTTCCAGCGGGCGCTCGATCAGCTGCTCGCGACGCTGGAGGCGCACGAGCCGGGCCGGCGGGCGGCCCGGGCCGATCGTGATTCCTTCGACAAAGACGATGCGTCGCTGCGGGGCGGTGCCCGTGGCGCGCTGCAACAAGAGCTGCTAGAGGGGAGAGGCCATGAGCATGCGTGAGCCGCGGATCGTGCTGATCGCAGGTGTGTGGCTGGCCGCGGCTGCCGCGGCGAACGCGGCCGCAGAGCCGACGTCGCAGGCGGGCGGGCTGGAGGAAGTGATCGTCACGGCGCAGAAGCGCTCGGAGAGCGAGCAGAGCGTGCCGATGTCGATGACCACTTTCTCGAGCGCCGCGCTCGAGCAGAAGTCGATCACCGACTTCTTCGACTACGCCACCAAGGTGCCGAACCTCGCCTTCGCTCCCACCGGCGACGGCGTCGGCACCGCGCGCACCGTGTCGATCCGCGGCATCTCCGGCGACAACGTGACGGGCTTCTACATCGACGACGTGCCGCTGCCGGACTCGGTTGATCCGCGGGTGCTCGACGTCGATCACATCGAGGTGCTGCGCGGGCCGCAGGGCACACTCTACGGCGCGCGCTCCATGGGCGGCACGGTGCGCCTGATCACCAAGGAGCCGGACATGGAGCGGGCCTCCGCGAACCTCCATGGCGGCGTCTCGAACACCGACCGCACCGACAGCCCGAACTACACCGCCGATGGCATACTCAACACCCCGCTGGGCGCTAACTGGATCGCGCTGCGCCTCACCGGCTTCTACGACGACCAGGCGGGCTACTTCAAGCGCAGCTGGTGCACCGATCCGGCGACCGCTCTGGTCACCTGCCTCCCGCTGTCCAACACCGGGCGCACGACCATCGGCAACGTCGCCGACCTCAATACCTACGGTGGTTCGGCGAGCCTGACCATCAAGGTGAACGACAACCTGACCATCACCCCGCGGGCCATGCTGCAGCGTGCCGAATACAACGGCTTGCCGCTCGTGGACGCCAACATTGACCCGAGCAACGCTATTGGGTTTCCGGTGCCCACGCCGCCAGGCTACATCTATCCGGCGCCGCGGCCGTTGACTTCCAATGACTTCACCCAGGCGCGCTTCTTCGACGTCCCGGAAGGGGGCACGGACGCCTGGGGGCTGTACTCACTCACGGTGCACTGGAAGACCGGGATCGGCGAGTTTGTTTCCTCCACCGCCTACTTCGACCGCAAGGTCGACGAGCACGAGGACCAGTCCGAGTTCATCTGGGCCGCGATCACTTCCGGGAGCTGCTACCCGCCAAATGGACCGGGGCCGCCAGCGGGAACCCCTTACTGCAATCCCCCGCAGCCTGGCCCGATCGAGGAGATCAAGGACTACCAGCGCTTCGTCGAGGAGGCGCGCTTCGCCTCGCAGCTCCAAGGCCCGATCCAGTTCGTGGTCGGCGGGTTCTTCTCGGACTTCCACGGCCGCGTGCCGTTCGCCTCGCTGTACCCGCCCTCCGAGGTGCTCGGGCTCGATGCCATCTTCACCGGTGGCCCGCCCAACAACCCCGACGGTTTCCCGAACCTGGTGTTCGCCCAGGACTTCCATACCGACGTGAAGGAGCCGGCGGTGTTCGGCGAGTTGTCCTGGGACATCACCAAGGCGCTCAAGGCCACCGTCGGCCTGCGCTGGTACCAGGTAAAGACCACCTCCGGGGGCTTCGAGGAGGGACTGGCGGTGGGTGGTGGCAAGATCGTGAGCCCGCAGGTCACGGACAGCGAGACCGGCACCAACCCGAAGTTTGAGCTCGACTACCACTTCAGCCCCGACCAAATGGTCTACGGGCTTGCCTCCAAGGGCTTCCGGCCCGGGGGCGTAGTGCCGATTGTTCCGCCGGGGACGCCGGGCACTGCCAACGACTGCGTGGTGGCGCTGCACAACGTGAACCCCAACATCACGCTCGACGATACCCGCAGCTTCCATTCCGACTCGCTGTGGAACTACGAGCTCGGCGCCAAGACCGCCTGGCTCGATCACCGCCTGACGCTGAACGCCGCGGGGTTCTATATAAAGTGGAACAACATCCAGCAGGCGGTTCTGCTGCAGTGCGGCTTCCAGTTCATCGCCAATGCCGGCGCCGCCGAGAGCAAGGGCGGGGAGCTGGAGCTGCGTGCGGCCGCCACGGAGCATCTGCAGGCCTCTCTCGGGGTCGGCTACCAGGACGCGAAGATCACCGAGGCGGGTGAATCGGCGCAGGCGGTCGGCTCGCCGGTATTCAACGTCCCCGAGTGGACCGGTAACACCTCGCTGTCGTACACACACCCGGTCAGCAGTGTCTGGAACCTGGCGGGCGAGGTCGACTACTCCTACGTCGGCAGCAGTCTCAGCTCCGCGAACGCCTCGGTTTTTCCGCGCGAGCGGCCGGCCTACCGCCTGCTCGATGCACGCCTCGCGCTCAGCAACGGCTCGACCGAGATCGCGCTGGTCGGCAAGAACCTCAGCAACACGGTCACGAACCTGGGTGATAACCGTTCGATTGCCGCGGAAGTCCCCGGCCGGCCGCGGCTGTTCCTCAATCAGCCCCGCACCATCGGCGTCGAGATCCGTGAGCACTTCTGAGCACGGCACCTTGCGCCGCAGCGATGTGATCCAGCCGCGCGGTCGTGCGTGGGCCTGCGCGGCGCTCGCTCTCGCGGCCGCTGTGAGTGGAGCTACGGCCCGGGCGCAGCTCCCACCCGATCCTGCTGGCACCATCGAGCCGCTTCCGCCTGCCTCTCCCCACTGGGTGTGGGTCAATGACGTCGCCTTCTTCGCGTTCCCGGACGGCAGGGCGTTCCTCGTGGATGGTGACAGCGGAAAGATGCTCGGCATGCTGAGCACCGGGTATTCGTTCACGGGGGTCGTTGCCCCGAAAGCTCGGGGGTTGATCTACTCGCCGGAGAGCTATTTCTCTCGCGGTACCCGCGGGGCACGCACCGATGTGGTGACGATCTACGATGCCACGCGCCTCGTGCCTGTGGTAGAGATCGAGATTCCGCCGAAGCGAGCATCGGTCATGCCCATGCCCGGCGCCCAGGCCCTGACCGACGATGATCGTTTCCTGCTCATCTACAACTATACCCCGGCGCAGTCGCTCACTGTCGTGGATACGCGCTCGAGGAAGTTTGTAGGCGAGATCGAGATCGCCGGCTGCGCGCTCGTTTATCCCACTGGCCCGCGGACGTTCTTCTCGATCTGCGGCGATGGTGCGCTCCTTGTCACCACGCTGACGGACGAGGGCAAGGTGGCCCGCAGCACCCGTACGGCCGCGTTCATGGATGTGCTGAACGATCCGCTTACCGAGAAGGGGGTACGCCGGGGAGACACCTGGCTGTTCGCATCCTTCGAAGGGATGCTGCATCCGCTTCGCAGCACTCCCACCGGAGTCGAAGCGGCTCCCACCTGGCCGCTGTTCACGCCGCAGGAGCTTACGCAGCACTGGCGTACCGGCGGACTGCAGCATCTAGCAGTGCATGGCGGTAGCGGCCGGCTGTTCGCGATCGTGCATCAGGGCGGGCCTGAGACGCACAAGGACCTCGGCAACCAGGTCTGGGTCTATGATCTCGTCTCCCACAGGAGAGTGCAGACCGTTGCCATGCGCAACAAGGTCGGTTCCATCCAGGTGTCGCAAGACCCGCAGCCCTTGCTGTTCGCGTGCTCGCTCGAAAACAACCGACTGGACATCTACGACGCGACTTCCGGCAAGTACCTGAGAAGCGTGGACCCGCTGGGACTCACTCCCACCGTCCTGGTGACCCCCTGAGGGTCCACGCGAATGCCTGACAGGCGCAGCTCGATCGACGCCCGGGTAGAACGGCTGGCACGTGACATGGCGCAGCGGGTCTCCCGGCGGAGCTTCATCGGCAGTATCGGTGCGCTGTTGTGCGGCGCTGCGAGCGTGCCCCTGTTGCCGGTGGCGCGCGGTGAGTCGCCCGCTCGAGCCTCGCCCGGCACTGGCGCGGATCCCGGCGACCCGCAGACCTGTGAGTACTGGCGGCACTGCGCCATCGACGGATTCCTGTGCGCCTGCTGCGGTGGCTCGGCACACAGCTGCCCGCCGGGCACCGAGCCCTCGGCCATCACCTGGGTCGGGACCTGTCACAATCCGGCCGACGGGCATGACTACATCATCTCCTACAACGACTGCTGTGGTAAGAGCGAGTGCGGCCGCTGCCTGTGCAATCGCAACGAAGACGACAAGCCGCTGTATATGCCCTTCAAGTCGAACGACTACAACTGGTGCGCCGGCAGTAAGGTTGGGATTTCCTACCACTGCTCCACGGCGCGCATCGTCGGCATAGCGAAGTGAAGCGCGGCGCGGCATATGTGGCCGGATTCGGTGTGGCCTGCGTGTGCCTGGCCATGCCATCGTGGGCGGAGCAGCCAGTTGTGCTCACATCAGCGGCGCAAGCGAACTACATGCTCAACTGCATGGGGTGCCATCTGCCTGATGGCTCCGGTGCGGCAGGCAAGGTCCCCTCAGTGCGTGAGTCACTCGTGACTCTCTCCAGCAGCGCTGCCGGCCGACGGTTTCTGGTGCAGGTGCCGGGTGCTTCACAGTCGCCACTCACCGATCTCGAGCTGGCGCAGGTCCTCAACTGGATGGTGCGCAACCTCAGCGCACCTGCTGTGCCTGCCGATTTCATAGACTTCACCGCTGCGGAAGTCGCCAGCTATCGCCGTCCTCCGCTCGTCAAAGTCCGCGAGACGCGAGCGGGCCTTCTCGAGTCGGCTGCAGATCAGATCGCGCGATAATCGACGTGGACCTACAGCGCGACGTTCACGACCTGCACCGTGCGCTGGGTGGCGGCTGATCTCGGCGGGCAAGGCGGCTCGGGGCGACGTCGCCCGGGCGTGACGGACGTTGCCCGCCACGCGCAGCCCGCGTGTGAACGCAGGGCTACTACGCGAGCGAGGTGGCGCGCGCAGCAGCAGGCGCGGCGCTCGCGTTGGTCTCGGCCTGCTCGGCCTCGATGAGCTTTTCCAGCACGCGTCTGAAGTGCGCGAGCGGCGCGTCAGCCAGAATCGCGAGCGGTCGAAAGCCCGGATCCTCCTCGAAGGTCTCTTGCTGGCGCTCGATGATCGCCTTGTCCTCCATGAACCCTTCGATCAGGCTGTCCAGGAGCGATCGGGAAATGGTGGGGTCGTCACCCTCGAAATTGTTGAGGTACACCCAGAAGAAGTGCGTCGTGCGCTCGGTCTCCGGCGTCATGTACTGACAGTTGCGATATTCGCGCGCATTCTGGACCTTGCCCGCCTCGGCGCCCTGACCCGCGGGCGCGAACATAGTCTCCATATAGAAAATGCCAGGTACGAGCATGGTCACGTGATTGCGCCGGTCCACCCTCGCATCCTTGTCGCGAATGACTTTCTTGTGGAACGGCGGTGACTCGCTATTCATGTGCCAGCGTTCCACGCGGAAGCCACGCTCCTGTTTCTCGACCACGGTCGGCTTGGTGACGTATGCGTACTCCTCTGTACCGCCGAGCGTGTGGGTGTGAACGAACGCCAGGTGCGAGAAATCGCTGAGATTGTCGACGATGAGCAGGTAGTTGGCATCGTAGTGGAGGTAGGCCGGCAGCCCCTTCCACTTAGGGTCGTGCAGCGGAGCAAATTCGGAAATCAGGGCACGGTCGGCGCGCGCCGGGTCACCCATCCAGATCCAGATGATATGGCCACTCTCCACGATCGGGTACGTCCGCACCCGCAGCTTGGGCGGAATCATGTCCTGGCCGGGAATCTGTACACACTTGCCGGTGTGGTCGTACTTGATACCGTGATACATGCAGCGCACGCTGTCGCCTTCGCGGCGTCCCTCGGACAGGAGTGCGCCGCGATGCGGACAACGGTTGTTTAGCGCGATGACCCCGCCACTGTCGCCTCGATAGAGCAGGACATGCTCGCCGAGCAACGTGCGGGCCAACATCTTGCCGTCGATGAGCTCGTAATCCCAGGCGGCCACATACCAGCAATTCTTGAGAAACATGACGTCTCCCGAGTCGTGACACCCATCCAAGAGCCTATGCGGTCGGATCACCCGCTGGACCGGGCAGAACGGCTTTATGATAGAACAGCCGCTCCGTAGCAGGCCGTTTGCCGATAATACTATGAAATATCGAAGGTTTATGTCAGCAATAACTCGCTACTATCAGCTCATCGGCTTCGTCACCGCCGCTCGCCGCTGCCTCGCGACCGGTGTCGCGTGCCTCGCGCTCTTCGCGGGGCCACGGGCCGCGCTTGCGGCAGCCACCGGAGGCGCGGCTGGCGAGCCTTGGCAGAGCTTGCCGCCAACCCCGTCCCTGCCTACTTCCGCCAAGAGCGGCTACGCCCTCGTGAACGGCATCCGAATGTTCTACGCGGTCTTTGGTCAAGGCTTGCCGGTCCTGCTGCTGCACGGAGGCCTCGGCAACTCGAACTATTGGGGTGAAGTCATTCCGATCCTGGTGCGAAATCACTACGAGGTCATCGTCACCGATAGTCGTGGTCACGGCCGCAGCACGCGCACCGCGGAGCCCTACAGCTACGAGCTCATGGCCTCCGATGTGCTCGCATTACTTGATTACCTCAAGTTGACGAAAGTTGATCTGGTCGGCTGGAGTGATGGCGGAATCATCGGACTCGCGATCGCCATGCGGCACCCGGAGCGTCTGCGCCGGCTGTTTGCTTACGGGGCTAACTCGGACCCTTCCGGTGCGCGGCCGGACATGGAGGGCAACGCAACCTGGACGAGTTACATAGAACGTACGCGCGGAGAATACCGCCAGCTGTCCCCCACCCCCCAGGACTACGAGACCTTTCTCGCGCAGATCCAGGCCATGTGGGCGCAGCAGCCGAATTTCACGGCCGCGCAACTGAAGCGGATTACGGTGCGAACCGCCATCGTGGATGGCGCGCACGATGAGGCTATCAAGCCTGAGCACACCAGGTATCTGGCCAGGACCATCCCGGGAGCGAAGCTCATCATTCTCCCGGACGTCAGTCACTTCGGCATGCTGCAGAACCCGCAGGAGTTCAGCGATGCCGTAACCAATGTCCTCAAGTAGTGCTCAAATTATCTGCCCACAGTGGGCCCCGGCGGCGTTTCGAAAACCGCCCAAGGCATCGGCCTTGGCTTGCTTGGCGCGGTCCGGCCCTGACGGGCTCGAGCAGCGGCGAGACTCTCGACGTTGTCAATCCCGCCACCGAGACCGTGCTCAGCAGTATCTCGGCCGGTTCGACGAATCAGCGACCCTCAGGGCTTCAGCGCAGCCTGTGCGTCTTGAAAACTTCCGTGGAAGTAGGCCACGTTTTGGAAGGCCTCGCGTACGAGCGCTTCGGCTACATAGCGGGCCTCGGCAACATCTCGTCCGATGACAATGAGCCGGGTATTGTGGTCTTGCATGGGCAGTCTTCCATCGTCCTTCGCCCGTTTCACGTCCCCTATATCCTTGCCCTCCAACACGCCGCTTCGCGGGATGTTTCGAGCGTTCGGAAGAGAGCCACTGCGAAAGTCTTCGGCTTCGCGGACATCGACGATGACTGCGGTCTGATCGTTAGCGGCGACGTACCTGAGCCCGTCCGGCTCTATCTCCGTCACGCCGCCCAGTGCGCGCCAGACTGGAATACCGAGCTGATAGCGACGAACGTTGGTGTAGCCCGCCGCGAGGAGCTCCTCGGCAAGCCGCTTGCTCTTACCGCAGTAGGGACCGTTACAGTAAAGTACCAGCCGGGCCTGCTTCTTCCCCTCGAGCAACCGACCGACCTCCGCAACATCGGAAACGTAGGTCGACATGGAAACGCCGGGCTTTGCGGCGACGTTCTTGGCACCCGGTATGTGACTGATCGCGTACTCTCGGAGGGGGCGCGCGTCGAGAACTACCGCGCTCATGTCAGCGAGAATGCCTCTGAGCTGCTCCGTCGAAACCTCGACGGTTCGTTGCCCGGATTCGCCGAGTGTCGCCTGATAGACGTTCCCGGTAGTCTGTCCGTACGCGGTGGTCATTGAACCGAACAACACGGCGGTCCACAGGGCGGTCGGGTGTTTCATCTCTGCAATCTCACATGCGCTCGCCGCTTGAGCTTCTCGAGTACAGCATCCGGGCTAAGGTTGCGCAATCCGGGGCTACCGGTTACCACAGGCCTTGACGTGTCGGTCGCCACAGCGGCTGCTAGGCGTCGCTTGAGCCCGCGGCCGTGCGGTGCGCAATTCAGGGCGGGTGCCGTGCTCACGAGTGTGCTGACCGCGTCTTCGGCCTCTGCGCGAGATGGCTGGACGCCCCGATGTTGCTGTGCCGCATTTTTCAGGCAGTCCCCATCGGCGAGCTGACCCGCAACCGAATACGTTTGGTGCCGAACGCCCGCCGTTTCAAATCCCGCCACTGCATTCGGGTGCCGATCACCAGCGTTGACCAGGCTGCCGACACGCCTGCGATGCCGGGCCTCCGCCACGCCAGCGTCGGCACCAGTGCACTCAACACCATCCGGTCATCGTCGCGGCTGATACTGCCGATCCCGCCAGCGTCTGGCCGACCCGCACGTTCTGGTGCTCAATGACAGAGCAGCTCGCATCGGCCATCGGTCTCACAGAGCGCCGCGCGGGAATAAAAAAGGCGCGCCGCAAGTCTCTCTGATCAAGCACGGCGACTTCGACGGCGCGCGGATCGGCGAATCTACAGTCTCGTGCACAAAGGACGCGAGTTTGGGTGTTCAACTACTACTGTCTGGAGTTCTGAAGCCATGTATCAAGAAACAAGCATGCAATGGTCGAACCTCATTCGTCGCTTGGCGATAACGCTCGTAGCAAGCGCGGCTATTGGGACTCAAGGCGCCCGCGCCGGATCGTCCAACAACATCGTACTAGTACCACCAGCGGGTCTACCCGAATTGGCGCAAAAAGCTGGCGAGGCGATGTTTCTCCGCGAAGCCCACGATGGCCGAACGGTTCTGTATATGGAGCAAGACCAGGGTACGGCACTAGCTATCCTTGACGTGACTGACCCACGTCATGTCAAGAGCGACGGAACGGTGAGACTTGATGTTCCCGGGGTATTTGACTTTATTTCCGATCTGGGAAGCCGCGCAGCACTCATCCGGTTTCGCCAAGGACAAGGAAGCGCGGTGCTTGACTTTCACAATGACAAACGTCCAAGTCTCAAAATAATTCAAGGCATACCTATGCAGGGCTCGCTCGTGCGCTTGGGTAACGATGGATTCACCGTCACCAGCCCGGCAGAGGCGACTCCGGCGCCAAGCGATTCATTTGTCGATACGTCGGTGATCGATATAGCGAATCTACCGGACCGCGTTCGCGTCTTCGACGTTAAACGGGTCCGCGAGGAAATTACCAATGAGGCGACGGGCACGACATTCCTGCTCGCCGACGATGGGCTATATCTGGTCCGACGGCCGTCCGTCGAGCGAGATAAGGAGAGCCGTGAACGGCTCAGGACTGATTTCTAAGGACAGGAAATGACGACCGATTACGTGCATGTCGATATCTTCAGCTCTCTGCCCTACAGCGGCAATAGCCTCGCTGTCTTTCCGGATGCGCGTGGTCCCATACGGTCCGGGCCCGGGTACTCGACCTGTTTGAGGAATTGCCCTTCGCCGGTCGCCCGGTGATCGGCCGGGCCGCCGTGCTGCACCATGGCTCCGGGTCGGTCTGCCAGAATTCTTTGAGGACCCGCGCAAGGAATTGCCCTTTAGCGGGGTCTTCTCCTGGAAAGACGGCCGATTGCGCCTGCTCACCCACCAGCTGAAGGGTCCCAATGGCATCGTCTTTTCTCCCGATGAGAAATACCTCTACGTCAGCAACTGGGATCCGAAAGCCAAGACGGTCACCCGTTATCCGGTAGAGAGCGACGGTACGATTGACCGAGGCGCCATTTTCATCGACCTCACGCAGCAGATACCGGGGGAGGAAGCATTGGACGGCATGAAGGCGGACGTTAAGGGCAACCTTTATCTTTCCGCACCCGGGGGCGTATGGATCTTCGATCCGCAAGGCCGCCACCTGGGCACGATCAGCGCCCCGCGCTCCGTGCACAACTTCGCCTGGGGTGGGAAGGACGGCCGCACGCTCTATCTGTGTGCGCGCAGCGCGCTCTATCGCATCGAGCTGCTGCAGCCGGGAATTCGTCCATGACCTTTCCCCGAACTGATTTTGCCTCCGCCAACAACGCCTTCGAGCGTGAGTGGCTGGTCACCAACGCCCTGGGCGGCTTTGCCTGCGGTACCGTGGCACAGGCGAACACGCGCCGATATCACGGGCTGCTGGTGGCGTCCGTGCAGCCGCCGGTGCAGCGCGTATTGATGGTGTCCAAGGTGGAAGTTCACGTGCGCTACCGCAATCGCAGCTACGAGCTCGGCTCTAACGAGTTTGCCGGTGGCACGATCAGCCCGCGCGGCTTTGAGCTCCTGAGCGCTTTTGAAGATCAAGACGGTCTGCCGGTATGGACCTATGCCTGTGGGGACGCCCGGCTCGAGCAGCGCCTGTGGATGGCTGACGGACGCAATACCACCTACGTCAGATTCCAGCTTCAGGACGCCAGCGCCGCGATGGACCTCGAGCTGCGGCCCCTGTGCACGTATCGCGACTATCACTCCCATGTACGGGGCGGTTGGTCACTTGAAGTGGCGGACGAGCCGCACGGCTGCCGCGTGACGGCCTTTTCGGCGGCGCGCCCGTACCGCGTTCTGACCGATCGCGGAGACTTCCAACGGGAGCCGGACTGGTACTGGAATTTCTATCATCGTGCCGAAGCCGAACGGGGTCTCGACACCACCGAGGACCTGTTCCGGCCCGGCACGTTCCGGGTGCGCCTGGAGCCTGGCGACGTGGTGACACTGATCGCCACGGCCGAGTCCGAATTCGATCCTCCGGCGACGGCGTTCGATCGGGAACACAAGCGCCGGCGCTCACTATTGCGCACAACACCCTCGGGGGCGCCCGATTGGATCAAGCGACTGACGCTCGCGGCCGATCAGTTCATCGTGCGCCGTTCGGCGCCGGGCGGCGAGTTACGCGGTACGACCGTTATCGCAGGCTATCCGTGGTTCAGCGACTGGGGGCGCGATACCATGATCGCGCTGCCGGGCCTGGCGCTCGCCACCGGGCGGACCCAGGACGCGGCCGCCATCCTGCGCACCTTTGCCGCCCACGTGAGCGAGGGGATGCTGCCCAACCGCTTTCCGGATGGCGGCGAGGAACCCGAGTACAACACGGTCGACGCGACATTGTGGTATTTCCATGCGGTGGGGGCCTACCTGGCCGCCACGGCGGATCAATCGCTGCTGCGCGACCTGTATCCCGCCCTGCGCGACATCATCGACTGGCACCGCCGCGGAACCCGGTACGGCATTCATGTCGATCCCGCGGACGGCCTGCTGTTCGCCGGAGTGCCGGGAGTGCAGCTGACGTGGATGGACGCCAAAGTGGGGGACTGGGTGGTCACCCCCCGGATTGGCAAACCCGTCGAAATCAATGCACTGTGGCACTACGCCCTGACCCAAATGGCAGCTTGGGCCCAAATCCTCAAAGACCGGCATGCCGCCGCGGACTACGAGACCCCGGCAGCCCGAGTCGCCACTAGCTTCGCGGAACGATTCTGGTACCCGCAAGGCGGGTATCTCTATGACGTGATCGACGGACCCGACGGTGTCCTGGATATCGAAGGGCGCCGTGTGGATACGAGCTTGCGGCCCAATCAGATTTTTGCCGTCTCTCTCGGTACCAACCTTCTGGATCCCGTGCGCGCGCGTGCGGTCGTAGACGTGTGTGCCGCAGAGTTGCTGACCCCCGTCGGCTTGCGCAGCCTTGCACCCACCGACCCACACTATGCAGGCCACTACACGGGAGACTCGCGTCAACGCGATGGGGCCTACCACCAGGGAACCGTCTGGAGCTGGCTCCTAGGTCCCTTTGCCCTCGCGCATCACTGCGTGTACCGCGATCCCGGACATGCCGTCGCTCTTCTCGGGGGGCTCGCCAACCATCTGGATGAGGGCTGCATCGGAAGCGTCAGCGAGATCATGGACGGCGATGCGCCCCACGCGCCGCGCGGCTGTTTCGCGCAGGCCTGGGGCGTCTCCGAGACGCTGCGCGCCTTTCATAGCCTGACCCATGAGCGTGCCCGCAGCACCACCACCCGCGCCGTCGGAGGTTGATATGACGATTCCCGCAAGCGTCGAACAGGCCCGGCTCTCAAGCGACGGTGAGCGCTGGAAGGGCTGGGGCCCTTACCTGTCGGAGCGGCAGTGGGGCACGGTCCGCGAGGACTACAGTCCGCACGGCAATGCGTGGGACTACTTCCCGCACGATCACGCGCGCAGTCGCGCGTATCGCTGGGGGGAAGACGGCATCGCAGGCTTTTCGGATCGCGAGCAGCGGCTGTGCTTTGCACTCGCACTGTGGAACGGGCGAGACCCGATCCTTAAGGAGCGGTTGTTCGGGCTGACCAACGGAGAAGGGAATCACGGCGAGGATGTCAAAGAGCTCTACTACTACCTCGACGCCACGCCGACGCACTCCTACCTGAAGATGCTCTATAAGTATCCGCAGGCCGAGTACCCGTACGGTCGCCTGGTGGAGGAGAACCGTCGACGGGGCATCGGACAGCCGGAGTTCGAGCTCGTTGACAGTGGTCTCTTTGAAGCCAACCGCTACTTCGACGTCTTCGTCGAGTATGCGCAGGCGGAACCGGGCGATGTTCTGATCCAGGTCACGGTCGAAAACCGCGGACCCGAGGCTGCATCGATTCACCTCCTTCCGCAGCTATGGTTCCGCAACACCTGGAGCTGGAAGGCCGACGCGGCTCGTCCCGTCCTTACGCAGTCGGCTCCGCGTGTCATCAGGGCAGAGCATCCGGATCTCGGCGTCTACCATCTGCACGCCGACGGCGACCCCACGGAACTGCTGTTCTGCGACAACGAGTCGAACAATCAGCGACTCTGGAATCAGCCCCGTACTGCCGGCTTCTTCAAGGACGGCTTCAACGATCGAGTCGTTCATCGGGACACGACGGTTGTGAATCCTGCGCAATGCGGCACCAAGGCCGCACCTTGGTACACCCGGGAGGTGCCCGCCGCCGGGCGTATCCAGATCCGACTGCGTCTGTGTCGCGAGCTCCGCAGCGCGGCCTTCCAGGACTTCGACCGGATTTTCACACGCCGGCTCCGGGAAGCCGACGAGTTCTACGCGCATTTGCAGCGGGACATTCCTAACCCCGATGCGCGCCTCGTTCAGCGCCAGGCCTTTGCCGGGATGATCTGGAGCAAGCAGTACTTCTACTTCGACGTCGCCGAGTGGATTAAAGGGGACCCTTCACAGCCTCCACCTCCGGCCAATCGACGCCACGGTCGCAATCGCGAGTGGGAGCATTTGAACAATGCCGACATCATCTCGATGCCGGACAAATGGGAATACCCCTGGTACGCAGCCTGGGACCTCGCCTTTCACTGCATTCCGCTCGCGGATCTCGACGCAGAATTTGCCAAGGAGCAGCTCGTGCTCCTGACGCGCGAGTGGTACATGCACCCGAACGGGCAGCTACCCGCCTACGAGTGGGCCTTCGGGGACGTCAATCCACCGGTGCATGCCTGGGCGACGTGGCGCGTGTTCCAGATCGACCGCAAGCAACGCGGGGGCCAGGGCGACCTGGCATTCCTGGAGCGCGTGTTCCACAAGCTGATGCTGAACTTCACCTGGTGGGTCAACCGCAAGGATGCGGAGGGCCGCAACGTGTTCCAGGGTGGCTTCCTCGGGCTCGACAACATCGGGGTCTTCGACCGCAGCAGCCAATTGCCGACCGGCGGTCATATCGATCAGTCGGATGGCACCAGCTGGATGGCGATGTATGCCTTGAATCTCATGCGCATCGCGCTGGAGCTGGCCCAGCACAACCGGGTGTACGAGGATATCGCCACCAAGTTCTTCGAGCATTTCCTGCACATCGCCGAGGCCATGAGCCACGTCGGTGGCGAGGACGGGGGCATCGGGCTGTGGGATGACCAGGATAAATTCTTCTATGACGTCCTTCACTTACCCGATGGCAGCACGCGACCCTTGAAAGTGCGCTCGATGGTCGGACTCATCCCGCTCTTCGCCGTCGAGACACTCGAACCGGAGCTCCTGGAAAAGCTCCCGGACTTCAAACGCCGCCTTGAATGGTTCCTCGCCAATCGCCCCAAACTGGCCGCGCTGGTCTCGCACTGGAACCAGGAAGGCCGTGGTCACCGGCGTCTGCTGTCCTTGCTGCGCGGACACCGCATGAAGCGTCTCTTGACGCGAATGCTGGACGAGACCGAGTTCCTCTCCCCTTACGGCGTGCGCGCACTCTCCCGGGTCCACGAGCACTCGCCCTACGTGTACCGGCACGACGGCATGGAGCTTTCCGTCCGCTACCAGCCGGCCGAATCCGACAGCGGGTTGTTCGGGGGCAACTCGAACTGGCGCGGGCCGATCTGGTTTCCGGTCAATTTCCTCATCATTGAGTCCCTGCAGAAGTTCCATCACTACTACGGTGACGACTTCCGTATCGAATGCCCGACGGGCTCAGGGAACCTCGCAACCCTCAACGAGGTTGCCAACGAGATCGCCAGCCGTTTGACCCGGCTGTTCCTTGCAAATGGGGACGGACGCCGGCCGGTCCACGGCCTCAATGAGCGCACCCACGCCGACCCGAACTTCCGGGACTACGTCCTCTTCTATGAGTACTTCCACGGCGACACCGGGCGCGGTGTCGGTGCCGCGCACCAGACCGGCTGGACCGGGCTGGTGGCGAAGCTTCTCATGCCGCGTTACGCCGCCGAGGTTCGCCCGTGTAAGGCCGAACAGGCAGCTGAGAATGCTCCTGAACGCTTGAAGGCTGCGGCAAGCTCCAAGTCCCGGCGTCCACGGGACGTCCGCCCCACCCCCTGACATTTAACGAGGTCCTCCCATGGATGCCCCAGTTTGCTATGCCCACCTGCCCCAGCCCGTCATGCCGCGGGTCCCGCCCCAAAAGCTCCTGCTGGGACAGAAGGCGCTCGTCACGGGCGCGAGCACCGGCATCGGGCGCGCCATCGCCCTCTCCCTCGGCGACGCCGGGGCCGATGTGGCCATCAACTACATCAGCGGCGAGGACAAGGCCGAAGCCCTGGCGGCAGAGATCCGTGGGAAGGGGTCGCGAGCACTGGCGCTGCGCGCAGATGTCTCGGATGAGTCGCAGGTCCGCGCCATGTTTGGCTCGATGCTCAAGGAGCTCGGCACGATCGACATCCTCGTCAACAATGCCGGCCTTCAGCAGGACGCGCCTTTTCACGAGCTGACCCTGGCGCAGTGGAACAAGGTACTGGCCGTGAATCTCACCGGTCAGTTCCTGTGTGCCCGCGAGGCGGTGCGCGAATTCATGCGCCGCGGTGTACGCCCCGAGGTGTCCTGCTCTGCCGGCAAGATCCTGTGCGTCAGCTCAGTACATGAAGTGATTCCCTGGGCGGGCCACGTGAACTATGCGGCCTCCAAGGGCGGCGTCATGCTGATGATGAAGAGCCTGGCACAGGAGGTCGCTCCGTACCGGATCCGAGTCAATTCGATCTGTCCAGGCGCAATCCGCACGCCGATCAACATGGAGGCCTGGGACACACCGGC
>Ga0209239_1000859_pt1 | contig 17816 bp, 11 predicted proteins | sample GraSoi013_2_20cm_FD_185824 | JGI IMG/M metagenome (GOLD analysis project Ga0209239, IMG submission 185824) | Grasslands soil microbial communities from the Angelo Coastal Reserve, California, USA - Sample 10_02_2013_2_20cm (SPAdes) (version 2) | ecosystem: Environmental > Terrestrial > Soil >...
CGCTGAATCCCGCCATGCAGCTTGGCATTGACAAGCGGGTTGGCACGATTGACGTCGGGAAAGATGCCGACCTCGCGATTTACAATCGCGATCCGCTAAGCGCTTACGCTGTGGTGCAGAAAACGTTGATCGATGGGCGCATTTACTTCGACCTTCAGCGCGACATCGCGGAACGCGCAGAGCGCGAAAAAGAGAAGAAAGCGCTGATCGACAAATTCAAGAAAGCAGCGGAGAAGAAGCCGGAAGAGAAAAAGCCCGATGCCGCCAGTCAAAAACCCGGCGAGAAGAAACCCGAAGAGAAAAAACCGGAAGTAAAGAAGCCGGAAGAAAAGCCCAGGCCGCCTCAATCGGGCGGCACGGACGCTGGCTCGGCCGTTACTCTCGGGGGTGCGCTGTGAGGACCGCCGCCCTCGCTTTTCGAATCGCACTAATTCTCGTCATCACTTCCGCAGTGCCTGCTATCGCAAGCGCGCAAGCCCAACCCTCCAACACCTATGCGATCACTCACGCGAAAATCTTCACGCTTGCGGGAAACCCCATCGAAGACGGCACGGTTGTCTTTCGCGAGGGAAAAATCATAGCCGTTGGTGCAGGCATTGACATCCCAGCGGGCGCGCAGGTCAAGGACGCAAAGGGATTGCAGGTCTATCCGGGGATGTTCGACTCGATCACTCAGATGGGACTGCGGGAGATTGGCGCCGTCAGCGCCACTGTCGATTCGACGGAGACGGGAAGCTACAATCCGGACGTTATTGCGGCCACGGCCGTATCTCCCTCCAGCGAACACATTCCCGTCACGCGCGCTGCGGGCATCACGGAAGTTCTGGCCGTTCCCGGCAGCGGCGGATTTGATTCCGGCGGGTCGAACGGCATTATCGGCGGCCAGGCCTCCGCGATCCACCTGGCCGGGTGGGTCATCGATGAAATGCTCATCAAAAAGAGCGCGGCGATGGTACTCCGGTGGCCAGAGATTGAGACGCAAACGTTCGATTTCGCGACTTTCTCGCGCAAGGAAAAACCATATAGTGAGGCCAAGCAGGAGTACGACAAGCAGGTGAATGAAATCACCGACTGGCTGGAGCGCGCCCGCCACTACGCCCAGGTTATGGAAAAAAGTTCGCCTGCGAAATACGATCGCGACGTGAAGCTCGAAGCGCTTGCGCCGGTTGTTCGCCGCGAGCTGCCCGTCCTGGTGTTTGCCGATCGCGCGCGAGAGATTCGCAACGCGGTTGAGTTCTGCGACAAGCAGGAGCTGAGGATGATCCTCGCCGGCGGAGCCGAGGCCTACAAGGTTAAGGACCTTCTCCGCTCGAAAGGCGTGCCCGTTATCTTGCGCCCCATGCTGACGCTTCCGCCCGATGAGGATGATCCTTACGATCGATTGCTCTCGCAGCCCGCGGAGCTGGCTGCTGCCGGCGTGAAGTTCGCCATCGCCAGCTTTGACAATTCTTTTGCCCGGCGATTGGGACAAAACGCAGCCAACGCCGTCGCGCACGGCCTGCCGTATGACGAGGCGCTTAGGGCCGTGACGATTTATCCAGCGCAGATTTTCGGCCTCGGTGATCAGATCGGAACCATCGAGCCGGGCAAGCTCGCCAACCTCATTGTCACCAACGGCGACCCGCTGGAACTGACCACCGACGTGAAGTACCTCTTCATCAGAGGACAACTCACGTCCATGGAAAACCGGCACCTGCGCCTTTACGAGAAGTACTCAAAGCGGCCGAAAGCGCAGTAACTTAGCCGGACTTTTGCGAAGGAGGGGGGAATGACACTCTTTCGCTTCCCCGCGGAGTAAACTTCGCCCAAAGCTAACTTCCGAGAAACTTTTTGCCCAAAGTTGCGTTCCTATAGGTTGAACCCCATGCGAACACGTCTGCTCGTGGCCTTCATCGTGGTTACCCTAACAGCGCAGATGCGCCCTGTCCGCGCGCAAGAGGAGCCGGGGAAAATCGTCGAGCAGTACGTAAGGGCTGCAGGAGGCAGCAAGGCGCTGGGCAGGATTCAAACCTTAATCATTGAAGGGGCTTTCCTGAGCGAAGACGGGAAGGCAGGGACGTACACGCTGGATACCAAGCTGCCGAACCGCTACTACTCGGAATTGCTGCTTGGCGAAAAGAACCTGATCGAGGCGTATAACGGCAAGTCAGCGTGGCATCAGAATCATGCCGGCGAGCTTGGCACGCTGGTGGGCCCCGAAGGGATGCAATTGGAAGCGGCCGCGCAGTTTTACAACTCCCGGCTGCTGAATCTCAAGAAAAACAAAATCACTATGGCATTTGCGGGACACACGCAAGTGCGAGGAAAAGACACACTGCAACTCGCGGTCACCACGGCGACCGGAGTGAAGCGGCAAGTATTCTTCGATCCACAGACCCACCTTATTGTGAAGGAAGCGGCAACCGTCGGCGGCATCGACGAAGAGATCCTCTACGACGACTACCGAGCGGTGAATGGAGTGGAATTGCCGCACAAAATTGAGCTGCACCGAGGAAACGACAAATACGACATCAGCGTGACACGCGCCGTAATCAATGGAGCCGTGGGCGAGCGCGTGTTCGATTTCCCCATCAAATCGCAAGTCAAGCTGCCGGACCTGAAAGCGTTGTTCAAAGAGATTGATGAAAATCAGAAGGCCATCGACAAGCTCAAAGAGAACTACGCGGGGTCGCAATCCGAGGAAGAAACCGAATTCGAGGGCGATGGGCGCGTGAAAAAACACGAGATCAGCGAGTACACGTTTTTCTATCTCAACGGGGATGAGATCACTACTCTGGTGAAGAAAGACGGCAAGCTGCTAGGCGACGCGGAACAGAAAAAGGAAAACGACAAGACGCAGAAACGCATCGAGGAACACCAAAAGCGCGCCGCCAAAAAAGAAGCCAAGGAAGAGAAAGCCAAGGAAGAAGGGAAGAGCGACGAAAAAGATGAGCCGGGGATTGAGATTTTCCTGCGCGCGTGCCAGTTTGTAAATCCGCGCCGCGAGCGCTTTCGCGGACAAGACGTATTGGTTTTCGATTTCGAGCCGAATCCCGAATTCAAGCCGCACAAGCTGGCGGAAAAAGTGGTGCAGAAACTTGCCGGAGTCGTTTGGGTGGACGAGAAGGCGCACGACGTGGCGCGGCTAGAAGCCTATTTCACCGGCGACATGAAAATCGGCGGCGGCTTGCTGGCGAATCTTCAGAAGGGCACCAGCTTCGTTTTCGAGCAATCGTTTGTGAATAACGAAGTGTGGCTGCCGACCTGCATGGAGGCTCACGTTGGAGTGCGCTTCCTGCTCGTGAAAGGAATCAAGGCCAGTATCGTGACGCGGTATTGGGACTACAAGAAATTCAACGTGGAGACCCTCTCTACCATCGCCAAGCCCAAGGGAGCGACCGATGCGCCCGCCGATCCCCCGACAAAGCCCCAGTGAAAGCAACACGAGCCAGCGTGACTCGCGGCAGATAGTCTGAGGTACAATCCAGCGAATGAACTCGTGGAGTGAATCCGGCTGGGAAGAGAATTTCGGGAGTGCCTGGGTCTTTCTCTGTTTGGCGTTTTGCGCGCACGTGGCGGACGAAGCGCTGACGGGCTTTCTTCCTATTTACAATGCCACAGTTCTGGCGATGCGCAGCCAATACAACTGGTTTCCAATGCCGACATTCGAATTTCGCGAATGGTTGACGGGGCTCATCGTTGCAAATATTGTTCTCTTGCTGCTGACGCCGTTGGCGTTTCGAAATGCGCAGTGGCTGCGTCCGCTGGCATATGTGCACGCTGGCGTTCACTTGCTGAATGGAACGGGGCATACGTTGGCAACGATTTTCGGACAAACCGTCTCGACCATTCACTTCGCGCGTCCCGCGCCGGGTTTTTATTCATCGCCGCTGCTTTTCGCAGGTTCGATCTATCTTCTGATTCGTTTGCGTACCAGCCGCCGAGGGCAAAGCCTGGCAGCCGTTTCCTGAACGAACAAAGCGAAGGTGAGGGAGGAATATGCGACGAAATAGCTTTCCCAACTTTTTCTTGATGATTGTGGCGCTGCTGCTTGGCGCGAGCGCTGATTTACGCGCGCAGGAGAAGCCAGAAGGGCCGCTGCGCGTCGCGCTTGCCGGCCTCGTGCATGGTCATGCCTTTGGATTCTTCGATCAGTTTCAACGCAGGACGGACATGCGGGTCGTGGGAATCGCCGAAGCCGATCCGCAACTAAGGGGACAATTTGCAAAAAGATTCGGTTTGCAGCCGGGGATTTTCTTTTCCGACCTGGAGGAGATGCTGAAGAAAACCCATCCTCAAGCGGTGCTCGCGTACACAAATACCTATGATCATCGCCGCGTGGTGGAAATCTGCGCGCGGCACGGCGTTCCGGTGATGATGGAAAAGCCACTGGCAGTCAGCCTCGAAGATGCGCGCGCCATCGCGCGGGCGGCGAACGAGGCGAAGATTCAGGTCTTGGTGAATTACGAGACGACCTGGTATCGCAGCAATCAGGCGGCTTACGATTTGACGCACGAGGACGCCATCGGGGAAATCCGGAAAATTGTTGTGCACGACGGCCATCGTGGCCCGAAGGAAATCAATGTTGGGCCAGAGTTTCTTGCCTGGCTGACCGATGCCAAATTAAATGGCGGAGGCGCGCTCTTTGACTTTGGCTGTTACGGCGCCGATCTGGCGACCTGGCTGATGGATGGCCGCCGGCCGGATTCGGTGACAGCCGTTACGCAGCAAATCAAGCCGGATGTCTATCCGCGAGTGGATGATGAAGCGACTATCGTCCTGACGTATCCCCGTGCGCAGGCGATTATTCAGGCTTCCTGGAACTGGCCGTTTTCCAGAAAGGACATGGAAGTGTACGGGCAGAAAGGCTACGCCATCACGGTTGGGCGGGATCAACTGCGTGTGCGGCTGCCTGAGAAAGAAGAGACGTCCACCGAAACCAAGCCATTGGAGAAAACGAAAGAAGATTCCGTCTCCTATCTGCGAGCGGTGCTCTTAGGAGGCTTGAAACCGGAAGGATTGTCATCGCTTGGGACGAATGTGATCGTTACGGAAATTCTCGATGCTGCCAGACAGTCTGCGGCCACGGGCAAGACGATTTCTCTGGCAGGGAGCCGGTAAAGCGTGCAGTGCACGATTCTTATTTTGCGGAAACGGAGCGATCCAGCACTTCGCGAACTTTTTCTGAGAGAACTTGCGGCGTAAACGGTTTTTGCAGGAAAGAGATTCCTTCCTCCAGCGTCCCGTCTTGCGCGATCACGTTGTACGTGTAGCCCGACATATACAGCACGCGCAGATTGGGATAACGCCCGGTCAACCGCTTAGCGAGCTCGCGTCCGCTGGAACCCGGCATCACCACATCCGTCAAGAGTAGATGGATTTCCGCGCCGTTGTTTCCGGCCAGGCGCTCCGCCTCTTCGGGAGTATGCGCTTCGATCACCTTGTACCCGTGCTCGGAAAGAACCATCTGAGCAAGTTCGCGCACTGCAGGCTCGTCTTCAACGAGCAGGATGGTTTCGTGGGCCTTGCGCGCCGCGGAAGGGAGCGTTTCCGGTGCCTGTAACTCCTGGACTGCATCCTTGACGCGCGGCAGATAAACCTTGAAGGTCGTGCCTTTTCCCAATTCGCTATACACCCAGACGTAGCCGCCGCTCTGTTTCACGATGCCATACACCGTCGATAGACCAAGTCCCGTGCCCCGGCCGCTTTCCTTTGTCGTGTAGAAGGGCTCGAAAATGTGGGCGACCGTTTCGGCGCTCATACCGATGCCGGTGTCCGAAACGGCCAGTAGGACATAGGGTCCGGGACGAACCACGGCGTGATCGAGCGTGTACGCGGAGTCCAGATCGACGTTGCTGGTTTCAACGACGATGCGTCCGCCCTCGGGCAGGGCGTCGCGCGCATTCACGACCAGATTCATGATGACCTGCTCGATTTGACCCGGATCCGCCTTGATCGTTGCGACGTCCTTGGACACAAATGTTTTCATCTCGATGTTCGCACTCATCAGCCGGCGAAGGAGGTGGTCGAGATTCACAACGATGGAGTTGAGATCGATGATTTTTGGCCGCAGAACCTGCTTGCGACTGAAGGCGAGCAACTGCCGTACCAGCGTAACGGCGCGATCGGCGGCGTCTTCGATGCGCCGGATGTCGCTGTGTAGCGCAGGCTGATTCAAGCAGCGCTGCAGGGTGATCTCAATGTAACCCTTGATGATCGTCAGCAGGTTATTGAAATCGTGGGCGACGCCCCCTGCCAGCCTGCCCACGGCCTCCATTTTGCGTGCCTGCACGAGCTGATTTTCGAGCAATTTACGCTCGGTGATATCGACGATCAGGCCCTCCATGACGGGATGGCTGTCGCTGCCGCGGACGACGACGGCGGTGTCGCTGACCCAAATCGTCTGCCCGTCCTTGCGAGTAACGCGATACTCAGCCTGGAAAGGTCCGCCGCACGAACTGGCTTCCTCCGCGGCCTTCACGATGGGATGATCTTCGACAGGAATGTGGCGAATCCAGTCTTTGGATGTCGAGAGCCATTCGTCCGCCGAGTAGCCGAACATCGTTTCGATCTGCGGGCTGACGTAGAGCCATTGGCCTTGAGCGCCGAGTTCCGCGATATAGCTGATGGCCGCGACCTGTTCGACGAGCATGCGGTACTTGATTTCGGCTTCGGCGCGAGCCCGTTGCGCGCTAACCCTTTCCGTGATGTCCCGGCTCACGCAGATGGTGCCGCCATCAGGCAAGGTGGTTATGGCCATTTCCGTGGGGACTGCGGTTCCATCGCGACGGCGCACGGTGATGGGTCCGTACCACCTGCCATGTTGTTGTAGACCTCTCCGGATGTCCTCTTCCACGGTGTCAACGTTTCGCGCCTGAGTGATCTCACGCCATGATTTTCCCAGCACTGCTTCCGGACTGGCGTTGGCGATCATTCGCGCGTATGCCGGATTCACATACGTGTATTTTCCCACCGCATCCAGGATGGCCATGCCATTGATTGCCGAATCCATGGCTAGGGTGTGCGTCTGCACGGCGTTGGCGCTTTTTGTCTCGCGAAACTGGCTGATACTCAGCCGCGCGGCATAACACAAGATCGAAACTCCGAGAAGGGAGAAGCGAAGGAGCCGCCACTCTGCTTCCAGTTGCGCGACTTGCCAGAGAATGATCAACGGCGCCAGCGCAAATGTGGCATTGGTCAGCATTAAGTCGCCGACGGTCTTTTGCCGGATTCGTGAACCAGTTTCGGCGGCCGATCTCGGTTGCCACTGCGCCGCCAACATTGCGCCAGCCAGAAACGGCAAGGTCCAAAGGATATCTCGCAGAGTCCCAGTCGGTGCCGGTTTGACAACTTGCAAGTACTGGGCCACTGCCGCGCACACCGTCAGGATCAGAAGGAAGAGAGCGAGACCTCCATAGAGTTTCCGAATATGCTGCTTCCGCGAACGCAACACCTGCAATGCAGCCAGCAAGGTGAGCACCGCGTCTTCCACGTTCTCAATGCGCATTTCCCGCAGAAAGGCGGAGTAGTGGTCAAGGCGGCGAGCCGCAAGGTAATAAAACTCGACATAAATAAAGAAAAAGACGATTCCGATCTGGATGAAGTCGAGTGCGGATTCCGCGTCAATCCGCGGAGAGTCCTTATCCTGGTCCAGGAACAGGACCATCGCCAGCAGCACGTTTTCCAGGCCAAATAGAAAGCGCACTACCGAGGTTGAGGGCGGCTCACTGTGCAGCACTACTTCGTAATACATCCAGCCCAGGTTCGCTACGCCCCACAGGGCGACGCCCGCGCCGAGAATCAGCCAGAACGGGCGGCTCAAGCCGCGTCCGCGGCGGCATGCCCCAAAAGCCATGGCCACGGCAAGACCACATGCGAAGATTTGCAGCCCGTTTGCGAGAAAGGACCCGAGCGTGGATGTGCCAAGCGTCAGCGCTTCAATAATATGAAGACCGACGACCACGCACGCCAATGCCAGGATCTTGCGAGGCATCCTTAGGGGCTCCTCCGCTGGTCCACCGACCGCTGCTATTCATTAGTGTATTGCAAGCTCCAAGGAGTGCAGCCAAGACTTACGTGCAGGCGTTCCAAAATGAAAAATGCCCCCAGCGAGCCTGTGACGGCATTGGAGAGTGACTGTTTGCAGAACCGCATTGCCAAAAAGGCGCAGTCAGCTAGCGGCCTTCGAGGGGGTAGCGGTCCTGCGACTGCACGGCGGCGGCAACGCGGCGGCGCAAGGAGATGGTGTCCACGGCCGCGCGCTTGGCGAAACGCTTGAGCACGGCCATCTGCGTGGTGAGCATGTCGCCTTCGTGGATAGCCGCAATGGCGCGCTTGGCTTCGTGCTCGGCACGCTCGGAGGCGTCGTTGATAAAAACGCGCGCGGCATCGATCATGGTCTGCGATGCGGATTCGCCCTTGGCTGCGGCGGCTTTTTGTGCGCGCAAGAGGCTGGATTCCATCGCGTAGATTTCCATGACGATATTCGAGAGCGCGCCGATCAGTTCCTGTTCGTCGGCGAGCTTTTCGCGGAATTTTTGGACGGCGCCGCCGGCAGCCTGCAGGAACATTTTCTTGGAGTTGGCGACCACGCGGGATTCCGCGGCGAGCACGCCTTCCGGCGCTTCCTCGAAGGAAGGCCCGGCGAGGATTTCATCAGCCAGCTTCATGGCGGCGGGGATGAGCGCCAGTTGCCCGCCCATGGCGCGCTTCATCAGCATCTGGATGATGAGCATGCGGTTAATTTCGTTGGTGCCTTCAAAGATGCGGTTGATGCGTGAATCGCGGTAGGCGCGGCACACGGGATATTCTTCGTGGAAGCCGTAGCCGCCGAAGATTTGCACGGCTTCGTCCACGACAAAATCCAGCATTTCGCTGCCATAAACCTTGGCGATGGAGCTCTCGATCGCGTACTCCTCGAGAACTTTCATGGTGTTTTGGATTTTGTCGCCGGAGCCGGAGGCTGCCGTCATCGCTGTCTCGATGTTTCCCGCCGAACGGTAGACCATCGATTCCACGGCGAAAATCTGGATGGCCATCTCCGCCAGCTTTTCCTTCATCAAGCCGAAATCGCCAATCTGTTTTCCGAACGCTTTGCGCTCCTTCGCGTATCTCGAAGCGGTCATCAGTACGTGCTTCGAGCCGCCCACGCACGAAGCGCCTAGCGTGAATCGCCCGGCATTCAGAATGTTGAACGCCACGATATGCCCGCGGCCGATTTCGTGCAGCAGGTTTTCCTTGGGCACCTTGCAATTTTCCAGGAAAATGGGGGTCGTCGAGCTTCCGTGGATGCCCATTTTGTGCTCTTCGTTGCCGGGCTTGAAGCCAGGGAAAGTACGCTCGACGATAAAGGCGCTAAACTTTTCGCCGTCCACTTTCGCAAAAACGATGTAAACGTCCGCGAAGCCGCCGTTGGTAATCCACATTTTCTGCCCATTGAGGATATAGTGCGTGCCTTCGTTGTTGAGTTCCGCGCGCGTCAGAGAGTTCTGCGCGTCCGAACCTGCTTGCGGTTCCGAAAGGCAATAGGCCCCAATCCACTCACCGGTGGCGAGCTTCGGCAAATATTTCTTCTTCTGCGCTTCCGTCCCGAAATAAACGATCGGCAGCGTTCCGATGCCCGCGTGCGCCCCGTGCGTCACCGCGAATCCGCCGTAGATCGAAAGCTTTTCCGTAAGGACCGTAGTGGAAATTTTGTCCAGGCCCGCGCCGCCGAATTCTTCCGGCACGCCTCCGCCCATCAGGCCGACTTCGCCGCCCTTTTTCACCAACTCCGGCATCAGACCGGGCTTCTTGTTCTCGAGCTCCTTCACCACGGGCAACACTTCTTGCACCACAAATTCTTCCGCCGTTTGCCCGATCAGCTTTTGATCATCGGTGAGATCGGCAGGCGTGAATACATCACTTGGCTGCGGCGTTTCCAGGAGAAAGCTTCCTCCCTTTGCCGCAGGCTTGGTGAGGGTAGCAGTGGCCATGTCGGGCGCTCCTAGCGGGAAGTCTTTGTAACTGGTTCTTGATCGAACGGCTGTCTGTGGCACACAACACAATCAATTCACCCCATTTTACTCCCGCAGCGGTTCGCAGTAAACACCGTTCAATTGTTTGTGCTGGATGAGTCTTGGTCTCGACTGCCGCAATTGAGCCAGGTTAGCGAGATCCTTTGCGTTTGGAGATCACCGAACGCAACAGCGCATTCACCGTCTTTGATGACTTGAAGACAGCCGCGACATCAGGCTCTAGCACAACGGCAATTGTGCCGCCGGACATGGCAGCAGCGAACCTATTGGGTTTCGACTTGCTGTAGTCGAACCGATATTCGGAAGCCAACTGTTTCTGCTCTGTCTGTCCGTTCTTACGAGCTGACGTTTTCTTCATAGTCTTCGCGCTCCGTACGGGTTGCTTTGCGAGCAGTGATTAACCGAACTCCGTCGCCGAGTTCTACAAAGCTCACTAAAATAAGGTTTCGCCAGCCTGAGTGGCCAATTATAATCTCGCGTCGCTCACTCTCTGAATGCGATTCATCCCCAAAATTCGGGCGAGAGGGTCAGCGAATACCATAGTTGCCTCTTCAAAAGAAACGCCGTGCTTTGCCTCATTTGATTTCGCTGTTCCGGCATCCCATTCAAATTGAAGAGACATCCAGCGGAAATGGTATCACGGCTCTTTGCCACGTCTCTCTCGCTGGTCTCCGGGAAACGGCCGTTTGCCGCAACAAACAATCAATTCATTTTACCTCGCAAGGCCACGAAGCGCATCCCCCATGCACCCTGATTTACGGTAAACACCGTTAAGTTCGATGGGTCTTAACAAGCGCCGATTGTGGCAAGCTTGTCCACCAACCGCCGTCCGCGCACCACACTCCTATACAACTTAGGAGAGTTGTGGTACCCTTCCTAATCTACTTAGGAGAGTGATGTGTCCGAACAAGCCCAACTCCTGCCAGGCACGCTCGACCTGCTGATCCTGAAAGCTGTGTCGCTCGGTCCCTTGCATGGCTATGGCGTGTTGTTGCGTATCGAGCAGATCACCCGCGGCGCTCTGCTCGCCGAGCAGGGTGCGTTGTATCCCGCGCTCAATCGCCTCGAACATCAGGGGCTGCTCGAATCGGAATGGGGCACTTCCGAGAACAATCGTCGCGCCAAGTTTTATCGGCTGACCGCCGCCGGGCGAAAAAGATTTCGGGAAGAAACAGCAAGCTGGAACCGCTTGGCAGTTGCGATCGGCGCCGCATTAAGCGCCAAACCGCAGGAGGATTGAACATGCTTCCGAGGCTGCGTTCATTTTGGCAGACGATCTGGAACCGTTCTCGATTCGAGCGCGATTTGGACGATGAGATGCGATTCCATCTCGAAGCGCGAATGGAAGACCTGGTTCGCTCCGGCTTTCCGCGCAAAGAAGCACGGCGCCGCGCACAGATTGAGTTCGGCAGCACCGAAGCTTATCAGGACTGTGTCCGAGAAACGCGCCGCGTGAATTGGTTTGAGGATCTCGCGCAAGATTTGCGCTACGGCCTGCGTGGTCTGCGGAAAGGCCCTGGATTGATGCTCGTGGCCGTACTGACCTCTCGCTGGGCGTGGGCGCCAGCAGTTGGCTGTTCAGTATGCTGCGGCAGTGGGTGATTGAGGCCGTATCGTTCCCCCATCCAGAACGCTTGGAGGTGCTTTGGAGACTGGACACGAAGAAGGGCTGGAATGGCCCATTTCCACGCCGGACTTTCTCGATTGGCGCGCGCAAAATCATGTTCTTGAGAATCTATCGGCTTGGATCTCGGACGAATTCAACCTCACGGGCGGCACAATCCCGGAGCGCATGGAAGGCGCTCGCGTCACGGCCGACTTTTTCCGCATGCTCCGCGTGCAACCGGCGGCCGGCCGCGACTTCTTCAACGGCGAGGACCAGCTCGGAGCGGCTCATGTAGCTATCGTCAGTTACGGATTGTGGCGTGAGCGGTTCAAATCGGAATTGAACCAAACTATCAAGTTGGACGGCGAAACTTACACGATCGTCGGCGTTGTGCCGGAGGACTTCCATTTCCCATTGATGGGCCGTGCCAATATCTGGGTCCCGCTCGTCTTCACGGACAAACGGCGCTCCGATCGTGGCACCGGCTGGCTCAATATCATCGGCAGGCGCAAGCCGGAATTCGCGGAAGCAACCGTCGCCCAGGCCATGAGCACGATCGCTCGCGACATCGAAAAGGAACATCCGGATACCAACACCAACGCAGGAGTCCTGATCAACAGCCTTGCCAAGGAAATTGGAAAGCACGTCGGGGATCAGGCGATTTACACGGCATTCATCGTGGGAATTTGCATCGCGCTGATCGCCTGTTCCAATCTTGCGGGCATTTATCTTGCCCGCGCATGGACCCGTCGGAGGGAAATGGCCGTGCGACTGGCTCTTGGAGCGAAGAAAAGCCGCCTGGCGCGGCAGCTTTTGTCAGAAAACGCGCTGTTGATGCCTGCCGCCATTGGACTGGGCCTGGTCATCGCCAATCTCGGCGGAAAATGGACTACGAATTCAATTCCTTTTGAGAACCGCGGCTACTTGCCAAACTATGGCCGCATTACTGTGGACACCACCATGGTGCTCTATGCCATCGCTGTCGCTGTCCTGAGCGTACTGCTTTTTTCGATATCACCGGTGCTTGAGGGATATCGGCTCAACCTGACCGGCGCCCTCAAAGAATCGGGCAGCTCGACTTCAGCGGCGGGGGGCCAGCGTTTGCGGAAGCTTCTGGTCATTTGTCAGATCGTCCTCGCGCCGATGGTGCTGGTTCCCGCGGGCTTGACGTCGAAGTCCCTCTCCATCATCCTGCAGGCCGATCTCGGCTTTCGCGCGGACCACGTGCTGACCGCGCAAATGAGCTTGCCAGCTGTCAAATACGCAAAGAACGCGCAGCGCCTGGCTTTCTACAATCAACTGCTCGAGCGCCTGCGAAGCCTCCCGCAAGTGGAATCAGTGGGAGCGAGCCAGCACATTCCGTTCGGCCATAGTTCAAGTTGGCTGGAGTTCCGGATTAAGGGCCGCCCGGAGCCTGCGCCTGGGGAAGTACCCTCAACCCTGATTACGGCGGCCACTCCGGGATACTCAGCTGCAATTGGACTTTCCCTTCTCCGCGGACGATTTGTCACCGAGCAGGACGGTTCAAGTACGCTTCCCGCCGTGGTGATCAATCAAACCCTGGCCGGGCGATTTTTTGCTCAGGAAGAAGCTCTGGGTCACAAGATTCGTTTAGGTCGCGACGATGCGGCCTGGTACACCATCGTTGGTATCGTCAAAGACGTTAAGTTCTACTGGCCGGGCGATAACCCCATGAACGAAAGTTACATTGCTTTTGCGCAGGCGCCGAGTCCAGTGATGCATCTGGTCCTGCACACCACCACGGATCCCATGGCACTCGCCCCGGCCGTGCAGAGCGCCGTGTGGACCCTGGATAAGGAACAGCCCCTCTCCGGCGTGCAGACTCTCGAGACGCGCATCAGCAATCAGGTAGCGCCGGTTCGCAACATCACGCAGTTCTCCGTCTATTTTGCGCTGCTGGCGTTGTTCCTCGCCGCCATCGGTATCTACGGCGTGATGGCATATTTGGTCGAAAGCCGCGCGCGAGAAATCGGTATTCGCATAGCGTGTGGCGCCGAGCGTCGAAGTATTCTTTGGCTGGTGCTTACAGGTAGCTTCAAACTGATGTTGACGGGAATTTCCGCGGGATTACTGGGAGCCTGGGTAATTGCACGCTTGCTGATGAACAATGTGTTTGGCGTGACCACAAACACCTTGGACGTTTACGCCATCTCTGTGGCGGTGCTAGGCGTTGCAGTTCTGCTGGCCACTTTGGTTCCTCTGCGCCGCGCCACTCGTGTGGATCCGCTGATTGTTCTGCGGTGCGAATAATTACGTGCCATCGGTGGTGAATCTGGCAGGCTAAGGAATTCGCGGTATAATCCACGCTCATTCCAAGCATTACTGAGGATCCGGATGAAATCGCTCTACTGCGCACGCACGCTTGCTCTGCTCGTACTGATGTTCGGCACCCTCTTCCTCGCCGATCTCGTTGCGGCACAAGCTCCGCCCGTTTCTACGCTGCCCAGCGAAACGCCAGCGCAGTTCACGCCCGTCACCGATAGCTTCGATTACGCCCGGCGTGAAGTGATGATTCCCATGCGCGACGGCGTGAAGTTGCACACCGTTATTCTCGTTCCTAAAGGCGCAAAGAACGCGCCCATTCTCCTGACGCGCACGCCCTACGATGCTAACGATCTCACCACGCACGCGCACAGCTCCCATTTCGGACGCAACCTTCATGGCTATGACAACGCGCTCGAAGTCATCCTCGAAGGTGGTTACATCCGCGTCGTCCAGGACATACGCGGCAAGTACGGCTCCGAGGGCGACTATGTAATGACGCGCCCTCTGCGCGGTCCGCTCAATCCCACTGCGGTCGATCACTCGACCGACACGTACGACACCATCGAATGGCTCGTGAAAAATATTCCAGAGAGCAACGGCAAAGTCGGCATCCTCGGAATTTCTTACGACGGATTCTTGCCGCTGATGGCACTGGTCAATCCGCATCCCGCACTAAAAGTTTCCGTCCCGATGAACCCCATGGTCGACGGTTGGATGGGCGACGACTGGTTCCACTACGGCGCGTTCCGCCAACAGAACATGCCCTACATCTACGAACAGGAAGCCACACGAAAAAACGACGAGCACTGGTGGACCAGCCACTACGACGATTACGACATGTATATGCAAGCGGGCTCGGCCGGCGCACTTGGCCGCCAACACGGGCTTGAGCAGGTCGGCTTCTGGAGAAAGATTCTCGATCATCCGGCCTACGACGCCTTCTGGCAGCTGCAAGCGATGGACAAGATTCTTGCCGCGCAGCCGCTGAAGGTTCCAACGATGCTGGTCGACAGCCTGTGGGATCAGGAAGATATTTACGGCGCGACAGCGGTCTACAAAGCGATCAAGCCGAAGGACGCTGGCAACGACAAAGTATTTCTGGTGATGGGCCCCTGGCATCACGGGCAGGAGATTGATGACGCCAGTCGGCTTGGCGCGCTGAAATTCGGAATGGATACCGGGCTTTATTTTCGCAGAGAGATTCTTGCGCCCTTCCTGGCCCAATATTTGAAAGACGGCGCACCGAAGAGCGACGTGGCCCCGGTATCAGCATTTGAAACTGGCACGAACGCCTGGCGGCGTTTGCCTGCATGGCCCTCTGGCTGTGTCAGCGGCTGTATGCTGAAGCCTAGGCCGCTTTATCTCACTGCGGGGTCAAAGCTCAGCTTCACGGCGCCAGCCGCGGGCGAAACCTCGTTCGATGAATACGTGTCCGACCCTGCCAAGCCCGTTCCGTACCGTGCGCGACCCATTCAAGCTGTTGGCTACTCCAGCGGCATGACCTGGTCGCAGTGGCTGGTGGACGATCAGCGCGAAGCGTCCGGCCGCCCGGATGTTGCGGTCTTCGTCTCCGATATCCTGAACGCACCGGTGAAAATCAGCGGACAGCCGATGGCCAACCTGGTCGCCTCCACCAGCGGCACGGACTCCGACTGGGTCGTGAAGTTGATCGATCTCTATCCCGACGAAGTGGGCGCGCAACCGGAAATGGGTGGCTATCAACTTATGGTTGCTGCCGATATTTTCCGCGGGCGTTACCGCGAGAGTCTTGAAACGCCCAAGGCCATCGCGCCGGATAAACCGCTGCTCTATCGCTTCGCGCTACCCACGGCGAATCACGTGTTTCTGCCCGGGCATCGCATCATGGTGCAAATTCAATCCAGTTGGTTCCCGCTCTACGATCGCAATCCACAAACTTTTGTTCCCAATATTTTCTGGGCCAAGCCCGGCGACTATCGCAAAGCCACGCAGCGCATCTACCACGCCCCCGGCCAGGGAACTTTTATCGAGTTGCCGTTGGTCACTGCACCTTAAGGTTTCGTTACGGGAGTCGAGCGCGTCCACCGCGTCCGCGCGTGACTCTTTTGCTTCGTCCTTGCTATCCTGACAGCCTCTCAATTCGACTTAGGAGTGGATATCATGTGCAAACTTTGTTTAGTGATCCTTCTCTCCGCTTGTGCCGCCGCAGTTTCTGCGGCGCAGCAAACATCCGCGGATTCACACTTCGACGGCAATTCCTGGTGGGCGCACGTCAAATTCCTTGCGGATGATTCTCTCGAAGGGCGCGACACCGGCAGCGAGGGTCTTCGCAAGGCGCAAGCCTATGCTGTCGAGCAGCTCCAGAAAGCTGGCCTCGAACCCGCGGGTTCGAATGGCTTCTACCAACCTGTCCGTTTCAACCAGCATGAAGTCGACGAAACCAAATCCTCGCTCGCGCTCGTCACCAACGGCCAGGCGAAAGCGCTCTCCTTTGCCGACGACGCCTTCATCGGCACTCGCGCTACGCATGCCTCTGTATCGCTTTCCGCGCCTTTGGTTTTTGTTGGCTACGGCTTGCAAATTTCGGAAAAAAATCTCGATGAGCTTGCCGGTTTGGACCTCAAAGGGAAAATCGTTGTGTATCTGGTAGGTTCTCCTTCGGATATTCCCACCGCGCTCGCTTCGCATTATCAAACCGCCGGGGAGCGATGGAAATCATTGCGCGCTGCGGGGGTCGTCGGCACCATCACCATTATGAATCCCGCGTCCATGGACATTCCGTGGTCGCGCATTTCCGTCAATCGCAATCATCCTTCGATGGATCTCGCCGATGCGGAGTTCAATGAAACTCCGGGCCAGCAACTCGCCGTGACCTTTAACCCCGCTTCAGCGGAAAAACTGTTCGCTGGCTCGGGCCATACTTTCGCGGAAATCGCCGCTTTGGGCAAAGACCGCAAGCCTCTTCCACATTTTCCTTTGGCCGCCTCGCTCAAAGCGAACGCCGTCATACTCACTAAAGCTCTCGAATCCGCCAACCTTGTTGCCAAGCTCCCCGGCTCCGATCCTGCTCTCAAAAATGAATTCGTCGTTCTCTCCGCGCACATCGACCACGTCGGCATCGGCGCGCCCATCAACGGCGACCGCATTTACAACGGCGCGATGGACGATGGCTCCGGCAGCGCGCTGGTGATGGACATTGCCTCGAGTCTGAAAACGCATCCGGAGAAAATTCAACGCTCGATTCTGTTTCTTCTTGTCACGGCCGAAGAGAAAGGTCTTCTCGGCTCCAAATATTTCGCCGCGCATCCTACAGTCGCGGCGAAATCCATCGTCGCCGATGTGAATGTGGACATGTTTCTTCCCATCGTTCCGCTGAAAATTCTCAAGATCGAAGGCATTGACGAATCCGACCTTGGCACGCGCGCTGCCGCGATTGCGCAGTCCATGGGTATCAAACCGATTCCTGATCCCGAGCCGCTACGCAACGCGTTCATTCGCAGCGATCAGTACAGCTTCATCAAGAAAGGCGTTCCCGCCGTCAAAGTAGATGTGGGTTTCGAACTCGGCACGCCGGAGCAGAACATTTTCAAGGACTGGCTCACCAACCGCTACCACGCGCCGAGCGACGACGTGAACCAGCCCGTCGATTTCAAAGCCGCCGCGGGCTACGAGGAGTTTACGCGGCGACTCCTGCTCGAGACGGCCAATACTCCTGAACGCCCGCACTGGAAGCCTGACTCGTTCTTCCGCCGCTACGCGGCCGATCAAATTTCAACACTCGATCCGAGGAGGCCGCAAATGGGAAGAGCCGTCGTGCATTTTGAAATTGGATGCCAAAACAGCGCAAAAACGCAGGAATTCTACGAGAAACTCTTCGATTGGAAGATCGAAACGATGGGACCGGCGGCGATGATCGCGGCGGAGTCCGGCGGCATCGGCGGGCACATAAC
>Ga0209239_1000860_pt1 | contig 17805 bp, 15 predicted proteins | sample GraSoi013_2_20cm_FD_185824 | JGI IMG/M metagenome (GOLD analysis project Ga0209239, IMG submission 185824) | Grasslands soil microbial communities from the Angelo Coastal Reserve, California, USA - Sample 10_02_2013_2_20cm (SPAdes) (version 2) | ecosystem: Environmental > Terrestrial > Soil >...
ACCCAGAGACAAGCGTGCACAGATATGGCCATTTATTCAACACATCCAAGGCCTTTCCGAACACGCAAGAACACCTATGGACGGTTCTGCGTCTCTCTCACGGCGAAAACAGGGGTTCGAGTCCCCCAGGGAGCGCCCGAGACAAGGAAGTTATTGACGCTGCCACGGGAGGAGCGTTTCGACGCGCCAGCGTGAGGGCGTCAGCAACTTACGGTTATTTCATTTCGTCTTTAGTGTCCCAACGCCTGTCCAATAAACATTTATAGACGAGGCGAAAGGTCTATTTGTTGCGGTAAAGGCTGCGCGTGACAATTCTGCAACCCTGATCGTCCGCGGCATCTCCGATCACGTCTTGTGGCAGCACTGATCCGAAGAGAGTTGAGGTTGTCCGCAAGTGGAGCCTCGTCTCAACCGCTTCAGCTGAACTCGGTTCCGATCTGAGATGGCAGCCTCGTGGCCCAGAAACACGATCTTATAAGTCTCAAGTCATATCAGTATGTGTTGGGAGTTGTCTCTCATCAGGCCCCTATAATTAGATGATCGAGTTCCCGATAATCCGGCGGGATGGTATCGATTGCGCGACCAGCAACTAATACGATGCGCTCGGACTGAGGCCGAGATATCGGGAACATTTTAGCCATGATCTGGTTCGGCGCTGACCCTGGCGGAAAAAAGAACTTTGGCGTCGCAATTCTCAGTCATGATGGAAGGTACTGCACCAGCTGCGTAGATTGCGCGGATGATGCGATAGCATGGATGTTAGAGCGCCCCGATGGCATCGGGATCCGCGAACTCTTCTTTCTGCCGCCAACGCGCTGATCAGAAGATGCTTCGGCTTGGTATTCTCATAGGAGCTTCGGCTGGTCTGGATACTTTTTGACGGCCTCCCAGAGCGTCGTCACGGCAGGATCGTCAACGCCGACGCCTTTCAATCCCTCGTACGTGTCCCTGACATAATCGAAATTCGGGCCCCTGATTCCTTCTGCTTTAGCAATCATGGCCGCCTTGTCAGCAAGAGGCATGGAATCAGCAATCAGATTCCGCCCTTCGTAGATGTAGACCTGGGCAGTCACTGTGCGGCCGTCCTCAAGCTGAACGGCAAGCGCGCGCGGCTTGCAGGCTTCTCGCTTCTGAAGGCCTAGAACGATTTCCGGCGCGCTATCGTCATCCTCGAAGGCAAATGCAATACCTCGGCACACGTGGCCGGCAGCCCGCACCAGGTTAAGCGTCAACCCGGGCGCCTCCGGCGTACCGCGGCTTTCAACGGATTTCTTGTTGAAAGAGCGCCGGTAGCCGGGAAGGTCTGCCCACCTGCGGCCAGTGCAGCCACAAGCAGCTTCCCATCCGTCGAACATCAAAGAGCCGTAACCGAATATCCACATGGCGCGCCGGCTTTTATGCCCCTCGTCCGTTCCCATCTGCCACCCTCGCAACGTGTCCGGGAGCGTGGCATTCGAGCCGTCGTAGCGTGTCATCTGTTCGGCAACGTGGACCGCGCCGCGGGCGGCGACAGCCCTTGCAGAAGTTAGCCCGGAATTGCCGAATAGCAAATCACCGTATTTAGTCACCCCTTTAGAGCTTCCATGACCTCCGCGCCCATAGTGATTTCCTTCCAATCCACCAGTCTGAGCGCTTTTAACTGAGGATGTGCCCCAAACTTGTGTAGGACGACAAGGATCAGAAATGGCGGAATACAATGCGCCTGGATCGCCTGGAATAGAGCTTCGGGGTACTCCCGGCACATGCCTAGTATGGCTTCTTTATCTTTTGCTGGAGATAACCTTAAGCTAGGCACCGCTCCAATATCGTAAAAATACTCAATGGACGCACTTGAAGGATGGCAAACTGAACAGAGCCGATGATACAGAGGTTTGATGTTCGGGATGGCTTGATCAAGAGCGCCAACGTAGTCCACGTTGTCCTTGGCTTTCAAGGCATTCTCTACTCCACGCTTTGTCCTCATCCACTTCGCATGCACAAAGTGATCTAACTGCCTTTCTGTTTCCTCCGCGACCACCATTCCACGTTCCTCATTTCCCGCGAGGTATCGAGCAAGGTCACGATGCCGAACCGCAAAAGTTAGTGGAATGTTTAACAAGCTATCGGCAGTGTCGCCTGCGCTCTCCAAAAGACCGCGAACCGAAGCGCACCAGCTAAGGAAGTTTTCTTTCTCGTACGCCAGACAAGTCGCCTCAGCCCATCGCTTGGCTCTCATCAGAGCAGTTACCGATGCCAGATGGGCCTTTTCTATAAGCTCCATTGCAACAATTTGGTTATGCCGCTTTATTGAGAACTCAGCTGAGTGTAGCCACCCTTGGTACCACTCGTCAGAGACGAAAGTGTATGTGTGCTTTGCCGCAATCGGTATTATCGCATCAACCAAAGTTAACAAAGGTGCCGCGCTCTTGAATAGTTGCTCGGCGGTGGACATTGGCATCCGTTCATTTCTTCGATGATGACATTCGCATAATCATCCTAATTGAGGCTTTCGCGGAAAAAGGCTTTGTGCTTGCACTGTCACGCATTGAGATCAATTCGTAACTCGCGGAAATAACGGTATCCACTTGCGCAATGCATCAAGCCGCGCCGCAGAATGGATTATGGGTAGAGTATTATTCGGGCAGGTATCTGGAAAAACAATCAAGAGCCCCTGATCTCCGTATCCCAAGGGTGCATCTTGATAAATATTGACGCCTAGGTCACGGCACAGAGACTTGGCTCGTTCAAAGTCGTCTTGACTGCTCCAAATGCCGTTATCTCGTTCGAACGCGAATGAACGAGGCAGAAGCGGATCACAAACCCGCGCTTGGAAGTCCAGCCAGCCAAAGTCTTCCATGGCTTCGCAGACACGAGAGACGCCTGACTCGGTGCCGGTCACCGCGATCGCAAATAGAGGCTTGCCGAGTTCCCGCAGCTTCTCTTCGTTCTGTCGAACAAAGTCAGTTAGTTTTTGTGATAACGAGCCGCCCGTAGAATCCCGCAAGGTTCAGCGTCGCGCCGGATGCGACCGTGAACGCGCTTCCCGGCGCGAAAACGTTCGCCGCTCCGGCCTGCAGCGTGCCGGCGTTGACCGCCGTGGCGCCGGTGTAGGTGTTGGCGGCAGTGAGGATAGTCGTGCCGGCGCCATTCTGCTGGAACGCGCCGGTGCCGGAGATCACGCCGCCGAAAGTCAACGTATCGGATCGGTTGATCGCCAAGGTGCCGTTGTTCGTGACGTTGCCGACGATCGATCCGCTCGCGCCGCCGTTGCCGAGTTGCAACGTGCCGCCGCTGATCGTGGTCCCGCCGGTATACGTGTTGGTCCCGGTGAGGATCAGCGTTCCCGGGCCGGCCTTGCTCAGCGCGCCGGCGCCGAAGATATCGGCGGCGAGCGTGAGCGTGTCGGTGAAATTGGCCCGCCAGCCCGCCGGTGCCGAGATGGAGCGTGCTGGCTTCGCCAATGCCGGTGAAGCCGAACGAATTGACCACGCCGCCGTCGGTAATCGTCACGCGTCCATCCGCGCACCCGCACGGATCGCCGATCGTGAGTGAGCTCGTGTTGACGACGCCGCCGTTGGAAACAGTAAGCCTCCCGGGCCCCGAGGTGGTTCCGCCGCCGACGGTGAGGCCGAGGCCGCCCAGGTTCCAGGTCGAGCCGGGCCCGGTCACCGTCGCCGTCGGAATGCCAAGACCGGGGAAAAAGCCGTCGATTTCCGCGCCGCCTTGGCTGTTGAGCACACCGCCGTTGCTGATCGTGAGCGACCCCGGCCCGAAGATGCCGACGCCGGTGAAGCCGCCGACCGTCACGGTCGAGCCAGCGCCGCTGACGATCATGTTGCTCGCGACGAGGAGGTCGTTGGCGGCCGGCGTGTTGCCGACCTGCAGCGTAGCGCCATTGATGACGGCGAGCGTTCCGCCGGTAACGGTCACGCCCTGGGAGAAACCGCTGACGGTGAGCGAGCCGCCGCTGATCGTGAGTCCGCCGCTGTCGCAATTGCACAGCGAGAGGTCGCCGCCGATCGTGCCGATGTTGCCGCCGTTGCTGGCGCCGGTCAGCGTCAGCGAGCCGCTGTCCAGCTCGAGCGAGCCCGCGCCCGAGAACGCGCCCGAGAATGTCGTGCTGCTGTTGCCGGCGATGGTCAGCAGGGTGGTGGGGTCGGAAGCTCCGATCTGAACCCCGCCGCCGCCCGAAGCTCCGTCGGCGAGCGAGCCGATCTGGGCGCTGACGCCGTCGCCGATCTTCAGCGTCGCGCCCAAATTGACGGCGAGGGCGGTTTGGCTCGGCAGCGCCGTATTCGATGCCGCGGCGAGCGTGCCGGCGTTGATCGTGGTGGCCCCGATATAGGTATTGTTGCCCGACAGCGTGAGCGTGCCGGTGCCCACCTTCACCAGCGACGCGCCGGTGCCGCCAGATCCGCCGCCGTCCTGGATCGATCCGCTGACTGTCGTCGAAAGATTATTGCTGCCCACGGTGAGCTGGTTGGAGGCCAGCGAATACGTGCGGCGCCCTCGATCGAGCCGGCCATGATCTGATTATTGCCGCTCGGCCCCGAGGTGCCGGAGAAGTCGACGCTGCCGCCGGCATTGGTGATGAACCGGGCGTTGCCGCCGTTGCTGTTGGTGGTGAACAGCGTCTGTGCACCGCTGTTGGTGGTAATGGTTGCATCAGTGGCGCTGCTGTTATTGGAAAACGCGACGAGACTGCTGCCGCCGCTATTGATGATGGCCGAAGCGCCGGCCGAGCTCGCGTTCAGGAACGTTACCGCGCCATTGTTGGTAATCGCCGCGTTTCCGGCCGTGCCGCTGTCGAAAGAAATAAAGGCGTTATTGGTGAAAGTCGGCGCGGAGGCGGAATTGTTGATGATACCTGCGCCGTTGATGGTGAAGAAGTTGAAGTTGGTGAACGAATATACCGGTGCGGCGGCGGTGAACTGAATAGTTTCGATCGAGGCGGAGCCCGAGATGGTGACCGATGTGGTGGCACCGTTATTCGTGAACGTCGCCGTGCCGTCAGGTACCGTCGGGCTTGAGCTCCAGTTCGTGCCCTGAGTCCACTCCTCAGGATTTGGTGGCGGAGCGATCCAGGTACCGTCGGTGGCATATGCGACGCCCGGCGTGAGAATAGCGAGGGCGCCGAGGAAGACGCTTGCGAGCAGCGCCGCGCGCAATCCCGGCTGCGCAGGCGGCAGCGAAGTCGCTATGTCAGTGCGATGAACGGCAGCGCGGCGCGCGGCCTCTGCCGCGGCGCGCGTTGCCTGCGAACGCCACCGATACGAACGCATCCCCCAACCCCTGGGCGCTCCCGCCGCACTCCGACGCCCCGAGGGGGGACGGATACTGCCCTGTGCCCAACGCTATGGGCGAAGCCGGCACCGATCAATTCGCGACAGTGCGCCTCGGCGCGGATTGCCGCCGCCTGTGGCTTTCGCGCCACTCAGGCCCCGCGCAGGAGGCAAGGGTCGCACCAACTATTGGCGCGTTGACGCATGCGACCATGGCGACAGCACCACCTTGGAACTTCTGCTAGAACGATTCCGCCTGAGAGCATCCTCTCCGGCGCCGGAACGTTAACCAATTCTGCGGAGCATATGATGTCGCCCGTCTCGCGCCGCTTCGTCCTCACCGGAGCCGCGCTGACGACCGCATCGCTGCTCGTTCCCATCGCCGTCCGGGCCAGCCGCGCCGCAGACGACTACGAGATCACCGACTGGATCGTCATCGCGCCCAGCGGAGAGGTCACGCTGGCGCTCTCGCAGCCGGAAGTGGGGCAGGGCTCGTACACGGCGCTGCCGCAAATTCTCGCCGACGAGCTCGATGCCGACTGGGAGCGGGTCAAGGTCCGGTTTGTGACCGGCAAGGCGGCCTACAAAATCGCCTTCCGGCAGGAGCCCCCGGCGCAGAAGGAAGGCGCCTCGATGTCGACCACGGCGCTGTATGAGCGGCTGCGCACCGCCGGCGCCGCGGCTCGCGACGTGCTGACCCGCGCAGCGGCGCAGGCGTGGAACGTCGATGTCGCGCAGTGCCGCACCGAGAACGGCTTTGTCATCAATACGCGCGGCGAGAAGCTCTCGTATGGGCAACTTGCCGCTGCCGCCACCAAGCTGCCGCTCAGCCGGGCTCCGCGGCTCAAGGAGCGCAGCCGATTTCAGCTCATCGGCAAGCCGGTGCCGCGTTTGGACACCCCGGCCAAGTGCAACGGCAGCGCCGTGTTCGGCATCGACGTGGTGGTTCCCGGCATGCTCAACGCCGCGATCAAGACCGCGCGCTCCTTCAGCGGCCAGGTGACCGCGATCAAGAACGAGGCCGATATCCTCAAAATGCCCGGCGTGCGCGCGGTGGTGAAGCTCGCCGCCCTCGCCATCGCCAACGAAGACGCAGGCGCCCAGCATCCGCGGTTGCCGAATGGGCCGCGTCACAACGCCGTCTGCGTCGTCGCGGATCAGTTCTGGCAGGCCCAGCGCGCGCTCCGTGCCCTCACTGTAGTCTTCGACCGCGGTGCCGGCGGCGACCTCTCCACCGCCAAGATCGATGCGATGCTCGACGCCGCCTTGGACACCGAGCACGCTGTCACCGCGCTCGTCAGGGGGCAACCGCGAGAAATCCTGCAACAACGCGGGGCCGCGGTCATTGAGCGACGGTTCGTGCTGCCGCACATCGCGCATGCTCCGCTCGAACCGGTCAACGCCACCGCGAGCTACAAGGACGGCGCGGTCGAGGTCTGGGGGCCGATTCAATCGGTCACGGCGTGCCAGGAGGCGGTGGCACACGCCGTCGGCTGCGCTGCCGAGGACGTGAAAGTCAACGTCACGTTTCTGGGCGGTAGCTTCGGCCGCAAGATCGTGCCGGACTATGTGCTGCAAGCCGTGCAGGCGTCGAAAGCGGTCGGTCGTCCGGTCAAGCTCATTCGCTCGCGCGAGGAAGACATGCAGCACGATGTATACCGGCCGAATGCGGGCGGGCGCCTTCGCGCGGTCGTGGACGAGCGCGGCTATCCGCTGGCGGTGCGCGCGCGTGTCGCCGGCCAGTCGCTGTTCGGTGCGGTGCGCAAGAGCTGGCTCGACCAGACGCCGGAGGGTGCCTGGGACGAGAGCATGGTCGACGGCATTTACAACCAGAGCTACCGCGTGCCGCACTTTCTGGTGGAGACGGTCGACACGCCGTTGCCGATCCCGGTCTATTTCATGCGCTCGGTAGGCTCGACCGCGGCGTTGTTCTTCTGGGAGAGCTTCATCAGCGAGCTCGCCCGGCGCGCCAACATCGACCAGTACGCCTATCGCCGCAATTTGCTGGCGGACGACCCGCTGGCGCTGCGCGTGCTCGACGCCGCTGCGCAGGCATCCGGCTGGGGCACGACTCCAAATACCCTCCGGGGCATCGCTTATAATTGCTACATCGGCCGCGGCGGACGGTTCAAAACCTATGTCGCGGAGGTGGTGGAGCTGGCGCGCGTCGCCGAACGCTTCGCGGTCAAGCGGGTGTTCTGCGCGGTCGATCCTGGCCTGGTGGTCAATCCGAACACGCTCAAGGCGCAGATCGAAGGCGGCATTGGGTTTGCGCTGACCAACGTACTCAAGAGCCGGATCACCTTCTCGAACGGCGGCACCGACCAGAGCAACTTCTTCGACTATCAGCTGCTGCGCATCGATGAGATGCCGGAGATTGTCCCGATCGTGCTGTCCAGCGATCGTCCCCCGCAGGGTTTCGGCGAAGTGGTGCTAGCGCCGGTTGCTCCCGCGCTGGCGCAGGCCATGCTTGGCGCGACTGGGCGTCGGCTCGACGTGATGCCGTTCCCGGAAGATGCTTTCCGCTCCAACGCCTGAAGGTTGCCCGAGATGTCGGTGAAATTCTTCGTGAACGGAATGCCGGCCGAATTCGACGGGCCAGAGGAAGTCCCCCTGCTATGGGTCGTGCGCGAGCATCTGAACCTGACCGGAAGCAAATTCGGCTGCGGCATCGGCATTTGCGGCGCCTGCACCATGCATGTCGATGGGGCTGCGATGCGGACCTGCATCATGCCGGTCATGATCGCGCAGGGTCGGCAGGTCACGACCATCGAGGGGTTGTCCCGCAACGGCGATCATCCCGTGCAGAAAGCCTGGACCGAGCTGGACGTGCCGCAATGCGGGTATTGTCAGGCCGGCATGATCATGGCGGCAGCATCGCTTCTCAGCCAGCACCCCAATCCGAGCGATGCCGACATCGATCGGGAGATGAGCAATCTGTGTCGCTGCGCGACCTATGTTCGCATTCGCGCAGCCATCCATCGCGCCGCAAAGCTGCGATGAGGCAATATGGGCACAATCGACTGTAGGGTGGGCAACGGCGCGCGGGTCAGCCGAGATATTCGCACCCTGCGCCTTGCCCACCCTACCAGGTTGCGGCGCGCCAATGGGGATGATGACTTAGGGAGGAGAACACGTGACGCACATCGATTCTGAAACCAAGCGCGAGTCCAGGCTGCTGTTTCCCGGCCTCGAGTCGTTCTACGCCGTGGCCATCCCGCTCGCCTGGCCGATCGTGCGCATCGCGGTGGGCTGGAATCTTCTGGTGCACGGTTGGGGCAAAGTTACGCGCGGGCCCTCGGCCTATGTCCGCGCCTTCGTCGAGCAGGGATTTGATCCGGCGCTGCCCTGGATCTGGGCGGCACTGATCATCGAGTTCGTTGGCGGCATCGCGCTCATCATCGGCCTGTTCACGCGCTTTTTCGCCGCCGCCGCGGCCGTCGAAATGCTTATCATCACGATACTCTATTGGAAGGCCGGATTTTCCTGGCTCAACCGCGGCTACGAGTACACGCTGCTTTGGGGTCTCGTGTGCTTCGCCATCGCGCTGCGGGGCGCAGGGCCTTATTCAGTCGATCGCCGGATCGGTGTAGAGCTGTGAGACATCCAAGGTAGGCGATGGAATTCGGCGTTCAGTTCTTTCCCGCCGTCGGTCCTGATCAGAAGCCCGCCGACCAGTATTGGCGCGAGGCGCTTGAGCTCACGCAACTCGCCGAGCAGCTGGGCTTCACCAACGTACGCACGGTCGAGCACTATTTTCTGTCCTACGGCGGCTACAGTCCCGATCCGCTGATTTTTCTCAGCGCCGCGGCGGCGCTCACGCGCTCCACGCGGCTGATCACCGGCGCCGTGCTGCCGGTGTTCAACAACCCGCTCAAGCTCGCCGGGCAGATCGGGATGGTGGACGCGATTTCCGGCGGCCGTCTCGAGGTCGGATTTGCCCGTGCCTTCTTGCCGCACGAGTTTGCCCGCTTCGGCATCTCGATGGACGAGAGCCGCGCCCGCTTCGAGGAGGGACTGGAACAAGTCCGCCGCTTGCTCGAGGAGGAAAACGTCACGGCCCGGGGCCGCTTCCACAGCTTCGAAAACGTGACGTCGCTGCCACGTCCGACGCAGAAGCCGAGGCCCCCGTTCTGGATCGCGGCGCTTTCCACCAGGGAGACGTTCGAGACGGCGGGCACGCTTGGACATTGCATCATGGGCATCCCGCTGGGAGGCGCGCACATGGCGGGCCTGCTCCAATCCTATCGCGATGCCTGGACGGCCGCTGGGCATGCCGGCCGCAGCAAGGTGATGCTGGCGTTCCACATGTATTGTGCGGAGACCACGGCCGAGGCCGCCGCCGTCGCGCGGGTGCCGCTCAATCAGTATCTCAAATCGATCGTGGACGCGGCGTCGGGCTGGATGTCTGGCGTGTCCTCGCGCGATTATCCCAACTATCAGAAGATGATCGAAGGCCTGTCGCGCGAGACGTTCGAGTCGCAGGTCGACAAAGGCTTGGCTTGGATCGGAACGCCGGAGGAGATTCGCCGCTCGATCGACAGCTATCACCGCAGTGTCGGCGGCTTCGAATCTGCCTCGCTCCAAGTGAACTTCGGCATGATCGGTCGCGCCGAGGCCGAGGCATCGATGCGTCTGTTCGCGCGGGAGGTGATGCCATATTTCGCGCACGCCTGAGCGCCGCGAGCCAAATTTAACGAGTTTTTTACGCGCGCCGACGGCCGTTACAAACGGCCGGCGTGATTGGTCACCGCGAAAGCGCCTGTGATTTGCGGAACCGACCCGGACCGAACTTTGTTGGATAAAGTACACACGGGGGAACATTGGTGTTCCCGTGACGAGCAAGCCCAAGGAGAAAGACAGAGATCGGGACGAACGGTCCAAATCGGACCCGAAGCACGTTATTTCGGCCCTTTTCGAAGAAAGCGGCGAGGTCGCGCCCGTCGATTTCAGACGATTCGGAACGCGCGCTGGGGAAATCATCGCGCGCGCAACGCGCCTGCCGTACCGCAGGGCGCATTAGCCGTTTTTGCGGCCTGCGCCTTTACTGACCAGCTTGACATTCCCAGCGCGATTTCGGCACCGAGTATCTGCGCCTCGGTTCCATCAATGACGATCCGCATCGGCACCTCCGAACGCGACGGCACATTTTACAGTCAGGGCCGCGCGCTCAAGATGTTGTTGGAACGGCACCCCGCATTGGTGCCGGTCGAGGTGCTGGAATCGCACTCCGCCAGCATGGAAAACGCCAATCGACTGCACGGCGGCGAGATCGAGTTCGGCTTCATGGCCTCGAATTGGATCGGCCGCGCCAAAAACGGTGAGGCTCCGTTCGAAGGCGCGATCGATCTCGCCATGGCCGCTCCCATGAATGCGGGTCCGCTGTTCTTTATTGTGCGGGCAGAGTCGCCGATCCGCTCGTTTTCCGATCTGCGCGGGCGGCGCCTCGCGGTCGGGCTGCGGACGAGCGGCATGGTGCAACATGCGCACGGCCTGTTCGGCGCGCTGGGCATGAGCTTTTCCGACTTCACGCCGGTCTATCTCGATTTCGCTGTCGGCGCCGAGGCTCTGGCTGCGGGCGACGTCGATGCTCAGTTCCAATGTCCTATCCCCAACCCGGTCATGACCGAGCTCGCGCAACGCGTTTCGCTGCGCGTACTACCGTACGAACCGGGTCAGCTCGAAGCGGTGCTGGGGACGGTGCCCTATTATCGCCGGACGGTGATGCGCGCCGGCGCGATCCGCGGCCTCGATGCCGACCTGCCGCAGATCGCGGTGCTCAACGTGCTTGTCACCCATCGCCGCGTGGCTGATGCGATCGTGCACGAGGCGGTGGCGGCGATCGCAACGGGCTGCGACGAGCTCGGCCGGCTCAATGCGTTGTTCGCCAATGTGCAGGAGTTGTTTGAGCCGCTGCGATCGCAAGGTCCAAAGGCGTTCGAATTCGGCGGCGTGGCGCTTCATCCCGGCGCGCTGCGCGCCTACCGCGAGATCGGGCTGGTGACGTTCTGACCCTCTCCCGCTTCGCGGGGCGAGGAAAGGAGTCGTTCGCTGCACCGCATCCCGGATACGCAAGCCTATTGCGGCTCGATGCCCGCCTCATTGATCACTTTGCTCCACAAGGCGGTTTCCTCGGCAAAGAAGCGGGTGGTCTCCGCAGGCGCCGTGGCGCCGGGCTCGAGCGACATCTTGCGCAGCATCTCCGCGACCTCCTTGCTCTCGAGAATCTCAACCACGTCGCGGTTGATCTTTTCGGCCAAAGCGGCGGGCGTGGCCGGTGGCGCGACCAATCCGAACCAGGTAATCGATCTGAAATCGGGCAGCCCCGCTTCGGAAATGGTGGGAATTTCGGGCACGGCCGCGGCGCGTTTGATATCGGCGACGCCCAAGAGCTTGACCTTGTTGTCGCGATAGAGCGGCACCGAGGTCGCAAGCGTATCGAAGAACATGTCGACGTGACCGGCGACGACGTCGCTAAGCGCGGGTTGCGCGCCGCGATAGGGCACGTGCACCATCTTGATGCCGGCCCGCGCTTCGAGCTGCGCGGCCGACAGATGCGCGGTCGAGCCCACGCCCTGCGAGGCATAGGAGAGCTTGCCGGGATTGGCTTTGCCGTAATCGATGAGCTGCTTCAACGTGGTTGCCGGAAGGTCTTTGCGAACGACGAGGACGTTGGAAATTTTCGCCAGCATCGTGATCGGAACGAACTTGGTCGGCTCGTAGCCGGGGTCGCGATACAGAAGATGATTGAAAGAGAGCGGAGAGGGCGGGGCGATCAGCAAGGTGTAGCCGTCCGGCGCCGCGCGCGCGACGCTCAGCGCGCCGATATTCATCGCGCCGCCGGGGATGTTCTCCACGATCGCCGCTTTGCCCCACTTCTGGGTCAGCTGGTCCGCCACGAGGCGCGCGAGCGTGTCGGTGGTCGAGCCCGGCTGCGAAGGCACCACGATCTTTACCGTTCGCGACGGATAAGGCTCCTGGCCAGGACTTGGCGGCGCCCAAAGCGCAGTGCTCGCCGCGGCCAGCAGCCCGATCAAACCGGCAAAGCGGGACATTGACTCCTCCACCTCATTCTCGCGGCGTCGCTTCATAGTACCCGTGCACGGCTACTGCGCAAAAGCGCGACTTGGTATAGGAAGAAGGGATCGGAACGGAGTAAGTCATGGCCTATACGCTTGATGAATTCTGCGCGGACAGCCGCGCGATCCTCAAAACAGCGCCGTTGTCCGATGCGCTGGAGCAGATCGCGGACCGGCTTGGGCGGCTTCTGTCCAATCCCGATTTCGTCGCCGAAACCTTCAGCGACGATATGCCGCCCGGCCGGCGCGTCCTACACCACGATCCCGAGACGGACTTCTACGTGCTTGCGCACGTGCAGGAAGGACAAAAGGTCGGCAAGCCACACAGCCACGGGTCATCGTGGGCAATCTACGGCAATGCGCGGGAACATACGGAGATGACCGAATGGCGCCGCACCAACCCGGAGAGCGAGGCGCATGCCGTCCTCCAACCGGTGAGCAGGTATCGCTTGGGGCCGGGCCAGACCAAAGCCTACGGCCCCGGCGTGATCCATTCGACGGCGCACCCGAAGAAGGCGTGGGTGATCCGCGTCACCGGCACCGATCTCGACGTGCTCCCGCGCTATCACTTCGGCAAGCAGGACCGGATAGTGGAGCGAGCGTGAGGTCTCATGTCCCGGATGCGATGCAGCGCGAGCCATAAGCGCGTTCACGCGCGTCTTCGACGCGCTATGCGAAGCGGTGCATCGCTGATCCGGGACCGCTACGGGCGTAACGGTCCCGGGTCTGCAGCGCACCGCGGGCTGTCTTCGATCGTGTGGATCATACCGAGCCCGCGCTGCGCTGCGCCCGGGACACGCGCTCAGGATAGTAGCTACTTCCTCTCGCCGATCGAGTTGTAGCGCGCGATCACCTCGCTCGGCGTGGCGGCGGTGCGCGCCAGCAGCGTCAGGATCGCCGCGCCGTCGATCGGGCTCATGTCGATGCCGAGCGTCTCGGCCTCCTCGATGAAGGCCTTGTCCCGGCACATCGCCATGAATGCCGTCTGTAACGCTTTGGCGCGGTCGGGGGGAAGACCGGGCGGCGTGGCGAACGGCAGCGCCATGAAGAACGGCAGCTCTGCAAACTCGATAAGCGCGCGCGTCGGCATCCCCGGCCAGCTCCCGGCCAATCGGCATGTCCGCAAACTCCGGATGCCGGTGGTCGCGCCCGAACGCCATGAGCGGCCGGAATGCGCCTTTCGTCCAGAGATCGCGCTGGCCCGTGCGTACCGAGCTTAAACCCACCATCTGACCGTCGAGCTCGCCGCGCTGCATGGCGAGAAACAGCGGCGCCGCGCCGGTATAGCCGCGCACGACGGACACGTTCAGGCCGAGCACCTCCTTGGCGATCACGGCGAAGATCAGGTTGCTCGACGCCGCATTATCGGCGCCCAGCACCGCCCGCGTGGTTTTGAGGTCGGCGACGGTCTTGGCCGGGTGATTGGCGTTGACGAGCATGAGATACGCGTCGTTTGCATAGGACGATAAGCTGCCGAGCCAAGTGAACTTTGCGGGATCGAACTGAGCGTTGGAGTTGCCTTGGATGGCAAGCTGCGGGACCGCGCGCTCGAGTTTGGCGAGAACCAAGCCGTCTTTATCCGAATTGACGTAGAGGCGGTTGGCGGTGACCAGCCCGCCGCCGCCCGGATTGTTCTGCACGACGATCGTCGGGTTGCCCGGCACGAATCGCGAGAGATGTCGCGCCACGAGCCGCGCCGAGATATCGTTGATGCCTCCCGGCGCGGTGCCCACGAGCATGGTGACGGTCCGGCCTCTATAGAACGACTCGACCGATTGCGCGGTCGCATGCCGCGTCGCCTGCAGCCCGCAGCATAGACCGGAGACTAGAAGAAGGAGCGCCGTGCGGTTTGCGGACATCACGCGCTCCGGCTAGGGCAGCGCGGCCAGCAGATGGCCGAAACCGTGCCGCGGCTCGCGCACGTGCAGCCGCTTCTGAATTTCCCAGACCCGTGCCGTCACCGGATGCACCACCGGCACCTGCAAGTCCTGCTCAAGCGTCTCGATGATGTCCAGCGTGCGCCAGCCGGAACCGAGCATGTAGATCGCGTCGGCCCCTTTGACATCCAGGAAGTGGCGCTTGATGTGCGCGTAGACGCGATGGCTTGACAGATCTTGCACATCGTTGAACGGCACGTCGATACCCGCCATGCCGCGCACGGTGAAACCGGCGTCGCGGAAATACTTGGCGAAGATGGCGTTGAGCCTGGGCGGGAAATAGGTGGCGCCCAAGATGGTCTTGGCCTTCACCGTCTTGAGCGCGTTCACGTGGTTCTGCGCCACGCTCATGATCGGTGTCTTATATTTCTTCTTCCAAGCCTTGATGATCTCGGCTTCGCGCTTGCGGCCCTGCACCATGAACGGCGGCGCGCCGTGGGGATGAATGAGATCGCGGCCACACTCGGCAAGCAGCGCAATGCGCTCTTCGTAGGCCGGCATCATGGCGGCGAACTCGTCTTCGGTGCCGCGGCGAACATTCAGGAACAACGGAATGAGCCCGATGCCTTCCGGCAGCAGGCGGATGACCTCCTCGGTCACGCCCGGCCGCATAGTCGGGTTGATCATGCCCACGACGCCGCGCCAACTGGAGAAGGCCATCCTGTAAATCTCTCGTTCCGCCCTCATGCTGAGGAGCGCGCGTTCAACGCATGAGGCCATCCTTCGAGACGCGGGCCTTCGGCCCGCTCCTCAGGATGAGGACTGGCCTCGGTCCCGCGGCCTCATGCTGAGGAGCATTGCGAAGCAATGCGTCTCGAAGCATGAGGGCGCTGCTCCGAATGAGCCTCGCTACACGCCATAGTCCTTCTTCGCGCCGTCGACCGAGACATATCCGTCGGCAATATCGCGGGCAAGCGCAGCGCCGTCGCGCCGGCGTGGATCGCCATAGCCACCGCCGCCCGCGCTTTGCAACAGGAAGCGGTCGCCGGCTTGCATCTCGTAACGACCCGAGGACGGCGTCACGTATTCCTGCGCGGTGTCGAGCCGGATGACGAAGTGCGCCCCGCTTCCAGCCTTGCCGCCCGCGATGCCGGCGGGCGGGAAACGGCTCTTGTCGTAGCGACGAATCACAGTCGCATTTTCCAGAAGCTCGTATTCGCGAAGGAGACTCAAGCCGCCGCGCCATTGGCCGGCGCCGCCCGTGTCCGGGATGAGTTCGAAGCGGGTGATGCGGCAGGGAAACTCGGATTCGAGAATTTCGATCGGGGTGATGTGCAGGTTGCTTAGATGGGTCGCCGTGGCGGAGGCGCCGTCGTGGCCCATGCCGCCGCCATAGGCCGAGCCCATGATCTCGTATTGCATGGTGGACTGTCCGGGACGGCCCTTAGCCCAGGCGACGGTTAGCGCGCTCGATGACCCGGAATTGGCGATGGCGCGCGCAGGATAAAATCGGGCAAGCGCCTCGAGGATGACGTCCACCAGCTTGAGGTTGACCATCTGGTAATTGGAGACGGGGGCGGGCGGCTCGGCATTGGTGACGGTGCGGGGCGCGAATGTGAGGCGCACCACCTCGCGCATGCCGTCGTTGAAATGCAGGTTGGGCCCGAGGCAGCCGATCAGCGAGTAGAACACGCACGCTTCGACCATCGAGGGCCGCAGATTGACCGGACCGCGCGCCTGCGGATCGCTAGCGGAGAAGTCGAAGCTCGCGATCCCGTCCTCGATGGCGACGGCGACGGCGAGCTTCACCGGCTTGTCGATCACGACGCCGTCGCTGTCGAGCAACCCCTCGGCCGACGATTCTCCGTCCGGCAATTTGGCAATGGCCGCGCGCAATTCGTCGGCGGCGCCCTTGAGGATGGCCGCGAACGCATCAGTAACCGTGGGTGCGCCGAAACGTTCGCACAGCTCCTTGATCCGCTGCGCGCCCATTTGCGTCACTGCGATCTGCGCCTGGATATCCCCGCGCATGAGCGCCGGCTGCCGGCTATTGGAGAGGATGATGCGTTCCACGTCCGTCTGCGCGATGCCGGCGTCCACGATCTTGATCGGCGGCACTAAAAGTCCCTCCTGGAAGATCTCGGTGGCGTCGGCCGAGGTCGAGCCCGCGACGGTGCCGCCCACGTCCGCCTTGTGCGCGATCGAGCCTGAAAACGCCACGATTTCGCCGGCCGCGAAAACCGGCGCGACAAAAGCCATGTCGGAGACGTGCGGGAGACCGCCCTCATAGGGATGATTGGAGACGAACACGTCGCCGTCCTTGATCACATCCGTGCTGCCGCCATAGCCCTTGAGGATGCGGCCGACGAGATGGCGATAGACCGGCGCGTGGAAGAACATCGGCGGCGCCACGATCAAGCGTCCGTCGCGGTCGAGGATCACGCAGCTGAAGTCGCGCGATTCGCGGATGATGGTCGAGTAGCCGGAGCGATAGAAGTGGTAGTGCATTTCATCGACCAGGCTCGCGACCTTGTTACGCAGGATCTGGACCGTGATGGCGTCCATGCTCACGCCCTCGCCAGGATCAGATTGCCTTGACCGACCCGCCCGTTCCACCCCCGCGGAATGAGGGTCGTGGCGTCGAACTGCTCGACGATCGCAGGCCCCGCAACTGTCGCGCCGACGCCCAGGCGGTCGCGCTCATAGAGCGTCGCCTGCAGGCTCGTTCCGTTGAGCGATATCGTGCGTCGTCCCTTGACCGCGCCAGCGCTCTCCGGCGAAGGCGCTGTCTCGCGTGGCTCGTATTTGGGGACGGCCACGCGCACGCGCAGGCGATAGCTCACCAATTCGACCGGCCGCTTCTTGGCCGCATGGCCGTGGATGTGGGCGTGGCGTTCATCGAACCTCTCCCGCGCCGCCTGCAGCGACGCAGCCGTCAGCCGATCGAGGAATAATCCTTCGAGCGGCGTGCGTAGCTCGTAGCCTTGGCCGGTGTAGCGCAGATCGAGCTCGCGCACGAAACGCGCGTCGGCAGGGTTGATGCCTTCGGCGGCGAGCTCCGCGCGCGCCGCGTCTTCCAGTTGCCGGAAGACGGCTTCGGCATGCTCGGCGGTGACCTCGGCCAACGTGCGCAACTCGGAGCGGATATAATCGTGCACGACGTCGGTGCAGAGCAGGCCGAGCGCCGAGAATGCGCCCGGGCGCGGCGGCACTAGAATCCGCCGCATGCCGAGCTCTTCGGCGACCGCGGCGGCATGCACCGCGCCGGCACCGCCGAACGGCAACAGCGTGAAGGCGGAGAGATCGACGCCGCGCTTGGCCGCAAAGACGCGCACCTCGTCCGCCATGCGCATGTCGACGATGCGCTGAATGCCGGCGGCGGCCGCGGTCACGTCCATCTTCAAGGGAGCGCCGACATGCGTCTCCAGCGCTGCGCGCGCTGCCGCAGGATCGAGCCTTTGCGCGCCGCCGAGGAAATAGTCCGGGTTGAGATACCCGCACACGAGGTCGGCATCGGTGACGGTCGGGCGCAGACCGCCGCGTCCGTAGCAGGCCGGTCCGGGATCGGCACCGGCGCTCTGCGGGCCG
>Ga0209239_1000864_pt1 | contig 17772 bp, 15 predicted proteins | sample GraSoi013_2_20cm_FD_185824 | JGI IMG/M metagenome (GOLD analysis project Ga0209239, IMG submission 185824) | Grasslands soil microbial communities from the Angelo Coastal Reserve, California, USA - Sample 10_02_2013_2_20cm (SPAdes) (version 2) | ecosystem: Environmental > Terrestrial > Soil >...
ATCCGAGGTGCAGCACTAAAGCAGCAACAACCAAACCGCCGAGTCGCCGCGTCTTCACAGTTGGATTATAACCCGATCCGGCGGCCGGAGTACCGGGATGCAGGGCGTGGCTGTCGCGCGATGAGGCGTGGCCGAGGCGGTGATCTACTCGGGTCAGTTGCCGTTTCACGGACCACTAGGGAGTATTGGGGCGATGACGATCGAGATCATTCGCCGTCCGATGAGCCGCGCGCGCCTTGCCTCACTTGCCGAGGCACAGTTCGGTGATATGGTGAAAGCCGTTGTCGACGTGGAGCGGGGAGTGATGGCCATCGGTGGCGAGCTGCAGGCCGATGAGGAAGCGGCACTGATGGAGGATGAGTCGGCGCAGGAGCATCTGTGGGGCATCAATCTATATCCCGCCGAAAAAGGGGAGGCGTGGATGGAGTTCGACGCGATGATCAACGTGCGTCCTTCTCAGGGGAACCGATCGAGAAATGTCGAGGATAGCACGCTCCGGGATCGTATCCGCCGGATTGTCGGCGTGCTAGTGGAAGGCTGAGGGCTGGGATGACGATCCACGTCGGACTTGCAGCTGGACGCTGGGCAGCGCTTTCGCTCGTCGAGCAGCTCGCCAATGTGGGGGCTGAGGTCGACCGTGCCGTCGCTGCGTGGGAGGCACAGCGGCCCGACCGGTTCGATCGGGCCCTGGCGCGCGCCCTGGAGTTGTTCGATTTGACGGCGGGCGACGGCCGCTGGGGCGGGCCGCGTCGTCGGGAGATTCTCCGCGCGCGGGAGGAGTTCTGCCGGCTGTTCTTTGACGAAGAACGTCCTCCGGACGCGGTGCGCACGCTCAGGGACTACTTCCTGCGCTTGACGCTGTTGGCGCGACGGCGATCGGGGCGAACGTGGCGGCGGACCCCGGCGACCCGGGGCGGTCGAGTACGCGGTCGGCGTCCGGTGTGGGCAGGAGCCGCCCGATCCTAGCGACCCGCCGTATCTGGCCCGCGCGCGGCGATACTTGGGGGCGCTGGAATCGTGAGGGGCGGGTGCCGCGCTAGTACCAGATCGAACGGCACGCCGCTAAGTTAGGGACCGCGCCACCGTAGCTCAGTGGTAGAGCTCTCGATTCGTAATCGAGCGGTCGTCGGTTCAAATCCGACCGGTGGCTCTAAGCCTCTGCCGTCAGCGTCACCTTGAACCCCTTCGCCTTCAGACTGGCCGCGAGTCCGGTCTTCTCGACCGACTTCATGTAGGCCTCGTCCGGATCGATCACCTTCTTCTCCACGAGCTCGAGCAGGGCGTCGTTCAACGTCAGCATGCCGAGCTTCTTGCTGGTCTGGATGATCGACGTTATCTGGAACGTCTTGCCCTCGCGGATCAGGTTCGAGATCGCCGGCGTGGTCAGCAGGATCTCGCGCGCGGCGACGCGTCCTCCAGCGATCTTCTTGCACAACGTCTGCGAAATCACGCCTTTCAGCGACTCCGACAGCATCACGCGGATCTGCGCCTGCCGGTCGGCGGGGAACTGATCGATCATCCGGTCGACCGTCGAGGCGGCCGTCGTGGTGTGCAAGGTCCCGAACACCAGGTGCCCCGTCTCCGCGGTCTCGATGGCGATGGCGATCGTCTCGAGGTCGCGCATCTCGCCGACGAGCACGATATCGGGATCTTCCCGCAGCGCGGCACGCAACGCCATCTTGAAGCTATCGGTGTGCACGTGCACCTGGCGCTGCGTGATGAGACACTTCTTGTTCTCGTGCACGAACTCGATCGGATCCTCGATCGTGATGATATGATCGGTGCGCGTGCGGTTGATGAGGTCGACCAGCGCGCACAGCGTCGTGGACTTCCCCGATCCCGTGGGTCCCGTGACGAGCACCAGCCCTTTGGTCAGATAACAGAGGCGCTGCACCTCATCGGTCAGGCCCATCTCTTCGACCGTCACGACTTTGGCAGGAATCACGCGGAACACAGCGACGGGGCCCTTCCGGTCCCGCGCGGCGTTCACGCGGAAGCGCGCGACGCCGGTGATTTCGTAGGCGAAATCGGTGTCGCCCGTCTCCTTCCACTCGCCGCGGTTGCGTTCCGGCATGATCGACAGAACCAGCAGCTCCAGATCGTTGACGCTCAACGCCGTGCCGTCCTGGCGCCGGATGTCGCCGTGCGTGCGGAACAATGGCGGTTCGCCAACGCGGAGGTGCAAGTCCGAGCTGCCGGACTGCACGAGGGCGCGCAGGAGTTTGCCCAGCCTCTGCTCGGCCGCCTTGTACTCCGACGACGCGAATTCGCTCGGGAGGGCACCCGGTGCCGCCGGAGTTTCTGCAGGCGGACTGTCCACCATGGGCGCGGCCGCGATCACCGAAGCCCGCGGCGGGCGCGGCGGCGGCGCGGCGGGCTTGGCGGCCGTGACCTCGCCAACCTGTTCCTGCGAGGCTCGCCGGATCGCGGAGATGACCGCCGTCAGCCGGCCCGACTCGGGCACGATTCGCACGCGCACGAGACCCTTGCTGGCAGCGTAGTCGAACTCCGTCTCCGAGTGCTGGTCGATCTTGTCCGCCGCTTCCGGAGGCGCCACTTCGACCATCAGCGCGTAGATGTGCTGGTCGGTGAGAGGCTGCTTCGAGACTTTGCGCGGCTTGCCGTCCTTCACGAGCGTGACCGGCTCATCGGGCAGCAGATAGAGCTGGTCCGCGCGCTCCCGCAGCATCACATCCACGAAGGGGTCCAGCCGTGCCGGCATGAATCAGTCCTCAGGGCGCGCGAACAGCACGTGCGCGCGATTGACCAGGTGGATTTCGTCCGCGGTGCTGACGGCGAAAAACGGCTCGCCCGTCGCGTTCAGATAGTCGAGCAGTCTTGAATGGTGTTCCGGCAGCTCGATCGTGACCCATCCGCTCACGTGCGACCCGTCGGCGAGTGTGACCTCAAGCCGCCCTGTCCGCGCCGCGGACATTCGCGCCGGGTCTTCGGACGCGGTCGTGCGAGGAATGGTGAGCGTCACTGTCCGCGCTTTCGTGACGAGCAGGATCGCCGCTCCGTCGTTCTTCGGGCGGAACGGAAAGAATCCTTCGGCGCGATTCAGCATGTCGAGCGGGGTTTCCGGGCCGGCATGCTGCGGCACCCGCTCCATCACGTAGATCTCACCCTCGCGCCGGCCGCCCGCTGTCAACAGCAGCGTTGCGGGCACGGCGACGCGCGGCATGGAAAAGCCGCTGCTCACCGGCCCTTACACTGCACGGACAGGGGAGCGTGGTTGCCGCACGCAATCGTCTCGTTCATGCCGCTCGCGAGCGGCCCGCATGCGGTGCTGTGGGCTGTCTCCGTCGCTTCCGCCGCGGTATGACCGGCCGCCGTCGCGCAATTCGAGCGTCCCTGAAACTCCATGCAGACGGTGCACTCCTGGGTAGCCCCCGCGACGGACATATAAAGGAAGAGCGCGATGATCGCGATCACGACGGCAACGCTCACTAATGTCGAGCGCTTCATGAGCGAACACGGTGTAGCGCACCGGAAATTCGCGCCAGAGCCGGGCGCTTGCTAATGTGTAGGGGATGCCCCTCATCTCGATCGCGCTGATCGCGTTCAATCTGCTTGCGCTGGCGCTGATCATCGTCGCCGGCTCGGCGTGGCGGCGGCGCTATCGGGTAAGCTCGCTCGTCGGCTTTCTCGGCGCCGGGTTGTGCGTCACACTGGCGCTGCTGTGCGGCGCCATCACAGTCGGCATCCGCGGCTACCGCGCCCTCACGCAGGAGGTCGTCGCCGCGACCATCAAGACAGAGCCGATCGCGCCGCAGCGCTTCCGCGCGACGGTCACGCTGCCCGACGGCAGCCTGCACATGTTCGATCTCGCCGGCGATGCCGTGTACGTCGATGCGCACGTGCTCAAATGGCGGCCGTTGGCGACCATGCTAGGTTTGCAGACAGCCTACGAGCTCGATCGCATCGCGGGACGTTATCACACACTGAACGATGAGCAGAACCGCGAGCGCACGGTGTATTCGCTGGCGGCGTCCAAGCCGTTCGACGCGTTCGATCTCGCGCACCGCTACTGGGTGCTGCGACCCTTCGTCGATGCCGAATACGGCTCCGCCACGTTTACCGGGGGGGGCGCAACCTCACAGAACGGCGGTACCTACGAGGTCCGCGTCTCCACCACCGGACTCCTGGTGAGGCCGGTCCAGCCTAGGTAACCTTCTCGCCGTGGCGGACAAGAAACCCAAGACGAACTATTCGAACGCCTGGCGCGAAGCGCGGCAGCTCATCTGGCAACATCGGAGTCGCCTCGCGATCGGTGTGCTGTTGATGCTGGTCAGCAGGCTCGCCGGGCTCGTACTGCCGTGGTCGTCGCGCTATCTCATCGACCAGGTCGTGGGACAGAAACGCGCTGACCTGCTCGGTGTGATCGCGGCGGCGGTTGGCGTGGCGGCGATTGTCCAGGCGATAGCCTCGTTCGGGCTGTCGCAGATCCTCGGGGTCGCCGCCCAACGCGCCATCACGGATATGCGGAAGTCCATACAGGCTTTCGTGTTGCGATTGCCCATCGCGTATTTCGACTCGACCAAGACCGGGATCCTCATCTCGCGCATCATGACCGATGCTGAGGGCGTCCGGAATCTGGTGGGCACCGGGCTGGTGCAGCTCGTCGGGGGACTCGTCACCGCCACGATCGCGTTGGGCGTGCTGTTCTGGTTGAACTGGAAACTGACGACGATGTCGATTCTCATCCTCGCGCTGTTCGGCGGCGGGATGGCGTATGCGTTCGCCAAACTGCGCCCGCTGTTCCGCGAGCGTGGCAAGATCAACGCCGAGGTCACCGGCCGGCTCGCCGAGACGTTGGGAGGGATTCGCATCGTGAAAGCGTACCGGTCGGAGCGCGGCGAGCGACTGGTGTTCGCGCGCGGCGCGCACCGGCTGTTCCGCAATGTTGCGACGACCATGACGGGCGTCTCGGGCGTCGGCGCCTTCGCTCAGGTCGTGATCGGAGCGATCGCGGTCGTCATGATTCTCATCGGCGGACGCTCGGTCCTCGCACAATCCATGACGTTGGGGCAGTTCGTCCAATACGTCTTTTTCGTGGGACTCGTCGCGCTGCCCCTGATCAACATCGCGTCCATCGGCACGCAAATCACCGAAGCATTCGCGGGGCTCGACCGGATTTATGAGCTGCGCCGCATGACCACCGAGGACGCCGAAGACGGGAAGCGGGCGCCGCTCGGCGCGGTGCGCGGCGACGTGGCGTTCGATCACGTGACCTTCGCGTACAAACCGGGCGTGCCTGTCCTCAAGGACGTGTCGTTTCGCGCGCCCCCGGGGTCGACGACGGCACTCGTCGGGTCGTCCGGATCCGGCAAGAGCACATTGATCGGTCTCGTGCTCGCATTCAATCGGCCGGAGCAGGGACGCGTGCTCGTGGACGGCCGCGACCTGGCGTCCGTGCCGCTCGCCGATTATCGCACGCAGCTCGGCGTGGTGTTGCAGGACAACTTCCTGTTCGACGGCACGATCGCCGAGAACATCGCGTTCGCCCGGCCGCACGCGTCGCGGCAGGAGATCGAGGAAGTGGCGCGCATCGCGCACTGTGACGAGTTCATCGAGCAGTTCGACGAGAAGTACGACACGGTCGTCGGCGAGCGCGGCGTGAAGCTGTCCGGCGGCCAGCGCCAGCGCATCTCGATCGCCCGGGCGATTCTCGCCGATCCGCGGATCCTGGTGCTCGACGAAGCGACCTCGAGTCTCGATTCCGAGAGCGAAGCCAAGATCCAGGACGGGTTACGCGCGTTGCGCCACGGCCGGACGACGTTCGTGATCGCGCACCGCCTATCGACGATTCGTAGCGCGAATCAGATCCTGGTGCTCGAGGGCGGCAGAATCGTGGAGCGGGGGACGCACGAAGAGTTGCTGGTAGCTAACGGGCGCTACCGCCAGCTGTATGACAAGCAGTACAACTTCGAGCGGGATCGGTTCATCAACCCTGGAGAGGACTTCACGCCGGAGCCGGTGGAAGAGGGCATCGCCGTGCCGCCGGTGACACCACCTACTCGTCTGTAACGTCCCGCGGTTGACCACGGCTGCGTCCGGCGCTATATCGGACGCCTTCGTCGCGAGGACAGGGTCAACGCTGTGACGCATGCCTTTGCCGCGCTTTCCGCAGTTCTTCTGGCCACACAAAACCCGGCCATGGATTCCATGCTAACGTTGGCCGGCGTCGCCGGATCCGATTCCATCTTAGTCGAGCGTGTGCGCCAACATCCGAATGGCGCGCGTGGCGTGTTCTTCCAGCTCCGCGCAGCCGGTCGTACCGAAGACTCAGCCGGCGGCGTGGCGCTCGCTGCCGCCGAGCGCATTGCCGGTGCGATCGCGGTCGCGTGGAGCGATTCGTTCTACGTGCGCGAGGCAATCCGCTTCCGGGAGCTCACGCCGGCCCAGCGCCGAGCGATCTTTTCCGCAGACAGCATCGCGGACGCGGGGCGTGCCGCCGTCGAGAACGACATCGCGCTCGCAATGCACGCGTGGCATGAGGCGCTGCGTCGCTACGAGACGTTGGGCGACAGCGCAGGGATGGTCGACGGACTGAATCTGCTGGCGATCGGATTCAAGAACACCGAGGAGAGCGACAGCATCCTGCTCTGCCTCCGGCGAGCGCGGGAGGTGGCGGCGCGCATTGGTGATCAGCGCGGCTTGGCACGAACGCTCGGAGAAATGGGGAACTTCTACCGTCGTCACAATGACCTGTCGAAGTCCGCCGACCTGTTGCATCAGGCCATGCAGCTCTTCGAACGCATCGGAGACGCATCGGCCGTGACACAAACGCAAGGCAATCTGGGCGTGGTGTTTTGGTCGCAGGGCGATTTGCCCGGGGCGCGAGGTGCATTCGAGGCGATCTTGGCGGCCGCGCGTGCGAAGCGTGATAGCCAAACCATGGGCTGGATTCTCCATGATCTCGGTGGTGTGGCGGCGGAGGCCGGGGATTACGATGAGGCGGTCGCTCGCCTGCGCGAGGCGCTGGCGTTGTATCGCGCCGGTGGGGTCCTGCTCGACGCAGCGGATGAGCTCTTGGCGCTCGGCCAACTGGCCAATCGTCGTGGTGACTATCCGGCGGCGGTGGCCACTCTCTCTGAGGCGGCCGCGATCTGGCGTCGCAGCGGTCCGGGTGCCTACGGCAACGAGATCGACGCGCGTCTGGAGCTCGCGCAAACGCGATCCCTGATGGGAGACTTGCAGGGCGCTCGCGCCGAGTTGGCGCGTGGCAAGGTGGTCGCCGGTGCGCAACACGGGAACCAACGCCGGATCTCACTAGCGGGCTTGGCACTCGCCCGGGGCGACCTGGCACAAACGTTCAATCGCTTCGCCGAGGCCGAACACGAGTACGAGCTCGCAAAGCGACTCGCCTCCGGCAGCACTGATCGCGAGGTGACCGTGAGAAACCGCGCGGATCAGCAATTGGCTGCCGTGCTGTTTCGGCGTGGCAACTACGCCCGGGCCCAGCTTTCCGCGGAGCGCATCTTGCGTCGCAGCTCGGTTGATTTGCACAACAAGGCGCAGGCGCGCCTGCTGTTTGCGGAAGCCGCGTGGCGACGAGGAGACACGATCACGGCCCGGCGCGCGTTCACACAGGCGCTCGACACGCTGCGGGCTCTTGGCGCGGCGGTCGATGAGGCCGATGCGCTCGCGACGTTGGGAGGACTCGAAGCGCAAGCGGGGCGGACGGCGGTGGCAGAATCCCTCTATCGGCGCGGGCTTACGCGCCTGGCCAATCGGCCTGCTCCCGGAGTGGATTGGAAACTACATGCGGGCCTCGCCGCTTCGCTGCGGCGCCGGGGTGAGCTCGATGCGGCAGCGCGGGAGCTCGGCGTCGGCATTACGAGGGTCGAACGCGTCTCCGGAGTCCTGCCGCTCGATGAGCAGCGCGCCGCATTTCGCGCGGACAAGTGGACGCTGTACGTCGAGCTCGCTCTTGTGGAGCGGGAGCGAGGACGAACGGCAGCGGCGTTCGAAGCCAGCGAACGTCTCCGCGAGCGCCAAATGCTCGATCTGCTGGCGCGCGGTCGAGTGGCCAGCGGCGACTCGGCTGGGACGCTCGCGAGCCGGGAGCAGGACCTCCGCCGGAAGATCGTGGATCTGACGCAGCGGCTCGAATCGCCGCCCGACTCAACGGAGCTTCGCGATCCCCGTCAACCAAATCCGGCCGCGGAAGGGACGCGCGCTGCGCTCGCCCAGGCCGAGGAAGCGCACGGATCGTTGCTGCAGGAAATGCGCGCCGCCAATCCCGCGTATGCAGGATTGGTGCGTGGGGAGATCGCGCCGCCGGCAGCGGTTCAGTCAGCGCTGGGCCCGGATGAAGCGCTGCTCGAGTACCTCTTAGGCGATTCGACCGCGCTTGCGTTCGTTGTCACGGCGGACACGCTCGTCGCCCTGGACCTCCATCTCCCTCATGAGGCGCTTGCCGCACGGATCGATTTTGCACGGACGGCCCTCGCGAACCCTACGGGGAACGTGACTCGACGCGCCTGGCGCGCACCGATGCAGCGCCTGTATGAGCAGCTGATTGCCCCGGTCGAGGCGAGTGGCCTGCTGCGCGGCAAACGACGACTTCTGGTCGCGCCTCATGCCGAGCTGCATTACCTGCCGTTCGCGGCACTGGTGTCGCCGGCACCGGAAGAGCAGCTCCTCATCGAGCGCTACGTGGTTGAGTACGTGCCGTCGGCATCGGTGTGGCTGCGGTTGCGCGAGCGGCCGGCCCAGGCCGCGGGCGGGCGCGTATTGGCAATGGCGCCCCGGGCAGTTGCGCTGCCGGGTTCACAGACTGAGGTAGCGGCGATAGCCCGGGTGTACGGTGAATCCGCGCAGACTGTAGTGGGCCGCGCGGCGACGGAACACGCATTTCGGCTGCTCGCGCCCGCCGAACACATCGTCCATCTCGCCACCTACGGCGTGTTGAACAAGGACAATCCGTTGTTCTCGTATGTCGAGCTTGGTGCTGGCGGGGGAGACGACGGCAGACTCGAGGTCCACGAAGTATTCGGCTTGACGCTCAATGCGCGGCTGCTCGTCCTCAGCGCTTGTCAGACCGGAGTTGGGTCAGGCGCCATCGCCGATGTGCCTCCCGGAGACGACTGGGTGGGGTTAGTGCAAGGATTCTTGTACGCCGGGGCGGGCAACGTGCTGGGGACGCTGTGGTCAGTTCACGATCGCTCGACCGCGCGCTTTATGGAGCGATTCTATCACGAATTGGCGGCGGGCAAATCGGAAGCACAGGCACTCGCCGAAACGCAGCGGGCGGCCGTGCGGGATCCTCGTACCGCCCATCCGTTCTACTGGGCTGGCTTCACGTTGGTCAGGGGTCGGTAGCGAAGGGGGCGGGGGGCGGGGGGCGGTTCGTGGTCCTGGGAACCGCCCCCGCGCTTCGCCACGACCCGTAGCTACTGCACAGTTACCTGGCCGTTCGTCATCGGCACCAGCGGGAGATTCGGGGCCGCGGTGCAGGGCACCGCCAACCCGACGAACGTGAAGCTGATTTGGTCCGGCGGGTCGTTCGCCGAGGTGCCCAGATCGGCGACGCGAGTGACGGCCGGCAACCCGCTCAAATCGACACCGCCGGCGTTTCCGGACCTGATGATTCCGCTCACCCACGCCTGATGATCCACGACGAGCAGGCAGTTCACGTCCACGTGCACGCCGCCTTGTCCCTGCCCGAATTGATCGGTCCACTCGCCCTGTACCGAGCCGTCGCCGTACTGAATTGCGACGAGCGAGAAATTCGCATCCGTATGGGCCGCGAGATCGACATCGGCGCCGCCGACGGAGACGCGGTGCAGAACGCCGTTACCGTTCTCTGAGCTCGCGGATATCGTGCCGATCGACGCTGGTGTTGTGCGAGTGGCGATCGGGGCGGTGGATTCGGTACAGGCGACAGCGAGGAGGGCGACTGCTGGGACAGCGAACCATGCGGTCTTCATGGGACCTCCGGGATGGAAGGAAGCAGCTGGGAACGGGTCCAGCTTCCGCCTCCCGCACGGCGCCCACAATCAGTACTTGTCGATCAACACCAAACGCTCACGCGCTCGTGACAGGACGTACACGGAATTTACACATGACGTGAACTCCACGTCGCAGTATGAAATTGGTCCGACCGGGGCGCCAATTTGCCTTTGCCGGCGGCGTACTCCTTCCACGTGACGGCCGGAAAGTCGTTGGGGATTTGACGCATGGTGATGCAGTCTTGAACCGGGCAAACCGCCGCGCAGAGATTGCAGCCAACGCACGCTTCCTCGATGATCTCGACGACAGGTCCACCGTTATTCCTCGGCAACCGCCGGATCGCCTGATGCGCGCCGTCTTCGCACGCCGTCCAGCACAGCTCGCACTTGATGCATTTGTCCTGATCGATGTGGGCCAAGAGATGGTAGTTGAGATCGAGATCCTCCCATTTCGCGACGCGCGGCAGCGCGCGCCCGCGGATGTCCGCGATTGTCCGGTGGCCGCGCTCGTCCATCCAGTTCGAAAGGCCGTCGATCAGGTCTTCAATGATGCGGAAGCCGTAATGCATGACCGCCGTGCAGACCTGGAGCGTGCCCGCGCCCAGCGCGATGAACTCGGCGGCATCACGCCAGGAAGCGATGCCACCGATCCCGGAAACCGGCACGGTGACTTTGGGATCGCCCGCGACGGCGGACACGAGGTGCAGCGCGATCGGTTTGACCGCCGGCCCGCAATAGCCACCGTGGCTCGATTTGCCGGCGACGGAGGGTTGCGGCTCGAAGGTCGCGAGATCGACGCCGACAATCGAGTTGATCGTGTTGATCAGGGACAGCGCGTCCGCGCCGCCCTTGACGGCCGCGCGCGCGATGTAGGTGATGTCGGTGACATTGGGTGTGAGCTTGACGATGACCGGAATTGTCGCGACCTCCTTCACCCATTCGACGATCTGGCAGGTGTAGTCGGGAACCTGGCCCACTGCGCTGCCCATGCCGCGTTCGCTCATGCCGTGCGGGCAGCCGAAGTTGAGCTCGATCCCGTCGGCCCCGGTGTCCTGCGTCTGCTTGACCATCTCATGCCACGCTTCGCGTTTTGTCTCCACCATCAGCGACGCTACACATGCGTGCTTCGGATAATTGCGCTTGACCTCGGCGATCTCCTTCAGATTGTCGGCAATGGGGCGGTCGCTGATGAGCTCGATGTTGTTGAAGCCCATCATGCGCGTCGCGCCGAGGTCGACGGAGCCGTAGCGGGAGAAGACGTTGATGATCGGTTCGCCGATCGTTTTCCAGACCGCGCCGCCCCAGCCCTCGTCGAACGCTTTGGCGACCTGGCCGTACGTGTTCGTCGGCGGGCCGGACGCGAGCCAGAAGGGATTCGGGCTTTGGATGCCCGCGAAGGTTGTTCGAAGATCAGCCATTGGTCAGCCTTTCGTGAATCTGCTTTGCGGCCTGCACACCTTCTGCCGCGGCGTTGACAATCTCCGCTCCGCCATTCGCACAATCTCCGCCCACAAACACCTTCGGATGGTCGCGCGGAATTGCGAGCTCATCGCGCTCGCCCTGTCCGATCGCCACGATCACCATATCACACGGGATCACCTCGTTGCCCTGCGGTGTGCGCACCGCAACGCCGGCGGCCGCGCCGTTGCCGTTGCTCACGATGCGCTGCGGGGCCGCCTGGAATCGGAATCCACAGCCGTCGCGTTTGGCGAGCTCGTACTCGTAGTGATAGCACGGCATGTCGGCCTCGCCGCGCCGGTACACGATTGTCGCCGTGGCGGCGCCGAGCCGTTTGGCCTGCGTGACCGCGTCGATTGCCGTGTTGCCTGCGCCGATGACGACGACGCGTTGTCCCACCTTGGTGTCGCGGTAGGGATGCGTCTTCAGGTGCTCGATAAACGTCAACGCATCGATCACGCCGGTCAGGTCTTCGCCCGGAATGCCGAGCCTCTTGGTGCTCCCCAATCCGACGCCGACGAAGACGGCATCATATTCGGTCAGCAGTTCCTCGATCGATTCCACCGTTACGCCTGTTCTGAGCTCGACGCCGAGGTCGAGAATGTCCTGTACTTCCGCAAGCGCCACATCGGCCTTGAGCTTGTACTCGGCGATGCCGTAGGTATTGAGGCCGCCAGGCTGTGATTTCGATTCGAAGACGGTGACCGCATGACCAAAGCGCCGCAGCTCGCGCGCGCACGACAGGCCCGCGGGCCCCGCGCCGACGATAGCGACGGTCCTTCCGGTTGGAGCACCGGGCTCGAACAGCTTGAGCTTGTGCTCGAGGACGTAATCCGTCGCGTGCCGTTGCAGTAAGGCGATCTTGATCGGCTGTTCGTCCCGGTCATTCAGCACGCAGGCCCCCTCGCAGAGCACCTCCACCGGACACGCGCGCGCGCAGGAATGTCCGAACGGATTGGCCTCAAGGATCACGCGCGCCGAGCCGCGCAGATTGCCGGACGCAATTTTCTTGATGAAGGCGGGGACGTCGATGTGTGTCGGGCAGGCGAGGGTGCAGGGGGCGTCGTGACAGAAGAGACACTTGTTCGCTTCGAGCAGCGCGTAGTCGTTCGTCAGCGGCGGCGCGATATCCGCGAAGTTGCGCTCGAGCTGGTCGTCCGAGAGAACGGCGGGCTGCTCACGCACCGGAGCCTGCCACCGCGGACGCACCGCGCAGTTCTCCGCCTTTAACCCGCATTCCTACAACGTAGATCAAAGCGGACAAGAGGAAGCCCACAAACCACGCCCAGTTGTAGAGACTGGCTCCCACCCCGGCGATCGGCCGACCAGTGACCGCGGCGATAAAGCCAGGCAGGCTCGGCGCTACGCCAAGCAAAAACGCCCCGACGGCGATCCAGTTGATTCCGAATCGGTACTCGTAGACGCCATGGCGGCGATACAGGTCGTTGACGACGAGCTGTCCGCCGCGGACGGCGAAATAGTCGGCGATCATGATGCCGGCGATCGGCCCGAGCAGGGCGCCGTAACCGATGAGCCATGTAAAGATGTACGCGGCGGCGTCGTTGTAGAGCCGCCACGGCATCATCACGATCCCGATGACGGCCGTGATCATCGCGCCCTGCTTGAAGGTGATCTTGTGCGGCGCGACGTTCGAGAAGGCGTTCGCCGGTGCGACGATGTTCGCGGCGATATTGGTCGTCAGTGTGGCGACGGTGAGACCCGCCATCGACAGGATGATCATCAGCGGCCCGCCGATTCTCGCGAGCAGCGCGACCGGATCGGCGATGCGCGTGCCGAAGATCACCAGCGTCGCGTTGGTAACGGCCGCGCCGATGAAAGCGAAGAGCGCCATCGTGGCGGGAAGCCCGACGGCCTGGCCGACCACCTGATCGCGCTGACTCCGCGCATAGCGCGAGAAATCGGGGATCGAGAGTGCCATCGTTCCCCAAAATGCCACCGCGGACGTGAGTCCAGCACCGAACACGCTGCCCAAACCACCTAACCGCCCAACCGCCGACCCGCTCGGGTTCTGCAACATAGGTCCGAGTCCACCCGCGCGAACCGCCGCCCACACAAAGAGCGCAACGCCGACGGCGAGGAGAAAGGGCGAGCCCCACGTCTCCAGGAACTTGATCGAATCCATGCCGCGCAGCACGATCCAGAGGTTCATCGCCCAGAACAGCATGAAGCAGAGAAACTCACCCGTGTTGAGTCCGACGAAGGCCGGCAGGAATTGCGGCAGAGTGGCGATGCCGGGCCACATCGCTTCGAACAGCTTGTAAATCGCCCAGCCGCCGATCCACGTCTGGATGCCGAACCATCCGCAGGCGACCAACGCCCGAAGAATCGCCGGGATGTTCGCGCCCAGGACGCCGAATGACGCGCGCGCGAGGACGGGGAAGGGAATGCCGTAGCGCGTGCCGGCGTAGGAATTCAGCGCGATGGGAACCAGGACGACGATGTTTCCCAACACCACAGCGCCCACCGCTGCCTGCCACGTCCAGCCCTGATCCACGAGTCCCGACGCCAGCGTGTACGTCGGGATGCAGATCGCCATGCCGATCCACAGCGACGCGATGTGCCACCAGTTCCATGTGCGTCGATCGGGGGAGACCGGCAGCAGGTCTTCGTTGGCGAGTGGCGTCCGCGCCGGCAGCGTCATTTGACCTCGGCGAGCGCACGCTCCAACCGCTTGCACCCGTCATCGATGTCCGCCTTGCTGATGAGCATGGAGGGCGCGATCCGCAGGACGTTGCCGTAGAGCCCGCCCTTGCCGATCAACAGGCCCTGCTGCTTCGCCGCTTCCAGCAACGCGGTGGTCTTCTTGGGTGAAGGCTCCTTGGTCTTGCGATCTTCGACGAGCTCGATGCCCTGCATCAGGCCCATGCCGCGCACATCGCCGATAAATGCAAAGCGCTTCTTGAATTCCTCGAGGGCATCACGCAACTGCGCACCGCGCACCGCGGACCGCTGTGGCGTGTTCTCGCGCTCCATCACGTCCATCGTGACGTCGACCGCGGCCATGGAGATCGGGTTGCCGCCGAATGTCGACAGGGACAAACCGGTGAATGCATTGGCGACTTCCTCGGTCGCGATCGTCGCGCCGACGGGAAAGCCGTTGGCGATCGACTTGGCGAACGTCATGATTTCCGGCTCCACGCCCCAGTGCTCGATGCCGCACCACTTGTCGCCCGTGCGGCCCCAAGCGGTCTGCACCTCGTCGCAAATGAAAACGGCGCCGTACTTGCGCACGATGCCGACAGCGATCTCGAAGTACTCTTGGGGCGGCGTGATGAATCCGCCCGCACCCTGAATCGGCTCCGCCATGAAGGCGGCGGGGCGGCCATTCGTTTGCGTCTTGATCAGATCCTCGATGTCCTGCGCACAGCGGATGCCGCAATCGGGATACTCGAGTCCCATCGGGCAGCGGTAGCAATAGGGCGACAGCGCGTGCTTGATGCCGGCGATCTGAGTCGGCAAGACTCGCCACGGTTGCTGTCCTGTGATCGCGATCGCGCCCTGGCTGCGGCCCGCGTAGCTGTGCCGCAACACGATGATCTCTTGTTGGCCCGTGTAGATCTTCGCCAGCATGACCGCGGTCTCGTTGGCTTCAGTCCCGCTCGTCGTGAAGAAGCTCTTCTTCAGCTTGCCGGGCGTGATCTGCGTCAGCCGTTCAGCGACGCGGACTTGTTCCTGAGTGGGATAGACACTCGAGGTGTGCACGAGCCGCGCAACCTGATCCTGGATCCGCTTCACGAAGTCGGGATGCGAATGCCCGATGCCGGCCGTGAGAATCCCGCCGAAAAAATCGAGGTACTCGCGGCCGTCCAGGTCCTTCACACTCGAGCCGTGGGCCTCGGTGATGACGACCGGCTCGGCGTAGTAGTTGGCGACGCAAGGGAAGAGGAACTCTTTGTGTTTCGCTCGTACTGTTTGAGAATCCATGAGACCTCAGTGTGTCGGCTCCCGCTTCAAGAACGCCCCGCGACCGATCATTCCTACGAATTCACCATCCCTGGCCTGCACCTGGCCGCGCACGGTCACCACGGAGGCGCGTCCCTTCTGCTCCCAGCCTTCATACGCGCTGTAGTCGACGTTCGAGTAACTGCATTCCTTGGAGAACTTGCCGCGATACGCCGGATCATAGACGACGAGATCGGCGTCGCTCCCGAGCTGGATGGCACCCTTCCGCGGATAGAGCCCGAAGAGTTTCGCGGCCTGCGTCGAACAGGCGTCGACCATCGCCTGCAAGCCCATCCGGCCGGGCACGACGCCCCAGGTGTGCACCAGATCGATCCGTTCCTGAATCGACGGAATGCCGTTGGGAATCTTCGTGAACGCGTCTCTCCCCATCTGTTTCTGGTCGACGCGGAACGGCGCGTGATCGGTGCCGATCGTGCTGATGTCCCGCGATTTCACGCCGTTCCAGAGCACATCCTGATTGGCTTTCGCCCTGAGCGGTGGCGACATGACGAACTTCGCGCCTTCGAAGTCGGGGCGTTCGGCATACGTCTCGTCCAACACGAAGTGGGGGATGACGGACTCGATCCACACATTCACCCCGCGCTGCCGCGCGGCGAGGGCGGCGCGGACGGCCGGCTCACACGACGTGTGCACGATGTAGACGTGCGTGCCCAGCAATTCGGCGAACGTGCAGAGATGATGCACGCCGTCCGCTTCGACGACGGGCGGGCGCGAAGGGCCGTGCCACTCGGGTCCCGTCTTTCCAGCGGCGAGCAGCGCCTTTTGGAGCGCGTCGATCGCATCAGCGTTTTCGCAATGCGCGGTCACAATCACGCCGAGCTCTTTCGCGAGTCTCATGGCCGCAAACAGATGCTCATCGGACAGATTCAGCGCGCCCTTGTAAGCGAGAAATACCTTGAAGGACGCGACTCCCGCTTTCACGATGTCGCGAAACTGATCGCGGACGTGGGCTTCGAAGCGTACGACGGACATGTGGAAGGTGTAATCGACCGCTGCGAGTTTTTCTGCTTTGGACTTCCACAGCTCGAATGCTGCGAAGGGCTCATCCGCGGCGCCGGGGCAGATCATTTCGATCAGCGTGGTCGTGCCGCCCGCGAGCGCGGCCTTGCTCGCCGACTCGTAATCGTCCGCGGCATACGTGCCCATGAAGGGCAAGTAGATGTGGACGTGCGGGTCGATGAAGCCGGGAAAGACGTATTTGCCGCGAGCTTCGACGATCTCCGCGCCGGGCGCCAGGATCCGCGGATCGATCTGCGGCTCGATCCGCGTGATGTGCTCGTCTTCGGCGTAAATGTCGCCGGTGAAATCCTCGGTGGGCGTGATGATCCGCCCGCCGCGAATCAGGAGCGCCATCGTGGCATCCAGCGGCGGCGGGAACTCGTGTAGGCCGCGTACTCGGATCCGAATTTCTTGCGGAGAATGGGCTCTTCATAGAAGAGCACGAACAGATGCGCCATGGACCAGAAGACGATCGTATAGAGCGCGAGGCCGAAGGATCCGTAGAACATCGCGGCGCCGAGCAGCACGAGGCCCGCGCCGATGTACATCGGATTGCGGACCCAGCGATAGGGGCCGGCGATCACCAGTTTGCGGGGCGGATCGAACGGGGCAGGCGTGCCTTTGCCGACGAACGCAAACGTCAGAACCGACGCGATCGCCAGCGCCGTACCGGCGACGACCACCAACATGCCGGCGATCTGAATCGGGCCAATCTCGGGCGGCCGCACGATTCCCGCTTGCGTCAGGATGCGGTCGGGAACGAACACCAGCAGCAACCCGACGAAGAGCGTGCCATAGGTGAGCGCCCGGAAAAGCACGATCATTTACGGCAGCTGCCTTACCATGTCGTCGTACGTCTCGGGACGGCGGTCGCGGAAGAACTGCCACGTGCGCCGCACTTCCTCGATCATGTCGAGGTTCATCTCGGCCACCACGAGCTCGTCTTTGTCTTCACTGCCTTGCGCGAGGAAGTTGCCGCGGGGGTCCACGAAATAGCTCGAGCCATAGAACTGACCGATGTTCCAGGGCGCTTCGCTGCCCACGCGATTGATGCAGCCCATGAAGTAGCCGTTCGCGACTGCGTGCGCCGGTTGCTCGAGCTTCCAGAGGTACTGCGACAACCCCTTCACCGTCGCCGACGGGTTGAAGACGATCTCCGCGCCGTGCAGGCCGAGCAGTCGTGCGCCCTCGGGGAAGTGACGGTCGTAGCAGATGTAGACTCCGATCGTCGCGTACCGCGTCTTGAAGACGGGATAGCCGAGGTTGCCGGGTTTGAAGAAGAACTTCTCCCAAAAGCCGGCGGTGTGCGGGATGTGGTTCTTGCGGTACTTGCCGAGGTAACTGCCGTCGGCGTCGATGACCGCGGCGGTGT
>Ga0209239_1000865_pt1 | contig 17762 bp, 14 predicted proteins | sample GraSoi013_2_20cm_FD_185824 | JGI IMG/M metagenome (GOLD analysis project Ga0209239, IMG submission 185824) | Grasslands soil microbial communities from the Angelo Coastal Reserve, California, USA - Sample 10_02_2013_2_20cm (SPAdes) (version 2) | ecosystem: Environmental > Terrestrial > Soil >...
GTCAGCCAGCCTCTGGAGCAGGTCGGCCTTGAGCGTGTGTCCGGCATACGCGCCACTCGTGACCTGGCTCGTATTCCAGTTGGCCCCCGTGGCGCAGAACTTCGTCGTGGAGCCCGAGGTCTTGTAGAGCCCGAGCGACTTGGCGTCGAGGAGTGTCGTGCTGACGACGTAGCGGACACCGCCCGTCGCTGTTGTCGTCAGCGCAGGTGAAATGCCGGTCGGGAAGGGGAAGGCCCGCGCCGCGTTCGTCATCGCGTTCTGGAGCGTCGTCTCGGCCGCGGAGCTCCACTGTGGGCTGGCGCTCGTTGGGTCGCCCATCGGCACGATGAGCACACGGAGCGCGTTCGTCTTCTTGTCGACCGGCACGGTCTTGGTCGCGTTCGTCTCTGTCCCGGTCGTCGTGTTGTAGGTCGTGGAGCCGTTCCGGCTGTAGGTGATCTTCAGGGTGAAGGTGATGTTGTACGCCCCTGTGTTCAGCGGATTCGGAGCGAGGTAGAAGTCCGGGATGACGAAGATCGGGTCCGACGTCGAGTAGATCTGGGCAGCGGCGCCCAGCTTGCCGGCAAGCGGCGGGTAGTTCGAGCACGTCCCGGCTGCGCACCAGTCCGTCGTCTGGGCTGGGGCCGGGCCGCCCGCCGAGTACGACACGCTGACTCTCGCGGAAACCGGGGTGATCGACTGCCTGTTCGAGAGTGTGCAGGTAGTCGGGTTCGTCAGGTAGGCGCGGACGATCGTCTCTTTTCCGCGCGCAAGTCGCGCGTACCCAGGCGCGCCCTGCGACACCAGAAGTTCGGCGACATTTGGAACGAGTTGACTGTCCGTGCACGTCGACGCCGACACTGCGTTCTCCGCCCGCGCCCCTAGCAAAAGTGCCGCGGTGAGGGCGGCGAGTGTGGCCAGGGCAGACGCGGAGGCCCACCGCCGACCTCTACCTCGAAACCTCATGATCTCTCCCTTAGCCGCAGGCCAGGTCGACGGCTACCCTTACACGGATTCATCCGGGTTTCAAGCAGTAATTTTTGTCAGTTTGTTGGAAACTGCGCGGACGCCCGAAATCCCAGAAATGGTCGGCCTTCACCGCAATCCGGCATGAACAAAAAGGCGCGGCGGCGGGGCTTTCTAGTCGGGGCGGCCGGATTTGAACCGGCGACCTTCCGCTCCCAAAGCGGATGCGCTACCAGGCTGCGCTACGCCCCGTGCGGGTTCGAGTCTAGCCCGGCCCGTCGACGAACCTAGCTCGCGGCGATTTCTTCGCACAAAGCGCACGATTCATCGTTTTTCGTGACATTCGAGCTAGTCACCGTCCGATCGGCCTGGTAAAACACCGCGCTTCGGATGCGTTGTCGGGGGGCACTATCCGTTTTCGCCGTGGTCCTTTGCGTCGCCGTGGCGGCGCCGGAGGTTCTGGCGCGTCCACTGACCGAGAGGGGCGCAGCGTCTGTCACGCGGAACACCGCTCTCATCGCAGCCGTCAACACGGTACGCACCGGACACCTGTTGCCACAACTGCAAGTCGACGCGAATCTGTCCCGCGCAGCGCGATCCCATTCTCGCGACATGCTGGTCCATGACTACTTCGCTCACGGCAACTTCGCCATTCGGATGTCGCGGTTCGGCGTCCGAGGGCGCGTCTTTGCCGAGAACCTCGCCTGGGGAAGCGGCGTCATGTCGGCAAACGACACAGTCGCCCATTGGCTGGCGAGTCCGCCCCACCGCACGGTTCTGCTCGACCCGACGCTCCGCCGAATCGGCGTCGCGACCCCCATCGGCGCCTTCGGCGGCTTCGCACGGGCGACGCTGGTCACAGCCGACTTCGCGGGCTAGTCCCGCTCGAGCAGCTCGCGCACCTCGGCGAACTTCTCCCGCCGCAGGTCGTCTCGCTCACCACTCTCGACGCGGCGGACGAGGTCCTCGACGAGCGGTGCCAGCTCGACCGGATTGAACGGCTTCGTCACGTAGTCGACGCCGCCGAGGTCGATCCCCTTAGCCCGGTCCCTGATCTCCGCGCGCGCGGTCAGGAAGATGATCGGGATGCTCCTCGTCGACTCGTCGGCGAGCAGCTCCTCGGCGACCTCCCACCCGCTCCGCCCCGGCATCATCACGTCGAGCAGCACGACGTCGGGATGCTCGGCGCGCGCGAGCTCGAGCCCCTTGTCGCCGTCCGCGGCTTCGAGCACCGTCATGCCCTCCGCCTCGAGGTTGACGCGGCAAAGCAGCCGGATCGGGGCTTCGTCGTCGACGACGAGGACGGTCGTCATCCGGTCTCCCGGCCGCTCAGCGCTGCGTGAGGCGCAAGCGGCAGCTCGAAGGCGAAGCTCGACCCCGCGCCCTCGCGCGAGTCGACCCACATCCGTCCGCCCATTGCCGAGACGAGTCCGTGGGCGATGAAGAGCCCGAGTCCGGTCCCGGTCGTCGAAGGATCGCGTGTCATGGATTCTCCACGGTAGAACTTCGTGAAGATCCGCCGCTGCTCCTCTTCCGGGATTCCGATCCCCTCGTCGACGACTCTCACTTCGACGACCTCGTCGTTGATGCGGGCGGCCACCGTCACCCGGCCGCCTTCGGGGGAGAACTTGATCGCGTTGTCGACGAGGTTCGAGAGGATCTGCCTCAGCTTGTCGCCGTCGGCCTCGGCGTCGAGCGGATGCTCCGGAAGGTCGACGAAGAAGTCGTGCCCGTTGGCGGCCGGCGCCTGCTCCGCCGTCTGAACGACTTCCGACACCACGGCCCTGACATCTGTTGGTGCGAGGTTGACCTGGAGGTCGCCGGTGTCGAGCCGCGCGACGTTGAGGAGCTGGTCGACGATCGTGGTCAGCCGGTCGGACTCGGAGGCGATGTAGCCGAGGAACGTCCGCCGCTCCTCCTCGCCGAAGAGCACGTCTTGGCGGAGCAGCGTCTCGGCGAAGCCGTAGATCGAGGTCAGCGGCGTACGCAGCTCGTGTGAGACGGCGGTGACGAAGTCGGACTTCATCTGCTCGACGACCCGCTCGGCCGAGATGTCCCTGAAGGCGAAGATCCGCCCCGCGACGGCGCCGGCCGGGTCGCGCATGATCGCCTCGGTCAGCGAGAGCCAGACATCCTCGTCCCCGCGGCCGATCGCGAGGAGGCGGTCTCCCCGCTCTGTGTCGTCGCCGGACGCCAGAGTCCGTTGGAGGACCTGCTCGGTCGAGCGGCCGATCGCGTCCGAGGCGCGCACGCCGGTGATCCGCTCCGCCGCCTCGTTCCAGAGTACGACGTGACCCTCGCGGTCGACGGCCACGATCCCGTCGGCGATGTTGGCGAGGATGGCGACGCTCCGCTCCTTCTCGAGGGCAACGCGCTGGTACAGCTCCGCGCTCGCGAGCGCGGCGGAGGCGTTGCCGGCAAGCGCCGCGAGCGCCTCGACCTCCTCGGGCTGCCAGGTGCGCGGCCGGTGCGCGTAAACGGACAGGGCCCCCTGCGTGCCTCCCTCGGAGCCGACGAGCGGCACCGCAAGGAACGCGCGGTAGCCGGCGGCCAGCGCAGGGTCCGAAGCGCCGGGCCCAGCGCCTTCGACGTCCCCGATCGCGACCGGCGCACGTGTCTGGATCGCGTCGGCCGCGGCCCAGCCGGTGGCCGGCGAACGCGATTCGAGCAGCCCCTCGGGCAGCTCCCCGCCGACCGCGCTGACAACGAGCTCGTCGTCCTCGAGAAGACGGACGACGGCGGCGTCCGCACCGAGCAAGGCAGGCGCCTGAGCAACGATCTCGTCGAGGACCGCCGCCGGGTCGAGCTCGGTCGCGAGCAGGGTGCCGGTGCGCGCAAGTTGCTGCGCGAGCCCTCGCGCGCGGCGCTCGCTCTCGTAGAGCTCGCTCCGCTCCAGCGCACCGCGTGCGGTTCCCGCGAGATTGCGGGCCAGCTCGAGGTCATAGTCGCTGAACCGCGCGTCTTTGAAGAAGACGATGACCAGGCCGTTGCGGCCCTCCGGCGCCTGCACCGGCACGGCAAGCAGGGAGCCGTAGCCGGCCGACGCGGCGGCCTCGCGCCAGTCAGTGTCGAACCGGTCGTCCTCGGCCAACGCCGAGGCCGTGATCACCGTCCGGTTGCGTGAGCATGTTGCCAGCGGCTCGGCGCCCTCGGCCGCGGCCTGCCGGACCTGAGCGGCGACCTCGTTCGGCAGCCCATGGCCGGCAACGAGGTCGAAGGCTTCCTCTCTGGGCATCAGCAGCGCCGATGAGCTGCCGCCGAGGGCTTCTGCCGCGGCCCGGGCGACTGCGCGCAGCGTCTCGGCCTGGGAAATCGGCAGCGCCAACAGAGAGGCGATGTCGTAGAACGCACGTTGGGTTCTCGCCTGCCGCGAGCGCTCTTCGAAACTCTCGGCATTGCGAAGGGCAAGCGCCGCGAGCGTCGCAAACGCCTCGAGCAACTTGGCATCGGAGCTCGTGAGGGTGCGATCCGGATCATGCGTGCCGACCCCGAGGACGCCGCGAATCTGATCCGACCACATCATCGGAGCCACGATCGCGCTTGCGTAGCCGCGATATGCAGGGTGCGGAACCGAGTCCGGCAGCTGGGCGTAATCGTCCGAGAGGGCAGGCCCGCGCTGCCGGATCGCCCGGCCGGCAAGGCCCTGGTCTGACGAGAACTCGAAGCCGACGAGCTCCGGCTCCAGCCCGTGGACGGCGGCGCAGCGCAGCATTCCGCGGTCGCGGTCGAGCAGGTAGCAATCGGCCGCCTCACACCCGAGCAGACGGGCAACCTCGTCGACGAGCCGCTGGAGGACCGCATCCAGCTCGAGCTCGCTGGTGACAACCTGCGCCGCACGCAGGAGCGCGGTCTGCTCCAGCAGACGCTGCCGGTTCTCGTCGAGCAAGCGCGCCGAGTTGATCGCCAGCGCGAGCTCGCGAGCGACGGACTCGATCAGGGCGACCTCGCCCTCCGACCACGGACCGGCCATCGCTCGGTGAAGTCCGAGCACGCCGATCGACCGATCGAAGGCGATCATCGGCGTCGCCACGAGCGACTTCGTTCCGAGCCGGTGCAGCGTCTCTGTCGTTCCCAGTTCCGGATCCTCGAGCTCCGGAGCGTCGTCGATGTCCGAGACGACGACCGTCCTCCGCTTCAGCGCCGCAAGGTTCGAGGCCGGGAGATTCTGCGTCTGCGGGCCGATCGGCTGCAGCCCGGCGGCGAACCACTCCGCGGCGAGCCGCTGCGGCTCACCGGGCTGGCCAAGGCGGATGAAGCATCGGGAGGCACGGAGCGCCCGTCCGATCTCCGTGACCGCGATTCGCGTTCCGTCTGCGAGCCCCTCGACCGATCTCACCCGGCGCGAGATGTCCCCGACGAGCCGCTCCCGCGCGAGCGCTTCGTCGAGTTGCCCGGCGGATCGCGTTCGTTCGAGAGCGAGCGCGGCTTCGGCGGCCAGCGACTGCATCAGTGTTACCTCCTCGCTCGAGAACGCGCGCCGCGCCGACGTCGGCGCGGCGATGAGCACGCCGATGATCCGCTCCTCGGCGATCAGCGGCACGAAGGCGCCGCTCTTGGCGCCGACCGCCTCGACAAGGCGCGGACTCACGAGCGGCGAGGCGGAGCAGTCGAAGACGACCACCGGCGCGGCCTGGAAGTACGCGCTCGCGACTCCCGAAGGCTCGTTGCGAAGATCGATGCGGATGTCCCGCCACCAGGTGACGTCGGCGCCGGCGTCTCGCGCGAGCAGGCCCGTCGCCTCTTCGGTGTCGCCGTCGATCAGGGCCAGCGCCGTGAACTCGATTCCGAGCACGGATCCGACCTCGTCGAGCACGACCCGGGCCGCGGTCTCCGGATCGGTCGTCCGGGCCAGGGCGTCCGAGATTGCAGCGACCGCCTCGAGCTCTCGCCCACGGACCGAGACGAGCTGCTCGGCCTCGCGTGCGCGTGCGCCGCCCGACAGCAATTCGCCGCGCTCACCCCAGCGAGCCAGGAAGACGAGCGCCGGCAGGAGCGCGATCAGGCTCGCCGCGAACGAGAACCAGAGGTGGCCGCCGATCGCGTTCCGGCTGTCGAGCACAGCCGCGCCGAGAATCGCAGCCGGGATCCCGATACACGGGAACATCAGACCCAGCGCGAGGTCGTTCGCCGTCAACCCGGCGCGCTCGCGCCAGAGCCTCGGTCCAACGGCCACGGCGACTGCAAGGTAAGCGGCAGCCACCGCAAACAGCGGCACTGCGTTGAACACGACCGCCTTCGTCTCAGCACTCACTGGGCCCTGGGGATGATAGGAGGCGCAAAGTGGCCCGTCGAGAGGCCCTGGAATCGCCTTGGCGCGCCCCGCGTCCCCGTTTCAAAGATAGGCCGGTCGGCCTATTGGCAAGGGCATCGACGCGCGCTAGCGTCTCTGTCACTGGGCGATGCGCACCGTTGGGCGGCTTTCGCAATGCCTGCGGTGAGCAATTGAGAGGGTCCGCCGCCACGACCCCCCGAGCGGCGGACCCTTTCTGTCTTGTTTATTTCGGTACGGCCTTGGCGACTGCCGCCGGGTTGAGCGGCCGCGCCGCGCAGGTCGGCGCGGCCTCTTATGCTCCGGCGTCGCGAGCGACGCCTCCGGATTCTGGTCACCTTCGCTCCTTTTCCGATCCGGCGGTGATTCGGGTTACTGCCGCGCGGCCGAGGTCGGCGCGGCCTCTTATGCTCCGGCGTCGCGAGCGACGCCTCCGGGGGTTTAGTTGCTGTAGTTCGGCTTAAGACGACTGCGGCCCGGATTAGCGTGGTTGAGGTTTCTGTTAAGTCGGCACGTTTTCTTCGGGGGCGCGGCTACATTGGCAGCGTGGTCAAGCGGGTCTTGCTCGCGGCGCCGCGCGGATACTGCGCAGGCGTCGAGCGAGCGGTGGAGACCGTCGAGCGCGCGCTCGCGCAAAACGGGCCTCCCGTCTACGTCAGAAAACAGATCGTGCACAACTCGCACGTCGTCGATGAGCTTCGTCAGCGCGGCGCCGTCTTCGTCGCCAGCATCGAGGACGTGCCCGAGGGCGGACTCGTCGTCTTCTCGGCGCACGGGATCGCTCCCGCCGTTCGTGCCGGCGCCGCGGCGCGCTCGCTGCGGACGATCGACGCGACCTGCCCGCTCGTGACGAAGGTGCACGCGGAGGCACGGCGATACGCCGCCGAGGGCTACACGGTGGTTCTCGTCGGGCATGCGGGCCACGAGGAGGTCGAGGGGACGATGGGCGAAGCGCCGGACTCGATCGTGCTCGTCGAATCCGTCGCCGACGCAGAGCAACTCGAGGTCGCGAATCCGCAGCGGGTCGCCTACGTCACCCAGACGACGCTGTCCGTCGACGAGACGCGCGAGATCGTCGCCGTCCTCCACCGCCGCTTCCCGACCCTGCACGGGCCGGAGAAGGAAGACATCTGCTACGCGACGACAAATCGGCAGCAGGCCGTCAAGGAGCTCCTTCCGCACGTGCAGCTCCTGCTCGTGCTCGGCTCGACGAACAGCTCGAACTCCCAGCGCCTCGTCGAGGTCGCGCGGTCGGCCGGCGTGCCCGCCCACCTGATCGAGAGCGAGCGAGCGCTCGACGAACGCTGGCTCGAGGGCGTCGAGACCGTCGGTGTTACGTCAGGCGCCTCGGCGCCCGAGTCGCTCGTCGAGGACCTGTGCGAGTGGTTCCGCGGCCACGGGGTCGCCGAGATCCGCGAGCTCGCGCCGGCCGAGGAGAACGTCGTCTTTAAGCTGCCGGCCGAGCTGCGCCCGCGCACTGCGGCCTGACTACGCCGCAGCCTGAGCCGTGGCAGCCGCTTCGGTCGCGTCCGCGATCTCGCGCACGACCTCGACGATGTCGCGGTTCGCGTTGAACGTCCGCCGCTGGAGGTCGGCGCCGTTGCCTCGCGCCAAGATCTCGCGGACTCCCTCCAGCTCCCGCTCCGAGCCGAGCTCGCGGGCGTGCGGCTCGATGTCGCGCAGGGTGCGACGGACGAGCTGGGCGACCGGAACCCGGTTCCGCCGGCCCGTCGCGAGATCCATCACCGGCGCCTCGAGCCCGTAGCGCGCGGCAAGCCACTTGTTCTCGGTCGTCAGGATCCGGTGGTAGGACGGGATCTCTTCACCGCGGTCGTACCGCTCGCAGTAGTGCTTGACGAGCGCCTGACAGAACGCCGCCAGCGCGACGGCGTCCTCGACCCGGGTGACGGCGTCGCAGACCCGAATCTCGACGGTGCCAAGGCGCGGATGCAGCCGGATGTCCCACCAGATGTGCGTGTAGTCGGCGATGCAGCCCGTCTTCTCGAGCTGGCCGACGACCTCTGCGTAATCGGCGTAGTCCTTGAATCGCGGCGGCGGCCCGGACCGCGGGAAGGCGGCAAAGACGATTTGCCTGCTTGACGAGAGGCCGGTCGCCTCGCCGCGCCAGAACGGGGACGAAGCCGAGAGCGCGAGCAGAGAGGAGATGTGCGCGAGGAGGCCGTTGACGACCTGGATCGCCTTCTCGGGATCGTCGATCGCGACGTGGATGTGGAGCCCGAAAATGAGTTCCCTGCGGGCCACGTACTGCATCTGGTCGATCAGGTGCCTGTAGCGGTCGCGCGCCGTGATCCGCTGCCGCTCGAAAAGGCTGAAGGGATGCGTCCCCGCCGACCCGACGCGCAACTCGTCCTCGCTCGCGATCCCGGCCACGTACGCGCGCAGGCGCCGCAGCTCGCGGTCGACGTCGCCGGCGGTCCGACACACGGGCGTCGCGATCTCGAGCACCGACTGCATCAGCTCCGCGTTGATGTGGGTCTCGAGCTCGTGCCCCGAGATCGCGGCGAGGACGGTGTCGATGTGCTGGACGAGATCGAAGCTCTCGCCGTCGAGCAGCATGTATTCCTCCTCGACACCGAGCGTGTACGCCTCGCTCTGGCCGAACGCGTGGTCGAGGACGCTGCCGCCCGGCGCGAAGCTCTTGCCGGTGATCGTCGCCGGATAGATCTGCTTCATCGCCGCAAGTATCTCTCTTTTGCTGCGGTTTTCAGTCCGCGGCGATCGCGTCCGCTTCGATCTCGACGAGGAAGCGCGGGTCGAGCAGGCCCGTGATCACGAGCATCGCGCTCGCGGGTCGAATCTCGCCGAAGACCTCGCCGTGCGCGCGGCCGATCTCCTCCCAGTCGTCGGCCGAGGTGACGTAGACGCGGGTGCGAACCACGTCTTCGGGGCGGGCGCCGAGCTGCGCGAGCGCGTCGAGGATGATCTCGAGGCAACGCCTCGTCTGCGCGTAAGCCCCGGTCGGCGGTGGCGCCCCGTTGGGCATAACGGCGGCCGTTCCAGAAACGTGAATCTGGTCGCCGACCCGGACGGCTCGGGAGTAACCGACGGTCGGCGCGTACGGCGAGTCGGCGGGGACCAGGCGTCGCTCCACTGGGGCTAGTATCGCCGCGCGTGGAGGCGCTGCGGCAGGTCGAGGAGTGGCCCGTCGGTGCTGCGGCGGTTGGGGTCACCGATGCGACCGCTGAAGCGGGCACGACCGGAGACAAGGCTGCAACCTTTCCTTGGGCCTCGGTCACGAAGCTCCTGACCGCGCTCGCCGCGCTCGTGGCGGCCGAGGAAGGTGTGGTCGAGCTGGACGAGCCCGCAGGGCCGCCTGGCTCAACAGTCCGCCACCTCCTGGCGCACGCATCCGGGCTGCCGCCCGAGGGGGAGGCGCCGATCGCGCAGCCGGGCACGAGGCGGATCTACTCGAACGCCGGCTTCGAGGTGCTCGCCAGGGTGATCGAAGACCGGGGGGAGATGCCTTTCTCCGACTACTTGCGCGCCGCTGTGCTGGAGCCGCTCGCCCTGGGTGCTTCGCTCGACGGTTCGCCGGCCTCCGGCGCCAACGGCACGCTCGACGACCTGCTCATGCTCGGCCGCGAACTGCTCGCGCCAAGGCTGATCGCGCCCGAGACCCTGGCGGAAGCGACCGAGGTCGCCTTCCCCCGACTGGCGGGTGTTTTGCCCGGCTTCGGCCGCATGGAGCCGAACGACTGGGGGCTCGGCTTCGAGCTCCGCGACGAGAAGCGCCCCCACTGGACCGGTGCCCGGAACTCACCGCGCACGTTCGGCCACTTCGGACAGAGCGGCAGCTTCCTCTGGGTCGATCCCGAGACGCGGTGCGCGTGCGCGTGTTTGTGCGACACGGCCTTCGGCGACTGGGCGAAAGAGGCCTGGCCGCGGCTCTCGGACGCGATTCTCGCCGAGCTTGGCGCAACCGGCGCAGGGGTCTAACGACTCGGGCATCCTGGGGTAGGTGGCGGATGCGCCCTTCACGCGTGGCCGGCGGCGGGCGAGCGCAAAGCGCTGGCGCCGGATTGGGCTTGCGGCTCTCGTGGTCGCCGCCGTTGCTGGCGCGGTCGGAGTCTGGGCCGCCTGGGGTGATGACGATCAGGTGGCGTCTCCTCGACCTGGTCGCCGGCAACCCGCGGCTCCGTCCCCCGCCCGATCAACCGGGCCCCTACGCATCGGCTCGCGCGCCGCGGGCTCGCTCGCCGCCCCGATCCAGGACGCCGCGATCGTGACCTTTCGACGCCGAATTCTTCTGCTCGGCGGCCTTGACGCCGCGGACACCTCGACCGCGGACGTCCGCACGATCGCCGGGGGGCGGGTGCAGACGATCGGTCGGCTGCCCAATGTCTTCCACGACGGCGCCGCGGTCCGCATCGGGTCGAACGTCTACGAGTTCGGCGGCGGAGACGGCATTCGCCAGCTCGACCAGATCCTCCGAGTCGACCCCAAAACCGGGACGGCGATCCGGGTCGGATCGTTACCGGCGCCCAGCAGCGACCACGCCGCCACCGTGGTCGCCGGGCAGGCATACATCGTCGGCGGGTACACGGGCCAAGACTGGTTGAACACGATCGTGGCCTGGCGCCCGGGCGGTAGCGCTCGTGTCGTCGCCCGCCTGCCGACCCCGCTCCGCTACTCCGCGGTGACTGCAGCCCAAGGCAAGATCATCGTCGCCGGCGGCTCGCTCCCCAACGGCGATGCCAGCCGTGCGGTGTACAGCTTCGATCCCGGCAGCCGTGAGCTGCGTCGCCTCGGCAGCCTTCCGGTGGCGACGACACATGCGGGGGCAGCAGTGCTGAACAACCACGCGCTCGTGATCGGCGGCCGCTCAGCGCGAGCGGATACTCCGACCTCGAGGATCGTTGCCATCGACCCCAAGAGCGGTCGAATCCGAGTCGCCGGACACCTGCCGCGCCCGGTCTCCGATGCGGCAGTCACCACGTTGGGCCGCACCGTCCTGGTTGCCGGCGGCCGCGGGCGCGCGACCGTCGCAGGGCTGACGAGCCTGGGAGCGATCGGCTCCTCCGCGCCGAGAGCGAACCACAGGCGAGCTCGACGAGCGACGAAGGTTGCCGCCAACGTCTACGCATACGACGGTGCGAACGACCTCAGCCCGAAGGTTCGCGGCGACCCCCCGCGCGTGTACGTCCCGAACAGCGCCAGCAACACCGTCGACGTGATCGACCAGCGAACGTTCAAGATCGTCGCGCACTACCCCGTCGGGCGGCTGCCCCAGCATGTGACGCCGTCCTATGACCTCAAGACCCTCTGGGTCGACAACGACGTCGGAAACAGCTTGACGCCCGTCAGCCCGATCACGGGACGGCCGAAGGGCAAGCCTGTGCCCGTCAGCGATCCGTACAACCTCTACTTCACGCCTGGCGGCCGCTTCGCGATCGTTGTCGCCGAGCGCGAGCATCGGCTCGATTTCCGTTTCGCGCACACGATGAAGCTGCACAGAGCGTTGACAGTCCCCTGCAGCGGCGTCGACCACATGGACTTCTCGGCCAACGGCCGCTTCCTGCTCGCCAGCTGCGAGTTCTCCGCGGAGATGGTGAAGGTCGACGTGCGGCGCGAGCGCGTGGTCAGCGTCCTCCGGCTACCGCGTGCCGCTGCGATGCCGCAGGACGTGAAGCTCTCGCCCGACGGCAAGGTTTTCTACGTCGCGGACATGGCGTCGAACGGCGTCTGGGAGATCGACCGGACGGGTCGACATGTAATCGGCTTCATCCACACGGGCGGCGGCGCGCACGGTCTCTACCCCAGCCGCAACGCGAAGCTGCTCTACATCACGAACCGAAGCGAGGGCACGATTTCTGTGCTCAACTTCGCCACCCGCCGGCTTGTCGCCAAGTGGGATATCGGCGGCAGTCCGGACATGGGAGGCGTCTCCGCGGACGGCAAGGTGCTCTGGTTGTCGGGGCGCTACAACGCGCAGGTCTATGCGATCAGCACGAAGAACGGCCGCGTGCTCGCCCGGATTTCGGTCGGCTACGGGCCTCATGGAGTGTGCGTCTGGCCACAGCCCGGCCGCTACTCGCTGGGCCACACCGGGATCCTCCGCTAGACGTCCGAAGCGTCTGCGAACAGCGGCCGGATGAACTCGTCGAACGTCTCGCGGTCGCAGCTCGCGACCGTCGCCTGCGTCAGCGCGCGCACCGATGCCGTGCGAGGTATGCCCATCGCCAAGGCGACCTCGCCGAAGTAGTCACCGGGCCGTAGGACCCCCCGCGGCCCGATCGAGGACTGGCTGACCGTGAACATCCCGGTCAGGACGACATAGAAGCGGTCGCCGTCGTCTCCTTCCTCGACCACCGCGCCGCCGGCGGGAACCTGCTCGCGACGCATCCTCTGGGCGAGCCGGACCAGCGTCTCGCCGGGCAGCTCGGCGAGTAGCCCGATGCGCTGGAGTTCGGCAAGACCTGCTGGGACAAATTTGGGGCTCATCTCGAGGTCACCCTAGCCTGGGGAACCTCCCGATTACTCCGTGCTGGTTTCGCTCCCCTGGTCCGCTTCGCGGACAGGCCGCTGCGCGGCCGGACTCATCCTGTAAGTGTGCACCTACAGGAATGGGCGAGCTCGACGGCTGGAGACTCTGCCCGCGCTGCGGCGCGGAGCTTGGTGGCGATACGGCGCGCCTCGCCTGCGATGCCTGCGGCTTCATCGTCTACGCGAGCTCGAAGCCGACGGCCGGCGCGCTCTGCGTCGACAACGGACGTGTCCTGCTCGCGCGCAGGGCGCACCCCCCGTTCCAGGGCTTCTGGGGCATCCCGGGCGGCTTCCTCGACGAAGGCGAGGACCCGCTCGACGGGCTCCGCCGGGAGTTGAGGGAGGAGACGGGGCTCGAGGTCGAGCCGCAGCGCTTTCTCGGCATCTGGATGGACCGGTACGGCGGCGACTCGACGGCGGAGGCGACGCTGAACCTGTACTGGACCGCCCAAGTAGTGGGCGGCGAGGCAGCGCCGGCCGACGACGTCTCCGAGCTCCGTTGGTTCGGCCGGGACGAGCTTCCCGCAGCGGATGAGCTTGCGTTCGAGAACGTCCCGCTCGTGCTAGCCGCTTGGCGAAACGAGCACTCGTAACGCCCTCGGCTCCAGGCGGCAGAGAAGCGGCAGTTGAAGCTCCACCGGCTCGCCGTCGATCGCAGCTTGCAAAGCGGGAGGGCCGTCGAGCTCGAAGACCTGGCCGACGCGCTCGTCCCAGTCGGTCGGCAGGAGGCCGCCGGCCGAGTAGAGATGGAGACGCCCCTCGGTCAAGTTCGGCCGGGCACCCAAGTCGAAGAGCCGCAGCTCATACGCATTGTTCGCGATGAGCACGACGCGTGCCGAGACCGGCTTCCCATCGACCCGCAGTTTGAGCGGGTGCGGGTGGGCGGGCGTCCGAAGCAGCGCGCGAATTCCCGCCAACGCGTCGCGCCGGCGACGGTGCGCCTCCCGGCGGTGGACGAGCGAGGCGTAGGCGCCGAGTGAGACGTTGTTCAGGAAGAGCCGTTCGCCAACCCGGCCGACGTCGATCCGCCGTTCCTCGGCGCTGAAGGCGGCGAGGGCCGCCAGCGGATCCGCGCGGTCGAGCCCGAGGTCACGCGCAAAGTGGTTCCGTGTCCCGAACGGGACACAGACAAACGGCAGCTCGCGCTCGACCGCGACCTGCGCGGCCGGCGCCAGCGACCCGTCGCCGCCGGCGATGCCGAGGGCGTCGGCGCCGGGGCGCGTTCTCATGAGCGCCGCCGGATCGTCGCCCTCGCGGAGGACGTGCACGTCGATTCCTCGCTCACGCGCCGCGGCCGCGAGCTCGTCCACTGTTGGTCGGCCCTTCCCCGAGCGCGGGTTGATCAGGAGAAAGCCCGCCAAAGCCGGAGGCAGCATAGGCCCTATGGCCAGCTAATTTAGGCCGTTCGGCTCATGTCATCAGGCCCCTTCCGGGCCGATCATTCGTTCATGAGTGATCGGGGCTTTCACCGGATCGAAGCGGACCTCGAGGACAGCTGGCTTGAGGACTGGGCCGGCGTCGGGATCGCGGAGCTTGAGGCGTATCTCGCCAAGCACGCCGCGTTCATCTCGTTCCTCGAAGACGCGAAGCACTAGTCGGGGCGAATAAAAACCCCGAACCGCGGGAACTGTCCCCGCGGTGAAGCTCACCTACCTTGTCCGCGGGCTGCCAGGACACCCGCTGCACCCGCCACTGACCGACGCGACGATCGGCGCTTACACCGCCGCCGCGGTGCTGGGCTTCGCAAGCATCGTCGGCGTCGCGGAAAAGGGCGCGGCCCACGGCTGGTGGCTCGCGCTCGTCCTCGGCCTGATCTTCACGGTGCCGACCGCCCTGGCCGGACTCGCGGACTGGTTGACGATCTCACCCGGCACGCGGCTGAAGCGGACGGCGACCTCGCATCTGATCGCGATGGTCAGCGCCACGGTCTTCTTCCTGATCGCGGCGCTGACCGGCCACGGCGGCTACACGCACGGTGCGGTGGACGCCGGGCCTTACGCGCTCACCCTGATCGGCTTCGCGGCAATGACGGTCGGCGGCTGGCTGGGCGGTGCGATCGTGTTCGTGCACGGCATGCGCGTGCTCAGCCTCGTAGACGAGCCGGCCGCGCGCGCGGTCTCGCCGCTGCCGACCGCCGAGAAGGAAGACGCCGAGGCCTAGCCGGCTGACCCGTTCTCGGCGAGGCCGAGAGACTTCTCGAGCGCGCTCTTGGGCTGGGCGCCGATCGCCGCCGCTGCGGGTTCACCCTCGCGGAAGAGGATGATCGTCGGGATCGAGATGATCCCGTACTTCTGTGCGAGCGATGGCTCCTCGTCGATGTTCACCTTGACGAGCTTCAGGTCGCTCTCCCGCTCTTCGACGATCTTGTCGAGCACGGGCGAGACCGCGTGGCACGGTCCGCACCACTCGGCCCAGAAGTCAACGATCACGGGCTTGTCGCTCTGGAGGACCTCCTGCTCGAAGCTCGATTCGGTTACAGCAGTGCTCATTTCGATGTTCCTTTCCTCTGTCGTCGAACGTTCAAACGCCTGCGCCGGAGTCGTTGTTCCCCGCGCCTAGACTGGAGGGATGGAGCAGGTCTTCGCGCCGCTGCCGCCAGTTCCCGACCATCCTCGGCTCGAGGAGGAGATTCTGCAGTGGTGGGAGGACGAACAAGTATTCCAGCAGCTTCGCGACAAAAACCACGGCGGCCCGAAGTTCAGCTTCATGGACGGGCCGATCACCGCGAACGCGCCCGCCGGCGTGCACCACGGCCTCGGCCGGACGCTGAAAGACGTTTTCCAGCGCTATAAAGCGCTCCGCGGCCACGACCTCCGCTACCAGAACGGCTTCGACTCGCAGGGCCTCCACGTCGAGGTCCAGGTCGAGAAGGGCCTAGGGCTGAACTCGAAGCGCGAGATCGAGGAGTACGGAATCGGCGAGTTCGCCCGACGCTGCCGCGAGTTCGTCGCGCACTTTGCCGGCATCCAGACCGAGCAGTCGAAGCGGCTCGGGATGTGGATGGACTGGGAGAACTCCTACTTCACCTTCAGCGACACGAACATCGAGTACATCTGGCGCTTCCTCAAGAACGTCCACGACCGCGGCTGGCTGTACATGGGCCATCGCTCGACGCAATGGTGCCCGCGCTGCGGCACGTCGCTCTCGAAGCACGAGCAGGCCGGCGACGAGAACTACGAAGAGTTGGAGCATCCGTCGCTCTTCGTCCGCTTCCCGCTCGTCGAGCGCGAGGGCGAGGCGCTGGTCATCTGGACGACGACGCCCTGGACGCTGCCGGCCAACGTCGCTGCGGCGGTGAAGCCGGACGCGCAATACGGGCGCAGCGAGAACGGTGACTGGGTCTCCGTCGACGTCTTCCCCGACGGCGACTATGTCGAGCGCCTGCGCGGCGAGGACCTCGTCGGCCTCCACTACCGCGCCCCGTTCGACGATTACCCAGCGCAAGAGGGCGTCGAGCACCGCGTGATCCCGTGGGACGACGTCGCGCTCGACGAAGGCACGGGCATCGTCCACATCGCGCCGGGCGCGGGCGCGGAGGATTTCGAGCTCTCACGCCTGCACGGGCTCGCGGTGCTGGCGCCGATCGACGAATCGGGGCGCTTCCTGCCCGGCTACGGCGAGTTCGAGGGTCGAACGACGGATGCGGTCGCCGAGCCGGTGCTGGAATGGCTGCACGAGCACGAGCTGCTCGTCGAGGCGGGGACGATCCGCCACCGCTATCCCGTCTGCTGGCGCTGCCGCACGCCGCTCGTTTTCCGCGTCGTCGACGACTGGTTCATCTCGGCCGCCGAGATCCGGCAGTTGATGCTGGACGGCAACGACGAGGTCGCCTGGCAGCCCCCCCAGTACAAGAAGCGGATGGACGACTGGCTGCGCAACATGGGCGACTGGAACATCTCGCGGCGGCGTTACTTCGGGCTGCCGCTGCCGTTCTATCCCTGCGACTGCGGACGGCTGAACGTGATCGGCTCGCGCGCGGAGCTCGACGAGCGCGCGGTCTCGGGGCTCGACCAGCTCGAGGAGCTGCACCGGCCCTGGATCGACGAGGTGACGATCCGCTGCGAGGACTGCGGCGCAGAGGTGACGCGCATCGAGGAGGTCGGCGACGCCTGGCTCGACGCGGGCATCGTTCACTTCTCGACGCTCGGGTGGCAGAACCCGGAGTGGGTGCCGGAGGGGAATGCGACCGGCGCAGCGCGCGGCGTGACGCACGCCGATCTGCCGGACCATGCGTACTGGGAGAAGTGGTTCCCGGCCGACTGGGTGTCCGAGGGCCGAGCGCAGATCCGCCTCTGGTTCTACTCACAGTGCTTCATGGCGATGGCGCTCGTCGGCCGGCAGCCGTACCAGAGCGTCCTCACCTACGAGAACCTGCTCGACGAGACCGGCCGCGAGATGCACAAGTCTTGGGGGAATGCGATCGAGCTGAACGAGGCGCTCGACCGCATGGGCGCCGACGTGATGCGCTGGCTGTACTGCGAGCAAAACCCGAGCCAGGAGCTTCGCTTCGGCTACTCGCTCGCGGACGACGTCAAGCGACGGCTGCTCACCTTCTGGAACTCGGTCTCATTCTTCGTCACGTACGCGAACATCGCCGGGTTCGATCCGGCGAAGCCGGCGGGAGAGCTACGACCGCTCGACGGCTGGCTCACCTCACGTACGTCGGCGTTCGTGAGCGAGGCGACGGCGAGCTACGAGCGCTACTGGACGCCAGGCGTCATCGACGCGTTCGAGCGCTTCGTCGACGATCTGTCGAACTGGTACATCCGGCGGTCGCGACGACGGTTCTGGGACGGCGACGAGACCGCGCTACGTGTGCTGTGGGAGGCCCTGCGAACGTCGCTCCAGGTGATCGCGCCGGTGATGCCGTTCCTCGCCGAGCAGCTCTGGCGGAACCTCGTGCCGAAGGAGAAGTCGGTTTTCCTCGAGGGTTGGCCGGAGCCAGGCGAGATCGACGAAACGCTGAACGCGGAGGTGGCGGCGGTACGGCAGGTCGTGGAGCTGGGCCGGCAGGCGCGCGCGGCATCGAGGTTGAAGCTCCGGC
>Ga0209239_1000866_pt1 | contig 17730 bp, 16 predicted proteins | sample GraSoi013_2_20cm_FD_185824 | JGI IMG/M metagenome (GOLD analysis project Ga0209239, IMG submission 185824) | Grasslands soil microbial communities from the Angelo Coastal Reserve, California, USA - Sample 10_02_2013_2_20cm (SPAdes) (version 2) | ecosystem: Environmental > Terrestrial > Soil >...
GGCGGAGTTCGACGCCATGGCGCGGCTTGGTTGGCGGAAGGTTTTGCTTCCTAAAGCACGGTTCCCGGGGCTGGCTCGGGACGTGCACACGCTCGATTTCAGCGGCTGGCCGATTTACACGAGCGCATCGCTTCCGGAGCAGGTTGCCTACGACATCTGCGGCGCTCTCGCAGCACGCGAAGCGGAGATTCCTTGGGAGAAGGGAACTGATGGGACCGCTTTGCACATGGGACGCGAGGGCGACGGCACACCGATGGACGTCCCGCTCCACCCAGGGGCGCAGCGTTGGTATCGCGAGCACGGGCGAAAGGATTGATTCGCGAGACGTGAATGCGCGCGCGTTCCTGCGTACCATGCGTAGCCGCGTGTCACGTCCCCGACTTTTTGTACGCCTCCACCACGGCTTGCCCGTCGGCGCCGGCCTTGGCGAGCCACTCCGCGGTCAGGCGCTCGCCGATCTGCTGTAGCCCGGTCCTCAACGCGCCGCTCGGCGGCAGGACTTTCAGGCCGCGCGCAGCAAGCTGCTCACCGTACCACTGATGTTTATCCTGCGATCTCCACCAGCCGCGCGCTTCCGCGGCGGCCGCAACCTTGAGCAATCCATCCTGGGTCGGCTTGTCGAGCCGATCAAACGCCGCCTTGTTCATCAACGTCACGTTCTTCGGCAGCCACGCCTGCGTGTCGTAGAAATATTTCATAGTCTCCCAGGCCTTGGTGTCGTAGCCGGTGGCGACCGAAGTCATGATGGCGTTGATCAGGCCGGTGGCGAGCGCCCGCTGCAAGTCGGCTGCCTGGATCGTGACCGGATACGCGCCGACGATCTGCGCGATGCGCTCGGTCCCCGCATTGTACACGCGCCAGGATAGCCCCTGCATATCCGCGATGCTGTTGATCTCCTTCTTCGTGTAGATGCCCTGCGGCGGCCACGGCACGGCGAACAGCACCATCAGCCCTTGCGCGGCCAACTTCCGCTCGATCGCGGGCTTCGAGGCCGCCCAAAGCTTGCGCGCTTCGTCGTAACTCGCAGCAAGAAACGGCACCACGTCGATGCCGAACATAGGATCTTCGTTGTCGTGGAGCGAGATCAGAACCTCGCCAACTTGCACCTGCCCGATCCGCACCGCGCTCTTGATGGCGGTCGCCGGAAACAAGGAGGCGTTGGGATAGACCTTGATCGCAAGCCTGCCGGCGGTCACATCGGCTACGTCCTGAGCGAAGGCGCCAAGGCTCTCGCTATGAAAGTTGTCGGCCGGATAGGCGGAGGGCAGACTCCATTGCACCTGCGCGCAGGCCGGCGCGGCCATTAGCGCGACCGCGGCAGCGGCCGCGAACGCGGAGAATCGCACCATTGCCATGGCGCACGGCCCCGAGCGCGAAGGGCGCAAACATGCCTCGCCTCCCGGCATCATAGCAGAGATTGCAGCGACATTGGGACTTCGCAGCCCAAAGGGCCGCCGGCGGGGGGCCGCGGCAAGCTTGGCCCGCGAAGTTGCGAGACACTTCGCCTCGCGCGCCTGCACCCCTATAAGGCACCGAGTAGGGTATGCGCATGGCGATGCAACCGGACGGCAGCTGGGATTTCTGGATCGATCGCGGGGGTACCTTTACCGACGTGATCGGGCGCCGTCCCGACGGCACGCTCGTTGCCCACAAGCTTCTCTCCGATAATCCGGAAGCCTATGGCGACGCCGCGGTGCAGGGCATCCGCGATCTCGTCGGCGTCAAACCGGGCGAGCCGATTCCTCCCGGCATCATTGGCTCGGTGAAGATGGGCACCACGGTTGCGACCAACGCGCTGCTCGAACGCAAGGGCGAGCGAACGCTCCTCCTCGTCACCAAGGGATACCGCGACGCGCTTCGGATCGGCTATCAGGCGCGGCCCAAAATTTTTGCTCGCCACATCATCAAGCCGGAAATGATCTACGAGCGCGTGCTTGAGGTCGACGAACGTGTGCGCGCCGATGGCACGGTGGAGAAGGAGCCGGATCTCGCCGCCGTGCGGGCGGAACTTTCGGCCGCGCTCGCGTCCGGGATCAAAGCAGTCGCGATCGTGTTCATGCACGCCTACCGTTACGTCGAACACGAGCAGCGCGTGGCCGCGCTCGCGCGCGAGATCGGCTTTCCGCAGGTCTCGGTGAGCCACGAGGTCTCGCCGCTGATCAAGCTCGTGGGCCGCGGCGACACCACGGTCGTCGACGCCTACCTTTCTCCGATCCTGCAGCGATACGTGGCGCAGGTGGCGCACGACTTGGGCACCAGTGTTTCGGCACGCTCGGTGTCACCTCCCCCTGGAGGGGGGAGGTCGCCGCGCGTAGCGCGGCGGGTGGGGGTGACATCTGACTCACCCCCCGGCCGCTTTGCGGCCGACCCTCCCCCTCCAGGGGAGGGTGACGCCGAGCCCGCGGTAGCTGATGCTGCCCCCCGCCTCATGTTCATGATGTCCTCCGGCGGCCTCACCGCGGCGGAGTTGTTTCAAGGCAAGGACGCGATTCTGTCGGGACCTGCGGCGGGGGGGGTCGGCATGGCAGAGACCGGACGCGAGGCGGGCTTCTCCCATCTGATCGGCTTCGACATGGGCGGCACCTCGACCGACGTGTCGCACTTCGACGGCGAATACGAGCGCACGTTCGAGACCGAGGTCGCCGGCGTGCGCATGCGCGCGCCGATGATGCTGATCCACACGGTGGCGGCGGGCGGCGGGTCGATCCTGCATTTCGACGGCGCACGCTTTCGCGTCGGGCCCGACAGCGCCGGCGCCAATCCCGGGCCGAAGTGTTACCGCCGCGGCGGGCCGCTCGCGGTCACCGACGCCAATGTCATGGTCGGAAAGTTGATGGCGGATTTCTTTCCGAAAATTTTTGGCGCGCAGCAGAACCTCCCCCTCGATGTCGACGCGGTGCGCGCTGCGTTTGCCGACCTCGCCCGCGAGATCGGCGACGGCCGCTCGGGCGAAGACGTTGCCGACGGCTTCATCAAGATCGCGGTCGAGAACATGGCGAACGCGATCAAGAAAATCTCGGTACAGCGCGGCTACGACGTGACGCGCTACGCGCTCAACTGCTTCGGCGGCGCCGGCGGCCAGCATGCTTGCCTCGTCGCTGATGCGCTCGGCATGACCAAGGTGCTGATCCATCCGTTCTCGTCGCTCTTATCCGCCTACGGCATGGGGCTTGCCGACATCCGCGCCACGCGCCAGCAAGCGGTCGAAGAGACGTTCGGGGATTTAGCGCTGGCGTCGATTGCGCGCGTCGGCGGCCGATTGGCGGACGACGCCAAGCGCGAAGTCGTCGATCAAGGCGTGGCCGCGCGGGCCGTCGAAGTCTTCATCCGCGCGCACATCCGCTACGCCGGCACTGACACCGCGCTGGTGGTGCCGGCGTTCTCCGTGACTTCCGCAGACAATGGTAGCGCGGCCGCTGCGCTCAACCGCGCTGGAAACCCTTCCCTCCCGGAGATGAAGGCCGCCTTCGAGGCCGCGCACAAAGCGCGGTTCGGATTCATCGACGAGAGCAAGGAGCTGGTGGTCGAAGCGGTGTCAGTCGAAGCGGTCGGCGGGGGCGCGAAATTCAGCGAGCCGGTCCTATCGACGACGAGCGCTCCGCTCCCCTCCCCCACGCGCCGCACGCGATTCTATTCGCTCGGCCAGTGGCACGACGCCGCCGTCTTTACCCGCGAACAGCTTTCGCCCGGGCACGCCGTCCGCGGTCCCGCCATCGTTATCGAACCGCACCAGACCATCGTGGTCGAGGATGGTTGGCAGGCCGACATCACCGCCAAGAACCACCTCTTGCTCGAACGCGTCGTGCCGCTCAAGCGGCAGAGCGCTGTCGGCACCGCGACCGATCCAGTGATGCTCGAGGTGTTCAACAATCTCTTCATGTCGATCGCCGAGCAAATGGGCGTGTCGCTGCAGAACACGGCTTATTCGGTCAACATCAAGGAGCGGCTCGACTTCTCCTGCGCGGTGTTCGACGCCGACGCCACCCTCGTCGCCAACGCGCCGCACATGCCGGTGCATCTCGGCTCCATGGACCGCGCAGTCGAAACCATCATTCGCGAGAACAAGGGCAAGATCGCGCCGGGCGACGTGTACGTCATCAACGCACCCTATAACGGCGGCACGCATCTGCCCGACATCACTGTGTGCACGCCGGTGTTCGATGCGGCCGGCAGTGAACTCCTGTTCTGGGTTGCCTCGCGCGGGCACCACGCCGATGTCGGCGGCATCTCGCCGGGCTCGATGTCACCGAACGCGACCACGATCGAGGAAGAAGGCGTCTATATAGACAACTTCAAGCTGGTGGAGCGCGGCCGTTTTCGTGAGCAGGCACTCTACGATCTTCTCACCGGCGCGAAATATCCCGCCCGCAACCCGCTGCAGAACGTCAATGACGTCAAGGCGCAGGTCGCGGCCAACGAGAAGGGAGTGCAGGAGCTGCACAAGATGGTCGCGTACTTCACGCTGCCGGTGGTGAAGGCTTACATGCAGCACGTGCAGGACAACGCGGCCGAGAGTGTCCGCCGCGTCATCGATCGCATCCACGACGCCTCGTTCGAATACGAGATGGACCAAGGAACATGGATCAAAGTCAAGATCCGCGTCGATAAGGATAAGCGAGAAGCGACTGTGGATTTCACCGGCACATCGCCGCAGCAGAACACTAATTTCAACGCGCCCGAACCGGTGACGCGCGCCGCCGTCCTTTATGTCTTTCGCGTGATGGTCGACGACGAGATCCCGATGAACGGGGGCTGCCTGCGGCCCATCAACATCATCATTCCCAAGCAGTCGATGCTGTCGCCGACCTATCCCGCCGCGGTCGTGGCCGGCAATGTGGAAACCTCGCAAGCCGTGACCAATTGCCTATTCGGCGCGCTCGGCGCGCTCGCGGCCGCTCAGGGCACCATGAACAATCTCAATTTCGGCAACGACAAGTACCAGTACTACGAGACGATCTGCTCCGGCTCGCCGGCGGGCCCGGGCTTTCCCGGCACGGACGCTGTGCACACCCATATGACCAACACGCGATTGACCGACCCGGAGGTGCTCGAGTTCCGCTATCCGGTGGTGCTCGAGGATTTCCACATCCGCAAGGGTTCGGGCGGGCGCGGCCGATGGAATGCCGGCGACGGCGTGCGCCGCACCATTCGCTTCCTGGAGAAAATGGAATGCACGATTTTGTCGGGCCACCGTCGCGTGCGTCCGTTCGGCCTGGCCGGAGGCGAACCGGGCCAGGTCGGCGAGAACTGGGTCCGGCGCACCGGTGGCCGCATGGAGAAGCTTGAGGGCTGCGACGCCACCGTGATCGATGCCGACGAGGCGATCATCATCCAGCCGCCGACCGCCGGCGGATATGGCAAGCCGGAGAATTGATCGCCGCACTCACGATTGATGTCCTCTCGTTGTATTCGGAGCCGTCAAAAGCTGCTGCGGCTCAAAGCCGCTTAGTGCCGATACCCGCGGCTTGCCAGACAGGCTGAATAGCGGGCTAGGCGACCTGGTCTCCGTGCGGCCCCCGCTTGCGCCCCACACGTTGTGGTAGGTATTTTTCATTGTTCGGATCAATCGGAAACAATGACCCGGCTAGATTGCTGCAACCTATGTTTGCATCACGCAGGGTCGGATGGCCCGCCAAGGATGAGCCCCGTCCCGCTTGCGGCGCGCGACCAAAAAAGCCCCGCGGGCGTTCTCCGCCGGAGTGGGCGCAGCTTCGGTGAATACTCGCTTCTGGTAGATTCTCGTTACACGAGTCAAGCGAATTTCGGGAGTAGTCAAGCCCTGCCAAAACAAATGGTCGGGACTGGCGCCCGGCCACTAATTTCAGACCTAGGTTGTTCGGCCGTTAGGACTGCTGGATCGCCGACACCAGCCAGTGGCCGCTGCGCACGCGCATGAAGGTCCATATTTCGGTGGCTTCGTCCGGCCCGCCTTGCAGCACGCGGCCGCTGTCGCGATCCAGCGTCTCGTCGTTGAGCGAAAAACGCATCGCCACGGTGGCGTAGTCGGTGTCGCCCTCGCGCCAGGCCTCGGCGAGGTCACCTTGCAGCAGCTTGACGTCGGAGATGCGGTCGACCATGCCCTTGCTCGCATTCAAGTGCGGAGCCAATAGTCGGATTGATGCAAACTGGAAGAAGGCGAGATCGTTTGCGGTGATCGCGGCGCGGGGCGAATGTCGCTGCTAGAGCAGTGCTCTGCATCGCCTTCAAACTGGACCGTAGTGCCGGCGCACCTCGCGGAAAGAGACGAGGCGGTTCTGGCCTTCGTCCCACAGCGCCAGTCGCACACACCTGAGGCTCTCAAGCAGGGTTAGCCGGCCGATGCCGTCGAGATGCGGGTAATCGCGTAGCACGAGCGGCAGTCGGTAATAGGGAATTCGGCTGCACAAATGATGGATGTGGTGAATGCCGATGTTGGCGGTGAACCAGCGCAAAAGGCTCGGCAGGGCATAGTGAGAGCTGCCGTGAAGCGCCACCTCTTGCAGATTCCACGCTCGGTCGTGAGCCCATACGGTATTCTCAAATTGGTGCTGAACATAGAACAGCCAGACCCCGGCCGAGGCCGCCAGCAGCATGATTGGCAGATGCACAAGCAGGAATGGACCGATGCCGACGAGCCATATCATGATGGCGACAAGCGCCGCGATGGCGACATTGGTCGCGCTGGTGCTAAGCCAGGGCTGCCAACCACTACGCATCAGGCCGACTGGGAGCCGATGTTGTACGATGAACAAATAGGCCGGGGCCAAGCCGAACATGATGACTGGGTGCCGGTAGACGCGGTAACGCAGCCGACCCCACCGGCTTTGCGCGAGGTACTCGTGCACGGTCAGCGTGTCGACGTCCCCGATTCCGCGGCGCTCGAGATTGCCTGACGTGGCGTGGTGAACGGCGTGAGCGCGTCGCCAAAAATCATATGGCGTGAGCGTCAACACCCCAATCACGCGTCCGACCCAGTCGTTGGCGAAACGGCGATGGAAGAAGGCACCATGACCGCAATCGTGTTGGATCATGAAAAGCCGCACGAGAAAGCCTGCGGCCGGCACCGCGAGCAGCAGGCAGAGCCAGTAGCCTAGATCAAGGGTTGCCCACATCAGAAGCCAGAGCAGAATCAGCGGCCCGGCCGTGATCGCGAGCTCGACTATGCTGCGCCTACAGCTCGGAGCGCGATAGCGGGCCAGGATCGGTGTCAAGTCGCGGGCGTCAAGCGCGACAGGGGTAAGAAGGGGACTTTTGCTCTTCTTCAAGGCAAACTTTATGTCGGCATGGCCGATCGGCAACGGCACAAACGCGTCGCTCGGTGTCATTGACGAGGAGCGCTCCTGCGTGCTCCGGCGGTATCGAAGCTTACTGCAAAGTGGTCAGGAGGCTGGCGCATGCTTGGGCGACGCCGCGCTCGGGCGAGGTCATTCCGGGGAATGTCGCCCAGCCGCCCTTCTCGATGTAGGAGTCCTGCATCCACGAGCTGACCTTCTTAAACTCGGCCATGTTTGCCGTCACATCGGCGGCCTGGCGGAACTTGTCGGCACACATCGGGGCCAGAACCGCCACGACGGCGGTGGCTGCACTTTTCGCCGCGGTTTCCCTCGCAGTACTTCCCAATGTCCATCCGCCCCAACCGAAGCCGATGACCACTGTTGCGAGAAAGCCGACAAACGCGCCCTGCAAGAGACGCGTGAGCGACTCGCCTTGCAGAATTGGAGGTAATTGCATCAGAGGTTCCTTTCGCTCGACATGTTTCGGAGCGAGGGCAACGGATACCCGGATGGGTTCCGGTCAAAAAGTCGCATTGAAGGCCCGGACGCGTTGATCTGGCGCCTCGGTCAAGTCGAGCATGCGCCCGTTTGCGAATAGAATCTGTTCAAAATTGACCACCTTCTGATCGTCCCACCTGATGAGGGGATCTGCTGGAAAAATGATTGTGGGCGATTTAGGCTGTCCATGCCGGCAAGCGGTCAGTCGATCGGGCCGCGCTAGCGGGGCGCTCCAAGCACTTTGGGTAGACGAGGTGCGATGCTCCTGGCGAGACCTCCTGCTATGGCGACCAAACGAAGACCACCGTTCGATCCGAAATCCTTCCTCGCCAAAATTGGCGAGGGCAGAACCATATCCAAATATCGCAAGGGTCAAATTGTCTTCTCACAGGGCGATCCAGCGGATGCCGTATTCTACGTCCAGAAAGGCAAGGTCAAGGTCGCCGTCGTTTCCGATCAAGGAAAAGAAGCGGTCGTCGCAATTCTTGGTGCGGACGAGTTCTGCGGCGAGGGCTGCCTGGCCGGCCAGCCACGGCGCATATCGACGGTCACGGCGATGACGGAATGCATGGTCATGCGGTTGGAGAAAACGAGCATCATCCGCGTGCTCCGTGACGAGCCCGGGTTTTCCGAGCTTTTTATCTCGCACCTTTTGGCCCGGACTATTCGCGTTGAAGAGGACCTGGTGGATCAACTGTTTAATTCCAGCGAGAAACGCCTCGCGCGACTACTGCTACTCTTGGCAAATTTTGGCAAAGAAGCGAGGCCCGAGCCGATCATCGCAAAGATCAGCCAGGAGACGCTTGCGGAGATGATCGGCACGACACGGTCTCGCGTCAGCTTCTTCATGAACAAATTTCGGCGGTTGGGGTTCGTCGACTACAACGGCGGCGGCCTGGAAGTTCACAGCTCGTTGTTGAACGTGGTTCTGCACGACTAAGCGCAGCCGCGCGCTACACTTCCAAGCAGAAACCTGTTTGGCTGCCTTCTCTCCGAACGTGGCGCCCGTTTACCAATCAGAATACTGTGCGATGCAATGGGCGGATAGGATTGATCGATGACGAGCCGTCGGCCAACGGCCAAGGAAAGTCACTAATGCTTTTGGGCTAGATCGTAGAGCCGTTGGTAGTGCGGGACAATGCGTTGCAATGCCCGATCGCAAGCATATGCACTCGACTGGCCGCGATGAAAACGGGAGACCGTCCACGTCGCGACACCGGTCTCATCGACGATCGGGACGACAACGATTCCCCATGCCTTCTCGCATTGCGCGAAGGTGCGAAGCTCGGCGATGATCAAGCATTGGATCTCGTCCTTAGTCTTTGGGATTTTTTCCACAACACGTACGGTCATTACGGAGGAGGTCGCCGGACAGACACGGGCGTCGCGTCGATTATTCCATAGCCCTGGTTGAATGCCTCTCTGCGTTCTTCATAATGTTGATTGGATTCGAAGGGGTACGCCCAGGGCTCGCTCCAGGAACGTGAGCGACCTTCGCTTGCGGCTTTTTGTCCCCGATTGTACTCGCGCACTTTCTGCTCAGCCGTTAGTTTGCCCATGCTCACCTCCTGCGATTTAACGAGAAGGGTGATCAGCCGGGGAATGACTCACCTGGGTTATTGATGGCCAGCGTCTTTCTGGGCGCGCTCGGCGAGCGTAAGCCACCGGTCGGCCATTTCGATGAAATACGATTTATGTGCCGGCGTGTGGGCTGCGTTGTTGCGTAACTGATCGAAGCTGGGCAGGTGCGCTTCCATTATCTATTCTGTAGTGCTTTGGCGATGTCGAAATTTGGAGCTCGAGAATGGCGGGCCTCGCGTGGTCCGCCCCGGTATCCTTGTGTCGCCCGTTCGATGCGTGGGAGCGCACCGCGTAGCGCGGACACGCACCGGATGCGAGGGTGCTTACGGCATCCGCATCCGAACGCAACTCTATTTGGAGTGTTATTGTGCCTGCCGACGGCACCAGGACTGCCTCTGCAGGGAAACGGAGACTTCGGTACGTCTGCGTTTTTTTGGGCAGCTCTCGGACAAGCCGCTGCTTGCCTGTAGCTGGTCACATGGGGTGTGGGGCGCAAAGTGCAATGGCTGGTCGAAAATTAAACGCTGGGCACCTTCTTGGCGTATTGCCGTAGTGCGGCTCGTCAATTGACTCGGCGGTGGGTCGTCGGAAGCGGTTTGAGTTCAATCGAGCCGCTTTGGCCATCTCGGCGGAGTAGGCGCCGGATCCGTCCCGAGGGCGAGCGGATGTTTCAACTGCTGATCTCGCTAATTGGCGCGGTCGTCCCCATACAACGAGGCCGCCAACTGAGGCGGCCCCGTGATCGAGCTCACCACTTACGTAGGGTGCTATAATCGAGCGAGTACGTACCGGCACGCCCGCACGCTGGGCATCGGACCACGAAAACCCGTTGGCCGTCCTCGAATGCGGGGGCTACGACAGTCGTGGTGCCGCACTTAATGCACGGTGGCGGTGATGGTCGGAATAGCAGTGGCATGACACATTGGCTCCCTGGCTTTCAGGCGGGAGCGCAACCGGTCTCTCTGCCACCGGCGCCTGGCACAGGGCCGCTGTCGGTGATGAAACGAAGCCTACACCCGATCTGGTCGCCGTGCAAACTACGCCTCAGCCCGACTGCACGAGCGGTCGGGTTTCTTCGCGCATTTGTCCGCGAATTGCTTCAGCTGTTGCTGCTGCCTCTGCCTTCTTGACCGCATCTTCAAACATCAGCTTTCTGAGCTGATGTTTGATGACGATTGTCGCAGGAAGTTTGATTTTTCGTCCGAACTGGTGCGTGCGCATTGGCCGCTCCTATGGCCGAGTACTCTACGCCTGGCATGTCCCGGCCAATTGCGACCGCTGCACCCCCGCACTTGCGGGTTGTCAGTTCAGCCGCAGGAACAAATGTCAGGTTTCAAAGAAGGCCGGAGCGTGCTCGGGCCTTCTTTATTCTCAATGATCGATCGAGCGCCTCAGAAGTCCATGCCGCCCATTCCGCCCATGCCTCCACCGGGACCGCCCGGCATCGCTGGGCTCTGCTTCTTCGGCACCTCTGCAACCATGGCTTCGGTTGTGATGAGCAGGCCCGCGACCGACGCCGCACCCTGCAGTGCCGCTCGCACCACTTTGGTCGGGTCGATGATCCCCTTGGAGATGAGATTGCCGTACTCCCCCGCCTGCGCGTCATAGCCGTAGGCATAGGTGTCCTTCTCCAAGATCTTGCCGACCACGATCGAACCGTCTTCGCCGGCATTGATGGCGATCTGGCGCGCGGGCCACGAGAGCGCCTTGCGCACGATCTCGACGCCGGTCTTCTGGTCGTCGTTGTGGGTGCGGACCTTCTTGAGCGTCTCGCTTGCGCGCAGCAGCGCAACGCCCCCGCCTGGCAGGACACCTTCCTCAACCGCGGCGCGGGTCGCGTGCATGGCGTCATCTACGCGGTCCTTGCGCTCCTTCACCTCGATCTCGGTCGCGCCGCCGACGCGGATCACCGCGACGCCGCCGGCGAGCTTGGCCAGTCGCTCTTGCAGCTTCTCCCGGTCGTAGTCGGAGGTAGTTTCCTCGATCTGCGCCTTGATCTGGGTAATACGCGCCTGGATGTCGGCTTTCTTGCCCGCGCCACCGACGATCGTGGTGTTCTCCTTGTCGATCATCACTTTCTTGGCACGCCCAAGCATATTGATTGTCACATTCTCGACCTTAATGCCGAGGTCGGCGGAACCCATGGTGCCGCCCGTGAGGATCGCAATATCCTCGAGCATTGCCTTGCGGCGATCGCCGAAGCCGGGGGCCTTCACCGCCGCGACCTTGAGGCCGCCGCGCAGCTTGTTGACCACGAGGGTGGCTAACGCCTCACCCTCTATGTCCTCGGCAATAATCAGCAACGGCTTGCTCGTTTGCATTACCGCTTCCAGCAACGGCAGCAACTCCTGCAGTCCGGACAGCTTCTTTTCATAGATCAGGACATAAGGATCCTCCATCTCGACCCGCATCTTCTCAGCGTTGGTCACGAAGTAGGGGGAGATGTAGCCGCGGTCGAACTGCATGCCCTCGACCACTTCGAGCTCGGTCTCGAGCGACTTTGCTTCCTCGACCGTGATCACGCCCTCGTTGCCGACCTTCTTCATCGCATCGGCGATGAAACGACCAATCTCTGCATCGCCGTTGGCCGAGATAGTGCCGACTTGGGCAATTTCCTCGTTCGAGGTGACATTTTTGGAGTTCTTCTGGAGGTCCGCGACAATGGTCTCGACCGCAAGATCGACGCCGCGCTTGAGGTCCATCGGGTTCATTCCGGCAGCGACGGCCTTGGCGCCTTCCCTGACGATCGCGTGAGCGAGCACGGTCGCCGTGGTCGTGCCGTCACCGGCCTCGTCGGAGGTCTTCGAGGCAACCTCGCGCACCATCTGCGCGCCCATGTTCTCGAACTTGTCCTCGAGCTCGATCTCCTTGGCAACGGTCACGCCGTCCTTGGTCATGCGCGGTGCGCCAAACGACTTGTCGAGTAGGACGTTGCGGCCCTTGGGGCCAAGCGTCACGCGTACCGCGTGGGTGAGCGTATCGATGCCGTGCAACATTCTGTCGCGCGCATCGACGGAGAATTTCACTTCCTTGGCAGACATCTCAGTATTCCCTTTTGTTCGACCTCATCTCGGGGAACGCTGTTGGGCGAGCCCCCAACGATGAGGATTATCGATCCGATGTTTTCTCGGCCTTCGAGGGGGCGCTTCACGGTCTCCTCTAGGATGCGAATTTGGAGAGCGCACTCAGGCCGCCTTCTTCTTGGCATCGGCCTCGACCAGGACCCCCATAATGTCGCTCTCTTTCATGATGAGGTACTCGACGTCATCGATTTTGACCTCGGTGCCGGACCATTTGCCGAACAGGATGCGGTCGCCAACCCTGACATCGATCGGGATGAGCTTGCCGCTCTCGTCGCGGCCGCCGGGTCCAACGGCGACGACCTTGCCCTGCTGTGGCTTCTCCTGGGCGGTGTCGGGAATGATAATGCCACCAGCGGTCTTCGCCTCGGCATCGATTCGCTCGATGACAACGCGATCGTGAAGCGGTCGGAATTTCATCGGTGTCCTCCTTAAGCTCTGGCGAATCATTCGAGTGCCGTGCGCATACCGGTCGTTGCGCGTCGGGCGAGCGGATATTGGTCGCTTTCGCACAATCGGCGAATTCCGTCCCGGTCGAATATCTCTTCATCGACTTCCAGACGGGCGTCCGGAAGAAGTTCAGGTGGGAGCTCTTCGATTGCGAAACGGATGGCATCCGCGGCGCTGGCAAACCGTCCATACCCAAGAGGGGAAGCTCGCCTGTGCCTTCTCCTGGAGGGAACCGACTTTACCTCGCTCCTGGTGGGAAACAGTTCAGCCACGGTGCTGTAATCGAACGCAGCCATTCAGGCCTCCGTTACTGGCAGCATCGGACCTTGCCTTGCAGAGGGTGAAGGCCGAGACCGCCCGAAAGGCGATCTCGGGTTTCATGACATGATGAGGCCCGCGTCAGATCTGGCGACCCTTCAACACGGCGTCGACGTCACGCTGAGCCTGACCCCGCTCGAGGCTGTACTTGGCCACGACCTGGGTCACGAGATCGTCCTTGCCCTTGAGCGCGGACAAATCCTGGTCGGAGAACTTGCTCCACTTCGCTCCGACTTCCTTGAGAATCATCTGCCTGGTTTGTGCGGAGGTCTCGGGTTTGGCAGCAGATGTATTCGAAGTTACGTTGGTCATGTAAGCACCTCTAAAAAAATATAGGACAAAAAATCTTTTGAATGGTCATTATTCAAGAGACAAAGATTATATGGCACTGGAGCGCGCTAAAACTACCCGTCTGGCACAAATATTTTCATAAATGTGAAGAAATTCTATTACTTTGTCTTTCGACGGGGGGTCTCTGCAAAGTATTTTTGCGTGAACCGTTGCGCCTCGCGACCAATCTCAGGTCCGCCTAATCCGACCGCTCAATTTCTTCCGATGTGCGGACCATGATTGTCACGAGTACATCATCGGTTGCGACCGGCGTTGCCCGCGACTCGGTCTTCTGAGAGGAAATACACGGGGGAGAGTTTCAAACGATACGCGGACCGTGACAAAATAGGACGCCGCGCGCCCAACTCGAAACGGCGTCCAAGACCCCCGATCCGAGGGCCATGCGATTTACGGGTGAGGCTTTGCCTGCCCCATGATGAATGACACTACGCTAAGACAGACCGCAGCAGTTAAAACGACGGGCAATAAGGGAAACCACATCTGGACATAGAACCACATCTGACGATGCTCCTAGTGTTGACCCCCTAGGATCATAGCGGACGACAATCTTCCACGGCGGGTTCGAGCTTCAGCGCCGGGCAGAACTCAATCTGCGCCGTTCAAGCCGCTGAACCACGCCCGTTCTGCCTCAAGATAGGGCGCCCTTGTTGAATGCCCTTGGTGACGCTCTGCTTGATCGGCTCGGTAGACTCGGTCGCCATCTTCTCAGCACCGGATGAGGGGTGCTTACGGCACCCGCATCCGAACGCAACTCTATTTGGAGTGTCATTGTGCCTGCCGACGGCACCAGGGCTGCCACTGCAGCGAAACGGAGACTTCGGTACGTCTGCGTTTTTTGGGCAGCTCTCGGACAAGCCGCTGCTTGCCCTGTATCGATGAAGTGGGGTCTCGGACGTAAAGCACAATGGCTGGTCGAAAAATTAGACGCGGAGCACCTTCTTGGTGTAGCGCAGCACGCCAATTGGCGTGACGGGTAGGTCGTCGGAAGCGATCATATTTCAACTGCTGATCTCGCGAATTGGCGCGATCGTGCCCATATGCGTCGAGGATCAACGAATCAGTGCAACCCACGGCGCCGGCAGGAGGAGACCCGTTGTGCTCCCGCCTGCCGTAGAAAGGGCGTGTCAAATGTTCACTGCGGAGCAATACCGAGCCAAAGCAGCCGAATTCAGGGCGTCCCTCACCAACACACCGCGTTCGCCGAACGAAACGAGGGAATTCCTCGATCTCGAGCAGACCTACACGACGCTTGCCGAAAACGAAGAATGGATGGCAGCCCATATCGATAAGACGATTCAACGGAGAAAGAATTACGACAACCGTGCTGTCCTTGCCGAGGAAGAAGAGCAAATTTTGAAGTGCCTGGGCGCGGCCATGCTTATGCGCTGGAATACCGTTCCCACGAAACTCCAACGGGAGCTCTTCGACTGCGCCAGCAGCATCGGTGATCTGCAGCAAACAACGCCACTGAAGGGACGGATAGCTCGCTTCCTCATAAGAATGACCAGCAGAAATCGGATTAAGGGCGAGGTCTAAGAAAGCATTTGATGGCGCCCGTCGCTTTGTCCAAAATGCTCAGTTGTCGTTTACCAAACAGCCATCCGGAGGATGGCGGTTTGAGCCACCAACCGGATGCGTCGATCTGTAAGGCACGGAATGGGGCGCGAAGGGAGAGTTTGAATGGTGCCCTACTCTTGCGGTTGCTATGCCGGATGAAGTCTTTTGGCCCGGACAATCTCATCGAGATCACGTGATGCGAGTCGCCGAGCAAGGCCAAGCTAGAGCAAAAAAGAAAGCAGAATCGTCGAAAAAATAGTCCAAGACTTAGCGGTCGAGAATTTTCATTTTCATTCTTCAACGCGGCTTATAATCCGCGACGCCTTTCACCCCCTAATCCCTCCGCGTCCCGCTGCAAAAGAAAGCCCCGCCGAAGCGGGGCTAGTAGGGCGACTTTGAAGCCCAGCCCCCGAAATAGGGCACGCGGGCGTGTTGATCTAAGACGCCCACGGGACCGCCGTCTGTATAAAATTGACCACTTCAACGAAAAGCCGGCCGGTGATGCGTCCGCGCCGGCCTGAATTGTCACAGCGTGACGAGTTCTCAAGCTTGCGCACACGCGACCTTTGAAGGGGCAGCCTACGGAGGCGGCCTAATCGGCCCGGATTTTCGAGCGTACTTCGCCGGTACCGCTTATCGCGATTTCTAACCGTCTCATTTGACCTGCGAGAATTAGCCAAGCTTGAGCGGCAGTGAGGAGGCGAGTCCGATGTCGCGGTTCGCGTTCGGCCTGCGTTATTTTCTCTTCGGCTTGGGATCGGCACTCAATACTCGTGAGCATGTGATCTGGTCCATCGATCTGATACAGGACTGCCTGAATTTGTGCCGCGCTGTCTGTGCAATATTGATCACCCCGACACACCTGTCCCAATAATCGACCCGCCTCACGACATCATCTGGGCTGGCTGTTAGACTGCCGCAGATCGAATTTAATCCCAAGTTCGCTGTCATCTCACCCGCGATTCGTGAACGCCTTTGAGAAAAAAGTCACAAGCGTCAGCCCATGTGGCCTCTTCCGCAGCTACTGAAAAACCACACTCTTTCTAAATGGATGAGCGCTTCCAATTTGAAACCCAAAAAAGGACTGATTTTCAGCTTCGTCTAGCACAATGGTTTCGGTAGGGGGTCTCCATCGTTCGTTAAATTTTGAGATGTAAAGGCGATCACAGCTCGTTCGCTTCAATGGGGGGATACAATGACTGCAATCTCGCTCGGACAAGCCGCTCGTCCTAGCCGGCTCGGCAGGACAGCAATTGCCGCCGCGATCGAAGTTGGCCGATTGACCAGAGACAACGGCAGATATTTTGTTGGCCGGGCTCGAGTACGCGAGCAGTTCGAAGTGGGCAATGTCACTTCGCGGCCGCGAGAATTTGCCGGTGGCTTCGTCGATTTCCTTCTAGGCCGAGGCGCGCGCCATCCGCGATAATATTGCCTCGCCCTCGAGGGTTGAGGCCTTGAATGCTCGTTCGCTGATGTAGAGCCGATCGTGCGCGGCATCCTCGACGGCACCGCTGTCCGCGTCTGGATGACGGAGAGATCGCCGGATAGGCATAGGCATGGCGTCGACTATTCCATAGCTCCGGTTCGTCGCAATGTTGATCGGATTCGAACGGATATCCGGATTGAGTTTTCGGAGCAGGGCATGAACTGGATCGTGCATTATTTCGATCGTCGATTGAACAGCGATTCTGTTAGCCGAGCGTTTGCTTCGAAAGAAGACGCTCTACGCCAAGCCTGCGATCTGACTCGGCAGAACTGCGGCGCGCGTTTCATCGAGGGCCCGAACGATGAAAAAATCGACGCTGTCGCGATCACTGCGTGGTGCATGCGTCGTCCGACGCGCAAAGATCCCCCGCCTCCAAAGTAGTGGCGAGGCCTGCGCGTCCTCGGCGGACTTCACCATCGATATTGCAGAATTAATTTTCGGTACACACCAAAGTGTGATGTTGGCGATCCGCCGATCCGAGTGATGGGACGAGCAGATTTGAGATCAGAGTGGCGCGCAAGGCCGTCTCAAGGCGTATCCACGCCCCGAGAGGCGCGGTCATTCCAGTGAGCAATTTTGCTCAGACACCGCTCTGTCGGTGCGCCTAAGCTGCCAAACGGCGGTAGGCTGTCCAACATCGGCGAAGTCCGCTTCAGGCGCCCATCACCCGCATTCTGCATGCACGCGCGCTACCTGCGCGCGTGTTTTGATCCTTTCGATAGGCGAGAAGAAACTTACAACATGCAGACCCATTATCCCGCCTTTCATGCAGAATATTGGGTTTATGCGCTCGCTGCTTTCGTAATAATCGTCTTGGGTACCCTTCTATACACCGTGGATGGGCCGATCAAATTTTCTAGCTGGTTTTGTAGATCATTTACGCTCACCTCAACGTCTGATGATGCAAGCAGCGGTTTCTGCTCGCCCGCTAGATCCACTGTGCCGCCAAGCAGGCCCGATAGTGGAGGAGACGGCTAACCCAATGGGAGTAAGGCGGCTTGCTGATTGGATTGATGGCATCTTATGAAAAGAGGTGGTCCCGCTTTGCGGGACAGTTCGGCGGCTTGGCTAAGGTGGATTCTGGGTTCGATTACGCCGCCAATTTCTCCTCGTTTGCCTGCCTAGCATAGACCTCGTCGGGCGTTCTGCCGCCGAA
>Ga0209239_1000869_pt1 | contig 17692 bp, 6 predicted proteins | sample GraSoi013_2_20cm_FD_185824 | JGI IMG/M metagenome (GOLD analysis project Ga0209239, IMG submission 185824) | Grasslands soil microbial communities from the Angelo Coastal Reserve, California, USA - Sample 10_02_2013_2_20cm (SPAdes) (version 2) | ecosystem: Environmental > Terrestrial > Soil >...
CTTCGCATCGGCAGACCCCTCTGATTGGACGTCTTATAAGTGTAAGTATGGGATTGTGACATGATCTTCCTTTGATTCTGTGCGGCCCGTCTCGGGCCCGATCGCCGCCGGGCCCTTCCCTAGTCGACGACCAGCCCGTCCGCATGGAATGCCCCGATCACGACGTTCACGTGGTCGCCACGCTTCACCAGGCGGCCCTTGTTGGAGAACACCATCCAGTAGGACTTGCCCGCTTCCGGGGGGGCGCTCTGCCTCAGCTGTCCGACGTTCTCCATCGAGGGGACCACCAGCTTGACCCCCGCTTGCGGGTCGATCAGGACCGGCTCGTTTTTCTTATCGTTCAGCGCCTTGGCCTTGCTCGCGTCGAGCACCCGGTAAGTGAATCGAAGCACCTCGCCCGACTCGGCCCATTTCACGCCCAGCGAGTCCACACCCCAGACCAGCCGGTAGTAGCTGCCCGCGCGTCCGGCGAACCGGTCCGGGCGGTAGCGCGATTTGGGCCGGGGCGCCGGCGATGGCCGGGCTGCTGGCAAAGACCCGGCCGCCGAGCCTTCGGCCTTGTTCGGCGCGGAGGGGGCTGGGGTACCCTGCGCCCACGCAGTCCCACAGAGCAAAACACCGGCGAGAAAGATCGATCGGAGGATCATCGGACCCTGATTCTAATGGAAACCTGGCATCCAGAGCTCTGGATGCCAGGTTTTTGCCACAGTCTCTGCTGTCGCTCAGTTGCCGTTGAAGTTCGGGCCGTTCTGCGACGTGGTCGTCGGACCGGTGTCCGTCAACGTCACGTGCGCCGTCGACGGGCAAGTGCCCGTCGCAGTCGTCGTGCAAGTCGCGGGCGGCACATACTGCACGTTGATCGTGCAGGTATTTCCCGGTCCCGGGCTCGGGCTGAGAACCGTGCCCGAGGCGCAAGTTCCGCCCGTGATCGAGAAGGCTCCTGTGCCGGCGGTCCTTGTGATGGTCGGCGCTGCGGTCAGGGTCAACGGGCTTGCGGCGGCTCCGCTGGCCGTGTTGGTGACCGTTACCACGCCGTTCTTCGTCGTCGGAGTGGCAGGAGCCGGGTTCAACGCCGGGGTCGGTGCGGTGAAGCCCACCGTTGCCCCCGTAAGCGTGAACGTCACGCCGTTGCTGACTCCGGCCGGCGTAGTGACGTTGACGGTCCGGTTCCCGGTGCCGGCGACCGAGGCTATGTTGAACGTCGCCGTGACTGTGGTGTCGTTCACCGGCACGAAGTTGCTCACCGTGACATTGGCGGCGGCCACGGTGACTGCCGTGGCGCCGGTCAGCCCGACCCCCGTGAGGGTCACCGGAACGCTGCTCCCGCGAACTCCCGAGGTCGGGGCGATCCCTGTCAGGAACGGTACCACGGTGAACCGTACCGTGTTGGAAGCTGGGCCCGTGGGGAACCCGACGGCGAGATTCCTGACCCCGAGCGTTGCGGTCGTCGCGATGTTGAGCCGAGCGGTGATACTGGTCGAGGAATTCACGACAAAGCTCCCGGCGGCGAGCGTGACGCCTCCCCCGAGTCCCTGCAGCCCGGTGGCTCCTGTCAGATTCGTGCCGACCAGGTTCACGACGACGCCCGTGGCGCCGGTGTTGCCGCGCACGCCGTGGTTCGGAGTGATCGAAGCCAGCGTCGCCGGTGCGACCGTGAAGCAGCCTGTGCAGGTCGCCGTTCCACCGGGGGTGGTTACGCTGACATCGTGCGCAGCGCCCGTAGCCGTCCCCGCGATCGTAAAGGTCGTCGTGACCGCCGTCGGACTCCGACTGGTAATGACACCGGCCGAGACGCCTGCACCCTGCACGGCCACGTTCGTGGCCGCGCTCAGGTTGGTGCCCGTGATGATGACCGCAACGGCGGTGCCGGGCCTGCCCGTGGAGGGCTTGACCGACGTCACCGTCGGCGCAATCGTCGTGCCGGCGCCCGGTGTCTCGATCGCGCCGATGTCGAAGAACCCGGAAGCATCCGGCCGCGGATTGCCAAAAAAGTCCGTCGCTGGGTGCGGTCGTGACGCCGGGACCCAGTCGATTGCCGGTGACCCGGCCGCCAGAGCGTAGTTGCCGAGGATGAAACCGTTCCCCTGCACCGTACCGTCGGCGTTGGTCGTGACGTTGGCCGGATTCGACAGCGACAACGGACCCCAGGCGATGTTGATCCAGTTGTTACCCTCGTCCACCGTGGCGGCCGGAGTCAGGTGGAAGACCGGGTTCGGCACCGTCGCGTCCGAGATACCCGGGGGCACCTGCCAGCCCGAAGTCTTGGATTCCGGTGGCGTCCGCGAACCGTTGCAGTAGAGGCTCAAGAAGTTCGGGTTCGAAGCCATGTTCCCGATTCCGGCATACCCTGCAATGCTCGAGATCACCGAATAAGTCGGTGCCAGCGCAGCGCCTCCGCTGTGGTTGGTTGGGCTCGTGTCGCCGCGCACGCCGATATCCCAGAAGTTGGTGTCGTTCGCGCAGGCGCCGGTCGACTGCTGGCTCGGGGCAGGCGTCCCAGGATTACCCGTGAAGGCATCGTACAAGGCGACCACGTTCTGCTGATTCAGCTTTCCGGCACCCAAAGCACCCACGCCGATGCGATAGGCGCGGTTATGCCAAACCACATCGTTGGCGATCAGCGGGTAGGAGTAGAACTTGCAGTGCCCGTTCCTGAGGCCGCCGGTACCGGTTCCTCCGTTGCCATGGCCGGCCGGGCAGGTGACCTGGCCTTGGGGAATCGCGGGCTGACCGAGCGAGGCGGGGACCTCGGGTATGGCGAGTATGCTCCCCTCCAGGATCGCGCTGTTCCGCTGGCTCACCAGCCCGGCGGGCTGGGGAGCCGAGGCCGTGCCGCAGCCCGTCGTGCAGGTGGGGCCCTGCGCGCTGGCGAGCGGCGCCCCGAGGGTGTTGAACAGGACCCCCGAGGAAGCGGTGGTCGCGTTGGAGACGATCGTGTTGTTGACGATGTCGGTGTTCAGCGCGTCGAGCAGCGAGATACCGGCGCCGTCCCAGCCGGCGACGTTGTTGACGATGACGTTGTTCTGCAGGGTCACGTGGTGCCACTGCGACGGCGTATTCGGGAAGCGCGTTATCTCGGCGCCATTGACGTGCTCCAGGGCGATACCGCCGCCGCTGCCGCTTTCCGCGGCGTTGCCCAGGAACAGGTTCGCATTGATCACCAGACCGGGACCGGTCCCATCGCCAAGCCCCGGACGGCAGTCGATATCGGTCACGGATCCGCATTCAGTTTGAACGATCACGCCATTTTGAACGGTGGGAGCATCCGGGGACGTGCTCATCACCACGAGACCGCCACCATTTGCCGGAACCGTCGGGTTCGTGCTCTGGTTGAACAGGATCGAGTTGTGCTCGATGTCACCGTTGTAACTGAACCCAGCGTGAGCCAAACCGCCGCCGTCGCCGGTGCTCAGATTCCCGCACAGCCAGTTGTAGTTGAACTTGTAGAAATCCGCACCGGTGCAGAACGTGACACCGCCGGCCCCAGCGGGCGTAGCGGAGAACAACTCGTCGCCGTACGACATGTTGCCGGTGACGGAGTTGTGGTGCACGTTGACATTCGTGTTGAGCCGGTACGGCACCTGTGTGCCGTCCGGGCTGCCGGTGGGTACCGGGCGCGGCGGAACAGCTTCCGTCGTCGGATCTACATAGCTCGGGTTGCGCAGCCCAGCGGCCACCGCAGCGTTATTCAAGGCATCCGCTCCAACGACGAGCGGATCGGAGAACTCACCCTGGCCGATGCTGATGCCGCCGGTGAGAGTTCCGCCGTTGTTGAAGACACGGTCATTGGCGATTTCCAAGTTGTGCGCCCAGCCGTGCACGAAGATGCCGCCCCCGCCTTGGGAGCTGTTTTCGACGCTCAGGCCATCGATGCGCGAGGGGTTGCAGAGGAAATTGCCGACGTAGTCGCCGCAATCTGCGGTGCTGGTCGTGAGCAGCACGGTGCCCTCGGGGAAACGCGCTTCGGCCGACGCATTCTCAAACACGACTCCAAACGGACTGACTCCAGCCGGGTAGCGCACGCCCTTGGCCAGCACCGTGATGCCGGAGCCCTCGTAGGCTCCCATGAGGGTCGGTTCCTGCAACATTTCCGCCAAGTTCCCGTTCACGCCCGCGTCCCAGCCGACGACGCCTTCCTTATCCACGCGGTCCACCTGCAACTGCATGGCCGCCGTGCAGGTGAACGTGTTCGTCGAATCGTAGGGATTGGTGGAGCTGATGGGCTGACCGTTGATCGCCAATCCGAACAGGCAGTTCACCTGGCGGCGCCACGCATCCAGCTTGCCGGCCGGATGGGGATTGGCGTCGATGACGCTGGCCACCGCTCCGACGCCCTGCAGCCGGATGGGCTTCCACATCAGCAGCAGTTCCTGGTGCACCGCCGGCACGGCGGCAACCGTTGGGGTTGCTGGGGTCGTCGGGTCGACGATGATCAGGTCTCCCGGGTTCGCCGCGTCGATCGAGGCCTGAATGCTGTGCGTGGCCACCACGTGAGTCGGCGCCTTGCCGCCGATCGTGACGGTCACGGTGTCGATCGACTGCTTGCCGGCGGCGGTGGTGATGACCAGCTCGCCGCACTGCGCGGTGGAGCCGCCGTACTGTGCTTGTTGCTGCACGGGGCAGTTCGGCACACCCGAAGGCACCGTACCAGTGATCAGCAGGTCTGCCCAGGTAACGCCGGTCAGCGGGCGGGCAACGCCGTCGGAACCGACCAGGGCCACAGTTCCGGCCGTGGTGCCGAAGCTGTACTTGCGACTCACGGCCTTCGCGTTGAACGGCGCCGTGGTGGCCGAAGGTCCGGAGTAGCCGTAATTGTTCACCGGCACGGTGCCCAGTGCATAGATGTTCAGTGGCTTGCCCGGCGCACTGACCCAAGGGCCGATCGCATCGCCATCGACTTCGCTGATGGCCGGCGTGGCATCGGGGTAAGCGCAATCCGGATTGTTGTATCCGGCACCGGCGAAGGCGGACGTCGGCACCACCGGGGTATCCATGTACTGCGTCTGCCCCGGCATGAACGGAATCTCGTAACAGAACTGGCTGTAGGCCGGGTTGTACAGGGGATCCGGCGTCGCCCCGGTGCCCGCGTCGTTCATGCAGGTGATCATCATGGTCGGCGCATAGCCGGTGGGATTGGGCGGGTTGACCTCCCAGCTCGAGTAGGTCAGGCCGTCGTAGGTGCCCCACTGATCGGCATACACGCGCGAGATCTCCTGGCCGGTCCAGTCCTTGATCGCGACCGGCAGGTTGGCCGGGGAGAACTTCTCGCCGAACTGCGGCGAGAACGGATCGAACTCGGAGGTGAAGTCGTCGGTGATGATGCCGGTGAAGTGCGCGGCGACGTGCGCCGAGGTGAACACCCAGAACTTCGCCAGCGCGGAAGTCTGGTCACCGAGGGTCACCAGCTTGCGGTCGCACAAGTTGCGCTTGGCGCCGGCGAACGGCGCCACTTCAGCCGACTGCGGGAACAGGCTGATGAAGTCCGGGACGATGCGCGTGGTCCCCACGCACGGCCAGAATATTTCGACGCTGCCGGTGTCACCCTCGCCACTGGACAGGGACGATTGTCTTCCGAAAGTCTGCGACGGATTCTGCGCGTTGGTGGGATTGAAGCCCGACGCCGCACCCTGGTTGCCGTTGTAGACCGCCGCCACGGAAGCCTGGTCGGGCAGGATGTAGATCGAGCCTCCGAGGCCCGGGAACTGTACTGTGACCGGCGCGATGTAGTTGTCGCCGATGAGGATGTTCTTGTCCTCTTCCTTCACCAGCTCGTAGCCCGGGGGCACGAGCATCTCGACCACGTACTGGCCATCGGGCAGCATCGGCGTGCCGTCGGTCGGGTTGGCGACGCAGACCGTACAGTTCGAGCCGGCCATCAATCCGGGCGTACCCGTGCCGGCAGGATTGCCGGTGGTCCCCGGGATGTTCGCAGGCACCCCGCTGGTCGGATCGCGGTTCACGATGCTCGGGAACCGGTACATCCCGTCGTAAGGCACGGGCTGCAGCTGGTTCCAGTTGTGCATGCCGTCATAGCACTTGAACTGCGAGTTGTTCGGCATCGTGTGCGCCGGCGTGCCGCCGTTGTTGTACACGTCCAGGTACATCGGCTGGTTGTAGAGAGTGAAGAAGAACAGGTCGCCGCCGGCTGTGGTCGTCGGCTGGGCCTGCTGGCCCGGGCAGTTCATGTAGGGCTTGTTGGTGCCGGGATAGAACCCCTGCGCCCCGTCGTCCCAGCTGCTGGTCTTGGTCGTGTCGACCAGGGTCAGGGACTGGGAGCCGTCGGCAGCCGTGCCCACCTGGTACAGGTTGATCGTGACGCCCGGTACGTCCGGCGTCCAGCTCGTATGAAGGAGCAGCTGCGGGTCATCGAACGGCCGGGTCGAGGCGTAGATCACTTCGCCGTAAATGCCGCCGTTCTCGCCGGCCTGGAAGGGCGCCTTGCCGAACTCGAGGAACGAGTTCTGTCCGGAGAACCCCTGCCAGCCCTCGCTCGTGACCCAGGGCGGATCGATGCGGCCGGTGGAGCGAGTTGCCGTGCAGCTCGTGGCGCCGGTTGTCGGGCTGATCGTGCAGCTGCTCGGCGCCGCGCTCGTGGCCGGGGTCGCAATCGAGAACCCGGTGCAGTCCGCCGTCGTGCAATACACCGCGCCCGGCACCTGCAGCGCCTGCGGTACCGACACCGTCTCGAAGGTGTTCGCCATGTTGGCGGCGATCGTCGAGCTACCGCAGGGAGCGGTCGGGGGACTCACGGCGCTGCCGCACGGCGTGCCGTCGGCCGGACCGCCGGCGTCGTATACCACATGGATGCCCGTGTTCTTGTAGCGGGTCGATTCGGTCTCGATCACGTACCAGCTGAACAGCGGGAATATCTCGTTGAAGCCGGCGTTGCCGGCAAGGTCGGTGTTATTAAAGTTGGAGTAGCTGCCGTCGCGGAAGCGGATGTTGGTCGGTACCAGGGTCAGGCCCGTCTCGTTGCTGTCGCGCACCCCGTTGCCGTTCGCGTCGAAGAAGGTTGAGGTGTAGATATTGGCTTGCCACTGGTTCATGGCAAGTTCGCCGAGATTGGTGGTTCCACCGCTCAGCCGCACGGGCGTCGACAGGCCGTCAACCAGCATGTCATTCCACTGGTCGAAAACGGTGATTCTCCAATCGCCGCTCGGAAGACCGGACAACGTGAAGTGCCCCGCCCCGTCGCACTTGGTGAACGCGAAATCCTCGCCGTCGGGGTCGCCTATGCTCACATAGCACTGGGTGAAGGCGAAGCTGTCGATCGTTCCGCTGCCGTACAGCCGCTCATCCGGCGTGCGACTCATGCGCTCCGTCGAGACAAAACCGGTCAGCGTGTTCGTGCAGCCGCTGCCGGAGACGTTCGGGTCGGTGCCGTTGCACACGCCCGCCAGGCGGTTATTGATGATCGCCGGGTTGGCAAAGCCGACCGACACGTGATATCCGGCCGGACCGAACTCCTGGAAGAAGTTCGGCTCGCCGATGCGCAGGAACGAGTCGTGGGCTTTCTGGCCGTCGAGCGTATTGGTCTGCAGCCACTCCTCGCCGCGGGCGATCCGGTCCGCTCCGGGCGTCGCCACCACGCCGTACCGTCCCGGCATCAGGTTGGGGATCACCGCCTGGCCCGCGAGCGGCGACAGCGTCGAGCCGTCCGATTCGAACTTCGGACAGGTCACGAGCGTGCCAGTGATGCCCAATTGCGTCGGGTCCAGGGTGCCGGCTATCGGGTTGCCGTTGGCATCGAACTGCGGCCCGACCCGCGAGATCTTCGAAATCGGACACGCATCCAGGCCCGTGGCCGGATCGATCGTTCCCGCCAGGCTGTTCACCAGCGGCTGGTTGAACATGTCGTAGGTCATCTGACCGGTCGCATCCCCGGTGCCACCCGCATCGTCGAACAGCGTGAGGTTGAAGCCTCCGAGTCCTGGCTCGTTCTGCGACAGCACGTCGATGCCGCCGCCGCCGTCCTGCTCGCCGTTCAGCGGGAAGTCGTCCTGGAAGATGAACACGGACAGTTTCGAGGGTGGGAATGGATCGGGTTGCGTCAGCACCGTGAGCGGTGCCGTCACGCCCGGCACCACGGTCCCGACGGGAACGCAGCTTGTCGCCGGAGCAGTCGGAGTGCAGGTCGGTGCCGTTGTCGTTCCGGTGTACCGCAGCGCGGTGCAAGTCGTGACGCCGGCCGTCGTAGTGCAGCTGACGGCTGCCGGAACCGGTACGCCACCCATGCCGTGACCGCAGGCCCCCGGAGTGCTGGCCGCGGCGGAACCATTCGTACAGTCCGCGCTCAGATTGCCATTGGCGAACGGATTGCCCGCGTCGCCGGGGAAGATCGTCAGGTAGTAGCGCTTGGTCGGATCCAGGTGCACCTCGCGAGGCAAATGCTGCGCGAAGCCGTTTCCGGTGGTGTCGGGCCGGCAAACCCCGTTGCCCAGGTCGCACACCGCCGCGTCGTGCGTTCCGGTGACCGGATTGAAGATCGACTGGCCGCCTTCGCACGAGAGCTGCCCCGTGCAGCCTGCCGCGATCAGCGGCATGTAGCTGGTGTGGAAGTTGGTGCCGAAGGTGGGCACGATGCCGGTCGTTCCGAGACCCGCCGTGGTCGCGCCCGGGCAGCCCGCCGCCGGCGGATTCGTGGTGCAGTTCGGATTCACGTAGAAGGTGCGATCTTCTTCGATGATCCAGCGGTAGTCCGCGATCACCGTGGGCGTGACGCCCGGGTTGGTCCGGGCCGCGAGCACATCCTTGCCGTCGAGAACCGTCACCGCCAGCCCCGTGGCCGGCGCAAAGTTGATGGTCACCGTGGCGCTGCCGGAGCTCACCGTGCCCTGCGAGTTCTGTGCGTAGTAGGTGAACGTATACGGGCAGCTCGTGGCTGGAGCCGTCGGAGTGCAGCTCGCCGAGGCGGAAAAGCCCCCATTCGGATCCACGCTCAGCGTCAGGCCGCCCGATGCGACCGGGGCGTTGCCGGCAGACATCGCAACCGTCAGCGGATAGCCGGCCCCGTCCTTGTCGACCGCCAGGACCCCGGGCGGCTGGATCTTCAGGAACGTCCCGTTCGCGGTGTAGGCGATGGGATTCATCGTGATGCCGCTGCCCGCCTCCAGGCAGCTGCCCGTGCACGCGGCCAGCGTGACCGTGGTGGAGATGCCGGAGGCGCAGACCCCCGCCGTCACGGCGCCGTTCGCACAGTAGGTGAACGAGTCGGACGTGGTTCCGGAATTGGGCACATAGCTGAACGTGCCGTCCGGGTTCAAAGCCAGCGTGCCGGCGCTCGGTGCCACCAGGACCTGGACGCCGTTCACGTTCACGTCATTGGCGACCACACCCTTGCCCACATCCGGCACGACCAGCGTCTTGCCTCCAACGAGATAGTACGAGTCCGGATTGGCCACCGCGGTCGTCGCTGCGGCGCTGAACGCCCCGCTGGTCGGCAGCGCGGCGCCGTTGACGCTGATGTAAGCGAGCATGCCGGCGTCGCGGGCGATCGAATTGGCCGACAGGCTCAGCTCCCGGTCAAAGATCGGCAGGGCCGTCGTGGCGCTCGGAACGTTGATCATCACGTCATTGGTCTTGCCCGCGGCCATGAACACTTCGCTCTGCACGCGCGGCACGCCGGGCAGCACGTTGCCGTCTTCCGCAATCAGCGAAAATCCGGAAGGAGGTGTGGTAGCCGGAGCAACGGCAACGCCTGTTTGCGCACCGACGATCGACGGCACGTGCATGCGCAGGCCGGCATTGACCAGGCGCACCAGCACCGTGCCGGTGACCGGAGCGCTGCTCGAGCCCGGCGCAGCCGCGAACAGCGAGGCCGAGGAGTTTGTCTTGTCGAAAGCGCGGCCGTTGAACAGGTAATACACCGGGGTGTAGTTGACGGCCGGCGGATAACAGGTCCCGTAAGTCGTCGTATTCGCAGTTCCATCCGCGTTCCACGGATTGCCGCAGCCGCCGTACAGGCCCGACCACACGGTGGTCTCGCTGAATCCCACCGTCCCGACCGCCTTGCCGACCGCCAGGTTCTGCACCGGGTCGATCTCGCTGAGCAGCAGCGGGATGTCGGCGTTGTACGTGACGGCGGTGGCGCCCGTTCCGTAGGCCGTGCCCGCGGTGGTCCCGCTCGGGGCGGTCGTCACCACCAGGATCCCGTACAGCCCCATCGGGCCCTGGATCGAGGGGTGCGTGCCGGACTCGATCAGGTAGGTGCCCGGCTTCAGCGCAGGCGACGGAGCGGTACAAGTGGGTCCCCAGCACAGACTTGCCGGGGTGCCCACCGCCACTTCGGTGGCGAAGGACTGCACGCGACTGCCTTGAGCCGGCGGCGTGCCGACCCCGGTCAACGGTAAGCCCGCCGCATCGCCGGCGATCGGCCAGGTGAGGGGCTGCGCGTTGGTGTGGTTGGGGCTCGCGGTCGAGGTCGCCGTCGTCCCGAGTCCGCCACCCAACTGGCCCACGATCACCAGCGAGGTGGGGATGTTGCCGCCGGCGAAGGTCAGATTGTTCGTCAGGCTGATCGTCAGATCCTGGCCGGTGGGCACCGTGATCACGACGGGGGACCACAGACTCCCCACAGAGGCAACTGGAGTAGCGGGGTTGGTATTGAACGTCTGCACGGCGGGATTGAGCGCCGTACACGTTGCGGTCGAGCCGGTCACGGCGGTGCCGCAGGTGTAGCCCCACATGGGCACGGCGGTGCCATCGGGCAGGGTCGCCGTCGCCGGCCCCACGGAGAGGTTGACCGTCTGCTGGCCGAATGCCACGCCGCTGGCCAGCAGCAGAACAGTGGCTGCGAGTCCCGCGTGCTTCAGGACCGACTTGTAATTGTTGGAGCGCATTGGGAGTGTCCTCGCTTAGTTCGATTCGTCGATCACGAATTCACGCGAATCGACCAGCATCATCATCAACATGCCGCCCGGAAAGATGTTGTTGGTGGTGATCTCCCGTTCGTTATGGGAGTGCCACATGAAGGCGAAGCCCGCTTCCGAGGTCGGTGAGTTCGCGATCGTGCCCGAGGGCGGGGTCGTGCCGGTCGGACCGGTGGCGCGTACCGTCGCGTCCGGGCCCAGATAGGGGCTGCCACCGTACCAGGCGCCGTTGGTGAAGAGATTCGGATCGGGCAGCGTTACCGGGCCGCCTGCGCCCACGTCGCCGAACGGATGGACCTGCAAGGGCTTATTGTGGTCCTGGCACCACTCGAAGTAGTTGACCGCGCCCGTCGCAGCGGTGTTGTAGCCGTTGGCGTCCGGGGCACACGGCAGCTCGGAGTTTGCCGTCGTACCGGCTCCGGGATGGTGACCGTACGCATCCCAGTTCAGGCCCCTGCCGCTCCAGTAGAAGATCCCGTCCATCGCCAGGCCGGGCGTGGTCGTGGTGGTGAACAGCAGCGGTCCAGCGAGCGCCGGCGCGGACACGGTCGCCGTTCCACCGGCTGGATAGTTGAGCGACGCGTTACCGAGAATCAGGTTGCCGTCGCGCGCCAGGATGCGCACGTGGTTGCCGTGCTCGTGGAAGGGGTGCTGCCAGCGCCCCTGGCCGATGATCCGCAGCAGCGTCAACTCGCCCGGGTGCATGTGTGGATTGCCGTTGTAGGGCTGGTGCGGATACTGCGCCGCGTAGTTGGAGTCCATGTCGTCCGGCATCGAGCGGCCGTTGATCATGAAGTAGACCGGGTGATAGGGCTCGGTCGGTACGTTCAAGTGGCATCCAAGTGCCGCCGTGGGTGCCGCACAGGCAGTGACCTGCGCCAGCGCCTGGATGTGGACGTTCGGGTCCATCTCCGAGAACTGGAACAGGTACTCACGGTCGTAGCAGGTATCCGGGTGGTCGTAGGCTGCGGCGGCGAGGCGGAAATCAGACTCGCCCCAGGTGGTTCTAGCCGCCGCGTTGCCGCCCGGGTTCGTGGTGGGCAGTCCGTTCGTGCAAACTGCCGGGACGCTTGCCGGCAGCACGATGATCGCCCCGTACAGACCCATCTCGACCTGCAGATCGCCCTGCGTGCCGCTGTAGTAGGCACGGGTGCCGGGCGAGGACGCGGTGAAGGTGTAGGTCACCGAGCCGCCGGGCGCCGCCTCGCAGGTCAACAGGCCCTGGTTGGCCGCCGGGCAGGCCGACGTCAAGGTGAAGCCCGGAAACAGGATCGAAGTGTTGCCGGCGGAAGCCGGGAGGTTGTTGGTCAGGGTCACCGTCACCGTCTGCCCTTCGGTGACCACCAGCGTCGGGCCGGGAACCTGCATTGTGGTGCAGAACGGCGTCGTGGTCGTGGCCGGAACGAAGCTCTGGCCGGCCGCCAGCGCCCCGCCGGTGCAGCCGTAGCCCCAGGAGTACACCGACAGCCCGTCGGGCTGAGTCAGGTACGCCGGGCTCGCGCTCAGGGTGATGGTATTTCCGCTGATGCCCGGGGCTGCGGCCTGCGCCGCCGCCGCGAGCAGTGAGCCCGCCGCCGCGGCCAGGAGGGGAAGCATGCGATTCATCGTCGTCGCCTTTCTTGTGATCGGTGCGCTCATGGCAGCTCCCCTATTGGACCCGGACTTCGGTCATCTGGCCGCCGAAGTTCTCCGCGTCGTTCGATAGATGGTCGAGATTGGGCGTGTAGAGGTAGTAGGTGCCGGCCGTCATCGCGGTCGTGCAGCTGGTGTAGTCCGGGGCACCTGAGGCCAATGTCGGCCGCACTGCGCAGGTATCCAGGATCACGTCCAGTGATTCGCCGCCCCCGAGCGTGATCGAGTTCGTCGTGTAGGACAGGTTGCTGCCGGCCTGGTCGCGCAGCAGCTTGGCGTTGAGCGCGATCACCTGCATCGGGATCCCGAGCGAGGCCAGCGTGTGGTACTCCGACACGTTCAGATCCGAGATCCGAAGCAAGGCTCTCTGGCCGGGGGTGATCTTGATGATCGTCGCCAGGGGCTGCGAGAAGTGGTACACGCCGTCGGCCGACTGCGTCTGCAGCGGATCGGGGTTGACCGTGTCGGGGTAGCTGCGGCCGTTCAGCAGGAAGTACTTGTCCTTCATGTCGGCGAAGCCCTCGGGGTTGAAGGTCATGCCCACGAAGTGGAAGTTCGGATCGAAGCCGTGCATCTGGATCGGGTACTCGACGTCGTAGTAGGTCGAGCCGTCGCCGTCGTTGTAGGCGTAATTGCCGGCGGCCGCCCGACCGACGGTCGTCGTCACGCCGGTGGCCAATGCCGGCAGGGGATTGCTGCACAGGATGTCCGTGGTCGAATCGCACTTCGTGCGCAGATCGAGCTCCTGTTGCTGAAGCGCGGCATACAGATCGTTACTAACTGGGACCCGGTTCTGCCGCGGCCGCACGTACATCTGCCCCACCATGCCCATCTGCAGGTGCTCGGGAGGCGTGATGTGGCAGTGCCAGAAGTAGGTGCCCGCATCGGGGGCCAGGTAGTAGTAGGTGAAGCTCGCGGCGATGTTGATCGCCACGGAGGCATCCGGCACGCCATCGTAGAAGGCCGAGGCGTTCGGGTAGCCGTGGAAGTGCACGGTGTGCTGCTCGAAGAGGTCCGGCCGCATGATCATGCCGACGTTGGTCAGGGTCAGGAAGAACTCGTCGTCCTCGTCGATCGCCATCATCGGCGCCGGGATGTTGCCGTTCATCACGCCCACGTCCATGATCTGGCGGGCATCGACATGACCGGTGATCGCCGGGTTCGACGACGCGGTGCCGTCGGGCGTTATGTTCACCTCAGCCAGGCCGATGGTGGGGTTGCTGTACTGGAAGGCGTAGTTGTTCGGGAAAAACGGGTTGGCGATGTTGACGGCGGTCACCGTGAAGGTGCCCGTGTAACCGGCCAGGTCGGTCCCTGCCCCTTGCCCGATGACCACCTGGTCTCCGATCGCGAAGGGCGATTGCGCGTTCAGAACAACCGTCACCGTATTTCCGCTCTCGCTGATGTCGGCAATGCTGAACGTGTGCGCGACGTCGTAATCCAGCCCCACCGCACCGTTGTAGAAGCTCGCTATGCTGGAAAGCTGAGCCCCCGTGAGCGGCTGTACCAGCCCACCCGACACGGTCGTGGCCGTGTCCACGCTCGTAGCCGGATCACCCGGCACCATGTAATTGCTCGTCGAAACCGGAAACGGGCTGTTGAAGACGCTCGGGAATTCCGTGCCGGGCCTGCCCTGCGTGATATCCGCAATTCCCGACAGCGGCCCGAAGGAGAACAGATACGTCTGCGTGCCGTCGCCCATCACCGCGTAGCCGTCGCCGCCGGCGATCTGCTGGCACTTGATGGCGCCGTTCACCGGCCCGGTCTTGCCGACCGTGTAATCGGTACTGGGCGCGGCGTAAGTGGGCGCGGTGTACGCGGGCTCAGAATCGTTGTTGGCCGCAACGGGGTGAGTGATCGTGCTGGTTGGACACTGCACGCGAAATGACTGAGCCATCGCCGGTACCGCGAACGCGCTCAGTAAGCCCAATGCAATCCAACCGCGTGTACTAAACATAACGCCTCCAACCAGATCCGCCTGCAGGCGGAGCGCGGTGAACACCCGTGAGTGACTGTGAAGGGCGTGTATCGCCCGCTTTCTGTTCTCTAGTGCCGGTCGTACAAGTTCGATTCATGCCAGTGCCTTCTCGGCGCTTCCGTCGCTTGACTCCCATCGAGTGCGCCCCGGGGCGCAGCAGCGCCAGACCTGTGGCGCGTGGTTTGTTATTTACGGGGGTTAAAATGCGCCGAACGGACCTCGGCGACGATGGCACGACGACGAAGGCCGGGGCCCGTCCATTGCCTAGCGCGAGTGGGGTTAGTGGGCAGGAGCGCGGGAGGGCTCTCTGCACTTAAGTTAAGAGTGAACAGGTCTCGCCGGCGCACGAGGTACGCCGTTTCAAACAACGGGTGGAACGCTCGGAGAACGGTTGAGCGGGGCGACGCGGCGGCTGCGACTGCGGTTGCCCGCTAACGCGCAGGCTCGGCGGCTCCCTCGGTAAAACCCGCGCGCACCGCGAAGCGTGTCAGCTCCGCGGTGCTGTTGAGACGCAGCGCGAGGCGCAGGCGCTCGCGCAGCCGGTGCACGGCCCTCACGCTCACGCCCAGCATCTGCGCGATCTCGCGCGTGCGATAGCCGAGCGCCACCGAGCGCAGGACCTGCCGCTGGCGCTGGGTTAGGTACGCCGCGCGGTTGTTGAGATACCGGTCGTCGCGCGCTGCGGTCCGCGGGCACGCCTCGGGGGTGATCGAGCGATACCAGCGGCCCGCGGTGACCTCGCGCAACGCCCGCAGCAGCTCCTCGCGGCCGTGCTCCTTCAGGAGGTAGCCGCGCGCCCCTGCCCTCCTCACCGCGGCCGCGACGTCGCGCGCCCGCGCGCTCGTCAGCACGAGAATCGCCACCTCGGGGAGACGGCTGTGCAGCGTGCCGATCAGAGCGCTGCCGGAGTTCTCGCCTGCCTGGGAACCGTCGGCGAGGTGCAGCTCGGTGACCACGACGTCGGGCTTCAAAGCGCCCGCGAGCTCGAGCGCCTCGGCCGCCGAGCCGGTCTCACCGACGACGCTGAACCCCGCCTGAGCATCGAGCAACGCCCGCAGCGCCTGGCGAAACAGCCGCTGGGGGTCGACCAGGATGATCCGATACGGGCGAGGCTCCGATCCGCCGTCCCCCGCGCCGGGCGCGCCAGTGAGAGTCATTGCAGCCGAGTGTCTTGTGCTGTTGTTTGCAACACAGCATAGGTGCGGGTTCCTCCGGTCAAATCCGGGGGCGCTCGTACGTGTCCGCCCGGAGTGCGGGCTTCACAGAATGCGCATGAGGGCGCGTCACCGGCCGCGGGAGGCCGCGCCCAGCTCGCAGAAATGTGACCGGGCTCGCAGTCTTAGCCGCTCGTCCCGTGCATCCGGATCAGCTCGGCGAGCGAGCGGCACGCGAGCTTCTCCATGACGCGCGCCTTGTGGACCTCGACGGTCCGCGGGCTGATGCCGAGCCGCGAGGCGACCTCGCGATTCGGGTGGCCGGCGCTGATGAGCGTTAGAATCTCGCGCTCGCGCGCGGTGAGACGCTCGAGACGGGCGTCGGCGGAGCTGCGTGAGGCGGTCGCGGCGCGCCGCTCGCGATCGACGCGCAGAGCATTCTCGAGCACCTGGAGCAGCAGCCCGTCGTCGATCGGCTTCTCGAGAAAATCGAAGGCGCCGTTCTTGAGCGCGGCGCACGCGGTGGCGACGTCCCCGTGAGCGGTGAGCATCACGACCGGGACCTCCATGCCCCGCCCGCGCAGCGCCGCCTGCAGCTCGAGTCCCGTCATGCCGGGCATGCGCAGGTCCGTGAGCACGCAGCCCGGCCACTCGGGCCGGTAGGTCTCGATGAAGGACTCGGCGTTGACGAACGGCAGGGTGCGCACCCCTTTGAGCGACAGCAGCAGACTCAAGGAGTCGCGCACGCCGACATCGTCGTCGATGAGGAAGACGGTCCCGCTGTTGGCCATGGCGCCTGCGTCCGTCACAGGCTCGTCTGCGGGGTCGGCTCAGTCGCCAGCCGGACGACGAAGCGCGAGCCGCCGAGGCGGCTCGGCTCGGTCCACAGATCACCCCCCTGGTGGAGCAGGAAGGTGCGGCTCAAGGACAGCCCGAGTCCCATACCGGTCATTTTGTTGGTAACGAAGGGCTCGAACAAGCGGTCCATGACATTCGGCGCGATTCCCGGCCCCGAATCATCCACGGCAATCAACACGTCCGCGCCGCGCACCTCCGCTGCCAGCTCGATGCGTCGGCCTCGGGATCCCCTCGCCGGCAGCGCGTCGAACGCGTCAAGGCAGTTCGTGAGGAGGTTGTGGATGACGATCTCGAGCTGAGTGCGATCCACCATCACGCTCGGCAGGCCCGCGCGATTGCGCAGCTCGAACTCCACCGCACTGCGGCGCATGCGATCCCGCAACGCCTCCGCCACACGGGCGCACACACTGAGCGCGTCGGTGGGCTCGAGTCGCGCGCCCTCACCGCGATAGAACTCGCGCAGCCGCCGCAGCACGGCGGCGGCTCGACCGGCTTGCTCGCCGGCCTTGCGCAGGGTAGCGGCGAGTCGCTCGTCTACGCGGGCCAGCGGTTCGGTCATGAGCTCCGCCGAGCGCACGTAGGACAGCATTGCCGTCATCGGCTGGTTGAGCTCGTGCGTGAGCGCCGAGGCCAGCTGGCCAGCGACCGCGAAGCGCATCGAGCGCTGCAGGACGGCGTCCTGGTCGTGCATCTGCCGCAAGGCCCTGTCGTGCTGGGTCGCCAGTGCGCCGAGGAACAGCGCCGTGACGCCGAGCGACAGCAGCGGGAACTGCACGTCGAAGAGCGGAATCGACCCGGGAGTGAGCGCGAGCGCCGCCAGCAGCGCGGCCTGCACGAGGGAGACGCTGATCATGGCGCCCGGCACGCCGTGACGCAGTGCGACCCAGGTCACCGGGGCGAACAGCGGATAAAACAGCCGCACATCGCGGGCGGCGGCGAGCGCGAAGGCGAGCGCGACGCCGAACACAGCTCCCAGAGCCTGCAGCATGAGCTCGCGCCTGTGTCGGCGAATTTCCTCCCACAGCGGGGCACGGTCGACTTTCAGCAGCAGCAGCACCGGAGTCAGCGCGATGACGCCGTTGAAGTCGCCGATCCAGTAACGCCCGACGCTGCTCCAGGCTTCGCTGCTGTTCAGCAGCCCGCCGCTCACCAGGATGGCAACATAGCCTGCGGCAGCAAAGCCGCCTGCCACGGCCGTGACG
>Ga0209239_1000870_pt1 | contig 17679 bp, 18 predicted proteins | sample GraSoi013_2_20cm_FD_185824 | JGI IMG/M metagenome (GOLD analysis project Ga0209239, IMG submission 185824) | Grasslands soil microbial communities from the Angelo Coastal Reserve, California, USA - Sample 10_02_2013_2_20cm (SPAdes) (version 2) | ecosystem: Environmental > Terrestrial > Soil >...
CCACGCCCACCGTGGAGGTGCATTCTACTGTGGTAACGTCGCGGGCGATGGAGAGGCAGAGCCTGTTCAGGGTGAGGGTGAAGGAGCGTACCTCGACTCCCGGTTGGGAGATGACGTTTATCGTGTGCTTGGTCAGAGGTATGCTGAGACGTTTCCCTCTTGCGACTGGAATCTCTAGTCCTCCATTCTTCGTCTTGAAGCTGTAGCATGATACGAGCTGCTGTCTGACAGCGTACGGGGTCCTAGTAGGGAAGCCTCTCCTGACAGACTTGTTCCTAGCCGCTAGTACTCCTGCTGCTCTCGATATGGCACAGAGCTTGTAACAGCTAGGTGAATCGTACTGGGCGAGCTGGTTGTAGGAGAGTAGTGAGAGCCTTCTCAGCGAGGACGCATCGTTGGCTATGCCTATTGGTATGGACTCGTTGACCATCCTCCTGAACACCTCCAATAGTCCTAGAACGTCCCGCGTTGGAGCATAGTGTTGCCAGACCGACTTAAAGGCCATTTGGATACCAACGAGGACCTGAAACCAGTCCAAAGGTCAGAGAGGCGCCCGACGATAAACTAACAGAGCCCTACAACGAGAAATCCACGACTCCAATCCAGCCTGAGGAGTGAAGGCTCCAAGCCAGGGATGGAAATTATATCCAATCAGCGGCTCTTTTCGGCAGTTTCAGTGATGCGCCGCTTCAACAGTGTTCTACTGTGAACTTCTTTTTTGTGAGTTGAGCGTCTAGAAGTTGTCTCCCGTTTTGTGACGGTGTCTAAACCCAAAGCTACTCTGAATAACCAGAAAGATCAGGGCTCCGACATAAACTGCGAAACTAACGAGTGGGCTTACGAATGATAAGATGATAGCAGCCAAATATATCCAGGGTCCCGTTCTCCAGCGTGTCCTGATTCTTTGCACGACTCTCTTGTCATGTTCGGGAACAATCAAGAGATTGTTTCGGGTAGAATAAGATAGGATGCCCAGCATGCAGAAGCTCGTGGCAATAATGTTGGCTCCGTAAATTATCACAGGCACCTGCACCTGAGGATATCTCCCGATTAGAGCGGTTGAGAATGGGAGAAATCCGATCGTGAGTAGGAAGAAGGTGTTCAGCCAGAGAAGCGGACGGTCGACCCTTGTAACATAGTGAAACACGCTATGGTGGCTTATCCAGAGAACAGCCAACAACAAGAAACTGAGAACATAGCCAAGAATATTGGGCCACAAGACCTCGATGTCTGTGACAACCTCGGACGACAGTCTAGAACCTGTTACGTCACCCGCGATAACAGGAACGCTGAGGCTCAGAACCAGAACCGTCATCACAGTCGCGAATATGCCGTCTGTCAGGGCCTCCAGTCTTCCCTTACCGAGACCTGGAATGCTGGACTGGTCCAAACTCATGTTGACTACACGTGGGTTCAGCCTGTCATCAGTCAATGTTTAAGCGATTTCTACGAGACGTCGTCCGGCTCAAGGAGAGAGGAGTCATGGTGGGCCGGGGGAGATTCGAACTCCCGACCATGCGGCCTCGAAAGGTTTCCGCGTGTAAGGCGGACGTTCTCTCCAGGGCACTCCTAACCGGGCTGAACTACCGGCCCATCTGGAGGAATCGTCGCGTGTCTCTGGGTAGATTACGATTTAGGTCGAGATTACCGGTTCTGTGGTTCTGTCGGGTCGTCGGTTGTTCGAGGACTCGGCTTGCTCTCATCGACTCCGGGGATTACCGTCGTCGTCGGGTTCCCCTTCACTGCTTCACCTGAGAGCCCTTGCGCCTCAGAGGCACGTAGCCTCGTTTTGGCAGGGAACGGTCGAACCTCAACCGCCCCCTCACGCTCGTAGCGTGGTAGCTTGACCAGTATTGCCAGGCAGGGATTTTACGCCGGTCAGACAACCTATTATCCCAATGCTCGCACCCGTTTTTGGAATCGGAGTCACTCCCCTCATCTTCCGCAAGACCACGAGAGCGCATTCGACGAAGGCCAAGTAGGAACGATCCCCCAATCAACTCATAACTTTGAGGTCCCTGAAACTGTTCAGATATAGCAACCAATTACTTGACGGTGCTCGATTACCCATCCTCATCATCTTTGGGAGATTGTCCTTTTATAGAGCGAGTCACTAGTTTTCATTCTGGGCATTTTGTATGGCGGGGAAGGAACCGCTTGTATACATCGACGGTGAGTACCACCCCAAGGGAAGCGCAAAGATCTCAGTCTACGACCACGGACTGCTCTATGGAGACGGAGTCTTCGAGGGAATACGCGCTTACAACGGCATAGTCTTCCACCTACGCGATCACATCGAACGACTATTCGAAGGACTCAGAGTAACGAGGATCAACGTCTCGGTATCAGAGGAGGAGATGGCGAATGTCGTCGTTGATGCTCTTCGAAAGAATAACATGATGGACGCCTACATTCGGCTCATAGTCACCCGTGGACGAGGAAACCTTGGCCTAGACCCGAGGAGCTCTCCCAAATCATCGACCATCATAATGTGCGAGCCCGTCGCACCCGCACATGGCAAGGAGGCCCGGGAGAAAGGAATTACCGCGATAATTTCCAGCTACCGACGCGATCCGGTCGACGGCACGACTCACGAGTTGAAATCTCTCAACTACATCCAGAGTGTTCTTGGAAAATTCCAGGCCATTGACGCAGGTGCTGACGAGGTGGTAATGCTCGACCATCGAGGAATGGTCTCAGAGTTTCACGGGTCCAACCTGTTCCTCGTAAAACATGGAATAGTCAGCACCCCAACGTCTGCGGCGGGAATTCTTCACGGCATCACCCGCGCCCGAGTCCTCAAGCTCTCGGAGGAACTAGGCTACGAGATCCATGAGAGAGACATCACACCCTACGAACTGCTCAGCGCCGACGAAGTGTTTCTAACAGGAACAATGGCGGAGATAGTCCCAGTAGTTCGGATACAAGGAGTCCCAATCGCCGACGGAAAACCGGGGCCTGTCACCAAGGAGATCATTAGAGCGTTCCAGAGAATAACACAGGACCCGAAAGAGGGAACAGTAATCCGCGAGACTGTCCCTGTCCAGGCCCGAGCTAGATCCAACTAAGCTCCAAGACTCAGCCGGCCACCCAGGATATCGATGCTCCTTCTCGAAAGCAGGCTGAGCGCTAGCTTGCCAAGCTGACCGAGGATTATTTCTTGAGAACGTTGAGATGGAATAGGCTGTAGATAACACAGCCTCCAGCCACATCCATCAGCGTAGCCCCACCGACAAGAACTATGTCGCTGACCGTGCCCGTCTGAAAGTAGCCGATCCATTGAAGGACTGAACTCCAGATCGAACCTACAATCACGGCTACTCCGATGGCTAGGAGTGGCTTCCGATCAGGATTGATTCGGACTCGAAGGTTGAGAATCCAAGAAGAGACCGCAAGCGCGACCAAGAGGTGGAGCAGCAACATGAAAGGTGTAACGTCAAACGGTACCAACTGGCCGAAGATGAATCCAATTCCAGTTACGGCCAGAGCTCCTGCGGAGCAGCCAAGGGTAAGACTTAGCCATCGAGGGTTAGTGTCGAGAAGACGGATCGACAAGCTAGCCAAGAGCTAGTCCTCCTTCTTATCGATCCTTGCCTGCGAGGAATGATGTAGATGGAGAGGAAGACCAATTCTGCCTCTCATCAGAAAATCGTGAATTCTGGGCCAGTGTTGAAGAGAGACTACGCCACCGATTATGCCGCCGGACAAGGCAAGGACCGCCGAGACAGCGGTTACAATTGCAAACGCGGACTGGAAAGCGTACGGTACCAACGCGTTCGGATAGACAACCAAGTTTGTGAGCACCCAGAGAGCCATACTAGCAAGTTCGCCGAGAGTGCCCGCGAGAAAACCCGCGACTCCTCCTCTGAAAGGGCCTGTCTTCACTATGACTCCTGCGACCAGCCCCGCTACGAACGGTCCCACTTCTGGGATGGCGGCGCCAAGAATCAGGTTGATTAGGAATCCCGCGCCGATCGCGAGAAGCAAGTCCGCGGTCTTGTCTTGGGATGAGCTGGGAAACTTATTGGCCATGGAATCCTTCGGCCTGTAGACGCAATCTCCTCGGGTCCGGTGATATTCTGTGCGTAACCCCAACGCAATCCATATGGTTACATTGCCTGGCCGAAGGGCACCGGTGAGACCGGTTGAAAGGGGCTGTCTTCGACTGGGACGGGACACTCGCCAGCATAGACGAGCGGGAATTCTACTGCATCAACCACGCGCTGACAGAACATGGGTCAGAGCCAATCAACGACGAGTTCTACGTCAAGAACTACTATCTGCGCGCATACGAGGAAGGCACCGGACCCAGGATGGTGCTGGAAGCAGCACTAACAGGAAAGGGTCGACCAATAATCGAGGCAGTCTACGAATCCTACAGGAGGATATTCCAAGCCACGGCAGAGAAGGCAACACTCCAGACCGGGGCTATCGAGATCCTCCGGGCCCTGAAGCATGTCGGATTCAAGATCTGCATCGCCACTATGAGGTATACGAAATGGGTCGTCGAGTCCGAACTGAAACATCTCAGCGTAACTCCCCTGGTCGATCTCCTGTTGACTCGGCAGGACCTAGGCGTAGGTGGCACGCTAGGGTCCTTGGAAGAAACGGTTAATCAGCGGGCCAGACTTGTAACAAGGGCGTTGGGAGAAGTTCGGCTTTCACACGATGATGCGTTTCTCGTCGGCGATTCATGGTGGGATGTTCGAGCAGGAAAAAAGCTAGGCATCAGAACAGTTCTGGTCAGAACAGGTTTCGCCTCATACAACGACTTCTCGAAAGAGAAGCCAGATCTAACGGTCTCTTCCATGAATGGACTCAGGGAGATCCTGGAGAAGAGTCATTGGGCAATCTGACGTGGAATAATTCCTAACCTAGGTTACGACTATTGTGACCGAGAGGTTTGGCGGGTATGTGGTGTATCCTTTGAATATCGTCACAGTCCCTGTGTAGCTTCCCTTGCAGTTGGGAGCAGTGACGAGACAGTGGGCGGTGATCGTGACTGTGCTGAATGGTGGGCCGCAGAATGAAAATGTTGACGGGCTCGTGGTCAGGCTGATCTTTGTAGGATTACTGACACTGGTCCTCAATGTGATGGGGCCTGTGACACTTGGGGCGCACTTGAACGAGTCTCCTGCGCTACCCGAGCTGCTCGTGCCTCCGCTGCCGGAGAAGGTTATGCTGAGCGGGTTTGTGGACCAGAGAGACTTAGGCGCGGTGCTGGAGGCGAATCCGACTGCAGCGTAGGCTCCGACCATTATGAGGCTTATCGAGAGGCCTACCAGGAAATGGGGTAGATATCGTCTGATAGGCGACAACGGCAGAGCTACGAGACGCACTTGACAATTTAAGAGTTGCGCGCAGAAAGAGCCCAATTTCGACTATTCCGGCTAACCTCGGATATCCCAGTGTCCCTACGCTAGCTCGGGATTAGTTGCTAGACTCTTTCACTAGTTTATCGAGGGTCCTGTACGATAGAGTCGCGAAGCTAGGTAGGAGACACCGGCTCGGTTATTCTATCTGGTCGCGTCTCTCTTCCCTTTCCTGAATCTCTGCCAAGAGCGACCTGTGGAAGCGTGTCAAGGGACCGTTGAGGAACCGTTTCGCTTCCGTAAGTTCTGTTTTCGTCTTCACCACCACTGTGAACCATGCTTCCAGCTGCTGGTCAGAGACTCTGGGTAGAGCCGCAATCAGCTCGTCAATACCAGATGACATGGGACCTAGAATACTTGCGGAGTTTGTCTTGAACAAAATGTAACTAGCTGGCCACTAGAACGGTTATTCCAGGTGATGTGGAACATCCATCGACCGAAACTGTTGGAAACATAATAGGGGTGTCACTGATCCCTCAGACAAGTCGTCTGATGACCCAACGCCAGGCCATTCTGACCGGCTTGATCCTACTCATACTCTCCTTCCAAGTTCTAGTTCTGGTAATACTAGCGTTCTTTCCCTATGTGCCGGATCCTGGATTCTCCAATCTGAACATTGACATCTACTTTTTCCTCGCTCCGCTCTCGACCATACTCCTGCTCGGTCTCCTGTACGCCTGGCTGATCAAGCTAGCAACTAGAGAGGCGCGTCACAACTCGCGAAGGTTCGACAGACTCGTCCAGTTTCTCTCAGAACCCTTCCGGATTCTGGTCGCGTCCGTCAAGACCCGGTCTCTGTCAGACTCGGCCCGAACCTTCAAGATTCTCTCTCATCTCAGACTATTACTCGCCGTCAGCCTCGCTGCCAGCGTTCTCCTCGCCCTCGTCCCATACCGGGCCGACCTGAACCCTTCTGGGAGCCTTGCCGGAATAGACAGCCCCCTCTACGTCACATGGATCAACCAGATGCTCGCAAGGCCACTTCCACAAGCGCTCCAATACTCTTTTGTTGAAGGTCTAGACGGCTCCAGACCATTACTGCTAGTAATACTGTACGCGATAGCGTCGCTGGGAGTCTCGCCCGCCCAGGTCATCGAGTATCTACCCATGCTACTGGCCCCGCTCCTGTCACTATCAACTTACACTTTCGTCAAGTTCGGTCATGGAAGCCGAGGTCTAGCCGGACTAACAGCCCTACTCACACCATTCTCGTTCTATCTTACAGTCGGTGTCTGGGGAGGATACTACGCCAACATGTTAGCGCTGATCTTCGTCTTTCTCTTCATGACTCTCCTTCTCCTCTTCTCGAAATCGCCCTCCACGACTAAGTACAGCGTCATGTTAGCGCTCTCAGTCGCACTCTTCCTCACGCACCCATGGACCTGGATCCTCATAATCACAGCATGTCTAGTCTTCGCCGTCTCGCTTTGGAGGGAGACAGGGCATTCCGTCCACCTGAAGTCCGTCACTGGGATCATTATCACTGGAATCGCCCTCGACCTCCTAAAGAGCACCCTCTTCGCGACCCGAACAGTGGCGGCCGACGCGGCGACCAAGCTACCCACCACGGGACAAGTAGCGTCTTTCTGGAGCAACGTAGTCGATGGACTGCTCTATACGCATAGCGGGCTGTTAGGAAACTGGTCCATACTGGGAATTGGGCTGTTCGCCTGTTTCGCGCTCCGGTTCAAAGACTGGTTTGAACGTCTGGTCCTCCTCTGGGTCGCAGTAGCCTCAATCCCCTTCCTCCTCCTCGACAGCTACAATCAGACCCGGGTCGTTTATGATCTTCCCATCCCAGTTCTGATGGCTACTGCCTTACTGTTCTTTCTACCTGCGATTGGGACTAGGAACACTCGCTGGCCCTGGATAATCATCATGCTCATACTAGTCCTATCCGCGAACTACGCTCTGCAGGGAATACTACTCCTCTAAAAGTCGCATATTGATGTCCCCGGGCTTCTACGGAATTCCGGAGAATTCCTCGGTAGGAGATAAGAATAAAGACCGAGGGGAAAACCACTAGCATTCTCACCAATGCGTCTCGCCATTCTCCAGCAATCCTACGGCAGGTTCGGGGGAGCGGAGCGGCTAGCACTCAGCCACTACATCGAAATGAGAAGGAGGGGGCAGGATGTCACATTCTACTACACAGGGCAAATGTCGCGGGGCTGGGAGGAGAGGCTGGACGGAGAGCCTATCAGGAGTATGCCTACAGCGATCGTAAATCGTCCAAAGCGATTCCGACTACTGAGAAGGTTCTTGGAAGAGCTGAAACAGTATGACAAGATCATCATCCACCACCACGTTGAACCTGTTCTCGCCTTCTACCTCTCCAAAGTGCTAGGGCCGAGAATAGTCTGGTACTCAGGATCCATGTTCGAACTGGCATGGGAAGAAATAATCACCGGGGTTGACTATCGACGCATCAGCCCGACCGTGCGAAGGACCGGGGGCGAGTTCTACGGTGGCCTATTAGCGAAGATGCTTCTCTCAGACCAGCTATACGGGGTCACAGCCCGAGTCGCCAAGATCGTTGATATTGAGACTGTGCGAGGATACGGGAAAGTCATCGCGAATAGTCTCTTCCTCTCCGGGTTTCTAAAACGTGTCTATCGTCTAGGAGAGACGCCTAGTGTCGTCTATCCGGCTGCGGACCCACTGCTAGAACAACTTGCGCTGGAGAATCACGTGCAAGAAGAGGACTACATGCTGATAGTAGGATCACTCATCCCTCTCAAGAACGTGGAGAGCATGATCCGGGCTGCGGCCCATGTCCGATCGTCGAAGATTATGGTGATTGGCGACGGCCAGGAGATGAGTAATCTGAAGGATTTAGGGTCCGAGCTGGACGTCCCAATCGAGTTCAGAGGAACAATGAACCGCGAAGAAGACCTAGCCCAAGCGTACGGAGGATGCAAGTTCCTGGTACACCTCTCACTCTACGAGCCGTTCGGACTCACCCCTGTAGAAGCTGGATTATTCTCGAAACCATCGATAGTGACGAACCATGGAGGACCACCAGAGGTCGTTGTGGACGGGGTCACAGGATACATTGTGGACCCGCTAAACCACCAGTTCATCGGGCTTAAGATGGCCGAGCTGCTAGATAATGATACGCTGAGACACGAAATGGGCCGAAGAGCCCGGAAAAACATTGTAGAAAAATTTACCCTGAAAAGATCAACTGAACAGTTCTTAGCAGAGATAGAGAGCTAAACGAACTCCAAGTCTGAGCACCTTCGGTGGCCCATTGATCATGCGGAACTTGCCACTAATCTTTGTTCTAGACGGAAGCTTTGAGATCAAGGCGGTATCGAATAGCAGGAACGCGGACGAAACCACCTACTCCCAGATAAACTGCTTTTTCAGTACCGACAGGATTGTCGAACTCCTTTGCAGTAAGGGAGAGCTTGCGAGTTAGATGGGTCAAATTTGGTCCAGAATTACTCTGAGGATTAGGTCGCTCGCTAGACTTGCAAGAAGCAATCTCAAGACAGTGGAAGCAGTGATTATCATCATTGCAATTACCGGCGCCGCAATTACTTTGTCCATTGGAGGATTCGTTAAGTCAGACACAATTCGAATAGTAGACGTTTCAAACTCGACAGTGCCACCTTACGGCGAACTGAATTCCAGTTCAACAATTGGCTACTCGGATAACTACACCGGATGGACCGCCACCCCAAACGAGCAAGTCAACACGACGCAGAACTCTCTAGTTGTTAGCGGCGTCTTCCAGAACGCATCAACATCGACTTCAGTCAGTATCATCAAGAACACTAGTATCAACATAACATCGTACCCCATCCTCACCGCCAACGTTGATGTTACAACTGGCGTATCATATGGAATAAGATTCTACGCGCAGTATCCCAATGGAACCGAATACAACGTCTGGTGGGGCGGATCACCTCTCGATCACAGGCCGGGTCTAGGATACGAATCTCTTCGCGTGAACATGCAACGAGAAGCTTCCCTTGCGGCTGGCCACGATGTCGAGATCATTAACAGGCTTCAGTTGTATGTCGAAGACAGCCCCCATTCACCGCAAAGCTTTCAGTTGACCTTATCCAAACTCTCTTTTGAGAACTACAGTCTAGAGCATGTTTCGAATGGCCAATATCGCGCAGTCTATTTTGACTTAAAGAATCCTCCTCAAGAGAACGCGTCCTGGTATCTCAACAAGATCGACTCGGGGGTCACGATTCAAGCCAGCCAGGGAACCGTATTCTCCATTTACTTCTTCGACGGACAAAATCTCTACTCTTCAAGCACGACTGGAATCGCGTATAACTCGCTTACCTCATTCTCGGAATATACTCTCTATCCGACGATACAACTCCAGATCTTTCCCGAACTTCTGCCGCAGTCTAAAGCATCGATTGTATTCGTCGTTATGTCTGGAACGCTTCAGAGTGTAACAATGAACTATGCTAACTTCGAGTTCTTGCCTACTACGACTCACCCTGACCTTTCACCTCAGTCAGTGGGGCTATACTACGTCTACTTCATCTTCTTTCTTTTTCTGTTGCCTGTAGGCATCGCAATCCTAGTATTTCGCGAATTCCTTTCACGCAAAGCAGTTCCAAGAGCCAGCATCCTTGCTATTCTAATTGCTGGTGTGTTGTGTAGAATTGCCCTAGCGGCCACCACAAATGATGTCTTTGACATTAACGTCTTCTTGACGTCAACTCGGGGTTGGTTTCAGTACAGAACTCCGGTAGGCAGTCTAGGGCCGACTTTGCCCTTTACTTTCTTTCTTTACTGGATATTTTATTCACCTTTTGCCCTTCTTCAGTTGGCCGGTTTTCAAGACGTCCAGTTCCTAGGACACGCCGCGGGGCTGGTCGAAGCCGTCTCTCTGAAACTGTTTCCAATGACGATGGACGTGACGATTTTTTTCCTTCTTCTTCGTTTTAGGAAGGATGGAGCTACATTTGTGTGGGCGACCTTTTACTTTCTCAATCCATTTGCCATATTTGTATCCGCAGTTTGGGGTCAATATGAAGCGGCAACGGTGGCTTTCATCGTGTGGGGGGTCTACTGGATGTCTCGGCAAAGAAACGCAATCGCGGCTCTTGCATTCGTCGTTGCCGGTATGGTTGAATTGCTTGGATTTCTTCCCTACGCGTTGCTGCTTCTCAGAACGGCACGAATGAGAATGCGCAAGGCTCTACTTATCGTAATTCTTGCAATGCTGCCGGTGGTGCTTTACCCTCCAGAAGCGGCCCAAATTTTCCGGATCCTCCTCGGGTTTGCTGGCGTTAATCTTGCTAACAGTGCATTGTCGCAACCTGGCCGCTACAGTGTGGTCGGAAACTTTTCCGAATTGTCCATAATTTCTCAATTCAAGCCGCTACTAGTTTCAGAGACGATAATTCTCGGGGCCGCAATATTCGATACATATCGACATAGGATGGACTCCGAGAGACTAGTTTTCTACACAGCTCTATCATCTATTTTCATTCTCCTGTTCGCGAATCTATTTGCGGTCTGGTTTTGGGTGCTGCCAGTCTGCTTGCTATATGCCATTGTGAAACAAAAAAACGATCTAGGGGCATTCATGTTAGTGTTTGGCACTAGCCTCGCTTTCTTGGAGGTCGCCTACGCTGTCGGTTCCAGATATGTTATGTTTGGAGAATTCGGCCCCATAGTGCCTGCGATTGAAGCGATAGACAATGCACGAAAAATATTGAGCATAATGGTAACTGCCCTTACGATCATCCTCTTGCTTCTTCTCAAATATGGGAGTGGAGAAGCTAGGCAAACAATTGTTAGAACTTCGGCAATCTCCTTCTCGATCTTCCTTCTGCTGTACTTCTGGTTAGGAGTCTATCAATTTTGAGAAGTTCTGACATTATGTCAAGCGTACGAGGGTCTTAGCCCGTATCAAATATGAGTGAGTTCGATTCGGTATGAGTGCCGAATCTACCGGAGACCTTGATGGACCGCAACTCGGAGATAGCAAGCATCAGCATCGCTCGTTCCACATGGCAGAGCCTGCCTACCACGTCGCGCCTCTCGTGTCGGTAATCATTCCCTCAAGAAATTCCGAGAACACGATTGCTGAATGCTTGAAGTCCATAACCTCTCAACTCTACAGACCTATCGAAGTCATTGTGGTTGACAGCTTCAGTGCTGACTCGACGGTGAAAGTCGCGAGGACAATGGGGGCAACCGTACTTACTCACGATGAAGGGAGATCAGCCCAGAAGAATTGGGGAGCCAAATTCGCAAAAGGCGAATATCTCTACTTCGTGGACTCGGACTTCATACTTGAGCCCGACTTGATTGCCAACTGTATGGAAGCAATGGCAGGAGCCGACGGGGTCTTGATCAAAAATCTAGACATAACAAAGGGTTCTAGGGTATCTCAACTCATAGCATCGAGAAGAAGGATTCTGTCATACGACCCGTTCAATGTTGCTATCAGATTTGTCAGGAAGGAGGTATTTGATCGTCTCGGGGGCTTTGATTCCGAAATCTATATCGGACAAGATACAGACTTTCACCAGAGATTTCTTCGCCAAGGCTTCAAAATGCATGATTCAAGGGCCAGAGAATGGCACCTAGGTTCTCCTGTCAATCTGACGGATTTCGTAATGGGGATTTTGTACTACTCTCCAAACTTGCTGATGAGTACGTCGAAACAGCCGTTGTCTTTCCTCAAGCGTGTAAATCCACTACGCACGGTTTCTGCATGGAAGAAGAGTGATGTTCGGAGTTCTGATCTACTTCCAGTAGTTCTTCTTGGGTTCCTGTCGATCACTACCCTTCTACTAGGAGTTCTGCTGAATCTCCCTGCTCGGGAAGGATCTCCTTCGGCCAAACACTCCTCATCTCGGACTTCTGAATAGCCCGAAGAAAGGCTCGGGGTAAAGGAGAAGAAATTTGGCCATCAAACAAATGCTTGGCGTGCACGAGAAGAGCGTCAGGAATCTTCTGAAGAGTATTCGTGGCGATAGTTTCTATGATGTGGGAGCCAACGTAGGCTACTATTCATTGTTCTTGAGACATAATTTCCACCGGGTCTACGCGGTGGAGCCGGTTCCAAGGAACGTAAGACGATTGAAACGCAGTTTGTCCATTAGGTTTGTTAGGAATGTGACGGTTATTCCCATAGCTCTGTCGGACAAAAATGGCGAAACTACCTTCTATGTCAATTCTGACCAGAAGAATATTTTCAATAATTTCAGTGCGAGTTCATTATTCGAGAAATTCGAGTCTCGCTCCTCTGACGGCGGCCCCGATCGGACTTACTCCGGCCTTCAAATCACCACTAGGACTATGACCTTCGATAGCCTTCTTTCGGAGCCATTTGTCGATCTTGTGAAGATCGACGTTGAGGGTGCCGAGTTTCTCGTGCTTGAAGGCGCGAAGGAGTCCTTGGCTCACGGAAAAGTGAGAAACGTTCTAGTCGAATTGCACAATAGGGATAGGAAAAAGGAACTTGAAGATATTCTCAGCCGCAATTTCACTCGCGTCCTTTGGGTTGATTCTCAGCACATTCACGGTTGCAGAGATAAGCCTGAGTGCTCAACCGAATGATTCTCGACTTCGGATGCGGGTCTGGTCCCGTTTGGGGCAAACGAACCGAGGAAGTCATAGGGGTCGACACCAACATTGCCAGACTGAGTATTGCAAAGAATAGGGTCCAGGTTGTATGCTGCGATGGCCGATTCCTTCCGTTCAAAGACCACGTTTTTCAAATTGTAATATCCGAGTCGGTGTTGGAGCACATACATGGCTATCGAGAAGCCCTTTTGGAGATCAGACGCGTCATGAACAATAATGGACGGTTCAGATTAGTTCAACCAGTTGACAACGATCCCATCTTCTTTGTTGCCAGGAGGGTTGCGGGAACATGGAACCGCGACAAAATACATTCGAAGTTTACTTCAGGATACCTAATTCACGTATTGTCGGGAGCCTTCAGAATAGTTTCCGTAAGCTACCTTCCTAATTCACCCATCGTAGGAATACTCGGTTTTTTCAACAGGAAAACTCCTCGTGTCCTCTCCACGCTCGACAGATTATACAAGATGTTCTGTCAGACGACTGGAGTGTTTCATTGGGAAGTGGCTATCGAGGCTTCCGTCCTTCCCCTAGCAGCGTAACTTAGTCCGAGTTGCCTAACAGATTGCAGTTTCACTCTCGTGTCTGAGAAATAGCCGAACGGCTCCTCAACCCTACAGATGTCGAGTCAGCGGGGCAACTGGCGTGAACGACTTTTTGTGAATCCTAGCCGCATGGAGCTCAAACTAGCGGCAAAGCTAGAATCCTCCGGAATTCCGCGGATACAAAGTAGTCGAGCTAGCTTACAAGAACTACTCCGACAAGGAACGGGATGACCTCTACCAACAACTTCTCAACAATCTGGGCAAGGAATATCCCTCTCACAAAAACCGCGATTGAGAAACGAGCAGTCTTTCGAGAAATTCGTCAGATATCTTGAGGAGAGAGAGGTACGCTCTGCTCTCTTAGAACATCTGGAAGGGAGAAGCCGGTCTTCTCTTGGGGACACTTGTCATGGGCTGGCTCGAAAAATCCACCTTGTCACGCCCGCGCGGCAGAAAACAGGCAGGTAGGCGATCCACAACAAACAAGAATAGCTTATTCATGAAAGAAAGCCTCGGTTCGTGGAAGAGTCTTGGGCAAGTCTCAATGCGACGTTTGCGGGCGATGGTTCGATGATTCAGAGTTAGACGATCATCTGAACCAGCACTTGGAAGGACCTACCGAGGAACCGGGGCTCTCGCACAGCGAGCCTTGAAGTGCCCGACTTGCGACAAGATGTTGAACGCTTGTTATGGTGTGCCGTTCCGGGTTGGGGGAACAGGTCCGGACATGCCATAGTTGATTGGAGCATGGGCGGAGCTTGGAGAAGAGCCGATCCCGGTAGAACTCTACGTCTGTCCTCAATGTGGCTGAATACTCCAATTTGCCAACCAAGAGACCATGGACAGACTGAGGCGAGCTGCACCGCATAGCCCTAGTTTTGGCGGTCAAGCGTTTTCGTAGCGGTTGAAATTCAGCATGCTGAGGCGACGGGCTTCTTTTCTTTCTCCACTATTCGCGTTGGCGCTGTCAACTCTTTGGTTGCTGTTTGTTTGTTGTTCTTCGGTCATCTCTAACAGTTATGCTTGGGGAGCGACCGACTAGTTGCTAGGGGGCGTTCGTCAAATGAGCCTCCACGCTGGGGCAGGGGGAGGTGACTCTGACTGGGTAACAGGTCTTAACCCGGGATAAGGGGGTTTGGCTGGCCACTGTGGGAATTCCCTGCCTGGCAACGGGTCAAGCTACCACGCTACGGGCGTGAGGGGAGGGTTGAGGTTCGACCCGTTCCCTGCCGAAAAGAGACTACTCGTCTCTGAGGCGCAAGGGCTCTCAGGTGAAGCGGTGAAGGGGAACCCGACGACGGTAATCCCCGGAGTCGATGAGAGCAAGCCGAGTCCTCGAACAGCCGACGACCCGACAGAACCACAGAACCGTGGCACGTGTACTCACGTGTGGACATAAGCTATTTCTGTTTTTGAGTAGAGATAGTAGCAGATGCGATTCCCCTATCCTCTTGATCATTGCGAGTGCGGACACTATAGGGTCACTCACGATAGCGAGACGGGTCTGAGAGAGAGTGTCTGCAACGCATGTCTGTGTACCCAGTTTAGTCTGAAGGAGTCAAACGGTGAACGGAGCGAGGTGAAGAGCCAGGCTTGATGCGGGAGCCGGAAGGGGCGGTTACGGCTAAGAATGTCCAGTTCAAATGTCCAGAGTGCGACCAAGTAGAGCAAGTCATCTACGTAGGCGGTCCCTGAAGTGGATGATACAATGTGCTGGCTGCGGTAAGGGCTCTCTGGCATGGTAAATCATCGGCAGCAATAGTCTGAGAAAGAACTTCTTCAGGGCGGGGAAACTCGAACCCGTCCACGACAAGTGGTCTAAGGAGACCGGAGTCGGAGACTTGCTTCTATCTCTGAGTATCGCCTACTAATCATCGTAGCTGGAGAGTTCTTCTCGCCACTTCCAAATAGTCTGTGGAAACGATTCTATGAGTTGTAATTCGTCTAGCGCTCGGGGAGGCGAGACTTTCCGTGGGCTAGTGCCCAGGCGTTACTGACACGGTTTTTCTTGGGTACCTATAAGAAAAATAGGCCTCATCACCGTGGCTCTCCACGGTAGAAAAAAATGACGAGAAACGAACAGACGAGCTACATATTCGCCAAATGCAAAGGAGAGCGTGCACACACAATTTCCCAGATCGAGCACATTCCCAACGTCGAATCCGCCACACCCGTAACAGGACGATTCGACTTGGTGATCAAGCTGCGAACCAACGAGCCGACCAAGGCCTTCACCGCCATGGAGAAGATCAGGAACATCCCAAGCATCACAAACACTCAAACAACCATCTCCTTCGAGAGCATTATCAACAGCTCCAACCGGGCAGACAGCCAGAGCCCCCTAGCATTCGCTCTCTTGAAGGTCAGAGGCAGCTTCGATACGATTCTGCGCAAACTGAAGACCATCCCGAACTTTGCAGAGGCACACGTCATACCTGGAGCGTTCGACATACTTGCGGCTTTCAGGGCCGACAGCTCTCAGGAGCTCCTGGAAAAGTCCGTTGAGAAGATAAGCGGCATCAACGGAATCACAGCCAGCGAGACCCTCATATCATACAGCCTGCCCGGAAGATCCGAAAGGTTCTAGACCCAAGCCAGCCGACTCTCCAGAAACCTCCTTTTTCTTTCGACCAAGACCAGCGAACGCCCCAGGCGAGCATCCGCGCCGGCATCTTCTGGTCCCCGACGTCCTCGCTCGCGAAAACCACACTGGACGGGCTGGAAACTAAAAACCCACCTGGAGTCGCTGCCCCTGGTCTGGCATTGAATTGGATCGGACAAGCTTCTGGGGATAGTATTGCGATCAGCGCCTAACAATCGGATCTGTCAGAGCAACCATTAGGGTCGCCGATGTTTGAGGGAGGCAGATCAGATCAGGGATCAGTCTTGGTTCTGTGGTTCTGTTAACTCTTTGTTGGAGTTGGCTTCGGAGCATCGACTCCGGGGATTACCGTAGGCGTCGGGTTCCCCTTCACTGCTTCAGCTGCTCCGCCTTGCGCCTCTAGAAGGATGGGAGGCCGGGAACGTGCGAACCTCACCCGTCCCCGCCGAGAGAGGTTGACCGCTGCTACCCTGTCCCGGTCCATTACTACTCGACATTTTCCACACCAGAGTTTTCGTTCCAGTCGTTTGTCCGATTGGAGTCTCTCCCCGCATCTCGGACAAGTCACACTAGAACCTCTGGTCTCACGCCTGGACAATCGAATGATTGCAAGACCAGCCCATCTAGCCTTGTACTCTATCTGCCCGCTGAGCTTCCCCGAAGCTCCACCCGTTCATCCTGCCACGATACCTTCTACCTTGACCGTTACCCTTACGGTAGAGACAGCGTATGCCTCGAATATCTTCCAATACTATTGCCCGTCTCTGCTGGACCGCTACAGCCACAATCATCCTCGTGGCGACATGGAGCAGATGACCAGTCCTAGCGGTTCTTCGCTGTCCATACTTGGAAGCTATCTCTGTTATTATCCTGGTATCATTTCGTCTGAAAGAGGCGATTATCCGCACTGTAGTCTTGGCTATTCTCACAGTCTTCGAGAGGTCGTAGTGACGTCTCTCCCGGTCGTCTCCAACCGTGAGATTACGTAGGTTACAGTCTACACCGACGGTAGACGTGCATTCTACAGGGGCAACGTCGCGGGCGATAGAGAGGCTCAATCTATTCCTGGTGAGTGTGAAGGAACGTACAGCGACTCCTGGCTGAGAGATGACGTCTAACGTGTGCCTGGTCAGGGGTATGCTGAGATGTCTCCCTCTGGCGATTGGAATCTCCAGTCCATCATTCTTGGCTTTGAATCTGTAACATGATACGAGCTGCTGTCTGACAGCATACGGGGTCCTAGTAGCGAAGCCTCTCTTCAGAGACTTCTTCCTAGCCGCTAGTATTCCTGCTGCTCTGCTAATAGCGCAGAGCACATCCGACGATAAGTTAACCGAACTGCCTTCTCTACGATCGGTTCCAGTGCCTGTCCAGTCTTCACGTACTCTGCGTCCAAGAGACGAGCCTTGAGGATTTAGTTAGGAGAACCATCATGATCTTGCGGTCTCTTGTCAGGTAGCGCTCACCGATGGCTTCATCTTCATCATCACCTGCATCGGTTTGAGACACTACGCCTACACAATTATCGGATTGTTATCAGGCTCGCAATAATAGTCGAGTTCAACTTGGCTGAAGGCAAGCC
>Ga0209239_1000877_pt1 | contig 17618 bp, 20 predicted proteins | sample GraSoi013_2_20cm_FD_185824 | JGI IMG/M metagenome (GOLD analysis project Ga0209239, IMG submission 185824) | Grasslands soil microbial communities from the Angelo Coastal Reserve, California, USA - Sample 10_02_2013_2_20cm (SPAdes) (version 2) | ecosystem: Environmental > Terrestrial > Soil >...
ACCGCTCCGCCGATCATCGGCGCCCTCCGGACCTCGTCGTGCCACGCACCTGTCGGATCCGCCCCGTGACGCTCAACGGGCACGTGGCGTAGTAGACGACCGCGGCGACGACGTCCTCGAGCCGCACCGGCCGCCCGCGGGTCACCGCGGCCCACCGTGCGCGCGAGAAGCCGGCGGGGCGCAGGACCGCGCCCGGGGCGACGCAATTCACCGCGATGTGCCGATCGCGCAGCGCCACCGCCAGCGCCCGGGTCAGCGCGAGGACACCCGCCTTGGACAGCGTGTACGGAATATACCCGGGCCAGGCACCCGTCGCGCCCGCATCACCGACGTTGACGATGTGGCCGCACTCCATCGTGTGCGCGGCGGCCTGACTGGTGAAGAAGGCGGCACGGAGGTTGAGGTCCAACAGGCGATCGTAGGCGGCCGGCGTCGTCGTCGCCAGCGGCGTCCGCACGAAGACGGCGGCGTTGTTGACGAGGACGTCGAGGCCGCCGAGCGCCCGCGCGGCCTCACGGACCAGACGGCCGGCCGCGCGTGGATCGGTGAGGTCGGCGCGGAGGGCCACGGCGCGCGCTCCGGCGGCGGTGAGCTGCCGCACGGTGGTGGCCGCCTCGCGCCGCGAGCGGTGATAGCCGATCGCCACGTCCATCCCACGATGTGCGAGGGCGAGCGCGATCGCCTGACCGAGCCGGACGGCCCCGCCGGTCACGAGCGCATGCCGCCGTTTCTTGACGCGTCCCCGTCGCTGTGTTGTGATCACGAGTGCCTCATCATGGAACGCTCCGGGATCAGGAACTGGCTCAAGGTCCGAATGATCACCGGATTCTTCGTCACCGTCCCCGCCGTGGCCACCGCGTGGATCCTGTGGATCTTCTGGAGTCGCATCGACGACATCTTCGGTCCCATGTACGAGCGCGCCTTCGGGCGTCCGGTCCCCGGCCTCGGCTTCATGACGGCCGTGACGGTCATCTTCCTGATGGGTGCGCTCGCGCGCAACGTCGTCGGCCGGCGCGTCCTCGGCTGGGCTGACGCCGTCCTCGAGCGGTTACCGGTCTTCGGGCGCCTCTACCCTTCGGTCAAGATGCTGGTCGATGCCTTCTCGCCAGAGCGTCGCAGCGGCTTCAAGGCCGTCGTCCTCGTGCAACATCCGCGCGAGGGCGGTTGGGCCTTCGGCTTCGTGACCAGCGAGGTCGTGGTCGAAGCGCCGACCGGCAAGCAGGAGATGAACACGGTCTTCGTTCCGACCAACAACCTCTACCTGGGCGACGTGATCCTGGTTCCGCGCGCCGACGTCCTCCACACGGGGCTCAGCGTCGAGGAGGGCATCCGGGTCATCCTGTCAGCCGGCACCGTGACCCCGTCCCGCCTGCCGCGCTTCTAGCGCACGGCTCCAGTCCGCGACGGCCTGGCCCAGAGGGTAGAGCTTGCCGAAGAAGAAGTGGTTCGCGCCCTCGATGACCTTGATCTCGGCCGAGGGAAGCCGCCGGCCGAGCGCGTGGAGCGCCGCGACCGGACAGTACTCGTCGTGATCGCCGGCGACGACCAGCAGACGGGCCGTGAGGGAAGCCAGCGCGGCAAACGGCTCGTCGCCCGTCATCGCCACGGGGGGCGCGACCAGGGCCACGGCGGTCAGCGGAGGGGCTTCAGCCCGCTCGCCGGCAACACGGGCGGCCACGGCCGCACCGAAGGAGTAGCCGGCGAGTCCGAGCGGCGCGCCCGACGGCAACACCGAGGCGAAATGGGCGAGCGCAGCCGTCACGTCGTGCCGTTCGTCGCGGCCCTGGCCGTGCTGGCCCGTGGAGGCACCGACGCCGCGGAAGTTGAAGCGCAGCGTGGCCAGCCCGAGCTCCCGGCACACCTCGGCGACCCGGACTACGACTGGATTGTCCATGTCGCCGCCGTAGAGCGGGTGAGGGTGGCAGATCACGACACCGCCCGCGGGGGCCGAGGGAAGGCTGATCCGCGCCTCGAGACGGGCACCATCGCGCGTGGCCAGCGTTGCTTCGTCTTCGGATATCATACGGCCGAGAGAATAACGGGGGGCTCCTCTCCCGTCCAATCGATGTGCTGACCTGTTTCCGCACGCGTCGGCGCCTCGGGGCCTACCTCGACGGTGCCTTGGAACCCGGGGCCACCCGGACGGCCGTGGCCCACGTTGCCGGGTGTGCGCGCTGTCAGGCCGAGGTCGACGCTCTCCATCGACTCCGGAGCTCGCTTCGGGAGACCCTGTCGGTAGCGCTTCCGGCCGATTGGACCGGTTTCTGGCCGGGCGTCGTGCGGGGCATCGAGCGTGAGCGGCAGGCGGCTGCGGCACCGGCACGACAGTCGTGGCAGGGTCGACGTGGGTTCAGGCATCCCCGCGTCGCGTTCGGAAGCGCGCTCGCCGCTGCGGCCATCGGGGCCTTCACCCTGTGGCAAGTCATGGCTCCAACTCCTGCGCCGGCCGAGCCGGTCGTCGTGCATGCCGCAGCCTCCGAGCATCCAGGAGCCAGCGTCATGGTGTACTCGCCGCCTGAGCGAGATCTCGCGGTCGTGTGGGTCTTCGACTCCGACTCCGAGTAGCCCGCCGGGCCGAGAGACCTCGCCACCCCGACGAACTTCTTCTGCCGTCGTTCTCGCTCGTTGCCGAGGCTTGGTCGGCTAGCGGTCTTTGAGGGCGGTGAGACGCTCGCGGGCCATCGGCGTCTCCTCCGCCTGCGGGAAATTGTCGACCAGATACTGAAGACGGGCCTGGGCGACCTGCGGCTGCTTCAGCTCGATGAGCGCGAGCGCTTCCTTGTAGAGTGCCGCGGGCGTCTTCTCGCCGCGCGGATAGTTCGCGACGACCTTCCGAAATTCCTGGATCGCCTTCCCGAGCTCTTCCTGGGCGCGCTCGGACTGTGCGCCATCGGTGAAGCCGCGGGCCAGGCTGAAGTACGCCTCGCCGACCCAGTACTGAGCGTTGCCAGCGAGCTTGTGGTCGGGGAAGCGCCGGATGAACTCCCGGAAGTTGGTGATCGCGATCTGATAGGCGCCCTTGCTGAAGTCGATGTAGGCGGCCTGATAGATGTCCTCGGGCTGGAGCGTCCCGGTCGTCGGTCGCGGAGGTGGCGGCGGCATGGGCGAGCCGGGCGTCGCGGTCTGCGGAGGTGTGCCGCTCGGAGCCGGAACGACGGCGCCCGGACTGGGCGTGGCGCCGGGAGCGGGCGCGATGCTCGACGAAGGCGGCCGCGGCGTCACGCCGAGCTGACGGCTCAGAGCCTCCATGCGCGTGGAGAGCTCGTCGACTCGGCTCGACAGCCCCGTGACGGACGTGGCCAGCCCGTCGAGTCGGCCGCCGAGCGCGTTGGCCTGACGCTCGAGGTCGGCGGCCTGATCGCGGAGGCGTCCATCGACCTGTGGGCCGAGGCCCTCCGCCTGCGCCTTGAGCTGCCGTGCGCTCGCCTGCAGCGAGGCGACGTCGGCCCGGATCTGCACGAGGTCGTGCTGGGTGGCGGTGCCGGTCACCTCGGCAGCGGTAGAGCAGCCGCCGAGCAGGAACACGGCGGCGAGGATCCGAAGCGGCCGCCCCGCCATCGCGTGTCCGCGGTTCAGCGCGGTTTGATCAGGAAGTGGGCGCGTCGATTTTTGGCCCAGCATGCCTCGGTGTGCTCGGTGCAGACGGGACGCTCCTCTCCGTAGCTGATGATCGTGATGCGATTGGCCTGCACGCCTTGGGCGACGAGGTAGTTCATGGTCGCCTTCGCGCGGCGTTCCCCGAGGGCGAGGTTGTACTCGTTGGTCCCGCGCTCATCACAGTGTCCTTCGACGAGGACGAGCATGTTCTCGTGCGACTTCAACCAGGCGGCATTGGCATCGAGCATCTTCGCGTCGGTCGGTCGAATGTCGTATTTGTCGAAGTCGAAGAAGACGTCTTTCAAGTCGGCGATGGCCGTGAAGTCACGCGGAACCGGGCGGGCGCCACCGCTGGGGCTCACGGTCGGCGTCGCCGTCGCGGGAGTGCTGGGCTGCATGGGGGTGGCGCCGGAGCTGGCGGGTGCGCTCGGACTTGCCGGCGACCCGGTCGCCCCCGCCGCGCCCGTCGGCGCTGGTGCAGATGCCGCTATCGTCGCGGGGCGCTTCGCGCAGCCCACCATGACGACGACCAGCACCAGGAGCGCCACGACACTTCCAATGCGACCACGGGTAAACATGATGCCTCCTTGTCCATGATGCACGGATGGGAGCCCGCGCGGCGCTAATCCTATCACGGCAGTCGCGGCGACCAAGAGGGACTTGTCGCTTCCGTCGAGCCGCGGGTGACCGCGATCACCTCCGACGATCCATCCGCGAGCATCGCGTACAGCTGGAACGCGCCGAGACGGTTCGACTGGAACACGAGATGCCGTCCGTTGGGTGCCCACGCCGCGCCCTGGTTGTCGCCGGGGCCGGCGGTGAGGCGGCGCGGATTCGAGCCGTCGGCACCGATGGCCCACAAATCGTGCGTGCCCTGACGGGCCGTGAACACGATGACGTCGCCGCGCGGTGACCAGCGCGGCTGCGTGTGGTGGCCGCCGTTCGTGAGCTGACGGACGCTGACGCCGTCGGCGTCCATCACGAACACGTGGGGGCTGCCGGCGCGGTCGCTGATGAACGCGATCTGCTGCCCCGTCGGTGACCAGCTGGGCTCGGTGTCGATCCCGGCGTGTCGCGTGAGCCGTCGCAGCGTGCCGGTGGCCAGCGTCAGCGCATAGATCTCGGGATTGCCGTCCTTGGACAGCGTCATCGCCAGCGTCTTGCCGTCAGGACTGAAGGCCGGTGACGAATTGATGCCCACGAACGCGGCCAGCGTCTGCTCGGGCCGACGCTCGAACGGAAACGCGCGGAAGAGATCGGGGTACCCGTTCTTGTACGACGTGTAGGCGAGCGAGCGGGCGTCCGGTCCCCACACCGGCATCAAGTTGATGGAGCCGTTGCGCGTCACCGGGCGGACTCCGAAGCCGTCGTAATCGGCCAGCAGGATCTCCTTGGCGCCGCGCGGTCCGGCCACGTAGGCGATCTTCGTGTCGGCGATGCCCGGCTCGCCGGTGAACTGGAGCACGATCTCATCGGCGATCTTGTGGGCGAGCCGGCGCGACTGGTCGGGCGGCACCTCGAACTTCTTGGACGCGATCAGACGGAACTCCGGGGAGGTGAGATCGTACAGGCGCATCTCTCCGTCGATGCGTGATCCGCGCAGGGCGAGCAGCCCGTGGACACCGGCGTGGGCACCGGCGGCCGCGAAGTCCGTCCACGACTGCTTGAGCGCCGCGGCGTTGTCGGCCGGAATCGCGCCGGTCGCCGCCACCACGCTGAACAGACCGGAGAAGGTCAGGTCGGCGCCGGTGATGCTGGCCAGGAGCTTCCCGGTGGCGGCGGGATCGGCGCCGGTGGTGACGGTGAACTCGGGAATCGCGATGTTGAGCTTCTTGGTGCCGCCGCCGGTGATGTTGATGTAGACGTCCACGCCCTGGGCCCGTGAGGGCGGCGGCGTGGTGAGCGGCGCGGCGAGAGCGAACGCGAGCAGGAGCATGAGCGAAGCAGCGAGCAGACGTTTCACGCAGAATTACCTCGCGCGCGGATCGTAGATGAACTGGAGGCCGACGGTCAGCGTTGGCTTCTCGAATCCCTCGGGCAACGGCGGAAATGGATTCGCGTCACTGATCGCCCGCATGGCGAGCTGGTCGTAGGCCGAGTTGCCCGACGTCTTGCCGACCGCGACCCGCCGTAACCGGCCGTTGCGCTCGATCTCGAAGATGACTTCGGGCTGGCGCCCCTCGATGGCCCGTCCTTCCCAGCGCTCCTGAATTTTCCGGTGGATGGCCTGGATGTACCACGCGTACGGAAAGTCGGCCACGTTGAGCGTCACCGCGCCCGCGCCTTGCGGCGACCCCGTCGGGCTGCCGATCGGTGGTGAGGACGGTGGCTCGACGCGGGCTGGCGCGGTCGGCGGCGGCAGCACCGGCGCGGGCTTCGGCGCGCTCGCCACGCTCGGTAGCTCCTTGTCGCCGGGACGAGGCAGCGCGGGAGTCGGCGTTCGATCGGGCAGCGCGGCGCTGCGCGACGGCAGATCCCGAACCGGCATGTCGCGCACGGGCGGCAGCTCGTGCGCGGGCGGAAGCTCCCTGGGCGCCGCCGCGGGCTCGTTCGGCCGTGGCGGCAGCACCGGCTCCGGACGCGGCACGCCGACCGCAGCGACCGCCGGGACCAGATTCACGACGTAGGTCTTGGTCGGAGCCGTCCGCCAGATCGTGGCGCCGACGACGACGCCGACGATGAGCACGATGTGCGCGATCGTGGAGAGCGCCAGCGGCCCGAACGGAACACGCAAGCGCCGAAGCGCGGGACCGAAGCGCTGGGGGCCTGCCCCGAGCGTCATGACCGCGGCCGCCATCTCAGCGCTCGCGAACCGGTTCCGTCACCATGCCGAGCCGTTCGATTCCCGCCCGGCGCACGCGGTCCATCGTCTCGACGACGGCGCCGTAGGAGAGGCCGGCGTCCGCCTTGAGATAGAGCGTCTTGTCCGTCCGGTTCTTGAACGCATCACGGAGGGCCTGCTCGAGGGCGCTGGCCGTGAGGCGCTTGTCGTTGAGGAAGAGTCCTTGTTCCTTGGTGACGGTGAGGACCATCCGCTCTTCGACCGCGGTTGGACGCGACGCCGCTCGCGGCAGGTTGACGTCGATGCCGCGATACATCATGGGCGCCGTCAGCATGAAGATGAGCAGGAGGACGAGCACCACGTCGACCAACGGGATGATGTTGATCTCGGCCAACGAGGTGCCGACGCGGCGCGAGCCGTCGGCGTCGTCCAGCTTAAAGGCCATCTTTGACGGAGCGCGTGACCTTGGCGCTGGCGGTGGGGCGGGCCAGCAGATTGAGGACGTCGAGGGCGAAGCCATCCATCTCGGCCGACCAGTGCTTCACGCGATTGACGAAGTAGTTGTAGCCGATGACGGCGGGGATCGCCGCGCCGAGACCGAACGCGGTGGCGATCAACGCCTCGGAGATGCCAGGCGCTACCACGGCGAGGGAGGCCGATCCCTGCTGGCCGATGCCCTGGAAGGCCGCCATGATGCCCCACACGGTCCCGAAGAGCCCGATGAAGGGGGCCGCGCTGGCGGTGGTCGCCAGGAACGGCAAGTAGCGCTCGAGGCGCGAAACTTCGTGGCCGGCTGCGCGCCGCATGGCGCGCTGGGCGACCTCGACGCCGACGCCGCCCGCGTCGTCCACGTCATCGAGGCTCTCCTCGAGCCCCGCGACCTCCTGATAGGCCGCCGCGTACAGCTGGGCCAACGGACTCTCGCGATACTTCTTGACGGCGGCGTGCACCGCGGTGCCGCGCCGTCCCTCGCGATAGATCTTGAGGAACGCCAGCGTCTGGCGCTTCACGCGCCGGAACTGCCACCACTTCTCGACGATGAGCGCCCAGCTGATGATCGAGAAGCCGAGCAGGATCAGCAGGACGGTCTTGGCGACCGGCCCGGCGCTGAGAACCAGATCGAGGATCCCGTTGTGGAGGGCGTCCGTTGACGGCACAGATGCTCCTTAAGCTTTCCCCCATATTAGCAAAGAGCTCGCGCATCCGCGGTATAACGAGACGTGCGGTATCGTCCGCCCCGAGGCGTCGTCCGCTGGCTCGCGTCCATCGTCGTCGTCGTCACCGTGGCGCTCTTGCCCGTGCCGCGGCCCACCACCGGCCAGGTCGTCTCCGACGCACGCCGTGCGGTAGAGGACTTCGTCGCCCGCTTCGGCGAGGCGGAGATCAGCGACCTCGTCGTCACCCAGACGCTGACGCTCTATCACCCCGATGGCCGCCACCCGCAGTCGACCGGCGAGCAGCGGCTCTTCGTGAAGCTGCCGAACCGCCAGCGGCTCGAGCAGACGGTCGATGGTCGGAAAGAAGTTCACCTGGCGGTTGGCGATCGCACGTGGGTATGGCGGGAGGGCAAGGTCACCGAGGCGACGTCATCCGAGCGTCAGCGGCCGCAGCTCATCACGCCGTTCAAGCGTGGCGTCGACGATCTGCTCGCCGAGTGGAAGGCGCGGGGCGTCCGGACCGACGTCAGTCACGTCACGCGATATCGGCGGCGGACCGTGACCGTGATCGGGGCCGCACCCGACGACCGTCAGGTGCCGGCCGTCTGGCTCGATCCCGACTACGGCGTCGTGCGCGTGGTCACCCGCGAGAAGGTCGGATCGCGCGAGGGCGTCGTCGATCTCACGCTGTCCGAGCACCGTCCCCTCCGCGACCGCGTCTTCTTCCCGTTTCGCGAGGAGTTCTTCGCCGACAGCCGGCTGCTGTTCGTCATCAGCGTGAAGTCGGTCGACGTCAATCGCGGACTGTCCGACGAGCTGTTCGACCCCGACGGGCTGCGCCGCCTCCGCTGAGCCGCGACACCGAGCGGTTCCCCGCGATCCAGTACCGCAGCGGCAGATCGACGGCTTTCGTGATCCCGATGCGCGTGCCTCGCGCGGTCACGAACTCGCGCGGAGCGTCGGGCGGCTCGATGGTCACGCGACTCCGCGTGAGGTCGCAGCCGTTGTCGCGCACCGTGATGCCCAGCGCGCGAGTGAGATTGCCGGGGCCACTGGCGAGCTTCGGAGAGTCCGTCGCCACGTGACGGCGTCGGGCCATGGCGGCGACACCGAGCACGGGCTCCAGCGCGCGGATCAGCACGCAACCCGGCTGGCCAGCCGGGTTCGTGATGGCGTTGAGGCAGGCGTGCATCCCGTAGTTGAGATACACGTACGCGTGTCCACCGGGGCCGTAGAAGAGCGCGTGGCTGCCAGGACGGAAGGCCGCGTGCGAGGCGGCGTCTTCCGGCCCCAGGTACGCCTCCGTCTCGACGATGCGGCCGGCCGTCACCGTTCGTCCGCGGCGGCTGACCACCAGGCATCCGAGGAGATCGCGGGCGACGGCCCACGGCGGCCGGAGATAGAAGCGGCGCGGCAGCGGCACTAGGGACGCAGGCGCTCGAGTACGAGACGCCGGAGCGACTCGTCGTCGAAGGCGACGCCGGCGCGAGGAGGCAGCTCGGCCTCCGTCTTGAGGCCGGTCTCGCTCACGATGACGGCGATCGTCTGACCGGGATCAAGCCGCTTGTCGGCCAGGAGCCTCGCGAGCACCGCCAGCGAGCCTGCGCCCGTCGGCCCGGCCCAGATACCTTCGGTGCGCGCGAGCAAGCGCTGCGCGGCGAGGATCTCCTCGTCCTCCGCGTGGCCGGCGAGGCCGCCGTGCTCACGCAGCAGGTGCAGCACCCACTCGCCCTTGCGGCCAGGATTGCCGGCGGCCAGGCCCTCGGCCACGGTGTATCCGATCTTCTGGGGCTGGAGCCTTCCACCGTCGCTCCAGGCCCGCGCGATGGGATTCGCGCGGGTGGCCTGGGCGGCGACCATCGTCGGCATGCGCTCGATGAAGCCCACCTCGTGCATCTCGCGGAAGCCCCGGGCACACGCGATGAAGATCTCGCCGACCGCGACCGGCGCCACGACGACGTCGGGCGGCCGCCAGCCCGTCTGCTCACCGATCTCCCAGGCCAGCGTTTTCTTGCCTTCCTGCTTGTACGCATTGCGCGAGGCGCCGCAGTCGAAGAAGAGCCGCTCCTCGACCAGACGGTCCCACAGGCCAATGAGATCGTCGTAGACGCCCTTGTAGAGGACGAGATCGCTCGCGGTGGCCGACATGTGCAGCAGCTTGGGCGCCGAGGCGCGCTCGTACGCGAAGATGAAGGCGCGCAGGCCGGCCCGTGCCGAGTACGCCGCGATCGACGAACCCGCGTTGCCGGTGCTGACCACCGAGGTCGCGGTGAACCCGAACTGGAGCGCGGCGCCGACGGCGGTGGCGGACGTGCGGTCCTTGACGGTGCCGGTCGGGTTGGCGCCATCGAACTTGACCAGCAGTCGTCGCACGCCGAAGTGCCGCGCCAGGCGCGGACACTCGATCAACGGCGTGCCGCCCTCGCCCAGCGAGACGCGATGGGCAGGATCCGCGATGGGCAGGACGGGCGCGTACCGCCAGAGGCCGTGACCGGTGAAGACCGCCGGGCCGCGGCGTCGCAGGACATCGAGGTCATAAACCACGGCGAGCAGGCCGCGGCACTTGGCGCACTCGAGCCGATAGTCGAGGGCGTGGGCGGCGCCGCACTCGATGCAGACGAGCGAGCGCGCCAGTGACTCAGGGCCGGCGTTCAAGGGTACTGATCATCTCCTCGAGGCGGTGCCGCAGCGTGTGCTCGGCCAACGCGCGCCGCCGTGCATTCTCACCGATGGCGCGGGCCTCGTCGGGGTGGGCGAGATAGTGGTCGAGCATGCGGCGGCACTCTGCGAGGTCGCGGTAGCCGACGACCTCGTCACCCGGCTTGAAGAGCGTCGCGAGGTCGTCCTTGAAGTCCACGACCTGGCAGGCCGCGGCCGCGGCGAGCTCGAAGGTCCGCGTGTTGACGCCCACGATGTCGTTCATCGGGTGATGCTGGTTGAGCGAGAGCACCGACCCCGAGTAGACGCAGAGCTTGTCGCGGCCGAAGACGGCTGGCCCAGCCACCAGCTTGCGCACGTCGTGATCCCGGCTGCGCACCCAGCCGGAGCCCCAGAGCCGCAGGGGATAGGAGCTCAGGGAGCGCACGAAGCGCTCGCGATACGGATAGCGGCTGCCCACGAACGACAGTCGCGCCTCGAAGCGCCGGCGATCGTCCTCGGTGAGGGCGACGGGGTGATGCTCGCGCGGCACGCAGTACATGGGCAGGTAATGAACGTTCGTCAGCCCCGCCTGCTGCAGCATCCGGAGCGCGTAGCGCTCCTTGGTGAAGAAGAAATCGTAGGCTTCGATGCACTCGAAGGGGATCATCCACAGCGGGTTGTCGGGGAAGAAGTTGACGACGACGACGTCGAGCGCTGCCCGCAGCCGCCGGACGACGTCGGGCCCGATGGGCCCGCCCTTGATGACCAGGAGCACCTGCGGCCGCCAGTCGTCGGCCATCCGTTGCAGCCGGCCGAGCAGCACGCGCGTGTACAACGCCTTCGTGGGCTTGTTCTTGTAGAGCGGGTTCTCGCGCCGGTAGGCGAAGGTACGCACCTCGTGACCGAGCGCGGTCAGCTCGTCCGCGAAGTCCATCCCCATGAGTCCAGGCCGCTCGAAGGGAAGAACGATCAGCCAGCGCACGGCGGGTAGCCTAGCACGCGCCCGCCGGCGCCGCGGTCAGGCGACGGCGGAGGCGCCGAGCGCCCGGCGACAGCGCGCGGCGAAGAGCGGATCGAAGAGCGCGGCGGTGGCGACCAGCGTGGCGTCGGCGCCTTCGCGCAGCAGGTGCTGAGCGCGCTCCTCGGTCGAGATGCCGCCGACGGCGAGGATGGCGTGCGGCCACGCGCCGGCTTTGCGCCAGGCGAGCAGCTCCTCGACCTGACGCGAGGCCACCGGGAAGGTGGCAGAGCCGACAACCTCGACCCACTCGCGTCCCTCGAAGGCGGCGTTGCCCTCGTCGTCGACCACGCGCCGCGGAATGGCGTGCACGAGGACGAACCCGTGGACCCACGGGGCCAGCTTGGTTGCCGTCTCGTGAAGCGCCCGGGGCGTGCGGAAGATTCCCAGCTTCGCCAGCACCGGCACGCTGACGCTGGTCCGGACCCGGTAGAGGATCTGGGCGGCGAGCGGGATGTTCTCGTACACCATCAGACCGGGCTCGGCGAAAGGATTCGGGGTGGCCAGGTGGACCTCGATCGCGTCCGCGCCGGCCTCGCACGCCCAGGTCGCGCACAGCGCGTAGTCGGCAATGAACGCATCGATCCCGTCTGTCAGGCTCGGTGTGCCCATGACGCTCACCACCAGCATCTGACCGCGGCCGATACGCTCCTTGGCCCGGCGCACGTCCTTCCGCCACACCTCCGGGTCCATCGAGGGCTGGCCCAGGGAGACGGCGATCGTCGTGTTGCCGTTGAGTCCCGGCCGCTTCGCGATGACGGCACCCTGCTCGTGGTTGTCCACATGGCGGATGTTCGGGAGGCCGAGCGCGCCATGGGGACGGGACCGCACCGTGGCATACGTGAGGACGTCATAGCCGAGGCGGGCATAACCTTCGATCCACCGGGAGTTGAGCAGCGGGCCGGCGGCGACCCCCAGGGGCGAATTCAGGTCGTAACCGACGAGGCGAGCACCAGGACCGGGAGGAAGCCTCCGAACACGCGGAAGCGTCGGGGCGTGTTCATAGTTCCACGAGTACGAGCGATCGACGCGATAGACAGCAGAAATGGCCAAAAGCCTCCCTTTCCCTGGGATCCGTCCTTTCGAAAAGCCATCATATCACGCACTTAGACCTTGCGCATCCTGTGGTCAGACCTTTCGTGATCTGCGATGTTCGCGCGATGGTGTCGATCGTCGCGAACTCAACGGAACGCGGGAGCGATCTCGCGAGCGAGGAGATCGAGTTCACGCATGATGTGGCGGTGCGGCATGCCGGGAAAGAAGGTCCGACAGATGAGATGAGTCATGCCGTACTGCTCGACGAAGCGGCGGATCTTCGCCACGCACTGCTCGGGGCCGCCGATGATGAAGCGATCCTCCATGAGCTTGTCGAGATCCGTCGCGATCGACGCGTCGATGAACGGATGGCGCCAGCCGCCCGCGTACTCTTTGCGGTAGGCGACCATGATGTGCTGCTCGGCCAGGTCGCGTGCCTGCTGATCGGTGTCGGCGACGATGAGATCGCGCGTCAGTGGCCACTCCTGGATGGGACTCGTGAGCCCGGCCATCGTGCGGTTCTCCAAAAACTGTCGCTTGCCGTTCAGCAATCGTCTGAGGTCTGCCGTCGGACCAGGAAGCCAGTTGTCTGCCAGGGTTGCCGCTCGCTTCAGCGTGAGGTCGCCCCAACCGCCGATCCATACCGGTGGGTGCGGCTTCGTCATCGGCTTGGGCTCGATGCGGCCCTCGACGGAGTAGTAGCGGCCCTTGAACCGCGTCGTCTCCTGGGTCCACATCCCTTTCATGATCGCGAGCTGCTCTTCGAAGCGGGCGCCGCGCTTCTCGAGGTCGACGCCGTAGAGGGCGAACTCGTCAGGCTTGTACCCGATGGCGATGCCGAGCGTGAAGCGGCCCCCGGACATCACGTCGAGCATGGCCACTTCTTCGGCCAGACGCACCGGGTGGTAGAACGGGGCCACGAGGATGTTGGTGCCCAGCATCATGCGCGACGTCCGTGTCGCGAAGCCCGCGAGCACGGTCAGCGGCGACGGCCAGTAGTGATTCGCGACCGCGTGGTGCTCCTCCATCCACGCCGAGTCGAAGCCGAGCTCCTCGGCGCGCGTGACTTCCTCCAGCGCCTCTCGGTAGTAGTGGCCGCCTTCGCTGGGAATGAAGCCGATCTTCAGTCGGGCCATGGAGGCTCCTCGCGGTCGATCATGCCCGGGCGATACTATCGCATTCGCCGGCACGCCGGGGCCCGCGACGTCCTTGACAGTCGTCGACGCGGTGATTAGGGTTGGGCTCCGCCTGCGTCGCGAGGGGCAAGGAGGTTGCGCGATGCGACTCCCGAAGGACCGTCACGCGCTGCAGCGTGACGACATCACCACCGAAGCTCCCGCCTACATGCGAAAGGGGTAGAGCATGCAACCCGGCTGGCTGAAACAGTACTTCCATCAGCACGTCGACCCTCAACACGTCGACGTCTCGCGGCGTGACTTCGTGAAGTCGGGCTTCGTGGCGGGAGTGGCCGCCGGGGTGGCCGCGGGCGCGGCCGGATCGGCCGAGCAGGCCGAGGCGCAGACGTACATCAATCCGCTGGGAGGCCAGTGGTGGCCGTCGTCGTGGGGCGCCCAGGACGTGCGTGGCGCCAACAACCGGATCACACCGGCGAAAGTGCTGGAGGCGGCGCATCTCATCAAGACCGGGAAGATCTATCAGCTCGGCCGCGTGCTGGAGAAGGGCATCCCGCTCTTCGGCGAGCGCCTCGGCGCTCACGTGGTGTTGCCGGGCACGCCGACGGGCGGCCCGTTCGGCAACCACAAGCTGTACTACCACGACGAGCTGTTCGTCGGAGAGATCGGCCAGATCGGCTCTCAGTTCGACGGCCTCGGTCACATCGGCATGATGGCGAGTGACGGCAAGATCCGTTACTACAACGGCTACACGCAGGAAGAGGTCGGCACGGCGTACGGAATCAAAAAGGTCGGCATCGAGGAGCTGAAGCCGTTCTTCACGCGCGGCATTCTGCTCGACGTCCTGGCCGTCAAGGGCGGCGAGCGCCTGCCCATCGGCTACGTGATCACGATGGACGACGTGCAGCAGACGCTGCGGCGCCAGGGAATCCGGGAGCCGGGCGAGGGAGACGCCGTGCTGTTCCGTACCGGCCACGGCAAGCTCTGGAAGAAGGACAACGCGGAGTTCAACAAGGGCTGCCCCGGGCCGGGCGCGACGGTGGGGCGCTGGCTGGTCGAGCGCAAGGTCTGCGTGGTCGGCGGCGACACCTGGCCCGTGGAGGCGGTGCCGGGCGAGAGCGCCGACCTGCCGTTCGCCTGTCATGCCATCTGGATCACGATGAACGGCATCTTCATCAACGAGAACCTCGACCTCGAGGCGCTCGCGGCCGACAAAGCGTACGAGTTCGCGTGGTCCTTCAACCCGCTGCCGCTCAAGGGCGCGACAGGCTCGCCCGGAAACTCGGTGGCGATCGCCTGACCGACGGCCTGAGCCGCGGCCGATGGCGCGAGGGCGTCGTCCTCTCGCTCGCCCTCGTGCCCTCGGTGTTCGTCTACGCGACGGTGTTCGGCGGCCTCGCCGTCCAGGCCGGCCTGCACGTCGTCGAGGTGCTCGCGATGTCCGTGCTCGTCTTCGCGGCGCCTCCCAGTTCGTCGCCGTGCCCATGATCGCGGCCGGCGCGTCGCCGCTCTCCGTCATCCTCACCACCTACGTCGTGAACATGCGTCACTACCTGATGGCGGCGACGCTGGCGCCGTCCTTCGGAGCGTTCTCGCGCCGGCGATTGGCGCTGATCGCGCATGTCGTCAACGACGAGTCGTTCGCGGTCGCGGTGTCGCGATCACGGCCGCCCGACGCCGCGGTCTTCCTCGGCAGCGCGGCCGCCATCTTCGTCGCCTTCGTGGGTGGCGTCACGGTGGGGACGCTGATCGGCGGCCTGGTCGCCGAACCCGAGCGCTACGGCCTCGACTTCGCCTTTCCCGCGGTCTTCCTCGCCCTGGTCGCCACCCAGCTCCGCCACCGTCGAGACTGGCTCGTCGCCGTTGGTAGCGCTCTTGCGGCGCTCGCCATCGCCGTCAGGCTCCCCGGCAACTGGCACATCCTCATCGCCGGCCTGACGGTGAGCGGCGCGGGAGCACTGTTCGGCGATCCCGAGGACACCGCGTGAGGGCGAGCGTGGCGCTGACGATCGCCGGTATGGCGCTTGCCACCTATCTCACTCGCGCTCCGCTGCTGCTGGCGCTGGCCCGTCGGCCGCTGCCAGCGCGGCTCCGGCTGTGGCTGCGCCTGATCCCGCTCGCCGTCCTGCCCGCGCTGGCGGTGCCGATGGTCCTGGCGCCGGGGGGCCAGCTCGTGGTCAGCGCCGGCGAGCCTCGGGCTGTGGGGCGCCGTCGCGGTGTTCGTGCTGGCCGGCCGTCGCGTGAACCTGCTCGTGAGCGTGGCGGTGGGTGTCGCCGTCGTCGCCGTCCTCCGGGCGATCGGGTAAGATCAGCGAGATGGTGGAGTCGTTCACCGCCGACGAGCGCGCGGCCCTCGCTCCTTACGTCACGAATCTCGACGGTCCGGTCTTCGCGCTCACCAATCTTCCCGAGGTGGTGAAGGGCGCGCTCTTCGCGCGTTACTCGCGCTCGCCGAAGTCGCTCCGGCGTCTGCTCCTCGATGAGTTTATGGGAACCGGAGCGCTTGTTAGTTCTGTTGGCGCAGTATTCGATACGACACGCGCCGAACAGCTCTACGAGCGCGTCTTCTTCGAGTACGGCGACGATTCGGTGGCGCAGCTCGGCGGCGTCCACCTGGCCTGTGAAGGCGCGTCGAATGTCCTCACCAAGGTCCTCGAGTGGGGCCGCCTGATGGCGTACCTCGAGCAATCCACGCGTTATATTCCCTACGACGACCAGCCGGGGGGACGCTACCGCTACCACGTTCCTAAGGAGCTGCCCGAGCCGCTGCGCCAGCGCTACGTGGTGACGCTCGACCGCGTGTTCGACACCTATCGCGCCTGGCTACCGCGCCTGCGCGACTTCTTCGCCGCGCGCTTCCCGCGAGCCGAGCGCGATTCCGAGTCGGTGTACCGGATGACCATCCGGGCCAAGACTCTGGACACCCTGCGGGGCCTGCTGCCGGCGGCGACGACGTCGAACGTCGGGATCTTCGCCACTGGCCAGGCGTATGAGCAATTACTGCTGCGCATGCGAGCCCATCCACTCGCCGAGGTTCGTGACTACGCCGACGTGATGCTCGTCGAGCTTCGCAAGGTGATTCCTGCGTTCCTCCGCCGCGTGGACCTCGCCGAGCGGGGAGGTGTCTGGTCGTCGTACCTGGCCGAGACCCGCGAGGCGGTGCGCGAGATGGCTGAACGATTTGCCGGCGCGACGGCCAGCGAACCGCGAGACGAGGTCACGCTCGTGGACTTCGATCCCGACGGCGAGGTGAAAGTGGTGGCGGCCGCGCTGTACGCGGCCTCGCGGCTGCCCGATGATCAGCTCCTCGCCATCGCCCGCCGGCTGACCCACGAGGAGCGGCTCCAGATCCTGAGTGCGTACGTGGGCAAGCGCGCGAACCGCCGCCACCGTCCCGGTCGTGCGTTCGAGCGCACGGCGTATCGCTTCGACGTCCTGACCGACTACGGCGCCTTCCGCGATCTCCAGCGTCACCGTCTGCTCACGCTGGAGTGGCAGCGGCTGACGCCGCGTCACGGCTACGTCGTGCCGGTGGCCGTCGAGGACGCCGGCGGCCGGGAGGACTGGGAGCGCGTGATGGAGGACTCGGCGCGGCTCCACGACGCCATCGCCGACGCCGAGCTCCCGGAGGCCGCGTCGTACGCCGTGGCCATGGCCTATCGGGTCCGCTTCTACATGGACATGAACGCGCGCGAGGCGATGCACGTGATCGAGCTGCGCACGGCGCCTCAGGGCCATCCGGCCTACCGGCGCGTCTGTCAGACGATGCATCGACTCATTGCCGAGCGTGCCGGCCACCGCGCCATTGCCGCCGCGATGACGTTCGCCGATCACTCGGAGGTGGCGCTCGAGCGCCTGGAGTCGGAGCGAGCCGCCGAGCGCCGCCGCCGCTCGTGAGTGAGCGCCGCACCCGCCGGACCGTCCGGCGGCCGCCTGCCCGGTAGTTCCGGCACGACCCGCTTGCCGAGTGCGACCCTCGCGATGATAATTGGTCGACCAACCAAAAAACCATGAGGACACGATCGTGAGCCCGAAGGTCGGCGTGGCCCCATTGCGGCGCGAGCAGATCGTCCGCGCGACGATTCGTTGCCTGGCCCGCGAGGGCTACTCGGGGCTCACCATGAAGAAGGTGGCGCGGCTGGCCGGAATGGAGTTGCGTGAGCGCTGGGCGGACTGGGACCGCTCGCCGTTCACGGCCGAGAGCCGGAAACACGTCTCCGTGTGGGCGAAGAAGTGAGGATCGAGCTTCCGATCGA
>Ga0209239_1000880_pt1 | contig 17582 bp, 15 predicted proteins | sample GraSoi013_2_20cm_FD_185824 | JGI IMG/M metagenome (GOLD analysis project Ga0209239, IMG submission 185824) | Grasslands soil microbial communities from the Angelo Coastal Reserve, California, USA - Sample 10_02_2013_2_20cm (SPAdes) (version 2) | ecosystem: Environmental > Terrestrial > Soil >...
GACGCGCCCGGCGGGTTCCTGTTCGTCAACTGGGAGCAGTCGCAGGGGCGTTAGCTTCCCTCCATGGGTAAGGGCCGGCTCGAGGCGTTCAGCGACGGCGTCATCGCCGTCATCATCACCATCATGGTGCTGGAGCTGAAAGCCCCGCACGGGCAGGATCTGGCGGCGCTCGCGCCGCTGGCTCCTGCCCTCCTCAGTTACTGCCTCAGCTTCGTGTACGTCGGCATCTACTGGAACAACCATCACCACATGCTGCACGCGGCGCAGCACATCGACGGCCGCGTCCTGTGGGCGAACCTGCACCTGCTGTTCTGGCTGTCGCTCGTGCCGTTCACGACGAGCTGGGTGGGAGAGCGTCCCGCGGCGGCCATCCCGACGGCGATCTACGGCGGCGTGTTCCTGATGTCCGGTGTCGCGTGGCTGCTGTTGCAGCGAGCGTTGCTGCGGCGCAATGGGCCCGAGTCGCTGCTCGCCCGTGCCGTGGGGCGCGACCTCAAGGGAAAACTGTCGGCGCTGCTCTACGCGGCGGCGATCCTCTTGGCATTCGTCAGGCCGTGGATCGCCGACGCCATCTATGTGCTCGTCGCGCTGATCTGGTTCGTTCCCGATCGGCGCTTCGAGCGAGCCATCGAGTAGGGGGATCGCCTCATGCCACGGTATGCCGCCCTTCAGCGCGCTCATCGAGCAGCCCTCATGCTGGTCGTCGTCGCCCCGGCAGTCCTGCGCGCCCAAACCCGACCGTCGGGCTTCGCGACCGATCGTCTGGCGCGCATCGACCGCGTCATGCAGCAGTACGTCGATTCGGGACAGATCGGTGGGGCCGTCGGCCTCGTGCTCGAGGACGGTCGAGTCGTCTACCGGCACGCCGTCGGCTGGCTCGACAAGGAGGCGGGACGCCGGATGACCAGCGACGCGTTGTTTCGTATCGCGTCGCAGACGAAGGCCATTACGACGGTGGCGATCCTGTCGCTCGTGGAAGAGGGAAAGATCGCGCTGGGCGACCCGGTCAGTCGCTTCATCCCGACCTTTGCGCACACCACCGTCGCGACCAAGAGCGACACCGGCCTCGTCGTCAAGCCAGCGACCCGTTCCATCACGATCAGGGATCTGCTCACCCACACGGCCGGCATCTCATACGGCACCGACGGGCTCATCGCGCCGCTCTACGCCGCCAAAGGGCTCGGGCCCGCCGCGGGGTGGGGGTGGTATACCGCCGACAAGGATGAGCCGATCTGCACGACGATGGAGCGGCTCGCGACGCTGCCCTTCACGGCGCAGCCCGGCGAGAAGTGGGTGTACGGCTACAACACCGACATCCTCGGCTGCGTCGCCGAGCGTGCCTCGGGGATGCCGCTCGACGGGCTGATCCGGACCCGCATCACCGGTCCCCTGAAGATGAATGACACGTATTTCTTCGTTCCCACAGGGCAGGCTGCGCGCCTCGCGACCGTGTATACAAGCGACTCGACCAATCACGCCCAGCGCGCTCCCGACGGCCCACGCGGACAAGGGAATTACGTCGACGGTCCGCGCAAGAGCTTCTCGGGCGGCGCGGGCCTCATCTCGACCGCGGCGGACTACGCTCGCTTCCTCGAGATGGTGCGAAACGGCGGCGCGCTCGGCGGCGTCCGCATCCTCGCGCCCCACAGCGTCGACCTGATGACGCACAACCAGAGCGGGACGCTGTTCGACTCGACCGGCGCGCGCGGTTTCGGGTTCGGCTTTCAGACGACGGAGCGCTACGGGGCGACCGGAATGGCGTCGGTCGGCACCTTCAACTGGGGCGGCGCGTACGGCAGCGCCTACTACGTCGATCCGGCCGAGCACCTCGTCATCGTCTTCATGATCAATCAGCTGCCGAACCGGACCGACATCGCGGGGAAGTTCCCCACGCTGGTCTATCAGGCGCTGGTGGCCAGCCGCCGCTAGTGCCGTTCCAACTATCTTCACCGCGTCCAGTGAGGCGCTCGCATACGACGATGCTACGCGCGGCGCGGCGCGTTCTTAGTCTCATCAAGTTGGAACGGCACTAGCGCGGCCTCACCGTCCTCCCACGGCCCGGTACAACGCCGCGTACGCCGTCGCCGCGTCGGTCCGCCCCTGCGCCAGCTGGTCCTGGGCCTCGAGCTGCGTGCGCTCCGCGTCCAGCACCTGGAGAAAATCCGTCACCCCTTCGGTGAACCGCATGCGCGCCAGCTCCGCCGCGCGCTCGCTCGCCGCACTCGCCTCCTCGAGCCGCTGTAACCGCTCCCGGGCGGTGCGATACCGCGTGATACTCGTTTCCACGTCCGCCAGCGCGGCCAGCACGACGCGACCGTACTCCGCGCGCGCCGCGTCCTCCCGCGCCTGCGCGGCGTCGACCTCCGTCTTCACTCTCCCCAGGTTGAGGGCCGGCCAGGTGAGCACCGGTCCCACCACGTAGCGCAGCGTCCCCTGGTCGCCCACGCCGTTGAACGTCGGTGCGGCGTAGCCGACGCTGCCGCCGATGCTGAGCCGCGGCAGGTAGCTCGCCTTGGCGGCTCCGACCAGCGCTCCCTGCGCCGCCGCCTGCCGCTCGGCCGCGGCCACGTCCGGCCGGTACCGCACCACGGCGTCCGGCTGGCCGATCGCGATCATGTCGGGGAGCGGCGGCAACCGACCCGGCTGCTCCAGCTCCCGGGCGACTGCGTCCGGCGCGCGGCCCACCAGCACGCCGATGCGATACTGCGCCGCCGCGACCTGCGCTTCGCGGGCCGGAATGAACGCCAGGGTCGAGCTCAACTGAGCCTGTGCCCGCTCGGTATCGAACGCGCTGCCGCGCCCGGCGTCGAGGCGCTGCCGCGTGAGCTCGAACGTGCGCCGCTGGTTCTCGGCGTTCTGCCGCGCCACCGCCAGCTGCTCCTGGGCTCCGCGCAGCTCGAAGTAGGCCCGGGCCAGCTCCGCCGTAAACGAAACCTCCACGTCGCGCGACGTTTCCTCCGCCGCGCCCACCAGCGCGCCGCGCGCCTGAACGGTGTGGCGAATCTGCCCGAAGACATCCAGGTCCCACGAGGCATCGGCGCCGGCGCTCCAGACGCTCTGGTCCGGGAACACGCCGAACCCGCCGGGGAACGATGCGCTCGACAGTCGCTGGCGGACGTAGCCGCCGGACACAGTGGCCGAGGGCGTGAGGTCGAGGAGCGAGCGCAGCCGGTCCGAGCGGGCGGCGCTCACGCGCGCCCGCGCGGCCTGCACGTCCAGGTTGGCGCGCCGCACCTCACCGATCAACCGAGACAGCGTGGTGTCGCCGAGCCGTTGCCAGAAGTCAGTCGAGTCGGCGGCCCCATCCATCGTCCCCCCTCTCCCGGAGGGAGAGGGGGACAGGGGGTGAGGACTCGCCGGAGCGGGGGACAGGGGGTCAGGACCCGACGCCGGCACCTGGACCGAGAATGCCCGGTAGCTCGGTGCCGAGGCGCACCCGTACATCGCAAGCAACGCCAACAGCATCGCGCTACGCATGAGCCGCCTCCTCCACCATTGCGGGTTGGAGCACCAGATCTTCGCCGTCCGCCGTCTCGGGACGATGCTCGGCGGCGATGAGTGAGTAGAACACCGGGACGACGAACAGCGTGAACACCGTCCCCACCGTCATGCCCGCCACCAGCACGGTCCCGATGCTGTTGCGCGCCGCCGATCCCGGCCCCGTCGCGAACACGAGCGGCAGATGCCCGAACACGGTCGCCGCCGAGGTCATGAGGACGGGGCGGAGGCGGGTGAGTGACGCTTCGCGCAGGGCGACGAGCTTCGCCACACCCTGCGATTGGAGCGTATTCGCGAACTGCACGATCAGGATGCCGTTCTTCGCGATCAGTCCCACCAGGGTGATCAGCCCCACCTGTGAGTAGATGTTGATGGTAGTGAGGTTCAGGAAGCTGAACACCAGCGCCCCGGAGATCGCGAGCGGCACCGAGCCCACCAGCACGATGAGCGGGTCGCGGAAGCTCCTGAACTGCGCCGCGAGCACGAGGTAGATGAGGATCACGGCGAAACCGAGGGTCACGGTGAGCGCCGTCCCCTCGAGCCGGATTTGCCGAGACTCTCCGGCGTAGTCCATGCCCACGCCCGGGCCGGTCACGGCCGCCGCGGCGTTCTCGAGGACGCGCAGCCCTTCTTCTTTGGTCACTCCGGGCTTCACGCCGCCGAAGATCCGGACCGCGTTGCGCTGCTGGAACCGGTTGAGGGTGCGCGGCGCGGTGCTCGACTCGATGTGCGTAAAGGTCGAAACCGGAACGAGGCGGCCGCTGGGCGTCTTGATCTTGAGATCGAGCAACGGTCCCACCGTGGCCCGGCGGTCGTCGCCGATCTGGGGGATGACCTTGTAGCTGCGATCGAAATAGTTGAAGCGGTTGACGTACCCGCCGCCCAGCAGGGTGCCGAGCTCCCGACCCACGCTCGCGAGGTCGAGGCCCAGGTCGGCCACCTGGTCGCGGTCGATCACCACGCGCGCCTCGGGCAGATCGATCTTCAAGTCGGTGTCGACGTACAAGAACTTGCCGCTCTGCCAGCCGGCGCCCAATACCGCCCCGACCGTTTGCAGCATCTGCTCGGGGGGGACGTCGCTCGCGAGGATCAGCTCCACGTCATACTGGCCCGGCGACGGCAGCGGCGGGTCGAGCCGGGGGAATACCTGCAGTCCCGGCACCTGCGACACCGCGCCGTATACCTGCCCGTACATCTGCTCCGTGGTACGTTTCCGCTCCTTCCAGTTCTTCGCGACCATCCCGCCGAAGCCGCCCCAGTTGGCCGTGAGCGACCACATGAACTTCGCCTCGGGGAAGGACCTGACCGCCTTGACCACCTGGAGAGAGGCCTTGTTGGTCGCTGCGAGCGAGGCATCGGGCGACGCCGCCATGAACAGGCTGATGTGGCTCTGGTCTTCGATGGGGGCCAGCTCGCGCCGCGAGTACTGGTAGAGCGGCCATGCCGCCACCATCACCAGCACGGCGGCCGCGACGATCCCCCAGCGCATGGCCAGGGCGCCGTCGAGCAGCCGCTCGTAGCGACGCCGCACCAGCTCGAAGCCATGGTGGACCAGCCTGGTGAGCCGGCCCTCCTTGCCCCGCTCGTGCACGAAGCGCGAGCTCATCACCGGCGACAGCGTGACCGCCACGATGCCCGAGACCACCACCGCGGCCGCGAGCGTGATCGCGAACTCCAGGAACAGCGAGCCGGTGAGGCCGCCCTGGAACCCGATCGGCGTGTACACCGCGGCGAGCGTGATCGTCATGGCGATGATGGGACCGACCAGCTCGCGCGCGCCGATGAGCGCCGCCTGGACGCGGGTTTTGCCCTCACGCACGTGGCGTTCGACGTTCTCGACCACGACGATGGCGTCGTCCACTACCAATCCCACCGAGAGCACGATCGCGAGGATCGTCAGGAGGTTGAGGCTGAAGCCGAAGGCGTACATCACTGCGCCCGCGCCGATGAGCGAGACCGGCATCGCCACCAGCGGCACCAGCGCGGTGCGGATCGACCCCATGAAGAGGAACACCACCAGGCCGACGATAATGATCGTCTCGGCCAGCGTCTTCGAGATCTCGTGCAGCGCGTCGACCATGAACACCGTCGCGTCGTACGCGAGCTGCATGTCGATGTCTTTCGGCAGGGTGGGCCGGATGCGATCCATCTCGGCGTGGAGCCGATTGGCCACCTCGATCTCGTTCGAGCCCACCAGCGGCCAGACGCCGAGATACACGGCTTCTTTGTCGTTGAACTTGGTGATGAAGTCGGCCTCCTCGGCGCCCAGCTCCACCCGGGCGACGTCGGAGAGCCGTACGATGGCCCCATTGCGCTCGGCCACGACGAGATTCTTGAACTCCTCCGGTGTGCGCAGGTCGGTGTTCGCCAGCAGGTTCACCTGCACCAGGTCGCCCTTGGTCTGGCCCACGGCGGCGAGGTAGTTGTTGCGCTCGAGCGCCGCGTGCACGTCGCCGGGCGCGAGGTTGAGCGCCGCCAGGCGGTCGGGATCGATCCAGATCCGCATGGCGATGGGGCGCCCGCCGACCACGTCCACCCGCTGCACCCCGGCCATGGTCGTCAGCTGGGGCTGCAGGTTGCGCGTCAGCCAGTCGGTGAGCGCCGGAATGTCGCGCTCGGAGGACGTGAAGCTCAGGTAGAACGACGCATACGGCCGATCGGCACGCTGCACCTCGACCACCGGGGGCTCGGCCTCGGCCGGCAGCTCGGAGCGCACCTGCTGCAACCGCGCCGTGACCTCCGCCAGGGCCGCCGTGCTGTTGTGGTTGAGCTTCAGGTGCACGGTGATGGTGCTGACGCCGGCGCGGCTGGTCGACTCGACGTAGTCGACCCCGCTGATCGCCGACACGGCACGCTCGATCGGTGTCGTGAGGAAGCCGCGCACCGTCTCGGCGCCGGCGCCGTAGTACACGGTGGTGATCAGGACCGAAGAGCTTTCGATCTTCGGATACTGTTGCACCGGCAGGGTGGTGATCGCTCGCCACCCCACGAGCACGATCACGAGGTTCACCACAACCGCGAGGACGGGGTGCTTGATGAACGTATCGGTGAATGAGCGCATGACCGTTTCCGATTAGCGAGAGGAGTCGCTCGCGACGAGCACAGCCTCGCGCAGCTTGAAGGACCCCGAGGTAGCGACCCGCTGCCCGGGAGTGAGACCACTCAGGATCACGACATCGTCATCGAGCACCGGACCGCTGCGCACGGGCTGCAGATGGGCGCGGGTCTTCCCCGCGGAGTCGGGCGCGATCAGGAACACGTGATCGCCGCCGGGTCCCTTGCGCAGCGCGCTCACGGGAATGGCAACGGCGGCGGTCGGCGGCCCGACGGGGACCTCGACCCGCACCGACGCGCCGGGCGCCGGGGCATGGCCGGAGATCCGCGCCCGCACCAGGGCGTTCCGGGTCGTAGGATCGACACGGGCATCGACCGCGGCGATCCGCGCCGTGGTTGGGCTGTCACCGGCGAACACCGTCACCGACTGGCCGGGGCGCAAGCCCGCTGCCACCGCCTGGGCCACGGTGAAGTCCACGTTGGCCGCCGCATCGACTCCCTGGAGGGTGGTGAGCTCGGTGCCCTCGTTCAGGTACTGGCCCGGATGCACGTCGGCGAGCCCCACGCGGGCGCGAAACGGCGCGCGGATCGTCTTCTTGGCAATGACGGCGCGGGTGCGCTCGATTTGCGCGAGCGCGACGTCGCGCGCGGCTCGTGCCTGGTCCACTTCTTCCTGCGACACGGCCTGCGCCTGGAGCAGGCGCTCGAGGCGCGCCAGCGTGGTCGCCGCCAGGTCGGCCTGGGCGGTCTCGGCGTCGAGCTCCGCCTGCTCCACCGACACGTCGAGCGCCACGAGCACCGCGCCGGTCTCGACCACCTGTCCGGGCTCCAGCGCGACCTTGCGAACCGTGCCCGCGAGCTCGTTGCGCAGCGTGATCGACTCGAGCGCCAGCACCGTCCCGACCGACGTCGTCGTGGGGCGGTACTCACGTTCCTTGGCCACCGCGATGTTCACCGATTCGATCGGCTCGGGCTGCCGCGCGGCGGCCGCGCTGGCGGCGCGGGCGGCCGCGGACTTCCACGCGGCCAGCGCCACCCCGGTCACGAGCACCGTCACGACCAGCGCCACTGAGCGGATCCAATCCCGACTTGCGAGAATGCGACTGCGCATATGCAACGACCTCCGTGGGGTTCTAGGAGCCTAGTAAGACAGTTGTATAACTATTTGACACTTGGCGGCGACGAGTCCGTGACTATGTCGTTCCGCTCGCTCAATCGGTGCGGCTTGGCTCGCTTGCCACGCGGCGCAGCAGCTCCGCGGCGTATGAGCGCATAACGTCGCGACGCACCCGCGTGTTCACGAACTGCCCTTCGCGATCAGCATCGACCAGTCCCGCCTGCACCAGCTCTTTCAGGTGATGCGAGATCGTCGCCTTCGTGACCGGAAAGTCCTCACACAACTGGTGATAAGGGCACTGGGCGCTGCTCGCGATCGCCTCGAGCAATGCAAAGCGCCGCGGATCCGACAACGCCTTCGCGATCCGCTCGAACTGCCCCGGCGCCAGCCGACCCTGCCTGCCTCGTTCGACGTACATAGTTAGATAACTGTCGAACGGGTAACGCACGGTCAAGACGCAACGTTCCCGAGCACGCATCGCCGGCGGCGCCGGCCCACTATGTAGACGAACAGGGCGGGCCAAACCCGACATTCCCTGACTGTCCGTTACGATCCGCGGTCTCGGAGCCGGGTCCTCCCCCCCCGTTCGGCCGATGCCGCACAGCCGCGACAGCCGCGCCAGTCGACATTCTCCTCCTCAGGGCGGGCGCTCGTGCCCTCCCGCGCTCCTCATTGAGGTGCATTAATGACCACACTGCTCGAATCCCTATCGAACGAACTCGCCACCGCTGTCGAGGCAGGGGGCCGCGCCGTCGTGGCGATCCACGCCCGGCGCCGCATTCCCGCGAGCGGCGTGCACTGGCGCCAGGGAGTAATCGTCGCGACGAATCACACCATCAACCGCGACGAGAACATCACCGTAACCCTGCCTGACGGGACCACCGCACCCGCCACCCTGGCCGGGCGAGACCCCAGCACGGACCTGGCCGTGTTGCGGCTCGCCGGCCAGAGCTTGGCGACCGCGCATCTCCGCCTCGACTCGTCGCCCAGCGTGGGGGAGTTCGTGATCGCGCTCGGGCGGCCGGGACCAAGGCTCACGGCCAGCTGGGGGGTGGTGAGCACCGTGGCCGGCGCGTGGCGCACCTGGCGGGGCGGCGAGATCGACTCGCTGCTCCGTCTCGATGTGTCGATTTACGACGGATTCTCGGGCGGTCCCCTCATTGACGCCGCCGGCCGGGTGCTCGGCATCAACAGCTCGGGGCTGGCCCGCGGCACGGCGGTGGCCATTCCCGTCGCCACCGTGGAGCGGACGGTCGGCGAGCTGCTGGAACGGGGAACCATCCGCCGCGCTTATCTGGGGATCGGAACGCAGCCGGTGCGGGTGCCGCAGTCGCTCGCCCGCCGGCTCGAGCTGAAAAACACGGTCGGCCTACTGATCGCAAGCGTGGAGCCGGGCGGGCCGGCCGATCGCGACGGGGTCCTGCTGGGCGACGTCCTGCTCGCGCTCGACGGCGCCGACGTGAGCGACCCGAGCGACGTGCTCGCCCAGCTGGGCGGAGACCGAGTGGGACGGCCAATCGCGGCGCTGGTGATTCGCGGAGGACAGTTGCAGACGCTTCAGGTGACCCCGGGCGAACGGCCGGAGCGGCGCGCGGCATGACGGCGCCTATGACCACCGGCCTCACGCAGGAGCTGGCCGCGGCAGTGGATGCGCTCCGGCGTGTGACCGTGCGGGTGCAGGCGACCGGAACGGCGGCGTCCGGTGCCGGCGTACTGTGGGACGCGGGGGGGGAAGACGACTCACGCCCACTGGTCATCACCAACGCACACGTCGCGACCCGCGCTCAGGCGACGATCCAATTCAGCGACGGCGCGGTGGCACAGGCCCGGGTCGTGGCGCGCGACCGGAGGCGCGACCTCGCGGCGCTGGAGCTCGAGTCGCGCGCGGCCGCCGGAGTTGCGCAGGTCCGCGGCGCACCCCCGCTGCGGGTTGGTGAGCTGGTGATCGCGATCGGATATCCCGGGGAGCTCACCGGCGCGGCTACTCTCGGGATCGTCCACACGGCCGGCGGCGACCGGGCTGGTCGTACGCCACCCTGGATCCGGGCGGATCTGCGCCTCGCGCCCGGTTTTTCTGGGGGACCGCTCGCCGACGCGGGCGGCCGATTGATCGGCATCAACACGCTGATGCAGGGAGGCCTGGCGCTCGCCGTCCCGGCGGCGCTGGTCCAGTCGTGGTTGCGACGGGCGCAGGCGCCGGCGGCACCGTGATACGGGTGCTGGTGGTGTCGCCGCAGTCGGGGGCGCGCCGCGAGCTGCAGCGCGTCGTCGCTCGGGATGCGGGCTTAGTGCTTATCGACGATGAGAGCCGTCCGGATGTCATCCTGCTCGGTCCCGGAGCCGAGGCTCAGCTGCCCCTGCCGCTCCGCCTCGAGCGCGGTCCGGAGCACGATGCGACGCCGCTTGTCGTCCTGCTGGACGAGCTGGACCGCACGGCGGCCGCGCGGGCGCTGCGGGCCGGGGCTCGTGCTGTCTTGCCGCCCCACGCGTCTGCGCCGCAGATCCACGCCGCCATTCGCGGGGCCGCGGCTGGCCTGACCTCCGTGTCGGCCGGGCTCGCGCCGGCGCTGTTCGAGGGTGACGCTGGGGACGGTCGCGGCGGCACGCTGACGCCGCGGGAGCGGGAGATCCTGACGCTGCTGGGCGAAGGGCTCGTCAACAAGGAGATCGCCGGGCGCCTCGGCGTGTCGGACCACACCGTGAAGACCCACCTGGCGGCGATCTACGACAAGCTCGACGCCGCGAATCGGGCCGAGGCGGTGGCGACCGGATTGCGGCGCGGGCTGATCATGCTGTGACGTCCGGCAGTCCCGCTGGCACACCGCCCGATCGTCATCCATCTTCATTCGCACGTCGGGCGCCCCGGCTCCTACAAGCCCTCCGGGTAGAGCGCCGCGCTTCTCATCTGTCGCCAGAACTGCTGCGGGTTGCCCATGGTAAAGCGCACACTGCCTCTGCCGCTGGCGCTACTGTTGCTCGCCACCTGCAGGGAAAACCCGACGGACACGATTGCGCCGAATCCCCAGTCCGTGAGTGTGCTGACGCAGCACAACGACAACACCCGGTCGGGCTGGAACGCCAACGAAACGGCGTTGACCACCAGCAACGTCACCGTGCAGCGGTTTGGCGCGGTGTTCACGCTGCCCGTGGACGACCAGGTGTATGCCCAGCCGTTGGTCGTTGGCCATGTCGCCGTCGGCGACGGCTACCGTAACGTCGTCTACATCGCCACGGTCAACAACACGGTGTATGCCTATGACGGAGACAACGGCAACCTGTACTGGCAGAGAAGCGTCACGGCGCCGGGCATGCGGCCGCCGACGCGCACCGACATGACCGGGGCGTGTGGTGGCTCGTACCAGGATTTCAGCGGCAATATCGGGATCGTCGGCACCCCGGTCATCGACGCAGCGAGGGGGGCGGGGGGGACGATGTATTTCGTGGCGCGCAGCACCACGGGCAGCACGTTCGTGCAATACCTGCATGCCGTGAGCATCGTCGACGGAAGCGAACTCGCCGGCAGTCCGACGGCGATCACTGCCAGCGACAGCGGGAATGGGGACGGCAGCGTCAACGGCGTGATTGCATTCGATGCCCAACGGCAGAACCAGCGTCAGGGATTGACGCTGCTCAATGGCATCGTGTACGTGACGTTTTCATCGCACTGCGATTGGGGGCCGTATCACGGATGGATACTAGGATACGACGCCGCGACGTTGCAGCAACAAGTGGTCTACAATGCCACGCCCAACGGATACGCCGGAGGCATGTGGGAGAGCGGCACCGGCATGGCCGCCGATGCGACGGGCAACCTGTATGTGGTGACGGGCAACGGCACGGTGGGGGACAGCGCCGATCCGACGAGCCTGACCAATCGCGCCGAAAGCGCGTTGAAACTCACGCCCGCCGGGTCGACGCTGCGGGTGGCGAGCTACTTCACTCCCTACGATTACCAGTATCTCAATGACTATGACCTGGATTACGGCAGCATGGGCGGGTTACTGATTCCCAATTCGGGCTATTACCTGACCGGGGCCAAAGACGGGACGCTGTATCTGGTGAATAAGGACGCCATGGGCGGGTACTCACCTTCTGGCAACCAGGTGCAGCAAGTCGTCCCGTTGGGCGGCAGTGCCAACATGCATTGTCAGACGGCGTACTATAAAGGAAGCTCGCAGGAATTCATCTACGTGTGGTCCGAAAACGATCAGTTGCGCGCCATCCCCTTCGACCGCGCCGGCAACCTGTTGGACCCACAGCGCCAGGTCGTTTTCAGCGGAGCGGGACCGACCGGGCAAAGCGGGGCGGTCTTGTCGGTTTCGTCCAACGGCTCCAAAGACGGAACCGGGATTGTGTGGGCGTCATATGCATTCAGCGGTGACGCGGAGCATACCGTGAGCCCTGGCATGCTTCGGGCATTTGATGCGAATGACGTCACGAAAGAGCTGTGGAACAATCGTCAGAATGTGGCGCGCGACGGAGCGGGCAATTACGCGAAATTCTCATCTCCGACGATAGCCAACGGACACGTGTACCTGCCGACGTTCTCGAGCCGTGTCGTCGTCTACGGATTGCGGTAAGCCGCGCGACCTAAACAGGCCCGGCAGGAATCATGGTCTCTTCCCGCGCAGCAGCCTTTGCGCGGCCGCCAGAGCGTCGCTCGCAGGCACCTTCACGTCCGGCACTACTCCCACGCCCTCCCAGTCTGCACCGGTCACCGGGTTGAGCGTCTTGCCGGTGGGCAGCAGGATGCCAAAGTGGTTTCCAATACGGGCTTCAAATGTCGCATGGGCTTGGCCGGACGTCGTCTCGCCCACGACCGTCGCGCGCTTGAGCGCTTGCAAGTCGTACGCCAATTCCTCACCTGCCGAACGCGTATGCGCGGAAGTAAGCACATAGACAGGCTTCTCCCCGCCGAAGCGCGCACCGGCAACGGAGTCCAAGGTCCAGCGCTCTCGGGTTTCGCCGGTATACCGGAACCGCACGTCACTGAGATGAGTACGGCGGTCAAACAAGTACGACTCGAGGAGCGGACTTGAGCCGGCTTTACCGCCGCCCGCGTTTTCCCGCAGGTCAATGATGAGCGCTTTCGTTTCGGCCAAGGCGGTCATCGCCGTGACGATGGTCGACCCGCACTCTGCCGGATCGACAAACCCGTCGAACCGCAGGTACCCGACGTTCCCCTCGAGTCGCTCGGTCGCCCAGACCGGGCAGTCGGCCTCGCGCTCGCGCCGGTGTTGAGTGACCGTATCCGGTTGCGGTTCCGGACCTCGGGGTAACAGGCTGTAGAGAATTTGCAGGTGCTTGTCGTGAGCGATGTCATCGAGATCCGCCCTGAGGTGGATCGCTAAGGTCGGGCCGTTCGTGTACCTGTCATAGACACCGCGCTTGAGCCGCGCGTGCAGCGAGTCGCTCATACGCTTCCCGACCTCGGGGGACACGTAGAACGAATCGAGGAGCGCAGCCAGACGACCGACCACACGCTCGCGAGTGGGCGCGTCGATGCGAATGTCGTCCGCGGAGACGTTCATGCCGAGCGGGAAGAGGTAGCCGCTCACGCGACTCGTGTCGCCCGCCGACACCTCGAGCGCCCCGTAGCCGACCATGGGCCCTGCGCGGAATCGGCTCATGAATTCAACGTGCCTCGGCTCACTCACCTGGATGCTGAGCAGGTCAAGTCCGCCTGTCATCTTACGGAACGCGAATGCACCGCGAAGAGCGTCTTCCACGGAGTAGGTGCGGAAGAACATCGCCACGCGCGCGGAATCGCCGCTGTTGTACGCGTCGAGCCAGGCGCGGAGCGCGTGGCCGGCGGGCGTGTCTGGGATGGATGCTTGACCGTGCAGCGAACCTGACGACAGGAGGAGCGCGGCGCTGAACGAGAGGACAAGAGGCTTCAGGTGTGTCAATGCGCAGCCCCTCGGTAATGGAGCCCTCGCGCGTAAGTCGCTGTAATGCGAACAGGCCCGGCAGGAATCGAACCTGCAACCCCCGGTTTTGGAGACCGGTGCTCTACCAATTGAGCTACGGACCTAAAAGACCAGAGCTAGACGCCGAGACGCCTAGTGACGCGGCTGGAAGTTAGCGACTTCGGATTCTCCGCAACACCCTCGGATGGGACGATGCCCGCCGGGACTCCAAGGCGACGGAGGCGGATGATCCTCAGTCATCCGAATTTCGATCTCGAGTGCTAGAGACTTCGCCGCGTCCATCCTTCGCGGCCACGACGTCCGCGATCCGCGAGATGGTCCGGATGCGATCGAGCTCGAGATCATCGTACGACACCTGAATGCCGAACTCCTCCTCGAGCTGCGCCAGGAATTCCACCAACATGAGCGAGTCCAAATAGCCGGTGTCGATCAGGTCCGTCTCCGGCGACGGGACCTCAAGGTGGAACTTCTTAGCTAACAGCGCGGAGATCTGACGGGTGAGCGCGTTGGTGCTCGGCATTCGAGACGTCCTGATGTTCGGTCGCGAGTAGGTCGAAGAAGAGGCGATCCAGTGGGCGGCCGTCGATATAGTGACACCGCCGCTGCCGGCCGATGTAGCGGAAATGAAGCCGCTCCAGGACGCGCTGCGCCGGGATGTTGGTCTCGACGGTCCACGCGTTTACTGCCTCGAGCCCCAGTTCTTTGAATGCCAACGTCAGCAGCGCCGAGCATGCCGGCAGCGTAGAGCCCCCGTATCGTTTGTTGCCGAGCACGGCCCAGATCGAAGCAGTCTTGAAGTTCCGGTCGACGTTGGTGAGGCCGACCACCCCCGCCGGCACATCCCCGTCGTCCGCTGTATAGATGCGGAACTCGTGAAGGGCGCGCTGCGTCATGACCCTGAGCGCGACCGGAGTGAGCCGCTGCACCCCGTTTCCGAAGTCCAGCCACTTATAGTTGTCGCACTTGCTCAGCCACCCGGCGACCAGCTCGATCGCCTCGGCGCTGTCCAGCGGCAACAGCTTCACGGCTGATACACTCTCGGTCATTGGGCCACTAGCTCCAGGGCTCGGCCTCACTCCAGTGCGCCACTTGCGCCACACGTCGGGCGAACGTCGCAGCGTCGCCGTCACAGGACTGGGGGCAGGTCGAGAAGATTTCGACGCTCATTGCTGTGCACGTGCTGCATGGAGGGTGCCATGGGGTGGGTCGGCCCGACGCAGCAGGTGAGGCGCCGAGCAGGCAGCGGCCCGTGGCCCCAGCGCCACGACCTGTGGTGCCGCTCCTTCCGAGCCGCGCGGTCCGAGCATTGCAAACTGAAGCGGCGAGTCCCTGTGTGGAGGAGCCTCGTGTTACGCACATCAGGTCGAAGGGTGTTGGTCGCGATGACGGCGACGCTGTTCGTGGCAAGCGCGTGCGACGATCCCCCAAGTCCCAAGCCGGTGGCAGCGCTCCTGATGCCGACATACCCACTTGGCGTCACAGTCAGCACCGCGGGCGTCGCGCTCGACCCGGACGGTTACGCTGTCTGGGTGGACGACTCCCTGAGTCAGCCGGTCGACGATAACGGAGCCCTCACCTTCAACGTGCCGTCCGGCCCGCACGAAGTGGCCCTGTACGGCGTGGCGGCGAACTGCAAGGTGGGCGGCTTTAACCCGCGGATGGTGTACCCCGGCTCGGACCTGGTGGCGGCCACCGCCTTCACGGCGACCTGCATGTCACAGGGCGACGTGTACGTCTCGACCAGCACGACCGGCGTCGATCTCGATCCCGACGGCTACACCGTCACCGTAGACGGTGGCGCGAGCCAACCGATGGCGAGCAACGGCACCGTCACGTTCACCGGAGTGGCGGCGGGGAGCCACACGGTCGCCCTCTCCGGAATCGCGGGGAATTGCAGCGTCACCAACGCGAATCCCCAGACCGTCACGGTGACGGCCGGCGCGACGACGGGGGCGCCTTTCTCGCTGAGCTGCGCCCCGACCGGGAGCGGCAGCGGCAACCTGACGATCGAGACGAGTACCACCGGCTCGAACCTCGACGCCGATGGCTACAGCCTGACGGTTGACGGGACCACCAGCCGGCCGATCGTGACGAACGGCAGCGTCACGGTCGCCGTGGCGGCGGGTGCACATCCCGTCGAACTGTCGGGGGTGGCCGCGAATTGCGTCGTGGGCGGCGCGAATCCCCGCACGGTGACCGTGCCGGCGGGCGGGACCGCCACCACGACGTTCGCCGTGACGTGCAACGCGCAGCTCCCTCCCCCCGAGGTGAGCGGCCAGGGGCAGATCGGTATGGGGCCTGCGACGCCCGGGGACAGCGTGCTGACTTTCACCTTCGACCTACGGGCCGACCTCACTGGGCGCTTCACCGCCACCGATTACGGTGACATCCATCCGTCGGGTACTCCGGCATCGCTCACCACCGATCCCGCGACCGACCCCGCCACCTCGATCACGGCGTACCGCAACAGCTCGAGCGCCTGCGGTGACCCGAGCCGCGGAGTGGAGGTCGACGCGGTCGGCCGCGAAGACGAGGGTCAACTTGTCAGTTACACGGTGCAGCTGTGCGACAATGGACCGGCGGGGAGCGGCAGCGACTTCTGGAGCATTTTCCTTCCGTCGGAAGGGTACGGGCACTCCGGCAGCGTGACGAGTGGGGACATCGTAAAGCAGTGATTGCTAGTGGACTGCGCGCTGTCCGTGCTCAAGCGGTTTTCAACCCGCCTGCCTTAGGAGAGCGGTGGCGCGAGTGGCGGGGCGGCTATCCGGCAGACGCCGAGCACGAGCCCCATTTGGTCGCCGCGATCACCTGGCTTGCCCGGGCGCAGGACGCGACGCCGGACGGTGGAATCGCGCGTGCCTATAGCCTCGTCTGGCACCGCCGGTTCGGTCGCCGAGGCTGGGAGCCGGCGTATCCGGAGACCACGGGCTACATCATCCCGACCCTCTACGCTGCCGCTGCTCGCTTTGGGCTGCCCGACTTCGCAGCGCGCGCCGAGCGCGCCGCGCGGTGGGAGATCGCGATTCAGTTGCCCACCGGCGCGGTCCGCGGCGGCGTGATCGGCGAGCCGGAATCGCCCGCGGTGTTCAACACGGGACAGGTGCTCCTCGGCTGGCTGGCGGCGTTCGAAGAGACGGGGGACGGGAGCTTCGCCGAGGCGGCGTGCCGTGCCGCGCGCTACCTCGTCGCGATGCTCGGCGCCGATGGGCACTGGCGCAGAGGGAACTCGCGCTTCGCCCGCCCCGACGCCACCCTCTACAATACCCGCACGGCCTGGGCGTTAGCCGAGGCGGGAGCCCGACTCGGAGTGGAGGCGTTCACCAACGCTGCCGCCCACAGCCTGCGAGCTGCCGCCTCGCTCCAGGCCGGGAACGGCTGGCTGCCGCACTGCTGCCTTACCGATCCCGAGCGCCCGCTGCTGCATACGCTCGCCTACGCCATCCGGGGACTGCTCGAGGGCGGCCGCCTGCTGGGTGACGCGCGTCTGCTGAGCGCGGCGAAGGGCGCCGCCCGGGCCCTCGCCGGCACGGTGCGGGCGGACGGCTGGATGCCGGGTCGCTACCGCGCTGACTGGTCCGCCGCCGTGCGCTGGTCCTGTCTCACGGGCCAGGCGCAAATGGCGAACAACTGGATCCGCCTCGCCCAGATCACGGGGCAGCGCGAGTGGCTCGAGGCGGTGCCGGTCGTGCTGGGCTTTCTCAAGCGGACCCAGAGCCGGCGCAGCCGCGATCCGGGAGTGCGCGGCGGGATCAAGGGCGCCTGGCCGGTGGGCGGTGGGTACGGGAGGTACGAGGTGCTGAGCTGGGCAACGAAGTTCTTCGCGGACGCGCTGATGCGGCATGAGGCAGTGGAGGCTCAGGGGTTGGGCGCGGTAGCTCCCGTTTCTCTGCTTGCCTGATGGCCGCCGCTCCGCAGCGCAATTCCGTCGATCACGGCGGCGGGGGCGCAACCCGCTGGCGCGGGAACAGGCCGCGGTCGGCCAG
>Ga0209239_1000881_pt1 | contig 17582 bp, 16 predicted proteins | sample GraSoi013_2_20cm_FD_185824 | JGI IMG/M metagenome (GOLD analysis project Ga0209239, IMG submission 185824) | Grasslands soil microbial communities from the Angelo Coastal Reserve, California, USA - Sample 10_02_2013_2_20cm (SPAdes) (version 2) | ecosystem: Environmental > Terrestrial > Soil >...
GGAGCGCGGCGTTTCAACTTTCCGTGACGAAGGACGGTGGTCAGGTCACGCGCGTGATCGCGGCCGGCGCGGGGTGGGGCCATGGCGTGGGTTTGTGTCAGTGGGGCGCGGTGGGCCGCGCCCGGGCGGGCCAGGACTACCGTACGATTCTCACCACTTACTTCCCGGGGACCCATGTCGAGCGCCTCTATTAAGGCGGTCGGTTTGATCGCGCTGCTGCTGTCCGGCAGTCCGCCCGTCCGCCTGTCCGCCCAAGGTCTGCTCTCGCAATTCTCCTACGACAACCTGAAGCCGAGCGCCCTGCAGCTCGATGTCGGGCCGCTCGGCGGCAACAACATCCGGGGCGCGCTCACCGGCGGCCTGCGGCTGGACTACGGTCGCATCGCGCCGCACGTGCGCGTGCTGCTGGGCCTATCGTACTTCAAGGCCGACTTCGGATCGGAGGCGCGCCAGCGCTTCGTTCAGCGGCTGCGCAGCATCGTCCACGATCCCGACTCCAACTACACCATCGATCTGGGCAGCATTACCTGGAGCGACGTGACCGGCGACGTGGACTTGCAGTACGTGCTCCCGCAGGGGCACGCCGTCACGGCCTACATGGGGATCGGTCTCGGCGCCCACTTCCGCCACGGCAGCGGCCCCGCCATCAACGGCACCTTCGTGCAGGATGCGCTCAACGAGATCACCGCCGGCCTGAACGGCACGCTCGGCGCCGAGTTCGGCGCCAAGCACTGGCGCTTCACGCTCGAGGCGCGTGGGGTGCTCTCGAGTGGGCTCTCGACCGCGTCGCTGCGCTCGGGCGTGATGTACCGCTGGGCCGCGAAGTGAGCGACCCGATCCGCATCGCCGTCGTCGGCGCCGGAGCGATCGCGCAGGTCGCCCATCTGCCGTCGTTACGGCGGCTGCCCGGCGTCGAGGTGGCGGCGATCTGCGACAACGATCTCAGTAAGGCGCAGGCCCTGGCGGCCCGGTTCGAAGTCAAAGAGACGTTTGACGACATCGAAGAGGTACTGAAGTACGCCCGGGCCGATGCGGTGGCGATCTGCACGCCCAACCACCTGCACGAGATCCATGTCGTCTCGGCGCTCGCGGCGGGCGTGCATGTGCTGTGCGAGCGCCCGCTCGCCCTCACCGTCGCGGGCGTCGAGCGGGTGCTCCAGGCGAGCGAGAAATACGGCAAGCGGGTCATGGTGGGTATGAACCATCGCTTCCGGTCGGACGTCCAGGCGGTGCGAGGCTTCCTGGCCGGTGGCGACATCGGCCAGCTGCAGGCGATCCGTGGTGGCTGGTACACCTTCCAGCCGAGCCGCCAGGTCATCGGCTGGCGGCTGCGGCGCCAGGAAGCGGGGGGCGGCGCGTTTCTCGACCTCGGGCTCCAGCTGCTCGACCTGGGCCTGTGGCTCGCGGGCTGGCCCGCCGCCAAGCGCGTCGCCGCGCACACCATCGGACCATCGAAGGACGGCGTGGAGGACATGGCGACGGCGCTCGTGGTATGTGAGAACGGCGTGTCGCTGTCGATCGACGTGAGCTGGCGCCACATGGGTGAGGCCGAGCGCTTCTGGTTCGACCTGGTGGGGACGAAGGGGTCGGCCAGCGTCCAGCCGCTGCGCATTTTCAAAGAGATCCACGGCAACGTGAGCGACGTGACGCCGACCGGCGCGAGCGGGCGGGAGACGGCGTTCGCGCAATCCTACCGCGCCGAGTGGACGTATTTTCTGGCGGTCATCAAGGGGGATGTGAACGCGCCGCCGCCGCGCGACCAGTTGGCCCTGCATCGGGTGCTCGAGGCCGTCTACCGGTCCGCCGACGAAGGCCGCGACGTGCTGCTGTGACGACGCCCCCTCCCTCCCCCGGCCGCCAGGTCGTCGCCCTGGTGGTGCTGGGGGCGGCCTTGCTCACGGCGAGCTATCCGCCCTTCCGCTTTCCTATTCTGAGCTTCGTGGCCGTCACCCCCGCCGTCGTGCTGCTGCGCGCGCTGGAGCGGACGCGAGACTACCGCGCCGCCTTCCGTCAGGGCTTCTGGTACGGCTTCGTGACCAACGGAGCGGTGCTGTATTGGCTCGTCGTGGCGTTGTGGCACTTCACCCCGCTCGCGGGGCTCGGGTACCTCGCCACCATCGCGATCTTCGGCCTCTGGACGGCCGCGCTGTTCTGGTTCGTCGTGCGGGTGCGGGCCGCCCTACCGCTCGTGCCCCTGTGGGTGGTGTTCCCCCTCGCCTGGACGGCCGTGGAATGGGCGATCGGGCACCAGGGGGACATCCGCTTTCCGTGGCTCGGGCTCGGCAGCTCGCTCGGCGACGCGCCGGTCCTCGTGCAATGGGCGGACCTCGCAGGCGCCCGCGGCGTGACGCTGTGGCTCGCCTGGTGCAACGTGATGCTCATGATGGGCCTGTGGGACGACGGCGCACCCGCCCCGCGCCACCCGCCGATCCGCTGGCGGCCGCTCGCGGCGCTGGTCGGGACCGTGCTGGCGGCTTGGGCGTATGGGACTTGGCGGATGCGCACGCTGCCCTTGCGCGACGTCGGCACCGTTGGCCTGGTGCAGCCGAACGAGGGCTTCCACGAAAAATGGGATCCTGCGCACGCCGACACCGTCGTGGCGAAGCTGCTTAGCCTGTCGCGCCAGCTCGAGTCCGGCGGCCGGCTCGACCTCCTCGTGTGGCCCGAGGCCGCCGTGCCTGGCTGGCTGGCGGAGACGCCGACGTGGGACGCACAGATCGCCGCACTGGCGCGCGAGCGGCACACGCCGATCCTCACGGGAGGTCTGAATGCGGTGACTCGGGACGCCTACTACAACGCCGCCTTTTTCTACGATTCGACCGGCCAGTGGCGGGCGTATCCCGTGTACGGCAAGCACTATCTCGTGCCCGTGGTCGAGCGGGTTCCATTCGTCCCGGTGCGCCTGTTTCGCAGCGTCCCCGGTCTGGGAAACTGGTCCGGCGGGTTCTCGCCGGGGTCCACCTTGCCGCTCTACCCCAGTCCCTTGGGACGCTTCGGAGTGGTCATCTGCTACGAGTCGGCGTTCGAAGATCTGGCGCGCCGCTATCGCGCGGCGGGGGCCGACTTTCTCGTGAACATCACCAACGACGCTTGGTACGGCCGTACGGCCGGGCCCTACCAACATGCGACTCACCTCGTCATGCGGGCCATCGAGACGCGTGCGGGCATCGCGCGCGCCGCGAATGACGGCGTCTCCGAGTTCGTGGATCCGCTGGGCCGCACCGCTTCGGCTACCGAGCTCGAGGTAGACACGGTGGTCGCCGGGCGCCTGCGTACCAGCGGCGTCATCCCGCCGTACGTGCGACTGGGAGATTGGGTGGGGACACTGGCGGTGCTGGCGACGTTGGGGTTCGCCGGAGCGTTGGCGGTGCTGCATTGGAGACGGAACGCCTGACAATGCGGAGTGCGGAATGCGGAGTGCGGAATTGAGCGGACTTGCGTCGATCGCCAACGCGTGTTTCGCGGATCGAACGTCGCACGATCAACTCCGCATTCCGCATTCCGCACTCCGCATTGGGGTGGGGTCGGGGAAGGGGCAGCGGTGAGGGTCGGGGTGGATGTGGGGGGAACCTTCACCGACCTGGTCGCGCTCACGCCCGACGGCGCGATCGAGGTTCGCAAAGTCGCCACCACGCCGGACGACCCCGCGGTCGGGATGTTTCGGGCGCTAGATACGCTGGGGACGAGGGACCAGGGACGGGGGACGAGTGCGGCGACATCCCCACCCGTCCCTCTTCCCTCGTCCCCCGTCCCCATAGACATGCTGATCCACGGTACAACCATCGCGACCAACGCACTGCTCGAGCGGCGCGGCGCCCGCGTCGTGCTCGTCACGACCCGCGGATTCGAGGACCTCTTGTGGTTGCGACGCCAGGACCGTGCCGCGCTCTACGACCTGGCGCGTGACCACCCGCCGCCACTCGTCGCGCGGGGAGACGTGGTGGGGGTCGCGGAGCGCATGGGCCCCGCCGAGGTGCTCGAGCCGCTCACCGAGGGGGAAGTGGCCCGCGTGGTCGCCGCGGTGCGGGCGCTCGCGCCGGAAGCCGTCGCCATCGCGCTGCTGTTCGCGTTTCGCGACGCGACGCACGAGCGGCTGCTCGCTGCCGCCCTGCGCGACGCGCTCCCGCGCGTGAGCGTCGCGGCGAGCCACGAGGTGCTCCCCCTGTTTCGTGAGTTCGAGCGCACCAGCACGACCACCGTCGAGGCGTACCTCCGTCCCAGAGTCTCGAGCTACATCGAGCGACTCGACGGCGGCCTGCGCGAGCGCGAGATCGGCGCGCTGCGGGTGATGACGTCGAGCGGCGGCACGCGCGCGCCCGCGGCCGCCGCCGCCCATGCGGCATCGCTCGCGCTCTCGGGCCCCGCGGGTGGTGTGGTCGGAGCCCGTCTGGTCGGCGCCGCCGTGGGCCTCGCCGATCTGCTCACGCTGGATATGGGCGGCACGAGCGCCGACGCGAGCCTCGTGGTCCGGGGTGCTCCGCTCGCCGACGGCGCGGGCAGCGTCGGCGGCGTCCCACTCGCCTTGCCCGCGGTGCTGATCGAGACCGTGAGCGCCGGCGGCGGCAGCATCGCGCGCCTGGACGAAGGCGGCGCCCTGCGGGTCGGGCCGGAGAGCGCCGGAGCGATGCCGGGGCCGGCCTGCTACGGGCGCGGCGGCGAGCGACCCACGGTGACCGATGCCTGTGTGGCGCTGGGGTGGCTCGACGCCGCCAGCCCCCTCGCCGACGACGTGCGGCTCGACCCTCAGGCGGCGGAGCGGGCCCTGCGCCGGCTCGGCCCCGCCGTCGGGAGCGATTCGGCGCGGATCGCCGCGGGAGTCGTCGCGGTGGCGTGTGCCGTGATGGCGCGCGCCCTGAAGCGGGTGAGCGTCGCGCGTGGCCTCGACCCACGCCGCATGACGCTGCTGCCGTTCGGGGGCGCGGGCGCCCTGTTCGGCTGCCAGCTGGCCGATGCGCTCGGGATGGGCACGATCGTCGTCCCGCCGCATCCCGGAGCGCTATCCGCGCTGGGGCTCGCGTCCGCGCCCGAGCGGGCCGATGTGCTCGCATCGTTTCACCGTTCCGTGGACGGCCTCGAGCCACGGGCGCTGGCCCAAGCCTTCGCGCCGCTGGTCGCGGAGGGCGCGCGCCAGATCCCGGGGGGCGCGCTGCTCAAGTACGCCGACTGTCGCTTCGCGGGGCAGGGCTACGAGGTGACCGTCCCGGTCGAGGGGGACGACCCGGAGCGGATTCGCACCGCCTTCCTGACGGCGCACCGCGAGCGCTTCGGACACGCGGGCGGCGGCCTCGCGGTCGAGATCGTGAATCTGCGCGTCGCGGTGCTGCGCGAGGGACCGCTGCCGCGCTTCGCGGGCGAAAAGCGCAGCGAGCGGCGCCCGATCGGACAGCGCAGCCTCGTGGTGCGCGGGAAGCGGGTCACGGGGTCGGTCTGGGCGCTCGACCTGCTCGCCCGAGGCGTCACGCTTCAGGGTCCGGCGATCCTGGCCGGCGGCGACGCGACCGCGCTCGTGGAACCCGGCTGGTGTGGCACCGTGCACCCCTCGGGCGCGGTGTTGCTGGCGCGTACATGAGCCTCGATGCGGTGGGCCTCGAGGTGATGGGGCACGCCTTCGCCTCCATCGCGGAAGAGATGGGGCTCGTGCTGATTCATTCGGCGGTCTCGCCCAATATTCGTGAACGACGCGACTGCTCGGCGGCCCTGTTCGACGCCGCCGGCGCGATGATCGCCCAGGCGGCCCACATTCCCGTGCACCTGGGCGCCCTGCACGAGTCCGTTGCCGCCGTACGGGTCCTGGCCCCAGCGCCGGGCGACGTCTTCATCTTGAACGACCCCTACGCCGGCGGATCGCACCTCCCGGACATCACGCTCGTCGGGGCCGTGGAAGTGGACGGCGCGGTGGGTGGCTACGGGGTGGTGCGGGCGCACCATTCCGACGTAGGCGGCATGCAGGCGGGGAGCATGCCCGCGGGCGCGCGCGAGCTCTTTGCCGAAGGTGTGGTGGTGCCGCCGTTGCGGCTTACGCCGGACGTGGAGCGCTTCCTGCTCGCGAACGTGCGCACCCCAGAGGCGCGCCGCGCCGATCTCGCGGCCCAGCGCGCCGCCGTGGAGCGCGGCGCCGACGGCCTGCGGGCGCTCGCGGCGCGCCACGGCTGGGCCGCGCTGTGCGACGCCGCCCGCGACCTCCAGGAGTACGCCGAGCGGCGGGCACGCGAGGCCCTGGCCCGCCTCGAGGCGACCGGGCTCACCGCGACCGACTGGCTGGAAGGCGACGGCGTCGACGACCGAGACTTGGCGATTCACGTCCGCGTGGACATCCGGGACGGCGCGTTCCACGCGGATTTCACCGGCACCGCACCTGCGGCGCGCGGCAACGTCAACTGCCCGCTCGCCGTGGCGCGCTCGGCGGTGCTGTTCGTGGTGCGCACCCTGTTGCCCGAAGACGTGCCGACGAACGGCGGCGTGACCCGGGTCGTGCGGGTCACGGCGCCCGAGGGCTGCCTCGTGCATGCCCGCTTCCCCAGTGCCGTGGCGGCCGGGAACGTGGAAACGTCGCAGCGCATCGCCGACACGGTGTTTCTCGCGCTCGCGAACGGCGGCCTTCCCGTGCCGGCGCAGGGGCAGGGCACCATGAACAACGTGACCTTCGGGGGACTCGGGGTTCGGTCCTCGGGGCTCGAAACCGGCTGGACCTACTATGAGACGATCGGGGGTGGCCAGGGGGCGAGCTCCGGCGCTCACGGACCGTCGGGCGTGCATGTCGGGATGTCCAACACCCGCAATACCCCCGTCGAGGTGCTTGAGATGGAGTATCCCTTGCGGCTTAAGGCTTACGGCCTGCGACGGGGAAGCGGTGGGGTCGGGCGGTGGTCGGGCGGAGATGGCGTGATTCGGGAATTCGAAGCGCTCGCGCCGATGGACGCGAGCTTTCTTTCGGAACGGCGGCGCCACGCCCCGTCCGGAGTCGGCGGTGGCGCCGCGGGCGCCCCCGGGCGCACGCTTGTGAACGGGGCCCCCCTCCCGCCCAAGCTGAGCACGCGACTCGCGGCCGGCGACGTGGTGCGCATCGAGACACCGGGCGGAGGGGGATGGGGACAACCTGAACCAGGAGGCGGGCGATGACGTGGGTCCTCGTGGCGATGATCGGTCTCGTGGCCGGTGTGGTGTCGGGCCTGTTCGGCGTGGGCGGTGCGATCGTCATCATCCCGGGGCTGGTGCTCGCCGCCAAGCTGCCCCAGCACACCGCGAACGGCACGTCGCTCGCGGCATTGCTGCTCCCCGTCGGCCTGCTCGGAGCGGTGGAGTACTACCGCCGGGGCGAGGTCAACGTCCCGTATGCCGCGATCATCGCCGCGGGACTGTTCTTCGGGGCCCTGCTCGGAGCGAAGCTGGCGGGGTCGGTGTCGGACGTGGCGCTGCGCCGGGCGTTCGGCGTCTTTCTGATGATCGTGGCGGTCCGGCTCCTGATCCGCTAGGTGTTCGCCTCGAACACCTTGGCATCCACGAACAGCCGGAACAGCTCCTGGTCGAGCTGGCCGGCGCGCACCTCCTCCACCATGATGTCGAGGGCCCGCGCGGGCGCCACCGCGGACTTGTAGGGGCGGTCGGCGGCGGTGAGCGCGTCGTAGATATCGCTGATCGTCATCATGCGAGTCTGGATCGGGATCGCATCACCCGCCACGCGCCGCGGATAGCCTCCGCCGTCGAGCTTTTCGTGGTGCCCGTACGCGATCATCGGCACCTGCTGCAGCTCGCGGGTCCAGGGGATTTGCTGCAGGAAGCGGTAGGTGTTGGTGACGTGGCTCTCGATCTCCAGCCGCTCGCTCTCGTCGAGCGAGCCTTTGGGGATCGTGAGGTAGCGCATCTCCTCGTCGCTCAGGTAGGGACGCGGCTCGCCGGACAGATCCTGGTACGTGCAGCGGGCCAGGGCGAGCAGCTCCTCGAACTGCTCCGCCGGCAGGACCGTCGGCTCGTTCGCCCGCAGCACGGCCTCGAGAAAGCGGTCCAGCGTTCCGGTCTCGCGGGCGTGCTCGGCCCCGATCTCCGCGACGAACTCCTCGTACCCCTGGCGTCCGTGCGCCTCGAGAAACTCGGCGCGCCGCCGCCAGAACTCCCGCTCCGCCGTGCGCCGCACGAAGTCGTAACGCTGCCGGATCAGCTCGAGCTGCAGCGGGTAGAGCTTCTTCGCCTTGACGAGCACCTGCTCGCGCACGCCCACCTTCCCGAAGTCGTGCAGCAGCCCGGCGTAGCGGAGCTCGCGGATCTGCTCGCGCGTGAAGCGCACGCCCTGGTAGGCGCCGTCGCCCGCGCGGTCCACCACGACGGCGAGGCCCACGGTCATGTTCGCGACCCGCCCCGAGTGGCCGAAGGTGGTCGGGTCGCGCTGCTCGATCGCGTGCACCGCCGCCTTGACGAACCCCTCGAACAAACGCTCGATCTCCTCGTACAACCGGCTGTTTTCGATGGCGACCGCCGCCTGGCCGGCGAGCGCGGTGACCAGCTCCACCGTGCGCTTCGAGTACGGCACGACCTGGCCCTCGACGTCCGCCGGCGTCGCGAGCATCGCTTCGGGGTTGCGCTTGCGGTTGATCAGCTGCAGCACACCGATCACGTCCTCCTTGTGATCCTTCATCGGGATGACCAGCATGGACTTGGTGCGGTAGCCGTACCGCTCGTCGAACGAGCGGTTGATGCTGTACTCCACGTCGGGCGGCAGGAAGTACGCGTCGTCGATCACGAGCGGCTCACCCGTCACGGCCGTGTAGCCCGCGAGGCTCGAGCGGTCGACCGGTATCGTGAACTCGATGAACGGTGCTTCGGGCTTGGAATAGGTCTGAGCCAGCCGGAAGCGCAGGCGCTTCTGACCCTGATCGCCGGTTTCCACGAGGTAGAGGCTGCCGGCGTCGGAGGACGTGATGCGCCGGGCCTGCGTGAGGATCAAGTCGAGCAGGGACTTCACGTCGCGCTCGGTGCCGAGCGCGACGCCGATGCGGGTGAGCTCGCCGATCTCGCGGCTGCGGCTCGCCGCTTCGGCCCGGGCCCGGGCGGTCTCCACGCGGGCGGCGGCCTCGCGATACCCCGCCCGCACCGCCACCAGCAGCTGCCGGGTGCCGACCGGTGGGCGCACGAACCCGGAAAGCAGCTCGGCCGGCATCTCCGCCGGGACGTCCGTCTCGCCGTTGCGGCCCAGGGCCACGATCGCGCCCCCCGCGTCGATGAAGGCGCGCAACACGTCGAGCGGGAACGTGGAACGGCTTTCGGAGTCGAGCAGGAAGACGGTCGGCCGCTCGTCGACCGCGAGGTCCCGCGGCAGACGCGCCTGGCGCGCTTCGATCTGGGCGCGCTCGAGCGCGGGCCCGACACTCGTCGCATCCCACGCGGAGGTGTGCAGCAGCAGGTACCTCATGGCGTGGAGCCCGCGCGCCCGGTCACCCAGCCGTCACGAGGTCTTGACGCGCTGCAGCCCCTGCTGCGCTTCGCTGTATTCCGGGAACACGGCCAGTGCCTTCTGGTACATCTCGACCGCCTTGTCGCGTTGCCCGCGGTCCTGATACAGCAGTGCTTTGGAGTAGAAGGTCAGCGCTTCGGTCGGCACCTGGCGGCCCATCCGCTGGTCGGAGGCTTGCTTCGGGAGCGGCGCCAGGTTGGCGTCCTTCATCAGGCGCCCCGACACGTTGCGAATCAGGTCGAACAGGTGGTCCCGCTGCATGCGGTCGGATTCGACCTTGACGATCTCGCTCGTCTCGACGTTGATCATCCGCGCGTCGAGCCGGAAGTCGCCGTAGAAATCGATGAACGCGCCCGTGATCACGTAGCGCGCGCCCACCAGCTTCCCCACCTTGGCCGCGGTTTCCGAGCTCACCTTGCCCGAAGCCCCTAGGTTCTGCTCCGCGATGAGCTTTTCGATCTGCTCCCGCTCCACCACCCGGGCCGAGGGGTTCGCGGCCAGCTCGGAAATCATCATGCCGGCGATCCCTTTCTCGAGCGCCTCGAAGTTCTCCTTGTCCTGGCCGTAGGAGCCGCTGTTGTCGAACGGCAGGACGGCGATGCCCGGCCGCGTATCCTGGCCGCGTCCCTGGGCGGAGAGCCCCGCTCCCGCGGGCGCGAGCAACACAAGCGACACGACGATGCCTAGCGAACGCGAACGCATATGATGAGCTCCCGAATCAGAATGCCTCAGAGGGTCAACGTCATCCCTTCCTGCGCCGCCACCACTTCGGCCGGCAACCCCTTCGCCCGCGCCTGGCGGCGGGCCGCGGCGACCAGCCCATCGATGGCCTCGTCCCCGTGCTCCGGCTCGTGGTGGAACAGGACCAGTCGTTGCACCCCCGCTTCGCCGGCCAGGGCGACCGCTTCTTCGAACGTCGAATGGCCCCAGCCGCGATGCTCTTCCAGCTCCTCGGGGGTGTACATGGCGTCGTGAATCAACAGTTGTACCCCGTCGAGAAAGGCCACGAACTCCTTGCGCCACGACGCCGGCGTGCTATAGCGACCCCCCGGCCCCAGCTCGTTGTCCGTGATATAGGCCATGCTCGGGCCGCCTGCCGCCGGCGTCAGCCGGTAGCCCAGCGTCGTCCCCGGATGGCGCAGCCGTATCGCTCGCACGCGGAACGTGCCGACCGTGAACTCTCCCGGCTCCACCTGTTGGACGGTGAGCTTGGCCGAGAGCGCGTCGAGCGGCACCGGGAACACCGCCGGATCCATCTGCTGGCGCAGGATCGCCTCGAGCGAGGTCGTCCCCTGGCGCGAGCCCCAGATCCGCACCGCGTTTCCGGGGGCGAAAAACGGCTTGAAGTGCGGCAAGCCTTGGATATGGTCCCAGTGCGCGTGCGACAGCAGGATCTCCGCCTGCACCGCCCCGTTCTGCCGCTCCACCAGCTCGCGCCCCAGCGCCCGGATCCCCGTGCCGGCGTCGAGGATCACCAGCTGGCCCTGGCCGTTGCTCCCCCTCCCCCCGCCCCCCGAACCCTCCACCGCGACGCAGGGCGTGTTGCCGCCGTAGCGAGCGGTGTGGGCCCCAGGGGTCGGGATCGACCCCCGCGTTCCCCAGAAGGTCACCGTATAGGCCATGCGTCCCGGCACCGCCGCACCAGTAGCTAAGTTATGGAAAACTCGAGAGCTAGAAGGTGACGCACCTCACGACCGTCCGGCCGAGGCTTCCAGCGCGGCGCGGTCGCGAATCAGGATCTCGCGACGGCTGATCTCGATGAAGCCCTTGTCCACGAGCTCGCGCATGGTGCGGCTCACCGTCTCGCGAGAGGACCCGATCATCTGCGCGATGGTATGGTGGGTGAGTCGGCGCGTGATGCGGTCCGAGCGGGCCTCGTCGGCGAGATCGAGCAACAGCTGCGCCACGCGCCCGTTCACGTCCAGCAGCACCAGCGAGCCGACCTTCTCGTCCACGCGGCGTAGGCGGCGCGACAGCTCGCGCAACAAGCCCATCGCGATGCCCGGGGACTGCTGGAGAATGGCCTGGAAGTCCTCGCGCCGGATCACGAGCAGGTTCGAGTCCTCCATCGCGATCACGTGTGCCGAGCGGGGTTCCTCGTCGATGAGCGACATCTCGCCGAAGAAGTCGCCTTCCCCCAGGACCGACAGGATGACCTCGCGCCCGTCCTCGCCGATCAGCACGACCTTTACCTGGCCTGTGGCTACGACGTACAGGGCGTCCCCCGGGTCGTCTTCGAACAGGATCACGGAATTGCGGGGATAACTCCGCTCGCGGGTGATCTCGGCTACCCGGTCGAGCTCCGCGGCGGCCAACTGGCTGAACAGCGGCACCTTCTGGAGGATGGCCGTTACCGACACGATGGGTTTCCCCTTACGCGTGGTGGGGTGGAATGGTGGGGCAAGCTTACGTACAAGCGTAGCCGCTGTCAATTCGGCGCGCCGCCCGGCGCTTGCCGCCAACTTATGGCGCCAGTTATATTTCCACACTTCTGGTCGGTCGACTTCCAGTCAAGGATCGTGTGCTGTGAAACCCGGAATCCACCCCGCCTACCACCGAGCGACCGTGCAGTGCGCCTGCGGCAACAGCTTCGTGACGCGCTCCACGGTGCCCGTGATTCACGTCGAAGTCTGCGCCAAGTGCCACCCGTACTTCACCGGCAAGCAGAAGCTGATGGATACGGCCGGGCGCGTGGAGCGCTTCCGCCAGAAATACGGGACGGAGAAGGCCGCAGGCTAACGCGTGGAGGCCCGACTCCGCCAGGCGCTCGCACGGGCGGAGGAGGTCGCCCGGGAGCTGGCCGACCCCGAGACCGCGCGGAATCCCGCCAAGCTGAGGCAGTTAGGCCGGGAGCACGCCCGCCTCGACCAGATTCGACAGACGCACGAGAAGCTGGACCGGCTCGAGCGGGAGCTCGCCCAGGCGCGTGAGGTGCTCCAGGACCGGGATCCCGAGCTGTCGCAGCTGGCGCGGGCGGACGTCGAGCGGTTGCGCCCCGAGATCACGCAGCTCCAGAACCGGCTGAACGAGCTCCTCACGCCGGTCGATCCCCTCGCCGACCGCGACGCGATCGTAGAGATCCGCGCCGGCACGGGCGGCGACGAGGCAGCCTTGTTCGCCGCCGAGCTGTTTCGTATGTACACCCGGTTCGCCGAGCGCCGGGGATGGAAGGTCGAGGTGGTGTCGCACTCGGAAGGGAGTCTCGGCGGCCTCAAGGAGGCGATCTTCGCCGCGCGGGGCCCGGCAGTCTACGGGACGCTCCGGTACGAGTCGGGCGTCCACCGTGTGCAGCGCGTGCCGGTCACCGAGGCGCAGGGTCGCATCCACACGTCCGCTGCCACCGTGGCGGTGCTCCCCGAGGCGGAGGAGGTCGACGTCAAGATCGAGGAGAAGGACCTCCGCATCGACGTGTTCCGCTCCCAGGGCCCGGGTGGGCAGAGCGTCAACACGACCGACAGCGCGGTACGCATCACCCACCTGCCTACGAATCTCGTGGTCCAATGCCAGGACCAGAAAAGCCAGCTCCAGAACAAGATCAAGGCGCTCGAGGTGCTGCGCTCCCGCCTGCTCGACAAGATGATTGCCGAGCAGGAAGCGGCCCGCGCGCGCGAGCGCCGGTCTCAGGTGGGCACCGGCGACCGATCCCAGAAGATCCGGACCTACAATTTTCCCCAGAATCGGGTCACCGATCACCGCATCCACTACACGGTGCACAACCTGTCCGAGGTGCTGGACGGCAACCTCGACGACCTGGTCAACGCCTTGCGGGCGGCCGGCGAGAACGAGCGCCTCAGTGCCTGAGCCCGCAGCGCACCCGAGCTCGATCGGCGCCGCCCTGAACGACGCCGCCGACCGCCTCGCGGCCACCGGCCTGCCCGGCTCGCGTCGCGAAGCGACGATGCTGTGGGCGGCCGTGCAGGGTGGGGGGACCAAGCCGGGCGACGTATGGTTGCGACGGGACCAGGAGCCCGCGCCGGACCTCGTGGAACGGTTCTGGCGGGCGGTGGAGCGGCGCTCGAACGGCGTCCCCTTCGCCTACGCCGTGGGCCGCACGAGCTTCCGCACGCTCGACCTGACGCTCGACCCGCGGGCGCTGATCCCGCGACCCGAGACCGAGGGGCTGGTCGATCTGGTACTTCGGAAAGTCGGGAAACGGGAAACGGGAAACGTGGCGCGGCGGCGGATATCGGGACGGGGTGTGGATGCATCGCGTTGTCGCTGGCCGTCGACCGTCGAGGGCCCGTTCGACCGAGTCATAGCGGTCGAACGGTCGCCCGAGGCCGCGGCGCTGGCGCGCGAGAACGTGGTGCTGGTGCGACCGCCGGTACCGGTCGAGGTGCGCGAGGGCGACCTGCTCGCCCCGGTCGCGGGCGAGCGCTGCCGTGCCATCGTGGCCAACCCGCCGTACCTGACCGAGGCCGAGTACCTGGGCCTCGACCAGACCGTCCGGCTGTTCGAGCCGCGCGACGCGCTGGTGAGTGGCCCGGACGGGCTCGCCGCGACGCGGGCCCTGCTCGCGGGCGCCCCGGGCCTGCTCGAGCCGGGCGGACTGCTCGCGCTGGAGGTGGACGAGCGGCGCGCGCAGCGCGTCGCGCGGCTCGCCCGCGAGCTCGCCTGGTCGCGGGTGACGGTGCACGACGACTTGTTCGGCCGGCCGCGGTACGTGCTGGCCATCCTCGAGGAGGGCGCGTGATCGACGAGAAGGCGCAGGAGCTGGGGCGGCTGCTGGGACAGAGCGACGAGTACAAGACGCTGCTCCGGGCGAGCGACCGGATGAAGGCCGATGCGACCTGCAAACAGCTGCTGGCCGACGTCGAGCGCATCGCCCAGGAGATCGAGCGGGCGACTCAGGAAGGCCGCGAGCCCTCCAAGGACCAGGTGGAGCGTTACGACCGCGCGCTCCAGAGCGTCCAGGCGAATGCGGTGTACCAGCAAGTCGTGGCCGCGCAGGCCAACTTCGAAAAGCTGATGGCCAAGGTCAATGCCCGCATCTACGACGGCATGAAGCAGGGGGCGGCGAGCCCCATCATCACGCTTGGTTAGGGGCTCGGGCATGGGGTTTGGGGGGTCGGGATTGTTCCTGGTGGTCGAAGGCCCCGAGGGGGCGGGGAAATCGACGCTCGTGCGCTCGCTCGCCGCCCGCCTGCACGCGGAGGGCCACCCGGTCGTGACGGTGCGGGAGCCGGGCGGGACCCCGGTGGCGGAAGCGGCCCGCAAGGTCGTGCTCAAGTTCCCGCACGCCATGACCCCAGCGGCGGAACTGTTTCTGTTTCTCACGGCGCGCACCGATCTGGTGCAGCGTGTCGTCCGACCGGCGCTGGAGGCGGGAGACGTCGTGATCGCAGACCGTTATAACTTGTCGACCATGGCCTACCAGGTGGCCGGCGGCGGTCTGCCGCACGACGCGGTGGAGCACGCCATCCGCCTCGCGACGGGAGGGCTGGCGCCCGACGTCACCCTGGTGCTCGACGTCCCCGTGGAGGTGGGGCGAGAGCGGCAGCGGGCGGCGCACAAAGTACAGGATCGCTTCGAGCGGCAGGACGATGCGTTTCATCGGCGGGTGCTCGAGGCATACCGCCAGGCTCGGGGTCCCGGCGTCGTCCATCTCGACGCCACGCAGTCGAAAAAGGCCGTGCTCGACGCCGCCTGGAAGGAAGTGCTCGCGGCGATGGCCCTTCCAACACGAGGCTCGTCATGAAGCGCAAAATCGTGATCGTTACGGCGGTGGCCGGCCTGGCACTCGCCACGGGTGGGTGGCTGTTGCAGCACGAGGCGGCGCCCGCGGGAACGGTGTACCAGCAGGCCCGTCTGTTCGAAGACGTGCTCGCGCACGTGGCCGACTACTACGTCGATTCGATCGACGAGCGGCGACTCTATCAGCTGGCCATCGACGGCATGCTGGACCAGCTGCACGACCCGTACTCGGTGTTCTTGAAACGGGACGACTTCAAAGCGCTGAACGAAGCTACCACGGGGAACTACGGCGGCCTCGGGATCCAGATCGAGGTGCGCGACGGCTGGATCACCGTCGTGGCGCCCCTGCCGGACACGCCGGCGGAGCGCGCCGGCATCCAGACGAGCGATCAGATCGTGGGGCTCGACGGTCGCTCGACCGAAGGCTGGAAGCAGGATCAAGCGGTCAAGGAGCTGCGGGGCGAGGCGGGATCGGTGGTCGAGCTCAAAGTGCACCGGGTGGGGATCGAGCAGCCGCTCACGTTCAAGCTCACCCGCGCCATGATCCACGTCCGCTCGGTCCAGGTTTCGATGATGCTCGACGACAAGGTCGGCTACGTGCTGCTCACCCCCGTGAGCGAGACGTCGGCATCGGAGCTCACCGAAGCGGTGACGGGGCTGTTGCAGAAGGGCATGAAGTCCCTGGTGCTCGACCTGCGCGGCAATCCGGGCGGGCTCCTGGACCAGGGGGTCGCGGTGAGCGAGCTCTTCCTCGACCCGGGCGAAGAGGTCGTCGCCACGCGCGGCCGGGCGCCCAACAGCACGCGGACGTATCGCGACGCCAAGCCGCAACCCTGGCCTAACCTCCCGGTGGTCGTCCTGGCGAACGGCGGCACCGCCAGTGCGGCGGAGATCATCACGGGGGCGCTCCAGGACCACGACCGGGGGGTGGTGGTTGGCACGCCGACGTTCGGGAAGGGGCTGGTGCAGTCGCTGTGGCAGCTCACGCCGGAGACGGCCCTGAAGCTGACGACCGCTCGCTGGTATACGCCCAGCGGCCGGACCATCCAGCGCAAGAGCAAAAACGAAGAGGACCAGGTGGCCCAGGTCGACGCGGCGGAGCTCGGGCGCGACACTACGAAGGTCGACTCGTCGCTGGTGTTCCACACCGATCACGGACGCACCGTGCTGGGCGGCGGCGGCATTCGCCCGGACGTGTTCATCAAGCCGGATACGTTCACCACCGCGGAGCGGGCCTTCATGAAAGCGCTGGGGAGCAAGATCCCGACGTATCAGGACGTGCGGGCCAGCTACGCGCTCGAGGTGAAGGGCTCGGGACGGGTGAAGAGCCCGGCGTTCAGCGTCACGCCGGACATGGTGGACGAAGTGCTTCGGCGGCTGCGCGCCCGCGGCGTCGCCGTGCCGGACAGTGTCGTGGCCGGGGCTCGGACGCTGATCGCGGACGATCTCGGGCACGAGATCACGCGCTATGTGTTCGGCAGACCGTCGGAAGTCCGGCGGCGGATGGACGAGGACCGTCAAGTCCAGGCCGCGCTGGCGCTGGTGCGCCGCGCCAAGTCGCCCCAGGATCTGCTGTCGCTCGCCGCCGCGCAGGCGCCGGCCACGCCGCGCAACTGAACGCCTCGGTCGGCATCATCGGGGCGGGCCGGGCGGGGGTGGGGCTCGGGTTCGCCCTGGCCGGTGCCGGCTACACGGTGCGGATCCACGGCCGCACCAAGAAGGCTGTGCCACGGCCGCTCACCCTGAGCGTCGGCCCCGGCGACGAGCCGCCTCCCTGGATCGCCCAGCTCGCCGTCATCATCCTCGCCGTGCCCGACGACGCCATTCGCCCGCTCGCGCGTGTACTCGCCGACGCCGGTACGATCGGCTCACAGCAGGTGGTGCTGCACCTCTCCGGTGTGCACGGCCAGGAGGCGCTGGGGCCCCTGGTCGGATCGCGCGCGGCGTTGGGCTCGCTGCACCCGCTCCAGACCATCTCCGACCCCGAGCGCGCGGCGGAGCGCCTGAAAGGCGCCTGGGCCGCCGTGGAAGGGATGCCGCGCGCCGTGGAAGCGGCGGAGCGGCTGGCGCAGGACGTCGGCCTACGCCCGTTCCGGATCGCGTCGCAGGCAAAGCCGATGTACCACGCCGGCGCGGTGTTCGCGTCGAATTACTTCGTCGTGGTGGAAGCGGTGGCGCAGCGGCTGCTGCGACACGCCGGGCTCACGGACGCGGAGGCCTGGCAGGCGCTGCGGCCGCTGGTGGAAGGGACGCTCGAGAATCTCGCGCGACTGGGGCCGGTGGGCGCGCTCACGGGTCCGGTGGCCCGGGGCGACGAGGCCACTGTTCGCCGCCACGTCGAGGCGCTCACGCAGGACGATGCGGCGTTGTACCGCGTCCTGGGGCGGGCGGCGCTCGAGCTGGCGCAGAAGCGGGGGATGGACGAGGCTACGGCGACGCGGGT
>Ga0209239_1000882_pt1 | contig 17577 bp, 17 predicted proteins | sample GraSoi013_2_20cm_FD_185824 | JGI IMG/M metagenome (GOLD analysis project Ga0209239, IMG submission 185824) | Grasslands soil microbial communities from the Angelo Coastal Reserve, California, USA - Sample 10_02_2013_2_20cm (SPAdes) (version 2) | ecosystem: Environmental > Terrestrial > Soil >...
GGCCGTGCCGCACACTGGCCCGCATGGTCTGGACATCGACGTGGCTAGCCGCCGGTTGTTCTGCGCGTGTGATGCCGGCGTGCTGGTTGCGATGGACGCGGACACTGGCAAAACGCTAGAGACGCACCCGATCGCGGGCGTTCCGGACGTCGTCTTCTTCAACGCCGCCCTGTCTCGCCTCTACGTCGCGATCGGGGACCCCGGAGTGATCGAGGTGTTTGACACAGCGCGCTTGGCTCGCCGCGAGACCGTGCAGACCGAGCCCGGCGCCCATACGTTGTCATTCGACGCGACGCGAAACATCGTCTGTGCGTTTCTGCCGCAGACCCACCGCGCCGCCGTCTACGAAGACCGCGCTTAACGTTCTAACGAAGCGCATCACGCCGTAGTAGAGGACGAGCGAAAGAGGATGGTGGTGTAGCATCACCAAGATGCGGGTCCTCCTGATCTCGAACTCCGGCCGTCCCTTCCTCGAGCACGCCCGCCCGCACATCTCGGACTTCCTCGGCGGCGCAGTGAAGCGCCTCGCCTTCGTCACCGCGGCCAGTCTCGGCGACGAGGTCGCTTACTATCAGCGCGCACAGGCGGCTCTGGGGTCGCTGCCGCCAGACGGCATCGGCGTGCAGGTGCTGCACCTGCGCTGGGACACCGAGCCCCTCGCCACACTCGAGCGGGCGGACGCGGTGTTCGTGGGCGGCGGCAACACGTACGCACTGCTCAAGCGGCTCCGAGAGGCGAAACTCCTGGAGCCCATCCGCGCCCGCGTCCAGGCCCGGATGCCGTACATCGGCTCCAGCGCTGGTTCCAACGTCGCGGGCCCTCGCATTCTCACGACGAACGACTGGAACGTGGTGGCCCTCGAGGCCTTCGACGCTCTCGGGCTTGTGCCCTTCAACATCAACCCGCACTATCGCGAGACCGATCCCACCATGGCCCCTGGCAGCGAGACGCGTGACGACCGCATCATCGAGTACCACACCGTGTGGGAGAACCCCGTGGTCGCCATCGAGGAAGGCACGATCGTGCGTGTGGACGGCGGCGTCGTCACCGTCTGCGGGCGCGGCCGTGTGAAGGTGTTCGCGCGCGGCGTCGCGCCGCGCTGGTTCGCGAACGGCGAGCGGCTCCCGGTCTAGCTCGCTCCCTTCCCCATCGTCTGCAAGACCTTCATCGAGCCGTAGCGGGCCTGGATCTTCGCCCACTCCTCTCCGTCGTAGAAACGGCACTTCCCCTGTCCGAACGCCTTGGCCACCTCGAGGCAGAAGCGCACGGCCTGCTCGATGTCGGAGGCGTGGGAGGCGCCCGTCGCCGAGCCCGGCACGGCCACCTCCGCAGTCAGCGCCACCCCGACGACCGGCGCATCAGTGGCGACGCACGGCTGCAGCACCGAGTTCACGTGGAAGAGCTCGTTCCCGTAGGGCGTGATGTCCTGCATGGTGATGGGCAACACCACGGGCATGCGGCCGGTGACGTGCTGCTGGATGGTCAACAGGTCTTCGGCCACGCGCAGGATCCAGCCCTGCATGACCGTCGGCGAGATGGCGATGCCGCGATGGTTGACGATGCGGTTGCCGCGCGTGGTGTCGACGGTGAGGATGGCCTCCATCTCCGGCCGCACCTCTTCCGCGTTGAGCGTGGCCATGTCCACCGGCGAGTTCATCATGGTGACGACCGGGTGCGGCATGGTGGGCGCGTCGGGGCACACGTGGGTGGAGATCAGCACGTCGCCGGGGAGACGGTCGCCCTTGGCGAGCATGCGCCCCAGCTTCAGCGCGCAGGCGACGGCGGTCACCGCGCCGTCGCCGTCGGAGACGAGCCCGATCTTCTCCGGCCGCGCACCGATGCCGCCAAGGCGGCCCACGATGCCCAGGGTGGGCGCGTCCCCGCGAGCGCGGCGGCCCCGCGTGCCGGGGACGACGCAGCGGACGAAGTCGGTGCTGCCCTCCCTGCCCGTGATGCGCTTCACCTCGACCTCCTTCACCCCCACGGCGCGGATGGCGTCGGCCACTTCCCGGCCGGTGACGGTGGCGGCGTCGAGCAGGTCCAGCGATTGGAGGACGGCTGTGAGAGGCATCTCAGGGCTCCGCGTGAGCGGCCAGGTTGAGCTTCGGGAAAACGGGGATGCTGCGGCCTCCGTCCAGGACGATGGCGCGGCCGGTGATGAAGTCGAAGGCAGGCGAGCAGACGAGCGCGACCATCCGAGCGATCTCGGGTTGCGTGACGAGGCGCCCGAGCGGCGTGGCCGCGAGCGCGGCCGCCTTGTAGGCCGGCATCCGGTCGGTACGCGCGCTCGCAATCTGGCTCGGCACCACCGCATTCACCGTCACATGGGGCGCGAACTCGATCGCCATGCTCTCCGTCATGTGGAGCAGCGCCGCCTTGGCGAGCCCGTAGACGGAGTGCGAGCGGACGAAGCCCGAGGTCGCGCCCAGGTTGACGATGCGGCCCCAGCCGAGCTTTTCCATGCCGGGAAGGACGCGCTGGGAGGCGAGGAACGCCGACTTGAGATTGGTGCTCATCACGTAGTCCCAGTCGCGCTCGGTGAGCGTACGGAAGGCGGTGTCGGCGAAGGGACCCGCGTTGTTCACGAGGACGCTCACCGGTCCCAGCGCCACCTCCACCTCGTCCACGAGACGGCGGATATCGTCGGCCACGGCGACGTCGGCCTGGAAGGCCTGTGCCTCCCCGCCCGCCGCGCGGATCGCAGCCACCACGGCATCGGCGCCCGCGCGTGAGCTCCGGTAGTGGACCGCCACGCGCGCGCCGCCGCGGGCCAGCTCGTGCGCGATGTCAACGCCCGCGCCCGACGAAGCGCCCGTGACCAACGCGACCCTGCCCCTGAGGAACTTCTCCTCCGCCACGCCCCGCTCGGCCGTCACGGCTCCACCAGCTCCGACCAGATCGAGGTCGTGTAGGAGCGGTCGAGGTACTTCGAGTACAGTTCGTCGAGCAACCCCTTGCCCTTCTCCGTCAGCTCCCTCTCGTAGGCGGCCCGGCTGGTGACCTCGATCCGCTCGATGTAGTCCCAGCCGATCGGCGCGAGCTTCTCCCCCACCTCCGTGATCCGGTGCGTCCGGTAGGACACGATGGTCTTCACCTGCTCGCAGAAGATGTAGTCCACCTGGCGCTCGAAGCGCTCGTAGTCCTCACGGCTCACACCGGGCTTCATCTTCGCGAGCACGTACCGCACGGTCGTCGTCATGTGCCTCCCCCTCCGCCCACCGCGGAGCGGCGGACGAGCTCTTCGATCGGGGTGTACGCCAGGTCGTACCCGTAGTGACGCGGGCCGAGGAGGTCGAGCGCGGCCGGCGTGCGCAGCCGCGGGTCGGCCACGGCGCCCACTACGCCGATGCGCGCGCCCTCGGGCAGCAGCGTGTTCGTGTACGGGGTGCCGTCGGCGCCGATCGTCATGATCAGGTCGGGCGAGAGCACCCACGGGGCCCCGTCGCGCCACGTCACGTGGTTCTCGTTCTTGAACCACACGCGCAGCGTGTGGCGGGCCTTCGCCCTCTACGGTGGTGGTGCCGTACATGTAGCCGTCGCGGCTCTCCCACTCCTTCTTCGCCACGCGCCCGCGGAAGAGCACCCAGCCGCCGAGCGCCTCGGCCGCGGCGGCGACGGGATCGGCGCCGCGGGCCTTCGCGGCCCTGATGGCGCGGCCCACCGCGAGCGCGCGCGTGATGCCCCCGGGCACGGCGACGCGCTTGAGGTCCTTGCCCGACATGAGGAAGCCCGCGTGCGCGCACGACGCCTTCATGTCCGGCAGCTTCGTCGCGATGCTCACCAGCTTGCCGATGCGCTCGGTGAGGAGCTCGCTCGCCGTCTGCTTCACGAGCAGCACGTTGCCCCACGGGTCGACGATGGCACCGGGCGCGAACGACATGCCAGCGATGGCGGCGCTGGTCTGGCAGAGCTCAGGGATGGCGCGGCCGGCAAAGTCGCCATCCACGATCGCGGCGCCCACGTGCACGGCGGCGTCCATGGGCGTGGCCGTGTTGCCCGCGCCCAGCTCGAAAGGAACAATGGCCGCGACCTTCTTGCCGGTGTAGGCCTCGAGTTCCCGCACCGCGCGCACCATCGGCCGCGCCACCGTCCATTCGGCCGGGTACCCGAGGGCGCGCCGCTCCTCCGTGGAGAGGCTCTTCGTCGGCGCGATGGACCCCATGCCGAACGTCGAGCACACCCAGGCGTCGTCCGGGATCGCGTTGGGGTCCGCCCAGCTCACGGCACCGCCGGCCTGCACGTGCGGCAGCAGCGACTCGAGCCCTTGCTCGGGGCGGCCCCCGCCCCCGGTGCCGAGCAGCGTGAGGCCATGGACGAGATCGTGGACGTCCTCGACCGTGCGGACTTCCGCCATCGGGCTCGGTCTCCTTGTCACACGAGATGGCAGGCGACGCGATGCGCCGGCGCCACCTCGCGCAGGGTCACCGGTTGGGCGCAGACGGGCTCGGCCAGCGGGCAGCGCCCGCGCAGGCGACAGCCCGCGGGAATATCGATGGGGCTCGGCACCTCCCCCGCGAGCACAAGCCGCTGGCGCCGGGCGTCGGGGTCGGGCACGGGCTGAGCCGACAGCAACGCCTTCGTGTATGGGTGGAGCGGCCGAGCGAAGAGCTCCCTCGTGGGCGCTTCCTCGACGACGGTGCCGAGGTACATGACGGCCACGCGGCCCGCCAGGTACTTCACGGTCGCGAGGTCGTGGGAGATGAACAGGTACGTCATGCCCAGTGTCGCCCGCAGCTCGTCGAGGAGCAGGATCGCCTTCGCGCGCAGCGACACATCGAGCGCCGAGGTCGGCTCGTCGAGCACCACCAGCCGCGGCCGCGTGGCGATCGCCCGCGCGATGTTCACGCGCTGGCGCTGGCCTCCGGACAGCTCGTGTGGAAAGCGCGCCGCCAGCTCCGGCCCCAGGCCCACCTGCGCCAGTACCTCAGCCACGCGCTCGCGCCGCTCGCCGGCGGCGAGCCCGGTGTGACGGCGCAGCGGCTCCTCGACCGTCCGGCGCACGCTGAGCCGCGGGTTCAACGACGCTGTCGGGTCCTGGAAGACCATCTGGAGATCGCGGCGCCGGCGACGCAGCGGCTCGGGGGCCAGCGCGGTGAGCTCGACGTCGTCGAAGGTCACGCGCCCGGCGGTGGGCTCGACCAGGCACAGGATGCTGCGCGCCACCGTCGACTTGCCGCAGCCCGACTCGCCCACGAGGCCGAGGGTCTCGCCCGCCGCTACCGCCAGCGACACGCCGTCCACCGCGCGCACCGCGGGCGCCGGCTGCCCGCGCAGGCGCGCGAGCCACGCCCCCGGCAGCGGAAAGTGCTTCACCAGGCCCTCAACGGACAGCAACGGCACCTTCGAGCTCCACGGCGTGGCAGGCGACCTCGTGCTCCGGCCCCGCGCCCAGGAGCACCGGGCGCTCGCGGCGGCACACGTCCAGGACGCGCGGGCAGCGGTCGGCGTAGCGGCAGCCGGGCTCGGGCATGAGGAGCGACGGCACGGCGCCGGGAATGGGCTCCATGGCCACGTCCCGATCGATCCGAGGGATGGAACGCACCAGAGCCTGCGTGTAGGGATGCAGCGGCCGTGTGAACAGCGTGCGGACGTCGGCCACCTCCACGAGCTGGCCGGCGTGCATCACCGTCACCCGGTCGCACACCTCGGCCACCACGCCGAGGTCGTGGGTGATGAGCACGATCGCGGCGCCGGTCCGGCGCCCGAGGTCGCGCAAGAGATCGAGAACCTGGGCGGCGATGGAGACGTCGAGCCCCGTGGTGGGCTCGTCAGCCAGGAGCAGGCGCGGCGAGGTGGCGAGGGCCATCGCGATCATCACGCGCTGGCACATACCGCCCGACAGCTGATGCGCGTACTGGCGCGCGCGCCGCTCGGGCTCGGCGATCCCCACCAGCGTGAGCATCTCGAGGGTCCGCCGCCAGGCCTCGCGTCCCGACGTGCCCTGGTGCAGCTCGAAGAGCCGCGAGATCTGCCGGCCCACCGTGAGCACCGGGTTGAGCGCCGTGCGAGGGCTCTGGAACACCATCGAGATGCGCGCGCCCCGCACCGCGCGCATCTGCTCCTCGGACAAGGCGAGGAGGTCCGCGCCCTCGAAGCGCACCGCGCCGCCGACGATGCGCCCGGGCGGACCGACGAGTCGCAGGACGGCGAGCGCGGTCACCGACTTGCCCGAGCCCGACTCCCCCACCACGCCCAGGATCTCCCCCGCGCGCACCCCGAAGCTCACCGCGTCCACCGCCTCCACGACCCCGGCGTCGGTGACGAAGTGCACGGTGAGGTCGCGGACCTCCAGCAGCTCGGTCACCGGACGCCTCGCATGCGCGGGTCGAGGACGTCGCGCAGGGTGTCGCCGAGCAGGTTGAAGGCGAGCACCGTGGCCATGATGGCGAGGCCCGGGAAGAGCACGAGCCACCACTCGCCCGAAACGACGTAGCCCGCACCCTCCGCCGTCATCTGGCCCCACTCGCTCTGCGGCGGCTGGATGCCGAGGCCGATGAAGGAGAGCGCGGCCACGGTCAGCACCGCGAAGCCCATGGCGAGCGTGGCCTGCACGATCAGCGGCGGCACGCAGTTGGGAAAGAGATGGACCAGGATGACCTGGCGCGGCCGGTTGCCCACCGTGCGCGCGGCCTCCGCGTACTCCATCTCCCTCACCCTCAGCATCTCGCCCCGGATCAGCCGCGTGTAGATCGGCACGTGGGTGATGGCGATGGCCGCGACCACGTTGGCCGTGCTGTTGCCGAGGGCGGCGGTGATGCCCATGGCCAGGATGAATGCGGGAAACGCCATGACGGCGTCGACCGCGCGCATGAGGAGGTGGTCCACCCAGCCGCCGCGATAGCCCGCCAGCGCGCCGAGCGTGGAGCCGAGGGTGAGCGCGATGGCCGTGGCGCTCAGCGCGACGAGGAGGTCGACACGCGCGGCGTGGATGAGGCGCGATAGCTGATCGCGCCCGTAGATGTCGGTCCCGAGCGGGTGGCGCAGCGACACGCTCGACAGCGTCGCCTCCGCGTCGGTCTCGTCGGGGTCGTGGGGCGCCACCCAGGGGGCCAGCAGCGCGGCCGCGACGACCACGAGGATCCCGCAGAGAGCCGCGAACGAGAGCCGGTTGCCGGTCAGCCGCCGCCAGCGCATCAGCGGAACCGGATCCGCGGGTCGGCCAGCCCGTAGAGCAGGTCGACGGCGAGGTTCACGAAGACGTACATGACGGCCACGAACAGCACGAACGACTGGATGGGCCCGGGGTCCTTGGTGACCAGCGCGGTGACCGCGTAGTGGCCGAGACCCGGCCACGCATAGACCATCTCCACCACCACGTTGCCGGCCATGAGGAAGCCGAAGATCACCCCGAGCACGGTGATGACCGGGATGAGGGCGTTGCGGAGCGCATCGCCGTAGACGACGCGCCGGCGCGGCAGGCCAGCGGCCCACGCCGCCTTCACGTAGTCCGACTCGAGGATCTCGAGCATGGTGGCCCGCACCATCCGCGTGAGCGGCGCCATGACCGCGAACCCGAGCGTGAGCGCGGGCAGCATGAGGTGATGGAGGGCCGAGACCAGTGCCGCGCCATTGGCGGTGAGGGCGGCGTCGATCACGTAGAGGCCGGTGAGGCGCGTGGGCGGGCTCACGTCGGCGGCCAGGCGTCCAAGCGGTGGCGGCGCCACGCCGAGCAGGTAGAAGAAGACGTAGAGGAGCAAGAGCCCCGTCCAGAAGCTCGGCATGGCGACGCCGCCCACGCCGAGGAGCCGGCTCACGTGGTCGAGCAAGCTGTCGCGGTGGACCGCGGAGAGCACGCCGAGGGGCACACCGATGGCGACGGCGACGAACAGGCTCGCCAGCGTCAGCTCGAGGGTGGCGGGCACGCGCTGGCGAAAATCCACGAGGACCGGTCGTCCCGTGGACGAGCTCTCCCCCAGGTCGCCGCGCAGGAGGCCGCTCACGTAGCGCCAGTACTGGACGTGCACGGGCCGGTCGAGGCCCATCTGCCGCTCGATGTCCCGCACGACGTCCGGCGTGGCGAGGGCGCCGGCCTTCACCAGAGCGGGGTTGCCGGGGAGCAGGTAGGTGAGCGCGAACGAGATCACCGTCACCCCGGCGAGGGTCGGGACGACGAGGAGGACGCGCCGCAGCAGGTAGCCGCCGAAGCCCATCCGTCAGGCGGCGCCGGCGCCGGGCGTCATCAGGCGCGCCGGGCGCCGTAGTACCGCTCGAAGGTGTCCCAGCGCTTCTCGATGCCGGTGATGTCCGTCTTCATCACACGCGTCCAGCTGTCGTACCAGAGGAAGCCCCACACGGCGTCGTCGATGAGGATCTTCTGGGCCACGCGCGCGTTGCCGAGCCGCCGGTCCGGATTCGTCTCCGACAGGCTCTCGTCGATGATCTTGTCGAGCACCGGGTTCGAGTAGAACGAGGCGTTGGTGAACTTCGAGCGCGAGTGCATCAGGAAGTTCAAGTGGTACCAGGGGTCGTTCACCCACGACTGCCACGACTCGATCGACAGCTCGTGGTCACCCTTGATGGCCACCTGGCGGAAGGTAGCGTCCGTCTCCTTGACGATCTCCACCTTGAAGCCGATCTTCTCCAGCTCGCGCTGCAGCCACACCGCCGCCTGCTCGTGGGTGACGTAGCCCACCCGCACGGCGAGCTTCACGGGGATTGGTGTCTTGACGTCCGATTCCTTCATGAGCTGACGCGCCTTCCCGATGTCGTGCTTGTAGGGCGAGAGGTTGCCCGTGTAGCCGGGCGTCAGGTGCGGCAGCGGGCTCTTCATCTGGGTCGCATAGCCAAAGAGCACGCTCGGCATGAGGGCCTGGATGGGAATGGCGTAGTTGATCGCCTGCCGGACCTTCAGGTTGTTGAAGGGCGCCCGCTGCTGGTTCATGGCCAGGTAGTGGCACGTCGTGTCGGGCACGCTGAAGACCTTGAGCCCCTGCTCGCCCTCCAGGCTCTTGACGTTCTTGGGCGACAGCCCCGGGCGTCCCACGACCATGTCGATGGCCTTGCGCTTGAGCAGCAGCACGCGGTCGGTCTCGTTCGGCACGAACTTCAGCACCACCCGCTGGAAGTACGGCTCCGGCCGCCAGTAGTTCTTGGTGGCCTGAAGCTCGATCTCCACCCCGGGCTCGTTCTTGACGAGGCGGTAGGGGCCGATGCCAGCGATGTTGCGCTTGAGCCACTCCGCCGCCCACGGGTCGCCCTGCGTGGCGTGCGCCTTCACCTCGTCGGGATCCATGATGGCGTTGTTGGACAGCGCCAGGATGTCCATGGCCATGGGGTTCGGCTGCTCCATGCGCATCGCGAAGGTGTGCTCGTCGCGCACCTCGAACTGCTCGGGCGACTTCACGCCGATGAGCGAGGGAAAGAGCAGGCGCATGTACCCGGGCGACTGCAGCCCGCGGTCGAAGCAGTACTTCACCGCCTGCGCGGTGACCGGGCGCCCGCTCGGGAACTTCAGGCCCTGGCGGACCTTGAGCACGATGGTGGCCCCGTCACGCTCCATCGCCCACGACTCCGCCGCCGCGCCCTCCCACTGGGCGGGCTGGGACAGCGCGAACCCCGGCTTGCCCTGGATGGGCTGGACCTTCCACGCGATGGGGGTGTCGTAGCAGTTTGCGATGGTCACGTAGCCGCCGATCGCCTTGAACTGCGCGGGGTCGAGCGTGTCGATGTCCGTGTCCCAGGCCACGACGAGCGTCCGCTTGTCCTGCGCGTCGCTGCGCACGGGACGGACGCCCGCGCTGCCCAGGGCCGCGGCCCCCGCGGAGATCTTGAGGAACGACCGGCGATCCATGCTCACCCGGGCCTCCCTAGTCTTCGATCGGTTCGGTGGCGAAGAAGATGGTCTTGGAGCGGTCGCAATAGTTCTCGTACAGCTGGCGGATCAGCTCCTGCCCCACCGGCGACGCGATGTCCTTCTGGTACTGACCCACGTCGCGGATCTCGATGCGCTCGATGTAGCGCCACGCCGCCCCGGCGGGCGCGTTGTGGATAGGCCCCTCGATGCGGAACGTCCGGTAGCTGATGATGCTCGGCAGCGTCTTGGCCACTCGATAGTCGTACTCGCGCAGCCACTTTTCGTACGCGGCCGGCTCCACGCCGGGCTTCAACGTGTTGATCACGAAGCGGACCGTCATGCCATCTCCTCTCGTCTTCTTATCGGAGCGCGTGCTCGGCTTGAACCGTGGGTGGGCCGTCATAGAAGGTCGTGGCTCCGCTCCCCCGGCCACAGGCTCGAAGCAGTCCAGGAGGTCGCCCGCCTCGAGGACGCGGCCTGTCTCCACGGTGGCGCCGTTGACGGCCACCAGCCACGTGTCGCGCTCGGCGCCGAGGTCGGCGAGCAGCGCCCCGATGGTCGTGCCCACGGCCAGCGTCATCTCCAGGCGGTCGGCGCCGCCGGGCATGAATCGGCGCAGGTTGCCGTGCATGTGCACGGTCACCGTCACCCGTGAAGCTCGCGCCGCACGAGGGGCATGACCTCGCGCTGGAAGCGCTCCACCGTCGTCTCCGGGCCTCCCTCGACCGCGAGCGGATAGATCATCACCTGGGCGATTCCGCTCCGGGCGAGCCTGACGACCTCGGACGCCACAACCGAGGGCGGACCCGTCAGCGTGCAGGCGTCGACAAACTCGTCCGGGATCTCCGGGGCGAGCGCGCGCAGCGGCGCGACGTCGTGGGTATAGGTGAGGCCCCGCAGCTTCTCGGCCAGGCGGCCCGGCACGGTCAGGCCCGCGGTCACGAACGTGAAGAAATCCCGTCGCTGGGACGCCAGGCTGCGCACGAGCGTCGGTCGCATGACGTCGCGTGCGGCCTTGCGGTCGTCGTGGATGCAGGTGTTGAGCCGGGCCACCAGCTCGATGCGGGCGGGATCCCGCCCGGCTTCGCGGGCGGCGCCGTGGACGGTGTCGCGCAGGAAGCGCACGAGCGGCTCCGCCAGCGCCCCCTGCATGATCGCGCCGTCGGCCACGCGCCCGGCCACGCGGCAGCCCGCCGCGCGCTGGGATGCGACGTAGATGGGAATGCCCGCGCGCGCCGGCGCCCAGTCGAGCCGGCCGTTGTGGAAGCTGATCTGCTCGCCCTTGACCGTGACCGTCTCCCCGGCCAGGAGGCGGCGGACCAGGTCGATGCCCTCGCGGATGGCCGTGGCCGACCGGGAGCTGTCGATCCCGAGCTCGGCGAGACCGCTCACCCCCGCCCCGAAGCCGAGGACGGCGCGGCCGCCCGCGATCTCGTCGAGGGTGGCAATGGCCATCGCGGTGAGCGCGGGATGGCGCGAGTACGGGTCCGTCACGCAGGGGCCCAGCCGCACGCGCCGCGTCGAGTGCGCGAAGACGGCTAGGATGGCATAGACCTCGCGGAAGAACCGCTCGTCGGCGAGCCAGACGTCGTCGTAGCCGAGGGCTTCCGCACGCGCGACGAGGGCCGCCATCTCGGGCACGGGGCGCGAGGGCAGCAGGAGGAGGCCGGTCCGAAGCGTCATCCCGCGTCCCGCAGCCCCAGCGCGATCCTCTCGGCGGTGATGGGCAGCACCGTCACGCGCAGCCCGGTGGCCGAAGCCACCCCGTTGGCCACGGCCGCGGGCGGCTCGATGTTCGGCGGCTCGCCGACGCCCTTGGCCCCGTAGGGCCCGACCAGGCTCGGATGCTGGACGAGGATCGTGTCCACGCGCGGCATGTCGAGCGTGGTCGGCATCTTGTAGTCCGTGAGGTTCGCGTTCACCACGCGGCCGCCCTCGTAGACGATCTCCTCGGAGAGCGCCTGGCCCAGCCCCTGCGCCACCCCGCCCTCGATCTGCCCCTCGATGTACGTGGGGTTCATGGCGAAGCCGACGTCCTGCGCGACCACGTATTTGTGGAGCGTGACCTCGCCCGTCTCGGCGTCGACGGAGAGGTCTACCGCGTGGGCGTGGAAACTCGGCGAGTGGAAGGCCGGATAGACGTGCCCCTCCACGCGCTTGGCGTCGTACGCCGTCGGGGGCGCGATGAACGTGCCCTGCGCGATCAGGCCGCCGCCCGTCTGCTGCGACAGGCGCGCGAGGTCCGCGAGCGAGATGCGCTTGCCGTCCGCCACGACGTGCTTGTCGGCGAGCGCGCACGCCTCCGCTTCGACGCCGAGCTGGGCGGCGGCGAGCAGGAAGATGCGCGGCTTGAGGTCGGCGACGGCGGCCCGGCACGCATTGCCCACGGCGAAGGCCGTGCGGCTGCCCTGCGCCCCGAAGTCGAAGGGCGTGGAAAAGGTGTCGGCTGACACCACGCTGATGTCCGCGAGGTCGACCGTGAGCTCCTCGGCGAGGACCTGGGCGGCGCCCGTCAGCGCGGCGGTGCCGATCTCGGCGGCGCCGGTGTTCAGCGCGACGGTGCCGTCGGGGTTGATCTTCACGTAGACACCGGACGACCCTCCCGTGGTCGTCCACCAGCCACACGCGAGGCCCTTGCCGCGCCACTTCCCCGGGCGCCGGTCGCTCCAGCCGATGGCGGCGGCGGCCTTGCGCAGACACTCCTCCAGCCCCACCGCGTTGAGCACCTGGCCCGTCGGGCCCTCGTCGCCCTCGCGCACGATGTTCCTGAGCCGCAGCTCAAGCGGGTCGAGGCCGAGGGCGTCGGCGATGATGTCCATCTGCGACTCCACGGCGAAGTTCGCCTGGGGCCCCGACGGCGCCCGAAAAGAGCCGCAGTTGGTCTTGTTGGTGTAGACGGCAAAGCCCTCGAGGCGCAGGTTCGGGATCTTGTACGGCCCCGCCAGCACCAGAGTCGCCACCGAGGCGACGCCGGGGCCCGAGCCCGCGAAGGCCCCCGTGTCGAACCAGATCCGCCCCTCCTTGGCCACGATCCGCCCATCGTTGGTGACGCCGGTCTTCAGCTCCACCACCGTGCCCTGGCGCGGGTAGGCCGCGGTGAGCTCTTCCTCGGACGTCGTGATCACCTTGACGGCCCGTCCCGTCTTCCTCGCGAGGAACGCGGCGAAGTGCTCGACGCCGACGCGCAGCTTGCCGCCGAAGCCGCCGCCGATGCCGGGGACCACCACGCGGATCTTCGACGGCGGCGTCTGGAGGATCTCCGCGAGCGTGTTCTGGACCTCGAAGGGCAGCTGCGTGTTCGACCACACGGTGACAGTGCCCGAGCTGTCCCACTGGGCCACCGCCGCCCGGGGCTCGGTGTAGCCCTGATGGACCATGCTCGTGCGGAATCGGTGCTCGAAGATGCGGTGGGCCTCCTCGAAGCCTCGCTCGATGTCACCGACCACGATGCGGGCGCGATTGCACACGTTGCCGTCGCGGTGGAGGATCGGAATCGCCGTGTAGCTCTGCCACTCCTCGTGCACCAGCGGCGCCCCCGGCGCCAGCGCCGCCTCGAGGTCGAGCACCGCGGGTAGCGGCTCGTAGACCGCCTCGATGGCGGCCAGGGCCGCCTCGGCCGCCTCGGAAGTGGTCGCCGCCACGGCCGCCACCGGCTGCCCTACGTAGCGCACTTTCCCGGCGGCAAAGACCGTCTCGTCCTTGAGGCCACCGCCGTAGCGCACCTCGGGCACGTCGGCGGCGCTGATGACCGCGCGCACCCCGGGGAGCGCGCGCGCCCGCCCCACGTCGAGGCGCACGATGCGTGCGTGCGCCTGGGTGCTCCGGTAGACCTTGCCGACGAGCATGCCGGGCAGCGCGAAGTCCGCCGCATACACGGCCGTGCCCGTCACCTTGCCCGGCGCGTCGAACCGCGGGAGCGACTTGCCGACGACGTGCAGCTCTCTGGTCGCCATCCCCGTCACCCCCCTGCCGCAACGGCGCGGCCGGCCGCCACCACCGCGTCGGCGATCTTCTGGTACCCGGTGCAGCGGCAGAGGTTGCCTGCCAGCACCTCCCGCACGTCGGCCTCGGCGGCGCCGGGACACTCCTCGAGAAACGCCTTGGCGGAGAGAATCATGCCGGGGATGCAGTAGCCGCACTGCACGGCGCCGTGGTCGATGAACGCCTGCTGGATGGGGTGGAGCACGCCGTCCCGCGCCACGCCCTCGATGGTGAGCACCTCGCGGCCCCGACACTGCACGGCGAGGACGATGCAGCTGTTCACCGCGCGGCCGTCGAGGAGCACCGTGCACACCCCGCACTCCGCCTCCAGGCAGTTCTCCTTCGTACCGGTGAGACCGAGGTCGACGCGCAGCACCTCGAGGAGCGTGCGGTGCGGCTCCGTGAGCACCTCGTGGCGCTCGCCGTTGATGCAGAGCTCGACGGCCACCTTGCTCATCGGTAGCGGGGTCCGCGAGGCCGGCGTGAACCGTGGGTGGCCTGAGACAGGCGCGCGTCGCTCATCGGGCTCCCTCCCGGATGCGTTCCACGCAGCGCGCCAGAGCGCGCGGGACCAGTGTCTCCACCAGCAAGCGCCGGTAGCGGGCCGACGCGCGCACGTCGCCGATGGGCCGGCAGCCCGCCGCCGCCGCCCGGCCGGCCTCGCGCAACGTCTCCGGTGTGAGCGCGCGCCCTTCCAGCAACCGCTCGGCCTCGCGCGCCCGCCACGTGGTCGGCGCCACCGCGCCAAGCGCGATGCGCGCGTCCACGCAGCGTTCGCCCGTGGCGTCGAGCGTGAGCCGGGCGGCGACACACACCACCGAAATCTCCATGGCCCGGCGGCGGCCCGCCTTGAGGAAGGCGGTCGCGGCCGGCCCCTCCGGGACGGCGAAGCGCACGGCCGTGAGGAGCTCACCGGGCCGGCGCGCGGTCCGCCCCGGATCCACCAGGAACTCCTCGAGCGCCATCGTGCGCTCGCCGCCGGCGCCGACACAGGTGACGGCCGCGTCGAGGGCGAGGAGCACCGGCACCACGTCGGCGGCGGGCGACGCGTTGACGATGTTGCCGCCCACCGTTCCCACGTTGCGGATCTGGTGCCCACCCACGACCTCGGCGCCTTCCACGAGGCCGCGCAGCCGCCCCTGGAACGACTCGCAGCGCTCGATGGCCCGGTGGGTCACCAGCGCGCCGAGGCGCACGCTACCGTTCACCTCGATGGCGTCGAGGTCGGGCATGCGATGCAGGCTCAGCACGTGGCGCGGCGCCACCTTGCCGCGACGCATCTGGATGATGAGGTCGGTGCCGCCGGCGAGGAAGCGGCCGTCGGCGCCGAAGCGCGCGCCGAGGTCGACGGCCTCGGCGAGCGAGACCGGCTCGTGGTACTGGAAGCTCACGCGTCGCTCCGTGCCGGCCGCCCCCCACCGTTGGGGGGCCGCACGCCCAGTCCGAAGTCCCGCGCCGTCACCTCGTGTGGCCACAGCGCTTGCAGCTCCCGCGCCGCCCGCTGGACTCGCGGAGCGAGCCGCTTCAACCGCGGGAGTGGCAGCCGGAATGACGGCCCGGAGACGGCGATGGCACCGACCACGCGGCCTCCGTGGAGGATGGGGGCCGCGATGGCGCGTCCTCCCTCGTCGAGCTCGCCGTCGGTGATGGCGTAGCCGTCGCGACGGACGGAGCGCAGCTCCGCGAGGAGGCGCGCCCGCGACGTGATCGTGCGCGACGTCACGCGCGGGAGGCCCTGGCGGCGCATCACGTCGAGCGCCCGGTCATCCGGCAGACTCGCGAGCCACACCTTGCCACTCGCCGTCGCGTGCGTCGGCGCGACCACGCCGACCAGCGGAAGCAGACGCAGTGCCTGGCCCGGTCCCTCGGCCTTCGCCACGAACAGCACGTGGTCCCCTTCGATGACGGCGAGTTGGACCAGCTCGTCGGTCTCGTCCGCGAGAGCCTGAAGGACGGGCATGCAGACGCCGGAGATGCCGACCCGCTGCGCGTGGCCGAAGGCGAGCGCGAGGAGGCGCCAGCTCAGGTGGAAGTGGCCGGCCCCGTCCCGGCGGACGAAGCCCTCACGCTCCATGGTGGACATGATCTTGGACAAGCTCGCCTTGCCGTAGCCGAGCTCCGAGCTCAGGCGGGTCAGCGCGATGCCACCCGGGTGGTCCGCGAACGCCTTCAGCACGCGCATGGCGCGCGCGACGGAGGCGACGGCCGCACCGGACACCGCGGAGGTCGGAGTACTCATTCTGGAAACAGGGTTTCTCATTTACAACCCCGCGACAACGATTGTCAAGCCCCGCTGGGTGATCGCTGCGGAAGCTCGTCGCCAAGGCGATCGAACGGCATCGGAGGGTCAAGGGCACGTCCACCCTCTGCTGAGATGCCACGGGCGCCGAGGGTGGCTCGACGCCCGTGGTCCGTCGCAGTCCGGCAATCTCTAGATTATTGAGCCGCCGTATACTCCGCTGTGAACTCGTACTCTACACTCGTGGGTGTTCCCTTACCCGTGTAGAGCCCCCCTCCCGTGATCCCTTTGAACTTGCCCGTACCGCCGACAAAGCGAAACTTCCCATCGAAATTCGAGACCCACGATCCATCCGCATTCGTGGTCCTTTTGCCCATTCCCTGATATGCAGTAAACGTTTGATCCCCACCGGGGTGCGTAATCGCGTGGTACCCGCTATGTGGACCCGTGCCAGCCGTCACATCGGCAAAGCCGGACACCTTGCTTTGAGCGTTGTTCCAATCGGCGTCGGCGCTGCTGAGGACGTCGGCACGACTGACGAAGATCATTTGATGAGCGGGACTGTCCCCAGGGAACAGCGTCGTCTGGGACTGGGTACCGGCCATCTTACCGGTCACCGAAACCTTCTTGCTCTGGGCGGAAGCGTCCTGGCCGAGGGTCAGCGATACGAGGCACGAAGCCGCGATCATCCACAGGGTCAACCGCCGTTCACGTCGGATCATTGCCGTCTCCTTCCACGAATCCCTCTCGCCTCGTCGTCGTAGGCCGTGCTGAGACGTCGTAACATCCCCTCGCGGTGAGCGACATGTCACGCATAAGGCGCGGGCTCGATGGATCCCGAGGTTACGCTGAGTAGGTCGGGCGGCGCGAAAACCGAACCCTTTGGCTCAGGACGACCGGAACGGTCGCGCCGATGGCAGGATACTGTTCTCACACCTACTGGTTGTCAAGGTCTAATTTCCGGTTATTCTAACCGACGCAGCTCTGGCGCTCGGCTAACCTTTTGGTCACAATGGCGCCTGGACCATGGACGCTCAGGAGGAAGGTCAATGCAGCGAAAGGCACTCCTCGCGATCTCACTGCTTCTCGCAGGTTGCAGTTCGATGGGCAATACGCCCGCCCAGGACTTAGCGTACGAGCGCATGAAGAAATGTGAACACGTCGGAGCGTCAATGGTCTTTCAGCGCATCGACCTAGACGGAACGGTCTGGGTCCAATTCCGCGGCGGCAACCAGGGTCAATCGGAGTGGCAAGAATGTATGAGGAAGGCGGCTCAAGAACAGGGACTCATACTTCGGCCTGACTGAAGATCGCTTTGCGAAGCGAAACGCGGAACTCGCCTCACTTGGGTTTCACCTGATTTGGACACAAACATTCGTCGACGCGACCGGACGGATCAGATATCAGGCCACGTGGATAAAGGACTGAGTTCCGTGTCTTTCGTGACCCCCTATGGAAGGGCAAAGACCTTGATTTCGTCCCCGAGCGGGTAGCCAAAGATGGAGTTGCCGCCGGCCGCGACGGCAAGATATTGAACGCCGTCCACCTCGTAGGATATCGGAGG
>Ga0209239_1000883_pt1 | contig 17574 bp, 16 predicted proteins | sample GraSoi013_2_20cm_FD_185824 | JGI IMG/M metagenome (GOLD analysis project Ga0209239, IMG submission 185824) | Grasslands soil microbial communities from the Angelo Coastal Reserve, California, USA - Sample 10_02_2013_2_20cm (SPAdes) (version 2) | ecosystem: Environmental > Terrestrial > Soil >...
CCAGTATATGTACCATTAAGCTTCTTGCTGCCCAAGCTGCTGATGAACATGAAGCATGATGCGACGGATCGTTTCATGCGAGACTCCATACGCGGCTGCTACTGTGCGGAGCGGTTCCTTCTGCTCCACTACACGATGCATCACAATCGGCCATTGGGAAGCAGCAATACCGTATGCGGGGTGTTTTGGCCCTGGACGCCGGTGCTTCATAACAACAGGAGGATGGCTTCCCTCAGCTGTTTGATCTACAGCAAGCAGACGTTGCACCTTTTGATACAGTATCCCAGATGGGGCAAGGAAGAGGTATAAAATTGGTGACAGAGGAGCCGAAACCCGTCGGTTCCGGTCGGTTCCACGTTCCTTCCCAAGACCCGAGAGGAGTCTTGGGAATTTCCTGTTCCTCTTTGGAACGTTAGCTAGGGCCTGGCGGCCTTTCCTCCCTTCCAAAGCGAGCGGGACTCGAAAGAGGCACTCGGCTTTCCGTCCTGGCCCCTGAGATCTCTTTTCAACCCGAGAGCGATCTCGCTCTTGAGCGCGGGACAACCCGTTGCATGGGAACCCCCACTCTGTTGGAGAACACGAACCCCTTCCTCCAGGCGCTTTCCGCTTTCAAGGTCTCCTCACATCGGGAGCGCGCCTTTGGGACCTTGAGCCTGTCCTTTCCATTCCAGAATGGCATTGGGCTCCTCGAGCGCCTGCGCCCTCTGTCTCGCGTGCTGGCCTTCTCGCACCCCTTGCGGGAGCAGCATGCATCTCGTTCATGGGACTGGCATCTCACCTGCTTCGGCAAGGAAACGTGATCAATCAAGCACCCCATGCCGATTGTTTCCAACGGATGCCCGAAGGAGCCAGCACAAGGTGCAATTCTCAAGGCACGACGCCAGGGAAAACTGATCTCTTTTACTGACCTACGGAAACTTGGTTTTCGTGCGCCTGAACAAGCGTCTCCATCTATTCTCTTAAGTGGACAACGGCCATTAGCTCAACTAAGCCTCTTCTAGTTTGTGCTGCATTTTTTCTGGAGAATACGCACTTCATGCACCAAGTTTTGGATATCAGCCGTTGTTGAAACCGTGGGGGATGAACACGACTGCTTGCGAGCGAAATTGCTCTTACTGTCCCTTCCGAGCTGGACGTAGCAAGATGAAGCGCCTCACCTCTTCCAGCGCTGTCTCTCTTGCGGAGGGAGGTTCACCTATTTGTGTCCTGTCGGCTACTCTTGTCATTCTTGCAGGAGAAGACAGAGCGAGGTGATGCAACGAACAGAGGAGTATCCTAGAAAAGGTTGAAGGATAAAGATCCCATTTCCCACTCGATCAATTGGTAGCAAACCGCTCGTTCTGGGGCGGCTTTGCTGTTTGTGATGTCCACTCCCTAAAATCTGAGCGGATTGGGGAAATGGCAAGACTCTGGTGTATAATATACCTAGGCTCACATGTCATTGAAGGGGAGCGCTATGAAAGACCTCTGGAGAAAGCTACGACGCGGTCAGCAGCCACAAGAGCAGGACCCAGCGCCTCAGTTTCCACCACACACGGATGCTGAGTTCATCCGGCTCGAGAGGATCTACCAAGGACGACAGCGAGCCCGCGCTGACTATCCCAATGTAGACCGAAGTGGGAACACCATAGCAAACGATGCAGGCGAAGCATGGCAGAGGAGCCCATTCCTCGTCCAATTGGCAGAGCAAGGCTATATTCAGGGCTATCTTGATGAACTTGCCTCTCTTGAGAGAAACGATCAGCTCCACATCCTAAGCACTGATGCCCAGCAGCAAGGCAGAAAACATGCGGGAGCAACCTACTCCACCCCAGGGTCTCTCGACCGGACAGGAAACCGTATAGCTCGTTCTGCAAGGAGTCTCTTTGTGAGCCAGCATGCGAAATCGCCGCCACACATCATAGAAATCTATATAAACGGCTACGTGTCTGGCTACTTAGAGGAAGTGACACGGCTTGACAACAGAAGTCTTCAATGAGGACAACAACCTTCTGCTTAAACTCTTATGTTATGGGAGGTTGGATCCCTGACGAATAGTGTGTAACGGTCTGGAGCGAGAAGACGTTAAAGCCAGTCCAGACCTATCTTCCGGGCTTTCCTGTTAGATGCCATTCCACACTATTCGTTATGGTGTCGGAAATACAGGCTAGTAACGAAAAACCGGACAAGATCATTGATAAATACCTGGAGATCAGTAAAAGATATAACTCTCCTGTTACTCCCAGCAATAATCCCTTTCTAGAAGGTAGCAATGGCGGTGTTCAAATTCAAACTTTTGCGCCAACGTCATGTAGTACTTCTAACCTTAACAACCACAGTATCGTTACAGTTATATCCTATGCTCAATCAAAGATGATAATTCCAGGAGATAATGAACCACCTTCCTGGGAGGAGCTTTTGAAAAGAACTGATTTTTTGGCTGCCATAAAGGGTACAGATATTTTATTGGCACCTCATCATGGCAGAAGTTCAGGCTTTTCGTCCGCTCTCTTTGAGTATATCAGTCCTCGACTCACCATAATTTCAGATGGTCCTTTCGGCGATACAAGTGCAACGAGTCGATATGCACAGCAGACACAGGGATGGACTGTACAAAAGCGCAATGGTGGTCAAGAAATAAGAAAGTGCGTGACAACGCGAAACGATGGAGTGATCGTAGTGAAGTTCGGCGAAAACCCACACAGAAAACCTTATATCCAGGTCACAATTGACTAAGGAGAATAGCTGCCTAGAAATGTAATGTCTGCGTGTGACTCTAGCTACCATCAAAAAGCAGTGGAGCTTAAGAACCTGCAATTTTACCATTGTATCCATTGGCAAAAAGCCAGAAACCGACGCAAGCAACAAATATAGGCAATACGAGGGCATTTCCCAACTCAGAAACCCCATGTGTAGGGGAGTCTGAGTTGGGAAATGCTCTCCTGTGCAGCGAAAATCGTCAGAAGAGCCGGTGCCTTATGAGAGAAGAGACGCTTTGTAGTTGTGTACCCAGTTTTCTAACTTCAACAGAAGTGAGGTATATACTTCTGGATAGTCCTGATCCATCGCAATATCCATCGCCCGCACCAGCTTTGCATACGTTATGAAATTCGCCAGTCTCATAAATGTTGGCAGATGGGAAATCAATTCCTCATCCAGGGAAGAGTGTTCGGAATAGCCACGGATGAACGCGCGGAATGATGGGAGGCTTTGATCGACACCGGTCGCAAAAAGATCCCTGAGGGCAAATGCGACATCTGCAACATACCAGGAATACGAACAGTCGTCGAAGTCCAACAGGGCTATGGTATCGTCTTGCCAGAAGAGGTTATCGAGTTCAAAATCACCGTGAATGAGGCCAGAGTTCGTCTCTGTCACTGGGAGCGCAGAAAGGAACGAGGTGAGGTGATCGAATTCGGCCTGAACCCTTGGTTCATTTTTTTGCATATAGGTTTGGGCCAGAGTGAGGTGATCCCTCCAGGTCCAGCGTGCGGATAACCTGGGATCTTGATACAGATGCATCATGGCATGCAGTTTCCCGAGTGTGGCTCCCCATACCTCAAATTGAGCTGTGCTCAGCTCTTCAAGAGCTCCCTGAGAACCTTGCAGTTCCGCGAACACAACCGCATGAAAGGGGCCCAGATCCGTCTCGACCGTTTCCACGCAGCGGCCATTTTTGGACGCCATGGGAGTCGTCACGGTCATTCCCTTGCTTGCGACCCAGCAGAGAAGAGCCATCTCTGCCTCAATGGCTGCTCCTGTCCGTTCGGCACTCTCGGCAAAGCGCAGAAAGGAGCGTTTACCTCCTTTGCGGAAGATGTACACGAAGTTTGTGCTCGATCTGAAGAATTGTGCTGACCCTGGGTCATGCTCCCAATGCTCCAGCATTCGTTCTGCAATACGGCTCCGCCCTGTGTGTCCACGGTGCTATCAACCTTGAGCATGGTGCTCAATTTCATCATACGCACTGTCCTTCTTTTTTCTCTGATGAGGGCCGATTTCCCATCACCTTGTCTGTGACGCGCACTTGCCTTCACATCACGATCCTTTGAGGGTACTTCCGAATGTTGACGCGCGTAAGGTAAGCTGATCATAACCGAAGTTCGTTCCCTCGCGATGGAGAGCAACTCATGATGCCTACACTCGGAAACTCAGCGGCACCAGTGCCCCCACCAGCATATCATCGCGCGCAAGCCCGGCTCGACCCAGCTTTGCATATTGATGCCCTCACCTTGGTGAACACTTTGCATCTGCTGACGCTTTGCCGTTTGGCCGTGCGCCTGGCGCATCACCGATGTCCTCCCCCTTTGCCGGCAGGTCCTGGCGGCGCGCCTCGGACCTACCGTGAAGAGTCCTTGCTGCTTATTGCACTTCTGCGCACGCTTTGGCGGCTTTCCTATGCCGATATACGCGACTGGTTACGTGCGTGGCCCGCACTGGCCTTGGCATGCGGTTTACCGCTTGACAGAGATGGCCATCCTCGCATTCCGAGTTCGTCACAACAGTGCAAGCGCGGCAAGCTCGGTGGCGCGCTGCTTCCTGAGGTGCTCTTTGTCCTCAGCGTGCTCACCGCCATTCGTTGTCGGCTTATTGGGGCCCGCGATCTCATCATTGATAGTGCCCCCATCCTCGCCTGGCACCGCGCTGATCCCGATGCTGCTTATGGCCATGCTCCTGCTCAACATCCGCATCCGCTCTTGCGCGGCTATCGCGTCCATACGCTCATCTGCCGTGGTTCGGGCTTGCCACTCTTTTTTCTCCTGTCCCCCGCCAATGTCCATGATGCTCCCATCGCGCGTCCTCTCTTGGCATGGGCCGTGCATCTGTATGCGATCCGCCCGCGCTTTATTCGCTTGGATGCCGCCTATTGGGGTTTGAAGCTCATCGCTTGGATTCATGCCACCTTGGGCGCGGTAGCCGTGATCTCCTGGAATCCCAAACGCCAGAAAAATCGCTCCTGTTTGCCTCCCACATGGACCAAAGAAGAGTTGGGCAAACGGAGTGGTATCGAACGGTTCTTTGGTCGCGTTTTTCTCTTCTTCCATCTGCAACGTCCTCCCCTCTCAGGCTGGTCCACCATTGCTCGGCAAGTTGCTCTAACCTACACCACTACCATCATTGTCGCGCTGGCAGCTCAACAAGCGGGGCGTCCTGATCTCATTCACTCTCCCAAACGTGTTTTAGCTCATACATGGGAGTATTTCTGAGTTGGGAAATGCCCTCGGCAATACGGTAAAAATATCTGGTCTACTCGTCGGAAAAGCGATCATTTACTTTCAATACAGTTGAGGTAGGGTATGAAGGCGTTTGATTTTTACGAGTTCACAGGTGTCCTTGTACCTGGCGCGATTACAATTGTTGCGGTTTTGCTCCTCTTCCCGCAATCGTGCACCACGTTTTTCCCCCCAGATTTGACTGTTGGAGATTTAGGGCTATTCGTAGTGCTTGCCTATGCAGGGGGCTGTGCTGGCTACTTGGCACATCCGTTCGAAAAACTCGTCGTTTTTTCAAAGAACGGATGTGCCAAGTAGCCAGCACAGGAAAAGCAACTTCTCAACAGAGAAAGGGCAAATTCCCAGCCGTTTCATTTCCAAATGTACACCTATTACCTGATCACCAGAACGTGCCAGATCCATGAAATTCAACATTTACAGTATGCTTCTCAGTTTTGTCTGAAGTTGTTGGAAGCAGTTACGCAACAGGCCCAAATCGCTTGTCTCCAGCAACTTGCTGGCACGGTTCAACACCTCCTTGGCGGCTGCATACTCTTCTCTGAGCAGGTACAATTCGGTCAGCCAGAGGTGAATCTGGATATGCAAGTGCGGTGCTGCTATGAGCGTAGCCTCTGTACGTGCTTGTTCAAGCAAGAGGACAGCTCTCTCCAGATCGCCCCGTCCCTGAGCTGAGAGACCGAGATTGGCATGATAGTTGGCAATCTGCTCACGATTGCCATAGTGCTCCGCCTCCACGAGACCTCGCGTAAACCAGGTGGCCGCTTCCTCCCATTGCTTCTGCGCGAGTGCCAATTCCCCCTGTGTGCTATAGAGCCACTGGCGAGGTACTGCTACAGCATGCTTCTCTGCGAGCGCCAAACCGATCGTGATATGCTCTTGTGCCCATTCCAGATTACCCTGCAAGAGGGCATAATAGGCAGCATTATTATGCCCTAATATTTCCTGAAAGCGATCTTTTGCTCTACGGGCAAGGCGGACCGCCTCTTCACATGCCTTCACTGCTCTGGCAGGATCACCCTGTTGTGCATAGACATTTCCCAGTTCGACAGAAATCGTTGCACGTAACTCCAGGTATTGCGCGGTCTGAGCTAATTGTGAAGCTTCGAGGAGGTGTGTTTCAGCCTCAAGAAGTGCGTGCCCGCACACTCGACACCCCAGGCCAAGAAGATACTGCGCCACAGCATGCATAGCAGCATCATCCGTCGAAACCAGTGCCTCTCGCCCTTGCTCCGCCCATCGTAGAACTCCATGGCTATCTCCCATGGCCAGACAGAGTTTCGCTAACTCGAAGCTGGTCTGTGCGACACCTTGCCAATTCCCCTGTTCATCAAAGGCGCCCTGGGCTACTTCCAGGACAGCTTTCGCGTCCTCAAGCTTTCCCTGCCAGATCAGGGCTACCCCTAGCCCAAATTGCCGGAGAGGAGTAGGCGCCAGGGCAAGGGCTTCCTGATAGAAGAATACTGCTTCCGCGGGGGCCGCCAGGGAAAGTGCGTAGGTCGCGGCAATCTCTGCAAAGTGTGCAGCTTGACGTCCCATGTTCACCGCTTGATAATGCCTGAACAGCCTTCCGGCAACCGTGGGAATCTCCTCAGCATACATACTTTCCAACACAGCAGCCACGCGGCGATGAAGCGCTGCACGACGAATACCACTCATGTGGTCCACGATAATCGTAGCAACCAGCGGATGCACAAAGGCATACTGCTGCCCCTGTTCACGAAGGAGTCCGGCTCGAAACAGGTTTTCAAGCGCCTCCAATGTTTCTTCTTCAGTGCGTCCACTCGTTCGACGCAGGGTAGGAATATCCGTATCAGGAAGCAGGATGGCCGCCGCTTGTAAGACCTGCAGGGCCACTTCTGGAAGTCGTTCTAACCGCGCCTGGAGCAGATCGGCTAAAGCCGTTGGGACGCTATGAGGTGCAGAGCGTACCAGTTCACTGATGAAATAGGGATTTCCTGCACTCTGTTCGTAAATGGCAGCACTACGCGCTTGCTCCCCGCCCAATGCAATGACGAGAGCCGTTGACTCGTCCTGGGTTAAAGGGCTGAGCGAGAGATGCTGCAGAATACCAAGACGAGCCCATTGTGCCGTGAATTGAATGAGCGATGGGGGAGCATCCTCTGGACGATAAGCGGCAACCACGAGCAATGGCTTATCGCCTTGACGCTGGACGAAATAGTTGAACCAATCGAGCGTTGTCTGGTCTGCCCAATGGAGGTCATCGACCCACAGAACAAGTGGCTGTGAGGACAGGGCAAGGACACTCTGGGCTATCGCTTCAAACATGCGCAGGAGTTCGTCTCGCGATGACAGGGCCGTTGGGATGCCGGCATTGGGGATGATCGCTTGCAAGTCGGGAACGAGCCCGGCAACGTCACTGACCCAAAGAGGTGGACGAGGTAATAGCGCGGTAATGCGCTGCATCGTCTGCTGGCTGCGAAGAAAGGTGATGAGAGGAGCGAAAGGGAGTGCCTGGGTTGAGGCAAGGCACTGAAGTTCTACAACAGTATATCCTGGCTGTAATGAGGAGGACCATGTTTGCCACAGCATTGATTTTCCAATCCCAACTTCTCCGTTGATAAGGACAACATGGGCCCGGCCCGGGGACCTGGCGGCCTCGGCAAGTGCGTTCTGTAACAGATCATATTCCAATTGACGGCCAATGAACGGTGAAGGGTTCACTTTCGAGGCTGACTGTGCCGATTTCTGAGGAACATCATGTGGTGAGGTGATTGAATCGCTATGGAGCGTCCCATTCACGATGGCATCACGCAGTTGCTGCGTCTCGACCAACGGCGCAACTCCCAGTTCGCGATCAAGCGCTGCTTTGAGCAGGTCGTACTGGCGTAACGCATTCGTGCGCTGTCCCAGGTAGGCATATGCCTTCATTAACATGTGGTACATCGACTCTTGCAATGGATCGAGTGCCACTACTGAGTGGGCAATGGTCAATACTTCTGACCATTTTCCCGCCGCTGCCTGAATATGTATCAGCGTGGAGAGCGCCTGAAAATACTGTTGCTGGAGACGTTCACGCTCAGCACCAAGCCATAGATCTAATTCGAGCAGGTCGTTAAGCTGAATCCCTTGAAGCAAGGGACCCTGGTAAAGAGACATCAGCGTTGCGACATGTGCACCCGCCTCAGTAGGAGCGAGAGGAACATTCATACCAGAAGAAAGTTTTCCCCGTGCTTGCATTGCAACCTGTTGGCAGACTTGCTCAAACTCTTGAACATCTGTCCACACATACTTCTTAAGCGTCACCTGCTCATTTCCTTGAATGATGCCAATCCCAAGAGCTGAATGCATGGACCACAAGAGATTGCGTAGATTTTTTCGAGCAGCAGCAGCCATACTATCTGGCCAGAAAAGTGTCGCTAGGTGCTCACGTGATTGAGGGCGTCTATGCAATGCAAGATAGGTCAGGAGAGCAAACATCTTTGTCGAATGGAGAGCAACATTTTGCTGATGAGACAAGAGGTGGGGGGAACCAAAGAGATGTAAACCTACATCCACATGAGAAGGTATTGCTGATGACTGAAGTAATGTGGCTGCGACCATTTGCAAGCGTTCCAGAGAAAGATGATCTGACTTCCCAGCATACGCTTTATGAACTTTTCCCCGCTGGCTCTGATAGGCATACCAATACGACCCCCGACGCTGTTGCTCTCGACGAAGCGTAATTGCCCCTGTTGGAGTCTGATACGAAAAGGATTGATGCGTGTGATCCTGTAACCAACCATACCACTCTGCTGAATCAATGGGAATGGTTGAGAGAAGAGTGCCAGTTGCATCTCGAAGAAGCAACTGCGCATCTTTGACCTGAGGGAGCGGGTAATGAAAACGGCCCCGTGTATGTTGTGTCATAGAGAGCAACCTCTTTGTACTCAGTACCCCGTGTAGGACATGACTTACCTAACACGGATAGTGTATCTGCTGTTAAGTCATTTGTCTAGCCTCTATCTCTCTTTAGCCTGATCTACCTTTCTCCTTATCAAGACCTCTCCCCGAGCGGAGAACGCTACTTGAGTCAATGTCTTCATTGATTTTCATGTCTTTCTCTGGAACCCTGTTCCGGCTCGAGAAAGAGGGACGCCTGCAGGGACGCTTTCAAGGATAGTGCACGGGTATACTTACAGCATCCAAAGCATGGTTACCACAAAATTTCTAAAGAGAAAAAAGCGAAAGGAGGGGGCGATGCAAGAGCTGCAACGTACAACACATGAGAGCAAACACGCGACGGAGCGGACAGCTATCCTTGCAGCCGTCGTACCTGAGAAAGCACATCCCTTCGTACTTGAAGAATTGGATCTTGATGAGCCGCGCGAGGACGAGGTGTTGGTGCGGGTCGTCGCGACTGGAATATGCCACACCGATCTAATCATCCGCGATCAATACTATCCAGTGCCACTACCTGTGGTGCTGGGTCATGAGGGAGCAGGAGTGGTTGAGCGGGTTGGTGCAGCCGTCACGAAGGTCAAAGCGGGTGATCACGTCGTAATGACCTATCCATCCTGCGGGAAGTGTCCAAACTGTATGGCTGACCGTCCGGCCTATTGCCTGGAGTCGTATCAGCGCATCTTCAGTGGAGCGCGCATAGACGGCTCGACTGCGTTACACCGCCGGGGACAAAATGAGCCAGTACACGGACACTTCTTCGCACAGTCGTCGTTTGCAACCTACTCGCTAGCAACTGAACGTAATGTGGTCAACGTCCGTAAGGACGTTCCCTTGGAAATGCTCGGCCCGCTTGGCTGCGGTATCCAAACGGGTGCCGGTGCCGTCCTCAATACGATGCAGGCGCCGGCCGGTTCAAGCATCGCAATCTTTGGTTCCGGGGCGGTCGGGCTCAGTGCGCTCATGGCAGCCCGGGTCGCGGGCTGTACGACGATTATCGCTGTCGATACCAAACCAAACCGCCTGACGCTGGCACGCGAATTAGGGGCTACCCACACCCTGAATGCGCTTGAAACGGATGTGGTTGAGGAGGTACAACACATTACCGGCGGTGGGGCCACCTTCACGCTCGAGACAACCGGGCGCCCCCAGGTGCTGCGACAGGCCGTTGATGCACTCGCTATCCTGGGCACCTGTGTGGTGGTGGGCGCTCCACCAGCAGGAACAGAGGCGAGCTTCGACGTGAACAACCTGTTTGTCTTTGGACGAACCATCCGTGGCATTGTGCAAGGGGACAGTGTTCCCGATGTCTTCATCCCGAGACTCATCGATCTCTACGTTCAAGGGCGTTTTCCATTTGACCGTTTGCTGCGCTTTTATCCTTTGGAAGACATCAATGCTGCTGTCCAGGATGCGGAGCAAGGCACGACAATTAAGCCGGTTCTCAGGATGGAATCGGTCGAGAGAAAGAAGAAGTAAGACTGTATGGCAACATCAATGAACAACGCTTCATCTCAAGAAGTCAGTGATGCTCCTGCACAGGCACTGTGGAACGGCAAAATCTTCGATGGCCAGTGGAGGGACGCAAGCGGCGGGACCCAAAACGTTCTGGAAAAGGCGACCGGGACCACGCTTGCAACCATCGGCATTGCGTCAGCAGACGATGTTGCACGAGCGGCCCTCACGGCCAGGAAAGCGCAGATCGCCTGGGCGGCAACGCCAGAGCCGCAACGTGCTCAGGTACTGCGCACCTTCGCCCGCCTCGTCGAAGAACACACCAGCGAACTTGCTGAGTGGATCGTGCGTGAGACGGGGTCAGTTATGGGCAAAGCTCACTTTGAAATCTTCCTCACCATCGGCGATACACATGAGGCTGCGGCCCTCGCAACACAGCCAAAGGGACATCTCCTGGCGTCCACTAGTGGCCGCCAGAGCATAGCGAAGCGCGTTCCGCTGGGCGTCGTAGGGGTCATCACACCCTGGAACTCACCTCTGATTCTGGCGATACGAGCGGCTGCTCCGGCACTTGCTCTGGGCAATGCGGTCTTGCTCAAGCCTGATGTTCAGACGCCGGTGAGTGGTGGAGCCCTGATCGCACAACTCTTCGAAGAGGCCGGTCTTCCACCGGGAGTGCTGCATATCTTGCCTGGTGATGCTGAGACTGGCGAGGCATTGGTACTTGACCGCAACGTCAATATGATCTCGTTCACCGGTTCTACCGCCGTGGGTCGACGCGTCGGCGAGCTTGCCGGTCGTGGACTGAAACGTGTCTCGCTCGAACTTGGTGGCAATAATGCCTATATTGTTCTAGACGACGCCGATGTGGAGAAGGCAGTGGCGGCCGGAGCCTTCGGCTCCTATTTCTTCCAGGGGCAGATTTGCTTTACGGCAGGACGTCATCTGGTGCATGAGCGTGTTGCCGACAGGTATATCGAGTTGCTGAAGGCGCGGACACGCGATCTACGTGTCGGCGATCCATTTCGCGATCAAGTGGATTTGGGACCGATGATCAATGAACGACAGGCTGCTCGTGTCGAACGTATTGTCCAGGAGAGTGTTGCCGCCGGAGCCATTCTTGCTGTAGGAGGGCGTCGAGAAGGCCTGTTCTTTGAGCCAACCGTCATGACGGCAGTAACACCGGAGATGCCTGTCTTTAAGGAAGAAATTTTCGGCCCCGTTGCGCCGGTGACCGTTTTTCATAGCGACGACGAAGCCGTAGAACTTGCCAATATGACCGAGTACGGACTCGTCGCCAGTGTCCAATCCGCGTCGCCAACGCGTGCGCTTCGTATTGCCAATCAACTCCATACGGCGATGGTGCACATCAACGATCAGACGATCAACCATGAGGCGTATAGTCCCATCGGGGGGATGGGGGCATCAGGCAATGGCAGCCGCTTTGGGGCGTTGTCGAATGGCGATGAATTCACACAGTGGCAATGGGTGACTATCAACGAGGAAATTCCTCCGTATGCGTTCCGCTAGTCATCTCAGGAGGTAGCTTGTGCGACTTGTCACTTTCTCCACCGACCATGGGACTCACCTGGGGGCGCTCGTTGCTGGTCAGGTCATTGATCTGCCAGGAACCTACGCAGCCTGGCAACGCACGCATGTAAGATCATCTGCCCTGTTCAGTGACTCACAGTCCTTTCCCACCAGTATGCTGCATTTTTTACAGGCTGATGAGGCGACCAGGGAGGTCGTCGATCATGTGCTCGCCTTCGCCGCAGATCCCAATATCCGTGCTGACCTGGCCGACGCCGACCTGGCCTTTCCGGTCGATCACGTCACCTTTCTGCCGCCGATACCCCGGCCCGGCAAAATCGTCTGCCTGGGGCACAACTACCGCCGCCACATCGCGGAAATGGGCAGCCCCCTGCCCCAGTATCCAGTGCTCTTCGCCAGGTTCGCCACGACGCTCATCGGCCACCGCCAGCCAATTGTCCTGCCGAAAGTCTCCAATCAGGTGGACTACGAGACCGAGTTGGCACTGGTGATCGGTCGCACAGGCAAAGACATTCCGAAAACGCAGGCCGCCTTCGACTACCTGGCAGGCTACACCATCTTCAACGATGTCTCGGTGCGCGACTATCAGAGGCGTACGGTGCAGTGGATGCAGGGCAAGAACTTCGACGGCACGGGACCCATTGGCCCGGCGCTGGTCACCGCTGATGAAGTTCGCGACCCCCACGCCCTCGACATCACCCTGCGGCTCAATGGTGAGGTGATGCAGCAGACCAACACGAGCGACTTTATCTTTGATATTCCCACCATGCTTTCCTACATCTCCGAGATCATGACGCTGGAGCCGGGGGATATCATTGCCACGGGCACTCCAAGTGGTGTGGGTTATGCCCGTAGTCCGCAGGTATTTCTCAAACCAGGGGATGTGGTACAGATCGAGATTGCTGAGCTGGGTATGCTCGAGAACTCCGTCATCGCTCCACAAGGCGCTGGAGGGGCGAGCGGGCCACAACGCACAGCTTCCTTCGACGAGGTGACCCATGGCTGAACACCCAACGCAACCCGAAATGCTGGCAGATCTGCACGAGAGCCAACAAGCCTTGCTCACCTTCCTCGACCAGGTCGATGATACCACCCTCTACCGGCGTTTCATTGCAGAGGAATGGACGCTGGCCGAAAATCTCGTGCATGTCGCCGAAGCGCGCCAGTTCTTTACCGGTGAGGTACGCAAGGTTCTGGCAACGCCGGGAGCCAGCATCGGGCGCGGCCTGGACCACCCCGCCCGGCTTCAAAATATTGCGGAGCACGGTCATGCAGCGCGCCCGTTCATTTCCCAGCAGTTGACCAACAGCTATGAGCAGGTGGTCCATTTGCTCGAGCAGATGAGCCAGGACGACTTGCAGAAGATGGGAACGCACATAAAGTATGGCCCCCAGACGTTGGCTGTCTTCATCCAGCATTTCATCATCGAGCATGATCAGGCCCATGTCAAGCAAGTGAAGACGCTGCTCGCGCAACATCGAGGAGGTGCATGCACGAGTGAGCAGCAGAACAGCTAAGATTGAACATCTCGCTGGGTGAGATGAGAAGGAAGAGTTATTCGCCCGAGGGAGCGCGTAAAGAGTCGTGTCCTTCCTCAAGATGCAAGAAAGGAAAGAGTAACGATGGCTGAAATAGAGGTGACGAGAGAAACAGAGGCGACGAGAACACAGGCCGAGACTGCCCAGTTGAACAACGACATGAAGGCGAACTATCTCACGCCCCTCTGGCAGATCGAGGAGGAGTTCATGTCCGTGCGGCCCAGGCCAAAGATAGTGCCCTGGCTGTGGAAGTGGTCAAATTTGTACTCTCTCGCCGAGCGGGCTGGTAGGCTCGTGCCCGTCGAACGGGGTGGCGACCGCAGAGCACTTGGACTGAGCAATCCAGGCCTGGGTGGGCTGCCATTTGCGACCTCAACTCTGTGGGCGGCGGTGCAATGGCTCAATGGACGCGAGGTGGCCCCGGCACACCGGCATACCTCACACGCCATCCGCTTCATCATTGACGGCAGTGGCTCCTACAGCACCGTAGAGGGCGACCGGGTCTTTCTGGAGCGCGGAGACCTGGTGCTGACACCCAAATGGCTCTGGCACGATCATGGAAGCCATTCAGATGAGCGGGCAATCTGGATGGATGGGCTCGATATCCCGTTGACGAACTACCTCGATACCAGTTTCTTCGAGCCCTATCCTCACGAGAGCCAGGCTGTCACGCAGGTCCTCAATGGAACCGTGCTCAAATACGGCGTCGGCCAGCTGCGTCCTGCCTGGGAGAAACGTCTAGTGGAATATCCACCGATGTTTACCTACAAATGGGCCGACACCGAGCGTGCACTGAACAACCTGGCCCTGGTGGATGCCAGCCCGTTTGATGACGTGGCCCTCGAGTACATTAATCCGCACACGGGGGGGCCGGTCATGCCCTCCTTCACCTGCTGGATTCAATTGCTGCGTCCCAGGGTGCAGACCCAGGCCCATCGACACGTCGGCAGCAGTATCTACCACGTCTTCGAGGGAAAAGGTGCGACGATCATTGACGGGATCCGCTTCGAGTGGGAACAGGGCGATATGTTCGTCATTCCCAGTTGGGCCTGTCATGAACACCTCAATGCCTCTGGTGATGAGCGGGCCATTCTCTTCTCGATGCATGACACACCGTTGATGGTCATGCTGAACAAGTATCGGGAGGAGGCTTACACCGAGAACGGTGGACATCAGCCAGTCGAAGGCAAGCGTTTGGGACGCTGATCCCCGCCTGCCTTCGTTTGAAAGAAAAGGAGAAGTCAATGACTACTGCAAGCATTGGTACAGGTAAACTGAGGAAATTGTCACCTGGAACCTCCAGGCAAAGAAAGGAGCGATAGTATGTCACTCACATCAGGCACCGCTCGGACCACACCCGCCCGCGCAGTCACGTCAGGTGCCCCCAGGAGCAGACAGGCACGCACCAGTACCGACCCTGTCTGGCGAGTGTGGATCACACGCCACCGCGTGGTTGCTGCCATCCTGGCCGGCATCGTTGCAACCCACGTGGCAACGATCATTGGATTCTGGCTGCCAGCAGTCGGTCTCCCAAAGTTGGACTGGCCCAGCGTGAATGGTGGGGTTTTCACCCCGTATGGCTCTGCCATCCAGCAGTTCGTTTCAGGAAGTGTCTTCCACTACACCGATGGTGTTGTCTTCACCGTCGTCTTCGCTCTTGCGCTCCATCACCTCTTGCCGTGGCGGAATACGGAACGGGGGAATCTCGCCAAAGGACTCTTCTTTGGCACCGTGCTGGCGATTATCAGCTGTGGGTTCATGGTGCCATTGGTATACTTCCCCCAGTTTCATCCCGGCTTCTTCAGCCTCAATCTCGGCTGGAAGGTCATTCTTGCCATTTTTCTCTGGCATTGGGTCTATGGTCTGCACCTGGGCTTGATCTACAACCCGCTGCCTGCGGACGCTCTTGAGCATGTAGCACCGCTCCCCAACGCCGAGAGTGACACGCAACTCACGCAGGATTGATCTGAACGTGTTCCTGCAACACACACAGTCCTGCGCTATACAGGATTTGAGCTTGTAGTCGACAACCGTAGAATTGTAACCAAATTGGCAAGTTTTACTCGAACACTATATATTGATTGTCATTGGCACGTTGATGAACGCTTTCCCGGTATTTGGAACAGACCTTTCGTTCTGTGTCAGAATACTTCGACAAAGCACATCATTGGAGGTGAAACAATGAGCGTGACACAGCAAACGATGACTGACGAGCAACGCAAATCCGTAGCGCTCGAATATCTCAAACGGCTGGATCGAGGCGAAAACTTTTTTGATCTGTTCGCTGACGATGCTCAGGTGTGCTTCCCCAAGTGGGGAGTCGCCAACGGTCGCGCGCAGATCGAGAAGCTCTTCGCAGAGTTTGCGTCTATCCTTTCGTCGATCCGACACGATTATGCCTACTTCAACTACATCATCCAGGGTGACCATGTTGTCGTGGAGGGAACCAGTTCTGGAGTGACAGCTGACGGCACCGAATGGCGTGCAGGCGTGACCCATGCGGGCCGTTGGTGCGACGTCTTCGAGGTCCGCGACTTCAAGATCCAGCGCTTATATGTTTACCTGGACCCGGACTACGCCGGGGCCGATACCGCTCGTTACCCGTGGCTCAACCGAAGGTAGCGAACGAGAAACAGGACTGGAGGCAAGCATGAACACACAGATCGAGACAGATGTCCTGATTGTTGGGAGCGGCCCGGCTGGCGGGTCGGCGGCGCTCTTCCTGAGCACGTATGGCGTGAAGAATGTGGTGCTCACCAAGTACCGCTGGACCGCGAACACGCCGCGGGCGCACATCACGAACCAGCGCACTATGGAAATCTTGCGCGACATGGGCGTTGAGGCGGAAGTCGTCGAGAAGTCCTCGCCCCAGGAGCTTATGAGCAATAACGTGTTCTGCACAAGCCTGGTCGGAGAGGAGCTTGGACGGCTGCGTGCGTGGGGCACGCACCCGAGTCGGATGGCGGACTATACGCTCGCAAGCCCTTCGCGTATCTGCGACTGTCCGCAGACCCTGATGGAGCCAATCCTGCTCAGCCACGCCGCCGCCCTTGGGTCGCGGGTCCGCTTCGACACTGAGTACCTCTCGCTCGAGCAGGACGCCGATGGTGTGACCGCCACGGTACGCGACCGTATTGGCGGCGGAACCTATCAGATCAGGGCCAAGTATCTGCTGGGTGCTGACGGCGCTCGCAGCCTGGTCGCCAGGGACATCGCCTTGCCCATGGTCGGGCAGATGGATGTCGCCGGCAGCATAAATATCCTCGTCTCTGCCGACCTCGCGAAATACGTTGCCTACCGACCAGGAGTGCTCTACTGGGTGCTGCAGCCCGGCTCCGATATCGGTGGCGTCGGGATGGGCACCATCCGCATGGTGCGTCCCTGGGATGAGTGGCTGATCATTTGGGGCTATGACATCAACGAACCGCCACCTGTCCTCGACGAGGCGGCAGCGACCAGGATCGTGCATAACCTGATCGGAGACGACACCATCCCGGTTGAGGTCCGCTCCACATCGCTCTGGAGCATCAATCATCTGTATGCAACGCGCTACTCGCATGGGCGCGTGTTCTGTATGGGTGATGCCGTCCACCGGCATCCGCCGAACAATGGACTCGGCTCGAACACCTCCATTCAGGACGCCTACAACCTGGCCTGGAAGCTCGCTCTGGTGCTGAAGGAAAAGGCGGACCCATCGCTGCTGGAGACCTACAACGACGAGCGGGCACCCGTCGGCAAGCAGATTGTCGAGCGTGCGAACAAAAGCATCGCGGAGACCGGCCTGATCTACGATGCCCTCCTCGGGCCCAGCGAGACCAGGAACATCAGGCAGATGCGCACAAGCATGGAGGCGCGCAAAGAGAACGCGCCCAGTAGCGCCGAGCAGAGAGAGAAACTGCGCAAGGCCATCGAGCACAAGA
>Ga0209239_1000886_pt1 | contig 17526 bp, 13 predicted proteins | sample GraSoi013_2_20cm_FD_185824 | JGI IMG/M metagenome (GOLD analysis project Ga0209239, IMG submission 185824) | Grasslands soil microbial communities from the Angelo Coastal Reserve, California, USA - Sample 10_02_2013_2_20cm (SPAdes) (version 2) | ecosystem: Environmental > Terrestrial > Soil >...
GATATCCATGCGAACAGGAAAGTCCCGGCTAACAGGAGGCGGATCATGGCCGCCATACCGGCGAGGCTATTGCGGAACGCGCGCGTGTACGGGAACTGGTCCGGCAGGCGAGGAAGCTGCTCCTACAGATAGAGTAAGCTGCGTCGCTGACCGCCCCGTGATGAACACCCCTGAAGCACATCCGCAAGCTGCCGATATCGCGGCATGCTACGCATGCCGCTGCCTCGCCCAGTTCAGCGATCGGTGTCCGGCTTCCTTTTGATCTTGGCCGCCAATTCAACAAGTCGCCTGATTGCTTCAGCACGAGATGGGAGGTCCGTCTGGCAGCGGCGCCAGTCGTCCACCATCCGTAGGAACTGCTCAGACACCCGCATCTGAAATAGACGATCTTGAGATCGTTTGGACGGGCGGCCACGGGGGCTCTTGCCGTTGGCCATTTCTGTCATTCTTGTGTTGACATAAATACATTTAAACGGTAGGGATCATGCAGGCCGATGGCAAGCAGCGAACTCGCCATCGGCCCTGACCCAAGCCAATGGAGGTCCCCATGGCTCAGGCTGAGTGCATTACTATAGCAATCCGCGAGCTCATGTCTCGGGGACAGCCGCCGAAGTCCACAAATCCAGTGCGGGCGGCGCATACCGAGTTCATCGCAGCCCTCGCCGGTAATGTGCCGCATCCGATCTACGCTGACATGGATTCGGAGGATCTCGACGGCCGCGCCGACCATCTGGAAAAGGTGTTCGCAGCGCTGCACGTCTACCTCACTGCGATCATCGCCGACACCGCGCAGAATATACCAGGTGGTACACTCGATCGTCGTTATCTCAATAACCTGTTCAACGACTTGTCGGCCGACGCCCTGGGCGTAATCCGCAATGCTGCGGAGGAAATGCGCGAGCATGAGAATTGGAGGGCGTCATGACCCTCCCGTTCGAAACTGCACAGATTTCCCCCAAACGTCCTGGTCGCCGGAGCTTCATTGGCGGTTCCGATGCCCGGGTGATCATGGGGACCGACGAGGCTGCCTTGCTGCGGCTGTGGCGCGAGAAACGCGGCGAGGCCGAGCCTGAGGACCTCTCGGACAATCTCATCGTCCAGCTTGGCCTCGTGACCGAGCCGCTCAATCGGCAGTGGTTCGAGCGCAATAGCGGGCACGTCATTACGCAAGTGCAGCGGCGGGTCCAGCACCCGGTGATCCGTTGGATGGCGGCGACCCTCGACGGGATGGTTGAGCAGGCCGGCGCCGTCTTCGAGGCCAAGTTCATGCTGCCCTGGTCGTTTTCGGAGGAGGCCGCGGCCGAAAAATACATGCCGCAGCTCCAGCACAATATGTGGGTCATCAACGCCAAGGCGGCGGTGCTCTCGATTATTACCGGGGGCGGCAAATGGATCGAGATCACCATCCCGGCCGATTCCCTCTACCAGCACCTCCTGCTCACGGCCGAGAAAAAATTCTGGCGCTGCGTCGAGAATGGCGAGCCCCCTCGCCTGTTTGGAATCGAGCCGCCCCGCCCGCGGATCGAAGCGGTGCGGATCGTCGACATGAGCGCATCCAATGCCTGGGCGGAATTCTCTGGCGTGTTTCGGCGCACGCGCGAGGCTCACCTCGAGCATGAGAATGCCAAGACGGAGCTTAAGGCCCTTATGCCCGAGGACGCCAAAGAAGCGATCGGCCATGGCATCCGAGCCAAACGATCCAAGTCCGGTGCGGTGAGCTTTGATGTCTTGAGCGTAGAGGGCAGCCATGCACCGCTGCAGTGAATCCATCGGCACCATCGCGGCAGCGCTTGCCAAGGCGCAAGCGGACCTGACCAATCCAGAGAAGTCGCTTGTTGCCACAATCCGATCCCCCTTCTCCCGTGAAGGAGACCGGACCTTCCGCTACGCCCCGTTGTCGAGCGGCCTGGACATTGTCCGCAAGGGCCTTGGCCGGCATGAGATTGCGACAATCCAGACCACCGCAATCGACCAAGATGCCGGGCTTCTTCGCCTCACAACTGTCCTTGCTCATTCGTCCGGCGAATGGATCTCCTCGGAATGGCCCGTGTGTGCGATCGCCGATATCGCCTCGGCGCAGCGAATGGGAGCGGCCCTCACCTATGCCCGGCGCTATGCGCTGTTCACGCTCGTCGGCATTGCTGGTGAGGATGATCTTGATGCACCGGATCTTGATGCCGGCCCCAGGCCCGCAGTGGAGCTGCCGCGATCTGATCCTCGCGGCCCATTGAAGGGGCAAGCTGGGGTAGCCGAGCGGTCAACTCGCGGTCGTGAAAAGCCTTCGCTCGCTTCAGCAAAAGCCGTTCTTGCGGCCGAACAATCGGCAATTCTTCGGGAGCGCTTGCTCGAGGAACTGGTGGTTATCGGTTCGCCGGATGAGGCAGCCGTCTGGGCGCAGCGAAATCTACCTGTCAAGAACACCCTGACGGCGGTAGATGCCAAAATTGTCGAAGAGCGGTTTCAGGCAAGGCTCTTCACGATCAGCGATGGCGGGGCCCCGGACGGGACGAACCCTGCCAGTGCGCCCCCTGACCTGCCGGCTCATGCTGTCCCCGACAAGAATCTCATATCCGCTAGCCGAGCAGAGGACACCAGCCAGAAAGTGCCGCCGGCGCCCAAAAAGCGATCTCGCAGCGGGGTGATCCGTGCGTTGGGCAAAACCGTCCGGCTGCGCGATAAGGAGCACCGGAAGTTCGTGGTGCGGCAACCTTGTCTTGTGTGCGGCCGCGTGCCATCGGATCCGCATCACCTCACGTTTACCCAACCGCGTGCGCTGGGACACAGAGTGAGCGACGAGTTCACCGTCCCGGTTTGCCGAATCCATCACCGCGAGCTTCATCGCTCTGGTGATGAGGCCGCATGGTGGCGGAAGTTCAACATCGACCCGATTCCTATCGCGCTTAGGCTCTGGGAGCAGACGCGGACGGATGGCGGTCAAAGTGACCCGAAGCTTTGGAAAAACGCCCGCCTGGATGAGGGACGAACTGATTCCAAGCCGGCATCGCAAGGTGCCGCCGGTGACGGAGCTTCAGAAACGCCGGCCTAAGGACGGCCGATATGCTCAACGATATGGTGCTTTGTGAGGAGCTGTTCCACACTCCCAGCGGGGTCGCATTCGCCGATTTCATAACAGAGGGCCACCGAGAAACTTGGCCCATTCGCAGCAAACGTTTCCGAACCTGGCTGCGGCGCTGCTACTACCACGCAACCGGGTCCGCGCCGAGCGCGGCGGCCATCCGGTCAGCGCTCGATCTGCTCGAAGCCCGCGCGCAATTTGATGGTCCCGAGCGCGCGGTCAATACCCGCGTCGCCGAGCATGGCGGCCGGCTCTATCTTGATCTTGCCGATGAGCATTGGCGCGCCGTTGCGATTGGCCCCGACCGCTGGCGAGTGCTCGGATGCCCGCCAGTGCGGTTCCGTCGAGCCCCTGGTATGTTGCCGCTGCCGGTACCGGAGCGCGGCGGATCGATCGAAGCCCTGCAGTCCTTCCTCAATCTTTCGAACCAGAACGACTTTGTGTTGGTCGTCGCATGGCTGCTGGCCGCGTTGCGATCGAGCGGTCCCTATCCGCTGCTCGCAATATCCGGCGAGCAGGGCTCGACGAAGACAGTTCTATCAAAGCTCCTCAGGGCGCTGGTCGATCCCAATGTGGCCCCGGTCAGAGCGCTCCCGCGCGAGGAACGCGAGCTGATGATTGCGGCCAACAATGGCCATCTGCTTGCCTTCGATAATCTTTCCGGCTTGCCGGCCTGGCTCTCCGATGCACTCTGCCGGCTTGCGAGCGGTGGCAGTTTCGCGGTCCGGCAGCTCTACACCGATGATGAAGAGGTGCTGTTTAAAGCGGCGCGCCCTACCCTCTTGAACGGGATCGAGGATATCATTGGCCGCTCAGATTTGGCCGACCGCGCGATTTTGCTGACCTTGGGGCCGATTGGCGAGGAACAGCGTCGTTCCGAGACCGAGCTTTGGCGGGAATTCGAACTTGCGAGGCCCGCGATCCTTGGGGCCCTGCTTGATGCGGCGGCACACGGTTTAAGAGCTGTGGGTTCCGTTCACCTCGGCCGGCTACCGCGAATGGCCGACTTCGCGCTCTGGGCCACGGCCTGCGAAACAGGTCTCTGGCCCGCCAACACCTTCACTCGCGCCTACGCAGCCAACCGCAAGGCCGCGATCGAGGGCATCATCGACGCCGATCCGATCGCCGCTTGCGTGCGCGAGTTCATGAGCGAGCGCCCCTCTTGGACGGGTAGCGCCGCCGATCTTCTGCGGGTCAGCGTTCAACGCAGCAGTGATTGTATCCCGAGGGACGGCACCGGTTGGCCGAAAAATCCCCGCGTCCTCGCCGGCCACTTGCGTCGCGCACAGACGTTTCTTCGGGCGCTCGGTATCGAGATTGCGTTCAGTCGTGAAGGCCGAGCCGGAAGCAGAGTAATCCGGATGCGTTCATGTCCCGAAAACACCGTCAGCACCGTCAGCAGCGTCAGCGATAGTGGATCCGGAGCCGACTCAGAACAACAGCCCTGAGGTCCGGCATATCCCGTTTGCGACGACAGCTGTCGACCTGGCTCGCGCCTACCCCTGCAGGTAGGGCCGCAGACGATGCTGACGGTGCTGACGCAAGGGCCACCTTTCCTTTCGGGCAATGGATTTGAAGATCTCGCGAATGCGATTCGCATCGGCCAAACTATTCCCGCGCTCGTTGCAGCTAGACCTAGGCAAACGCCGACAATTGAACCGTATCGACCGAGACGCATATGAGCTTAATAGGCGCGCCGATACCGCCTTGGCGCGCCGGGGAGATTCCAGCTCCCGGCGGAGGTCCCGTAAGCCGTCCCGGGGAATGGATTCGGCCGGCAAAATCCCCCAAGGCCGCGCACCGTGGCCAAGCATTGCTCTTGCGTGGCGTAGCCACAGTTTGAAACGCCCCGCCGGTAGCTCGCGCACCATGCACCGGCATCGGCATAGGTGCTGGTCAAGGACATTCCGACCAACGCGAGTAAGAGAAGAACGATCATTCGCATTGGTTGCCTCCCTCGGCAGACGAAGCAGTTCTCTGCCGCACCAATATATCCCAAGCGGAATTGGCTGTCTTAATCACCAGTCGCTCGGTGCCAAGGAGGACGCGACCGCGGCGACCGGCTCGCCGCGGTAGACTGTAGTTCGTACATATCAAGGAACTCCTCTCTCGGAAGCCGATCTACGTCGTCGAGCCGCTTCAGGCGGGTGACCGTCAGGTCGAGCACATGATGCAACTCGGGACCCGCGGTGATGCTCTGCCGCCGCGACTGCCTGTACGCGCACACTCGGTTCGCAACGTTCTCGCCAACTTCACTTTATTGCGGAACGTTAATTCGGCGGAAATCTCTCGGCAATGCAGCGTGCTTACCTGACCGCCAGCGCAGCGCTGCGTTGCCGGCAAGCGCACAGCGTTGATGGAGTTGAAGTTACACGACGCAACGAAATTCGTCGGCGTGCTGACGCCTGCAAATCCGGAGGAGAGCGTCATGACTAAATTGCAGAATCGCTGTTCAAACTGTGGTGGAAAGTTCGGTCTTGTCTCCCACCACCATTGGGGCTTGCGCTTCTGCCGCAAAGCCTGCAAGGACAACTTCCTTGCGAAAACGGCGAAGGACTATGCATGTATGAGAAGGTGGTTTGGTCTCTTGCCTCGCGGCGCTGCGTAGGTGGTGAGATGGGATGGCATAAGCGGTGGCCGTCCCCTGAGTGTCCAACCAGGCCAACACCTCACCGAAGCTGAGTTGATTGCGTTTTGCGAACCTCGTCTGCCCTATTTCGCGGTTCCGCGATATCTGGAATTCATACGCGAGCTGCCGATTACCGAAAGCGGTAAAGTGCAAAAATACAAACTGCGCGAGCGCGGCGTTACCGAGAGGACGTGGGATCGCGAGGCCTCCCATGACAAGCGCACGCGGCACGCTGACGCAAGAAAGCAGTCGCCCCCATAAACGGCGGACAGTGCCGAGGGAGGATGGTCATGCCGCGAATTTTTGAAGGCGCGCGCGGCCATTGCGATCATCGCGGCCTCTGAAGGTGTGCCACTATATCGCCGAGCGCGCCTCACTTCGACGCCTGCATGCGTTCAATCCATCGCCAGCACGCCCTTGGATTTGAAGATCTCGCGAATGCGACCCGCATAATCATTGAACTCGGCGGGCAGTTTGTCCAAACGGCGCGGGCGGGCCAGATCAATATTGATGACTTCGACGATGCGTCCCGGCCGCGGGCCCATCACGACGACGCGGTCCGCCAGCAGGACAGCTTCCGGGATGCTATGCGTGATGTGTAGCGCGGTCTTGCGACTGTCCATCCAGAGCCGCTGGATGTCCATCGCAATCTGCTCGCGCGTGAGCGCATCGAGTGCGCCGAAGGGCTCGTCCATCAATAACAAGCTGGGTTCGTGCACGAGCGCACGACAAATGGAGACGCGCTGTCGCATGCCGCCGGACAACTCGTATGGCCGCTTTTTTTCGAATCCCCCCAGACCGGTGGCATTGAGTAGATTCATCGCAACGGTTTCGTATTTGACGCGGTCCATGTGACGAATATCGATCTGGAGCATCACGTTCGATAGAACGTTGCGCCAATCGAGCATGATTGCGTCCTGGAAGACAATTCCGACGTCGGTCTGGGGGCGGTCAACGAGCTTGTTGCCGATCGTGATCGTTCCTGCGCTGTACGGGATCAAGCCGGCGACCATCTTCAGAATAGTGGTCTTGCCGCAACCGCTGGGACCCACAATTGCGACGAACTCGGATTGCCTGATGTCGATGGTTACATCCGCGCACGCTTCGATAACGCCACTCTTGGTTTGGTAGGTTTTGCCGACATTCTGCAGCCGGATGTGCGCTCGATTCATCTTCTTGCCAGGGATGCTCTGAGAGGCCCCTTCCACGCGCACGAAGCGCGTGGGAGGGTCCTCCGCCGGAGAACCTACTTTTTTGCAAGGTATGGGGGTTCGGACAGGAATTCATTCGAGAAGTAGACATTGACGTCGGGTTGACTCTTCAACTTGGCGTATTTCTCCAAAAGATCCTGCGACTCCTTCCAGTCCTCGCTCGCGGACCAGCCGATCGGCTTGCCCTTGGTCTTCTCCGTGTGCAGGATCGTCATCGTGCCGTTGATCTCGAGCAGCGAAATCTCCTTGTTGAAGGCCGGGGCGCGCTTCATGAAGATCTCCGCGGCCTCGTCGCGATTGTCAAAGGTGTATTGCCAACCGCGCTGCGAGGCGCGCAAAAACCGCCGGAGCTGATCCTGATTTTTCGCATCCTTGAGCCAGTCGTTGTTGGCGATGATCGCGCTGCTAAGCGTCGAGACGCCTGCCATGTCATAGAGGCGCGTCCAGCCCATCTTCACTCCGGTTTGCAGCTGCATGCGCGGGCCTTGATCCATGAAGTAGCCGAGCAGGGCATCCGCCTGCTTGTTGAGGACCGCCTGCTCCTTGGATTGCGGATTTGCGACGGTGATCAGGTTAACGTCATCCACCTTCATGCCGAGCTTGCCCATGAAGGCGGTGAAGATCGCCAGGCTCGCGTCGCCCGCGGTGATCGCAATGCGGCTGCCTTTGATCTCTTCGATCTTGGTGGGGCGCGGCGCATCCGCCCTGTAGATAAAGGCCATCGGGCTTTGCTGGAGTGTTACGCCGACCGCTTTAATCGGCATGCCCGCGCCGACGCCACGCATCATCGTCGCCGCGTCCACATAGGCGATGGGATTGGTCATGTTGCTGACCAATTGGGCGACCGTGGTGGAGCCGCTACCCTCCAGAATCTCGACCTCGAGCCCCTCCTCCTTGTAGAAGCCCTTGTCCGAAGCGACGAAGAACCCCGCGTGCTCGCCGTAGAGCGTCCAATTCAGACGGAACTGAAACTTATCCAGCGTCTGCGCGCGGGCTGAAGCGTCGAGCGCTGCAATCGCCGCAATGGCGGCAAGCAGCCTAAATGTGTTCCTTGTGCTCTTCATGGTCTCCTCCTCTCACTTTTCTCCGTGTCGGTCGTTGGTGAATCGGACGGTTGCGTGTTTCAGGTGTGTCCAGGGACGGCTCCTTCTTCGCCAACAAGCGGTATTACATCGTGCCGCTTTCTTCGCGGATCCGGTGGGTAACGTGCCAGGGAATCAGGAGCGATTCGAGAAATTCAACCGAGTAGAAGAAAACCAGTCCGATGAACGTCAATCCAACAAGGGTGGAGAACATCAAGGCCGTCTCCATATTCGAATTCGTCACCAGTAGCAGATAGCCCAAGCCCTTGTCTGCGCCCACAAATTCCCCCACGACCGCGCCCGCAATGGCCAGAGTCGCCGCAACCTTGAGCCCGCTGAACAGGTAGGGCAGGCTTGTCGGCAATCGGAATTGCGTGAAAATCTGGGTGCGGCTCGCACCCATTGAGCGTGCCAGATCCGTCATCTCCGAGGACATCGAACGCAAGCCCACCGCGGCGTCGATGACGATTGGAAAAAAGGAAATCAGGAAAGCGACGAGGATCTTCGGCAACGCCCCGACGCCGAACCAAACCAAGAACAATGGCGCAACCGCGACCTTGGGCACGACCTGAAAGAAAAGCATTGTCGGCATGACGAATTCGTCGAAGCGTTGAGACGACGTGATCGCAATTGCGAGCGGAATGGCGATCGCGACAGCCAGAAGGTATCCCAGCAACATCTCGTAGGTGGTGACCCATCCGTGTCGCAACAGCCTTGGAAATTCGTCGATGAACGTCTGGGCGATTTCCGTCGGCGCGGGCAACAGGTAGGCCGGCACCCCGGAGAGCATCACACCGGCCTGCCAGATCGCGAGAAAGACCAGAATGCCGGCCACCGGGGTCAGCATTCTCAGCAGCTTGACGCCGACCCTTCCGGTCCTGCCCGTTTGGATTTTTTGCTGAGCCATGGTCCTGCCTGTGTGCGGTCGAGCGATCGGGTAACTTGTCCGAGTGTGCCGTGCGGCGAGACGATCATCCAGCTTCCGCCCCAAGGGTCATGGATTTTTCCGCGCGCTCATCGAGCGTTATGCCGAGCCCCGACGCCGCCGGGACGCGAATGAGGTCGCCAATGGCACGGAAGGTCGGATCGGTCGTCCCTCCTGCCGAGATGTACTGCGGCCCGTTAAGCGCGGCGGGGGTGTCCAGTCCAGCCCATGCGAAAAGATGGACAGATGCCGCCAGCGACAAATCGGGGTCGGTGAGTCCCGAGGCGAACGTGAGTAGGTTGTTTTCCCGCAGCAAGCTCACGATCCTTGATGCATTCCAAAGTCCGCCGCAACGCGCCACCTTCATGGCGATTCCGTCAAACATTTCCAGCGCGATAAATTCCGCGACTTCGACCGGCGAAACAATACCTTCGTCCATCAGAATGGGCAGCGCGCCCTGCCGCTTCAGACTCTGATAGCCGCGTATCAGGTTCGCCGGGAGCGGCGACTCCAAGCCTTTGACGCCGGCTTCCGCGAGCTTGGGTGCCATCGCAAGCGCGGTTGCCACGTCGTAGTTGGTGTTAGCGTCCGCCCAGTGAAAACCTTTGGGCGCGAAATTGCACACGGTGCGGACAAGTTGGAGATCATATTCCGGCGTCTGCGGATAGCCGAGCTTGATATTGAAACTGTCATACCCCCGTGTCTTGGCAAGCGCGAGTTGGGTCTCTGCACCGGCCAGCGTCGGCGATTGAATGGTCCAGCTGAGCTTCACCTGTTTTTGTCTCGCACCGCCAAGAATCTCGGACACGCTGCGATTGGTCTGCTTGCCCCACAGGTCGTAGCAAGCAAGGTCCACGGCCGCTTTGCACACGGGCTGGCCAACGGAAAACGACGGCCTGATCGCACGATCCATCCGTTGGTGAATTGCCGCAAGATCTGACGGTTCTGCGCCCAGAATGGCGGGCGCGAGATAGTGTCGCAGCGTGGTCTCGACTGTCTCCACGGTCTCGTATGTCCAGGTTTCGACCGGGACCGACTGCCCCCAACCCTGAACGCCGTTTTCGTCGGTCAATCGCACCACGATCGACGGGCGGGCCGGCGTCTTGAAGAACTTGAATTCGCCTACCAGTTCGTAGTCGAACCTGCCGACTTCAAAGCGAACTATCCGGCTCATCGGAGTTGTAATCCTTCCACGGTCCCGCGCGCTCGCTTGCGCGCCATGCTTGTCAGACATGACGCAACGTCAATTTTCTTTATCTTCATCATCCGGTCAAAGGGCCGCGAACGAAAGGGCGGGCAGGATGATCGACTCGGAATTTGACGACCGTTCGCCGGCGCTAGTATAGAGGCGGCCCAATGATCACACGTTTCAAGCCGGCCTCGGTGGTGCTGGCGGCCTTTCCGCCCGCATTGTTTCGAGCGGCCATCCCCAATCTGACGTGACGGCGCCCGCATTCACCGTTCGAGAAGTGTGCCTCTACGAGAGGGAGGTACGCTTGCGCCTGCCCTTTCGGTTTGGCGTGGTCACGCTCACCGAGGCGCCGCAGGTGTTCGTGCGCGCGCGGATCGAACTTCTCGACGGTAGCTCGCATTGGGGAGCGGCGGCGGAACTGCTCGCGCCCAAGTGGTTCGACAAGAATCTTGCACTCTCCAACGAGGAAAATTTCGATCAGTTGCGTCTCGCGCTCGTGCTCGCCACCGACGCCTATACCGAGCCGGCCCGACCGCGCACCGCGTTCGGCCATTTCGCCGCCCATTACGACCAACAGATCGCCGCGGGGGCCGCGTGCGGTCTCAACCCGCTGGTCGCGAGCTTCGGTCCGGCCCAGATCGACCGCGCGGTCCTCGACGCCATGTGCCGGAGCGCGGGCTGTTCGTTCTATCAAGCGATGCGGGCCAACTTGCCCGGCATCGATCCCGCCCTGCTGCCGGCGCAGCTGCCCGATCTGGTCGGCTTCGACATGCAGCAATTCCTCGCACAGTCGACGCCTGCGGCGACAATCGCCGCGCGCCACACGGTCGGCCTGGTCGACGCCATCGCTGGCCATCCCCGCGAAGTCGACGACGGCTTGCCGGAATCGCTGGAAGAGGCCGTTACCGTCTATGGCCACACTTTTTTCAAGCTCAAGGTCGGCGGCGCGGCCGACGCCGATCTGCAGCGCCTCGTCGAAATTGCGGCGGTGCTGGACGGCATCGCCGGGGCATACCATGTCTCGCTCGACGGCAACGAGCAATATGACGATCTCGATGCCCTGCTCGATCTGTGGCGGCGTATGCAGGCCTCGCCGCGACTGCAGTGCCTGGTCGCGAGCATCTTGTTCATCGAGCAGCCGATCAACCGCAAGCATGCGCTCGACATGGACGTGTCGGCGCTGTCGCGGATCAAGCCGGTGATCATCGACGAGTCCGACGCCGAACTCTCCGCGTTCCCATCTGCCCGCGCGCTCGGCTACACCGGCGTGTCGAGCAAATGTTGCAAGGGACTCTACAAATCCATCCTCAACGCCGCCCGCTGCAGGATGTGGAACGCCGAGGCCGGCGACGAGCGCTACTTTATGTCCGGCGAGGATCTCACCACCCAGGCCGGGCTGGCTGTGCAGCAGGATCTCGCCCTGGTCAACCTGCTCGGGCTGACGCATGTTGAGCGCAACGGCCATCATTACGTCAACGGCATGGCCGGATTACCTCAACACGAACAGGACGGCTTTCTCGCCGCGCACCCCGATCTCTACGAGCACAGCCGGGGCGCGGTGCGCCTGAAGATCCGCGACGGACGGCTTGCGATCGGCTCACTCGCGGGTGCGGGCTTCGCCTCCGGCGCGTATCCCGATTGGACGGCGCTCAGTCCGTTCGTCTCTCTGCCACCGCGCCGGACGGCAAGCACATGACGATAAGTTCATCACGCGCGGCCGCCGGAATGATCGGCGCCGGGGAGTTCCCATCCGCCCAGATGCGCGCCCCATGATCGCCACATCATGAGATTGAACAATGTGAGATTTTCGACCTGCATCCTGTCAGGCGCACAAAAACCGCTCAAGGTTTCTCTTATGGCGCGCATACTGGTGACCGGTGGCAGCGGCTTCATCGGGGCCGGTATTATCGTCAAGCACCTCGTCGAGTTACGGTCTCGAATGTCTCCCCGTGCGCACGTGCTGGGTCTACGGGCCGTTCGTCGACGGGACCGAGGCCGTGCGCAAGGGCGCGCTTGACATCACGCGTGCTCGTACCGAGCTGGGCTACGAGCCTCGCTATCCGATCAAGAATGGGCTCGCCGCGTACATTGAGGCGACGCGCGCCGGCAGGGGCTGAGACACGAGAAGGTCAACCATGGCGAAGGCGTCAAATCCCAAACGCAAAGCATTCACGCGCAATATCGCCCAGGTGCCGTGGAAGCAGTTCCCAGACCATTTCGGCGGGGCGCTCTCTAAGCCCTTGGTGATGCCGGAGACAGCTGGATCGCTCCATATCGATTATCGCATCTCGTGCTACCAACCGATGGCCCATGTGGCGCGGCACAAACATCAAATCCAGGAGCAGATCTACCACGTGCTCGATGGCGAGGGGTTGATGGAGATTGGAGATGAGACCCGCGTCGTGCGCAAACACGATGTCATCTTCCTACCACCCGGGGTCGAGCATTCAATCACAAACAGCGGCCTTACCGATCTCGTATTCATCGTCACCACCGCGCCGCCGACGGACGAACCGGTGAAGTGAGCCGTCGGACTCGCTGTGGTCAGGAGGGCATATCGGTTGTCGCGCTGGCGTAGGCGGCCTGGCGGCCGGCGCGGCGCCCCGACGCGAAGGCCCAAGCCAGATGATGACCGTGGCCCTTGAGCAGCAGGCCGCCCTGACCGGCCGATCCTGCGGCATAGAGTCCCGGAATTGGGCGGTCGTCGGGGCCGAGGACACGGTGTTCGCGATCGACGGCGAGCCCGCCCTCGGCATGGACGAACACCGCGCGCGCAGGACCGAGGGCGACGTAGGGCCCGCCCCCGAGTGTCGGCCGATTCCCCGCTCGATTGTTGTAGTCCGACACGGTGGCCGTGAGGGAGCCGTCCGGCATGCCGAGCTTTGTTGCCAGTTCGGCGAGCGTACCGGCGCTCGCGAACACGTCCGGCCGGTTGCGACGGTAGTCGTCGACATACGCATAGGCCACACCGGGGGCCGTTGAGATGAAGTGAGGCCAAGCGGAAAATTGTTGCATGAGACGGTTGTCGAGCAGAATGTACGCCACCTTGTCGGGCTGGTCGGGAACCAGATAGGCGGGTTTGTCGGTCTCGTTGGTAAAACGTTCGCCACGACTATTCACCAGAATCGCGCCCTCGCCGAATAGGTTGGGCGATGGCGCGAGCGCAGTCGTCACGAAACTCATCACGAAAGGGCGCAGCAGCCCGCTCGGCAAATGATCGAGCGACCACGCCATGAGATTGGCAAGCGCCCGCCACGGCGGCAGCTTGAGCAGGATGTTCCGATTCTGCGGCGGGATGAAGCGCAACTCGGGGCCGAGCGCGAGATCGCCGTTGACGATACGCGCGCCAATTCTGGTGGCAAGCTTCTGACCGTCGCCCGTCGCGTTTACATTGACGCCATCGACCTTTGCCTCCTGTGGGCCCATATAGCGGACCTTGAGCTCGGGATCGTTGGTGAAGTCGCCCGTGGCAAGCACGACACCGCCGCGTGCACGGAATCGGCAGCTGCCTGCTGGCGTGTGGCAATCCACGGCAACGACCTGCCCCTCCTTTACAAGCAGTTCGATGGCGCGCGTGTTCAATCGTATGTCTGCGCCTGCGCGCCGCGCGGCACGCTCGAGATGCACGATGAACGATTGGGCGTTAGGCAGCACGTTGTGCATGCGCGGCTTCCGATGTGGAGGCTCCGGCATCGGCCCATAGAAGCGGATGCCGTGCGAAAGCAGCCAACGGAACGTGTCCGGCATCGCATCTGCAAGCACGCGGCGTAGATCTGGGTTGTCGCGTGGATCGAGATCGCCATTGAACGTAGCCATCTCACGCCAATGATCGGCGGGCCGATCCTTGATGCCCTTGCGCGTTTGATATGGCGTAGCGCTGGCCGTCACCGAGCCGACCGACCACGCGGTCGAGCCGCCGAGCGAGGCGCCCTTTTCGAGGAGCACCACCGTACGTCCGGCGGTACACGCCTCAATTGCCGCAGCAAGCCCGGCCCCGCCGCCGCCCGCTACGACGACGTCGAACGTTTCCTCGGCAATAGCGATCACCATGGGTCTTGCCTAAAAGTCCGTCACGCGCGGCCGTATCCCCTCGCCGCAAGCGTCGCGATGACATCCCCGTGCGAGATTGACAACCTGCGGTGTCGGCGACCTAATTCCGTAATATAAAATGGCTTCCGCCATTGTGAAAATAAGCGGCGGTCAGAAAAGAGGGCTGCAGTCCGGGGCCGGAATTCCTCGCTGACTGCTGCCTCCGCGAGAGAAAGCATCGCCACCGGCGACGTCCAGGGACGGAGCGAGCGAGACAAGGGAGGTCCGCGGTGGCACTTCTCGTCACAGGCACAATGGGCCATGTGGGTCTCGAGGTCGTCAAACCGGCGTTGGGCGCTGGCGACATCGTGGTCGCACAATACCGAAGTACGTTTCGGGCGGACGAAGTGCGGGGTCTTACCGACAATGTGACCTGGGTCGCCTGCGACTTGGCGGATCAGAAGGCTGGATGATCAGAATGAGCTCGCTGACAAAGTCGCCGCGCGCCAGCGTAGGCAACGGTCGGGAGGCTTGAGTGAGAATGCTTGTTGATAATTGGCTGCCGCGGATCTCTCACTGACGCAACTGACACAACCGACGAATTCCGATCCTAGTCGTCATCGGGCATCGGGTTTCTTGATTTGACGCCGGAGATTGTCGATGAGCGCTGTGAGACTGGGGTCATTCGGTGCAACGCGTGCCAATTGCTCCGCGTAATGCAATGCGGTGGCGAAATCTCCGGCATCGCGGCTGAAGCTCACGAGCCCCAGCAACGTGTCGCGATCGCCGGCATGCCGCGCGACGCTTTCCTTGAGAACCGCCATGGCATCGTCAACTTGCCCGGCTGAATGCAGTCCGACGGCATAGACATAGGCGTATCGCGCTCGGTCGGGATCGAGTTCGGCGGCACGGCGCAGTTCGCCGAGCGCGTCCTCGCGCCGCTTGAGCCGAGTGAGCGCGAGGCCGAGCGCGTGATGCAGCCCCGCATCCTGCGGTGAAGCACCGATCGCCGCGCGCAACACGCTTTCTCCCTCTTGGTCCCGGCCGAGCTGGCGATAAAGATCGGCGAGGTTGATCGCCGCCGGCGCATATTGCGGGCTCAGCCGTAGCGCCGCCTTGTATTCGGTCTCGGCGTCCGCAGAGAGACCGCGCCGCGCGTAGAAATTTCCGAGCGCGGAACGCGCCTGAGGCCGGTCGGCATTGAGGCGCTGGGCGGCGATGAACTCGGCGGCTGCGCGCTCGAATGATTCGCGATCGGCGGAAGGCTGGCTTGCGGTCGGAACTGCCGCGAGCAGCGCCGCGGCGCGGATGCGCACACCGCGATTGGAATCGGAGAGGAGCGGCGACACCAGCGGCCAAATTTGCGAGGCGGAGACGTTGGCGAGCATGTCAAGCGCGCCGATCCGCACCATCGGGTCGGGATCTGCAAGCGCGCTGCGCGCCAGATTGATGTTCGCGGGCGAGACATACGGCGCGAGCTCGGTCAGTGCACTGGCGCGCGCGAATGACGCGGTTTTCGGATCGGCGGCGACCGCGGCCAGCAGCGTTGCCGCGTCGGCTTGGCTGCTCCACGCCGAATGGAAGGCCTCGGCGTATTGCTGCCAGCCTTTACGGTTCGCTCCGTGCCAGGTCTCGAGCGCGGACGCCGCCCATTGCGCGGATTTGTCGGCGTGGCAGTCGTTGCAGGCATTGGGCGTGCCGAGCCTTGCCGACAGGTCGGGCCGCGGGACGCGGAAGCTGTGATCGTGGCGCCGGTCGACGACCATATAGGTGCGCTCCGGCATGTGGCAGGACGCGCAGGCGAGCGGCGGATTTGCGCCTTCATGGCGGTGATGCGTTGCGGCCGCGTACTTGTCAGAGGCGTGACATTGCAGGCAGACGCCGTCGGCGGGCGCGCGAAGTTTGGCGCCATGCGACTCGTGGCAATCGCCGCAGGTGACGCCGGCCGCGAACATCTTGCTCTGCTTGAACGAGCCGTAGTTATAGACTTCGTCGCGCATCTGCCCATCGGCATGATAGAGCCCGCGGGCGAGCGGAGAGACGACGTGAGTGTCCGAGAGTGCGCGGCCGGCAACCCAATCCTCCGAGAACATTCCGCGCCGCGCGTGACACCGGCCGCAGGTCTCGACTTCCCTACGAACAAGGGCGGGGGTGAAATTGCGCGCCGCATTGCCGGTGCGCGGATCGATCCGCCAGACGACATCGCGCCGCTCGTCGAGGCGGACCAGCAGACCTTTGGTCCGATCTTCCGTCTTGCCGAATGGCCACCAACTTTGCTTCGCGCGCGCCCAGGCGACGTGGCGCGAGCCTTGGCCGTGGCAGGCCTCGCAGCCGACGCTGATCTCGGCCCAGGCGGTGGCGAAGCGGTCTTTGGCGGCGTCGTAATTCTTGTGCACGCCGGTCGAGTGGCACTCCGCGCACATGAAATTCCAGTTCTGGTTCAGCTTGGTCCAATGCAGGACATCATCGTGCTTGATCTCCTCGCCCGAATAGAGATGAAACCAGCGCTGCCCGCCTTGCTCCTTCGGCCGGCTGTCCCAGGCGATCGAGAGCGCCTGCAGCCGGCCGTCCGGAAATTCGATGAGATATTGCTGCAGCGGATCGACGCCGAAGGTGTATTTCACCTCGAACGTCGCGAGCTTGCCGTCAGGCCCGTCGGTCTCGACGAAAAACTTTCCGTCTTGGCGGAAGAAGCGGGAGTGCACGCCGTAATAATCGAAGCCCGCATCGTTGAAATCGCCGAGCACCGATGCGTCGGTCGCATGCGCCATCGCGAGCTTGTGCTGCGAGCTGCGCCAGAGCTTCGCCTCAGCGGGATGGCATTGAGCACACGCGTCGCTGCCGACGAATGCAGGCGGCGCGGCGGTTGAGCCGATAAAGCGCGCCCATGGCGTCTCGGCGCCGGCGAGCCATGACATGCCGCCGGCCAGGACGACGCCCGTCGCGGCGGCGACAACGACGACGCCCGTCGCGGCTGCGGCAACGACTAGGTTCCTGGTATTCGCAGGCATTTCTGCATCAGCGCTCGGCGCGCGTCGAACGAGACCCTCAGCGCATCCGCCTGTCTGCGACAGGCCGGCGCCCTCGGGTCGATGATCCTGCGCACGACTGCGCGCGCGGGATACGGCCCCGGCGGCGCGGGACAGGGGTAAACGCTGTAGGGGATACCAGCTTGCTGATTGATATCCTCTTCTTCATCGAGCGCGTCGCTGAGTGCGTTGCCCGCCGCTTGCAGGCGCAACGCCAAGTCGAGCAGGCGGTAGAGGATCGCGCGGTTCGCAAGGCGGGCGACCTCCGCCAAGACCGCCTCGCCTTGGCGCATCGTGGGGCAGTAGCTCGCCGGCGGCGGCGTCAGGCCCGTCCAGCGGTGGTAGCCATGGAT
>Ga0209239_1000888_pt1 | contig 17509 bp, 15 predicted proteins | sample GraSoi013_2_20cm_FD_185824 | JGI IMG/M metagenome (GOLD analysis project Ga0209239, IMG submission 185824) | Grasslands soil microbial communities from the Angelo Coastal Reserve, California, USA - Sample 10_02_2013_2_20cm (SPAdes) (version 2) | ecosystem: Environmental > Terrestrial > Soil >...
CTCCGTGCATCGCGGCCATCCGGAACGCGTTCCCGTCGTACAGTAGGAGGTTGCCGAACTTGGCCTCGCAAATCCGCACCGCGTTCTCCAGCATCGCCTTGAATACCGGCTCCAGTTCGCCCGGCGAGCTGGAGATGACGCGCAGGACTTCAGAGGTCGCCGTCTGCTGCTCCAGCGCCTCGGCGAGAGCCTGCCGGGTCTCAGCGAGTTCGCGGGTCTGGACTTCGAGTTGCGTTTTCAGCTCGGTCAGTGAATTAGGCTCCCTAGCCTTCAAATCCTAACAGAACCGCACGATGAACTCTTGCTTCTTCACTCGATCACCTCGTCAGCGCGGGCGAGCAGCGTCGGCGGCACCTCGATGCCGAGCGCCTTGGCAGTGGTTAGATTGATGATGAGTTCGATCTTGGTCGGCCGCTGGATCGGAAGGTCTTGCGGCTTTGCGCCCTTCAAGATCTTGTCCACATAGGTTGCCGCGCGGCGATAGTTTTCAACCTGATTGGTGCCGTAGCTCATCAGACCGCCGTCCTCGGCGGATTGACGGAGGAAAAAGATCGTCGGTAGCCGCGCGTCTAGGGCGAGATTTATGATGCGCCGCCGGTGGGTGGTGAAGGTCACGTCGGGCGGAACAAGCAGCGCGTCGGCCCGCTCGCGTGCGAACCTCGCAAAGGCCTCCTCCAATTGATCGGGGCTGCGAAATTCGAACGGCACGAGCGCGATTGCTGCCTGGGCAGCCGCGGCCTGCGTCTCGCGCCATTGCGGCACGTGCAGCGGGTTCGCCACGTTGACCAGCGCGGCAAGGCGTGCCAAGCCCGGCAGCAATTCGCGCATGAGATCGATCTGCTTGGAAGCTAGCTCCTCGGCGAAATTGGTGAGCCCGGTGACGTTGCCGCCTGGATGCGACAGGCTTTTCACCAGGCCGAAGCCGACCGGGTCGGCGCCCGACGCCATGACTATGGGAATCGCGCTCGTGGCTTTGGCGATCGCCAGATTGGCTGGCACCGGCGAGGAGACGACGACGTTTGGACTGAGCCGGACTAGTTCTGCGGCCAGGGCCGGAAGCCGCTCGAGGTCGCCGTCGGCGAATCGGTACTCGAAGCGAACATTGCGGCCCTCTATGTGGCCGAGGTTGCGCAGGCCGTCGCGAAACGCGTCGATCTCTTGCTTCAAGACTGTGGCAGCTCCGGCGTTAAAGAAGCCGATGAGCGCCGGTGACGATTGCTGCGCCCGCACCGCGAGCGGCCATGCGACCGCCGCGCTGCCGAGCAGCGTGATGAACTCGCGCCGGCTCACTCGATCACCTCGTCGGCGCGCGCGAGCACGGTCGTCGGCACTTCGAGGCCAAGTGCCTTCGCCGTCTTGAGGTTGATCACCAACTCGTACTTGGTCGGCGCCTGCACCGGAAGGTCGGCAGGCTTCTCGCCCCTGAGAATACGGTCGACGTAACCGGCCGCGCGGCGGTGCAGGTCGAGGAAATCGGGTCCATACGAGACCAGGCCGCCAGCGGAAGTGTAAAAACGAGAGTTGTAGACGGCCGGCAGGCGATGCCAGTGCGATGATCAGCGCGCGATGGATCGCCGCGCCAGGACTGCCGAACACAATCAAGCCGCCGTTTGGAGCGTGCGCGAACTCCGTGAGGGCGCGCTCGATCTCGCCGGGATCGCGTACGTTGACCGGACGCAGCTCCACGCTAAGCGACGGCGCCAGCGCCTGGATCGTGCCGAACTGGCCGGGGCCGACCGCGATGTCAGACGGACGCAGGACCGCTGCTCGCGTCACCCGCGGCGCGACTTCCTTGAGCAGCTCCAGCCATTTTCCACTGATGGAATATTCATAGACGGCAAAGCCGGTGGCGTTGCCCCCCGGTCGCGCCAGATTCTCGACATAGCCGGCGGCGACCGGGTCGGCGACCCCGGCGAACACGATCGGCACGGTGCGGGTCGCCTCCACCAATGGCGCAAGGGCGGCGCTGGACAAGGCCACGATGACATCGGGTGTGATCGCAACCAGTTCGGCTGCGTGCTTGCGCATCGTGTCGGCCTTGCCGTCACCCCAGCGATACTCGATGCGGATATTTTGTCCTACAGTCCAAGCCGATTGCGCCAGGCCCTGCGCGAACGCCGTCAGCCGGGCGTGCCCTTCCGCATCGTCCGCGGAGAAAGGCGTGAGCACGCCGATCCGGCGCAAGCGCTCGCCCTGCGCGCGCGCCGCCAGCGGCCACGCAGCTGCCGCGCCGCCGAGGAGCGTGATGAACGTGCGCCGTTTCACTGCCCGATGCCTCCGTCCTTTCGATAGAAAGGATAGCACACCTCAACTACGGCAGGAGCCTGCTGCGCTGCGGGATTTCAGTGCGACTAATGACCGGTTCGGGTCAGTCGCGTCAGATTGATACGACGCCGGCGGTCGCGGCATGTCCGCTTCGCCGCTCAAAGCGGACATCGCGAGCTTGTCTCGACATGTCCGTTAAGTGCCATTAACCGACATCGACGACACTCACTCGATCACCTCGTCGGCGCGGGCGAGCAGGGTGGGCGGGATATCGAGACCGAGCGCCTTGGCGGCCGTCAGATTGATGATGAGGTCGAACTTGGTTGGCTGCTCGACTGGAATGTCGGCCGGCTTCGCCCCGCGCAGAATCTTGTCAACGAAGTCAGCTACGCGCCGGAACTGGTTCGAAATGTTTGCTCCATAGGACATCAGACCGCCAGCTTCAACGTACTCCCGAACGCCGTGCATCGTCGGCAATCGCGCGCCCACCGCCAAGATGTTGATACGAGTCCGGTTGGTGTTCATGAGCGGGTCGGGACAAAGATAAAGTGCGTCCGCGCGGTCCCTGAGGGCCTCGAAGGCAGATGCGATATCCTCTGCTCGCCGGATTTCGGATGTAGTGATCTCCAGGCCGAGCGTGCGGGCCGTTGCCTGGACCTCGCGCATCTCCAACACGGAGGCGGGATTGCCCACATTGGCCATGATCGCCAACCGGCGAAGACCGGGTACGACCTCGCGCAGGAATTCGAGTTTCTTGCCACCAGTGTCAGACATCTGGTTCGCCAGACCGGTGACGTTGCCGCCCGGTCGCGCCAGACTCGCGACCAGGCCGGTCCCGACCGGGTCCGACACCGCCGCGAACACGATAGGGATGACCGCTGTCGCTTGCTTTGCCGCGAGGGTTGCCGGGGTTGCCGACGTAACAATGACATCGAGCTTCAGCCGGACGAACTCGGCCGCGTTTTCTGCGTAGCGCTCATTGCGGCCCTCTGCCCAGCGATACTCAATCGCGAGGTTGCGACCGTCGATCCAAGCGAGTTCGCGGAGCCGCTGCACAAAAGCGGCAACCCGTTGGCTCTCGATCGAAGGCGCGGTGCCCAAGAATCCGATTGTCGGCAGCTTGCCCGGCTGCTGCGCGCGCGCCGCGAGCGGCCATGCGGCCGTGGTGCCGCCGAGCAGCGTGATGAACTCCCGTCGCCCGATGTCGATCATGAGGCTTCCCCCCGCCATGGGTTAGCAACAAGGAACGACCACGCGCCCGCCGACCACTCAACGCAGTCGGCTTGCCGATTATCAGTCTGCCACAGGGAGGCCGGCTAGTCCTTTGGGCAGACCTGAATCGTTCTGAATCGGGGTTTGAGCGGCCCGCTGCATTGCGGAATTTCGATCGCCCAATGTCCGCTTTGGGTCTTGGCTGTGCGAAAACTCCAGCGCCCGCCGCGCACGTAGAAACATCTCGAAGAAATTGCGCACCGTGGAGTCGAATCGTGCTGCGCGCACGATGTTCGATACCTTGTTGGAGAATTGTATTTTCTACATTTCGCAATTGTATGAGTTTTCACACAGGCTGGGTCATTCGCGCCGGATCGACACATTCGCGACGCGTGCGGCATGTCCGCTTTCGCTCCGAAAGCGACCGTCGCCGATCAAAATGCGATCCGTCGCTTCGTGCCAAAAGGCGACATTCGCATTGCAGCAGATTTCCTTATTCGATCACCTCGTCGGCGAGCGCTAGCATTGTCGGCGGGATCTCGAGACCGAGCGCCTTCGCGGTCTTGAGGTTGATGACCAGATCAAACTTGGTCGGCTGCTCGACCGGGAGATCCGCCGGCTTGGCGCCGCGCAAAATCTTGTCGACATAATCGGCGGCACGCCGGAATAGGTCCGAAAAGCTTGCTCCGTAGGACATGAGTGCCCCGGCTTGGACAGCATAGCGGTTACTGAAGATCGTCGGCAGCCGCGCGCGGAGCGCAGGCTCGATAATGCGCGTGCGGTTGGCGTCAACGAGAGGAGCGCCCACAACGTAAAGCGCGTCCGCTTCGGGCTTGAGTGCCTCGAAGGCGGGCGCAATATCCTCTGCCCGCCGGATTTCGAGCGGCGTGACTCCGATGCCGAACGTGCGAGCCGCGGCCTGAACCTCTCCCATCTCCAGCACGGATTGGGCAAAGCCAACATCAACCATGATCGCCAAGCGCCGGAGATGGGGGACAGCCTCGCGCAAGAGTTCGACTTTCTTGCCAGCAAGATCGGTCGACTGGAGCGAGAGTCCAGTGACGTTGCCGCCCGGTCGCGCCAGACTCGCGACGAGGCCGCCACCGACCGGGTCGCTCGCCAATGCAAAGACGATGGGGATGACCGCTGTCGTCTGCTTTAATATGGGGACTATGGGTCCGTCCGTGAGAATGACGTCGGCTTTGAGGCGGACAAACTCGGCCGCGATCTCGGCTTCGCGCTCGCGACGTCCTTCCGACCAGCGATATTCGATCGCGATGGTGCGAGCCTCGATCCAGCCGAGCGCACGCAGGCGCTCAACAAAAGCAGCAGTCCATGGACTGAAGACCGAAGGAGGGCCCCCGAACAGCAACCCGATGGTCGGCAGCTTGCCCGCCTGCTGCGCGCGCGCCGCGAGCGGCCACGCCGCCGCGCCGCCGAGCAACGTGATGAACGCGCGCCGCCTCATTCGATCACCTCGTCGGCGCGGGCGAGCAGCGTCGGCGAGATCGTCAGGCCAAGCGCCTTCGCGCTCCTGAGATTGATCACCAACTCGAATTTCGTCGGTTGCTCGACCGGCAGGTTCGCGGGCTTGGTGCCTTGGAGGATTTTGGAGACAAACGCAGCACTGCGCCGAAATGCATCGGGACCATCGACGCCGTACGACATCATGGCGCCAGCGTCGGCAAACAATCGCGACACCGTGGCCACCGGCAGACCGTGCTTGAGCGCGCCATCTACGACATGGCGAGCCGACAAACTGGCTTGCGCGACAACGGCTTCCGCCCCGTCCTTCTTCATCCGCGCGAATGCCGCATCGATCTCGTCGGATCCACGCACCATGATTTCGGGGGCGATCTCAATGCCACTGGTCCTCCCCGCAAGCCGGATCTGCTCGAGCATCGGTTTCGAGAATGGATCGGGGTCGTTGCCAAGAGCGGCTACGCGGCGTATCGCCGGAAGCGCATCGCGAAAGAGTTCGACGCATTTGCCGACCAACTCCACTGCCATCAGCGAGATGCCGGTGATGTTACCACCCGGTCGAGCCAAGCTGTCAACTAAACCCAAACGAACCGGGTCGCCCGCCAAAACGACGATAGGAATTTCACGAGTCGCACGTTGCACCGCAAGCGCGGAGGGCGTGTAAAGCGCCACGATGACATCTACCTTGAGCGCGACAAGCTCGACCGCAAGTTCAGGAAGTCGGTCCAGCCTTCCTTCCGCCGAACGAAACTCGAATGCAATGTTTTGCCCCTCTACATAGCCGAGTTCACGCAGTCCTCCCCGGAGCTCCTTCTTAAATGACTCCGCGTCCGCGGTGCCTATGTAGAGTGCGCCTATTCGCGCCATCTTGGATTGTTGTCCGCGCGCCGCGAGCGGCCACGCAGCAGCCGCGCCGCCCAGTGTGAATACGAATTCTCGCCGTCGGATGTGGATTGCCATGCGACCCTCCCGCCGGAGGTCGTGTGCATGCAATAGAGGGACGATATCACGCTTTAGCGAAGGAACGAACAATGCTTTTGCGCTGCGAAAGTCTTGAGCCGCCCATGTCTCAGTTGGGTCCAAAAGCGCCGCTGCACTAATTCGAAGACCGGCAACTCCGGTTTAGCGCGACCACTTCGAGTGGCCTGCCGCGCGCTCCAATTGCGGCGCGTCAAAAAATTTTGGCAGCACTTCGCGGATGGCACGTGCAACGCTGCCATCTCCAAGTTCGCGTCCTTGCAAGCGCTCGGCAACCTCCTGCAAAAACGAATCGCGCGCGTGGACGGGAAGCGGCTGGGCGGCGCGCATGACGCTGGCAAGTTGTTCGTCGGTGAGTGCGATCGGCGACATGGGCGCGGAATATCGGCGCCATGCGCCGCGATCGTCAAGGGTGCGCGCCACGACCCAGGACGCCTTGCTTGCGCTCCGTCGTACTGTTGCGTTAGACCGTGCACAACAGGTGCTTCGTCGGCCTGTTAAAACTTTAGAGCCTCAGCGCCTGGCGCGGGGCTCTTTTTTTCAACCCGCGCGGTGGTGATCAAGAATTCGGTAGGCGCATTAGCCGCTCGTTAGCCTGCCCATGGACTAATTCTGGGGGCTGTTGCCTAAGTCATTGACTTAATGGCGCGCTCGGAGGGATTCGAACCCCCGACCCCCAGATTCGAAGTCTGGTGCTCTATCCAGCTGAGCTACGAGCGCCGCAGGCTTTTGTATCGAACAGACGATTTAAATTCCACTTGAGCCTCGCGGCTACAAGGCGCCAGGCGGCGATCTGGTGTCAAGCGCGCACAGTGCAACGATCCGCCGCTGCTCAGGACCACGATAATCGCCGTCGGCGCTAGCGCCGTGCACGACCCATGCTATGAGCAACCCTCCGCAACAGGGGAACGACAATGGCCGTTGCCGATCTACCGCCGTTTACGCAACTCCTCGGCGTGAACGTGCTGCACCGCTCGCCCGAACGCAGCGAAGCCGAGCTCATCGTGCGCGAGGAGTTGTGCAACCGCCGCGGCGTGCTGCATGGCGGCGCAGTAATGGCGTTGGGCGATACGTTGGGCGGGATGACCGCCATCATGAGTCTTCCCGTCGGCGGGCGCACGGCGACCATCGAAAGCAAGACCAATTTCTTTGCCGCCGTGCCCAAGGGCGACACGGCACATGCGGTCTGCATCCCGCTGCATCGCGGGCGCACTACGATGGTGCTGGAGACGCGCATCACCCGCGGCGACGGCAAGCTCGCCGCAATCGTCACCCAGACCCAGCTCATCTTCGGCCAGAACGAGAAGGAGTGAACGCCGCCCTCCCCGACCCGGGCCGGATTCCCGCCAAGATTCCCGCGCAAAATGTGGGCTCCCTCAAAGGGTTCCGGCGACAGGAACTTGGCCCTGTGGTTGCGGGTTGTCTCGGGACAGAACATCAGATGGAGGCCGCCATGACGGACCCCAGAGACTTCGATCGAAGAATGGATATGGAACGCCAGGCCGAGATGGAGCGCACGATGGGCTCCACCAGCCCATGGGGCTGGATCGCTGGCGCGGTGTTCATCGTCGTCATCCTGGCGCTTGTGTTCGCCGGGGGCGACAGCACCCGCACCGCCCGCGAGGACTCGAGCCCGCCCGCAACCACGGGCATGGCGCCGAGAACCGCGCCGCCGACCGTTGCCGTTCCCCCGGGACAGCCACGGTCGACCACCGGCCAGAGCGGGCAGCAGAACTGACGATAACAGCGGAGATCTTTGAATCCGCGCGGCACCCCGGCTCACCAGGCCGGGGTGCTTACGTTCTGGCGCGATGTTGAGCAGTCCGCCGCTCACGGCAGGCTGAACAATCAGTTGATCCGTGATGCCGCTGCCGCCTGGCGCCCACAAGCCGCCGACCACACGTTCGATCCAATCAGGGCGGTGACGGACTAATCGACCGCCGACGGCTCGCGCGCAATCTCCAGCGCCGCGCGCGTAACCGCAATGTCTCCGCCGGCGGAGAGCCGCACCATGTTGATGGTCCCGGCGTATTCCGGCGAGCCGGAATAATAGGCAGCTACCGTGCCGACTTTCGCCGCACGATTCCAATGTCCAAGCGCGATGTAGTCGGCGCCCGCCGCCGTGAGATCGTCATCACCGATGAGCCACGACGGACGCAGCCTGCTGGTTCGGTCCGGCACCGGCACATAATGGCCGTGTGCGACCGCAATCTGCCAACGCGTCGAGCGCGGCCGCAGCCGCTCGAACGGCATCATGTCGCCGTAGTCGCGATGAGCGCGGCCCCAAACCTCGAGATCGATATCGGCGAAGAGAACCGCCTCCTCGTGGGTGACGCCGAGGACGTGGAGATTATCGAGCCTCGCCAAGGCCTGATGGTGGTAGACCGCATCCGCGACGGCAGGGTCGTGGTTGCCGGGCAACAGCACCACAGGCAGCGCCGCCGCCGAAATGAGGGCGGCGGCCCGCTCGAGCAAGACGGGCGGCACGCGATGACAATCGAAAGTGTCGCCGGCAAGCACCACGATGTCCGCGCCTGCGGCGCAGGCCGCACTCAGCACGCTGGCAAGCCCAGCCGTGCCGTCGCCTCCATGCAGCCGTGCAGTGTAGTCATGATCCATATGCAGATCGGAGCTGTGAACGACCACGATGTCCCGTGCTGGCAGCATGGTCGCCCAACATAATGATACCAGCCTGCTTGGCAATCGAACGCGTGGTTCGAGCCGCAATGCCGGCGGAGAGGCTCCATCCCCGCGTATCTGGCGGCCAGCAGACATAGAGGAAACGCGCCGGTATTCCCCGTCAGATTTGGGTCACGAGTTTGCCCAGGTTGCGGGCTCTGGTCGCACCCAAGTCGCGTAATCGGGGAGCGTATCCATGAGTTCCAACAACATTTACCGCAACAACGCGGAAGACTGCTTGCGGATGGCCCAAACGGCAGCCAACGACGGCGACCGGCCTTTCTGGCTCACCCTTGCGCAGTCATGGCTGCGGCTCGCCGAGCGTGCGGCACGCAGCGGCAGCGAAACGCAGACGCAACAGCCTCGCGTCGGCTCAGGCACGCGGTAATCGTTCCACTGTCATTTCCGCTCGTCCGCGCATACGCCGCGGACGGATCGCACCTGCGCTCACTTGGCGCCGCGCGGCAGCACTTCAGCTACAAGTCCGCGTCATGTCGGCGGCGGACGAGCAATGTCAGTCCACCTTGGCGCCGGATGCCCTCACCACCTCGGCCCATTTCGGAATCTCGGACTTCACATAGGCGCGAAGCTCTTCGGGCGTGCCGCCCACCACGTCGACGCCGAGGTCGGTCAAAGCCTTACGGACGGACGGATCGTTGACGGTCGCAGCAGTCGCGCGATGCAGCGTGGCGATGACGTCCTTCGGCGTCCCCGCCGGCGCCACGAGCGCATGCCAGGTCGTCGCCTCGAAGCCGGGAAAGCCGGACTCGGCGATGGTCGGGACATCGGGCAGCGCCGCCGTCCGCTTGAGCGTTGTGATCGCGAGCGCACGAATGGTGCCGCTCTGGATATGAGGGATCAACGGCGATGGCGGATTGAACGCCATCGGCACGTGGCTGCCGATGACCGCCTGCAACGCCGGCCCGGTGCCGCGGAACGGCACGTGCGTGATGTCGATCTTGGCTTGAAGCTTGAGCAGCTCGCCTGCGAGATGTGCCGGCGTGCCGTTGCCGCCCGAGCCGAAGCTGAGCTTGCCGGGATTAGCCTTGGCATAGGCGATCAACTCGGCGAGCGACGTCGCCGGCACCGATGGATGGGCGTAGAGCACGTTGGTCTGAGTTCCGATCATACTGATCGGCTCAAAGTCCTTTTCCGGATCGTAGCCGATGTTCTTGTAGAGGCTGACGTTGATCGCGAGCAGGCTGCCGGTTGCGAGCAGCACCGTGTAGCCATCGGGTGCGGCGCGCGCGACCGCGGCGCCGGCGATGCTACCTCCGGCGCCGGCACGGTTCTCGATCACCAACGGCTGTTTGAGGATCTCCTCCATTTTCTTGGTGAGAATGCGCGCCATCACGTCGCTCGGCCCGCCCGGCGCAAAGCCGATCATCAGCGTGATCGGCTTGCTCGGATAGTCGCTGGCGCGTGCGAGGGGTGCCGCGCAGACGAGCGTGGCGCTCGCCAGAAAAACCATGGCTGCCTTCATCGTCCTCTCCCTGCCGGCCTCTCACAAGGGAAGATTATCGTGCTTTCTTGCCGGCATCTCCACGCGCTTGCCGCGCAGCATCGCCAGCGCCTTGGCGATGCGCGGACGCGTCGCGCGCGGCATGATCACGTCGTCGATATAGCCGCGCTCGGCGGCGACGAACGGCGAGAGGAAGCGATCCTCGTATTCCTTGGTGCGAGCGGCAATCTTCTTGGCGTCGCCCGTGTCGGCGCGGAAAATGATCTCGACCGCGCCCTTTGCTCCCATCACGGCGATCTGCGCCGTCGGCCAGGCATAATTGACGTCGCCGCCGATGTGCTTCGATGCCATCACGTCGTAGGCGCCGCCGAACGCCTTGCGCGTGATCACGGTGACGAGCGGCACCGTGGCCTGCGAATAGGCGAAGAGCAGCTTTGCTCCGTGTGCGATAAGCGCGCCATATTCCTGGTTCGTGCCAGGCAAGAATCCCGGCACGTCGACGAACGTCACGATCGGAATGCCGAACGCGTCGCAGAAGCGCACGAAGCGCGCGGCCTTGCGCGAGGCGTCGATGTCGAGCACGCCGGCGAGCACCATCGGCTGGTTGGCGACGACGCCCACGCTGCGCCCGGCGATGCGGCCGAAGCCGGTGACGATGTTTTTCGCAAACGCCTCTTGCAGCTCGAAGAAATCGCCCTCGTCGACGACTTTGAGGATCAGCTCCTTGATGTCATAGGGTTTGTTGGGGTTGTCGGGGACGAGGGTGTCGAGCGATTTCTCGTCGCGCTCGAGCTCGTCGTGCGAAGGCCACTCGGGTACGCCCGCCTCGTTATTGGCGGGCAGAAAGTCGAGCAGCCGTCGCATCTGCAACAAGCATTCGACATCGTTTTCGTAGGAGCCGTCGGCAATGCCGGACTTCGTCGTATGCACCGCAGCTCCGCCGAGTTCCTCCGCCGTCACCACCTCGTTGGTGACCGTCTTCACCACGTCGGGACCGGTGACGAACATGTAGCTGGTGTCGCGCACCATGAACACGAAATCCGTCATGGCCGGCGAATAGACGTCGCCTCCCGCGCACGGCCCCATGATGACGGAAATCTGCGGGATGACGCCGGAGGCGATCACGTTGCGCTTGAACACCTCGCCGTAGCCGCCGAGCGCGGCGACGCCTTCCTGGATGCGCGCACCGCCGGCATCGAACAGGCCGATGATCGGCGCGCGCGCCTTCATCGCCATGTCTTGGATCTTGACGATCTTCTGCGCGTGCGCCTCGGAGAGCGAGCCGCCGAACACGGTGAAATCCTTGGCGAAGGCGAACACGGTGCGACCGTTCACCGTGCCCCAACCGGTGACGACGCCGTCCCCGGGAATCTTGCTCTTCTCCATGCCGAAGTCGGCCGAGCGGTGCTCGACGAACATGTCGAACTCCTCGAACGAGCCTTTGTCCATGAGGAGCTCGAGCCGCTCGCGCGCGGTGAGCTTGCCGCGCTTGTGCTGCGCTTCGATGCGCGCCGGACCGCCGCCCGCGCGTGCCCGCGCGCGACGTTCTTCGAGCTTCTCGAGGATGTCCTTCATGACCGCGCCTCGCCCCACGCGCCCAACGCAAAATCCATAGCATGTACCGCTATTTGAGGGTAAACTTTCCGCCGTGTAAGTGTATTCGAGGGGAGCAAAGCATGCCTAAAGGATTCCGCTACAAGACTTTGTGCTACTGCAGCGCTGCGCTGGTTCTCGCCACGGCGGCGGCGGTCGCGCCCGCGACCGCGCAATTTCCGCCCGCGCCCGAGGACCAGCCGGCGGCAAAAGGTAAAAAGGCCGCCGCGGCGGCCGCTCCCAGTATCAACGGCAACTGGAGCGGCGAACTCACCCAAGTCGGCAGCCAAAAGCCGTACAAGTTCGAGCTCACGATAAACGCTCGGGGAGCGGAGACGAAGTATCCGGATCTCGACTGCACCGGAAAGCTCACCCGCGCCGGATCGTCGAAATCCTACGTGTTCTACGTCGAGGTCATCACCAAGGGCCAAGCCGACAAAGGCGGTCGCTGCCCCGACGGCACCATCACCGTGGCGCGCCAGGGCGACGATCTCGCGCTCGGGTGGTTCGGCAGCGCTCAAGGCACCACCGTCGTTGCTTACGGCACGCTGAAGAAGAAGTAATTGGTGCTCGACCCGTCGTGCCAGGCATAGCGCGCGGCCGACGCGCTGTGCCCCGCACTGACGGGGCGCGGCGCCGAGGTGGCGCCTTAGTTGATCGCTTCCAGCACCGCCGCCGCGGCCTGCATTTCGGAAAAGCGCGCGGCGCGGTGCTCGAGCGCAAGCTCGTCGCGGCCCCAGAATTCCATATTCCAGTCCTCGTCCACGTGCGCGGCCGCCCAGGCGACATCGACCGACAGCGCACCGTGCGCCAACGCGATCGCAATGAGCGCCGAGCCGGTAAGCGTCGTGATGGTGTGCACGGCACCCAGCTGCCAGGGATGCTTGGGTATGGCGGAGCTTGCGGCAGCGAGCGCTTGCGCGGGCTGCGTGACGAACACGATGCCCTCCGCCAGCAGGAAACGCGCGCCTATCGCTTCACGCACCCAGGCGAGCACGGGGTCCCACACCTTGGCCTGCCGCATAACCAAACCGGCCGGGCCACCGGCGCGGTAGAATACGAGATCGCAGGCGAGATACCGCTCAACTTCGAGCGCCACCATCGACGGGGCATCAATCACGCCGTCGATGATGCTGTTCGCGAGCCGCGTAAGCGGCATTTTGGCCGGATCGATCACGTCGCGCTGCGCCTCCCATTCGGCGGCCAGCTGCTGCGCCAGCGTGCGGCTGGGCGCCGCCAGCGTGCGGCGCGCCGGCGTCTTTACCGGCCGTCCGTCAAGCAGGACGCGGAATTCGTCCTTCGCATCCTCGACCTCTGCCCGCTGATAGAACCGCAGCCGCAATTGCGGCCGCATCGCGCGCCGCGCGGCCGCTATCGGATCGAGCGGCTCGTCTGGGAAAATGCCATCGAACAGGTCGCGCATACGAGCTCAAGATGGGCAACGAGCGCCGCGCATTCAATGTCGCAACCCGACCGAGTCTTGTTGGAGCACGCGCTTTTGCGGATGATGGCAGCTCATGCGAGCGATGAAGCGAGGGTCAATGAAAGTCGGCGTTTTCGATCACCTGGACCGCAATGAGCGGCCCCTGCACGCCTTTTACGAGGAGCGGCTGAAGATCGTCGAAGCCTACGATCGCGGCGGCTTCTACGCGTACCATACCGCCGAGCATCACGCGACGCCGCTCGGCCTTGCCGCCTCGCCCAGCGTTTTCCTCGCCGCGGTCGCTCAGCGCACGCAGCGTCTGCGTTTCGGGCCGCTGGTCTATACCCTTCCCCTCCATCATCCGCTGCGAGTGGTCGAGGAGATCTGCATGCTCGACCAGCTCAGCAGAGGGCGTTTCGAGCTGGGCGTCGGTCGCGGCATTTCGCCGATCGAGACCGCCTATTTCGGCGTCAATCCCGACCACCGACAGAAGATGTATCTCGAAGCGCTGCAGATCCTTCGCCGGGCGCTGACTGGGCGCACGCTCACGTTTCACGGCGAGTTCTACCACTATGCCGACGTACCGATCGAACTCGAGCCGTTCCAAAAACCGCATCCTCCGTTCTGGGCAGGGGCGGGCACGCCCGAGGGAGCGGAGGCCACCGGTCGCAACGGTTTCAATCTGGTCGCCAATGCGCTCACCTCGCAGATCCGCACCATGACCGATCGTTACCGTGCGGCATTCAAAGGAACGCACACGCCCATGCTGGGGCTTGCTCGTTTCGTGATCATGGGCGAAACCGACGCGGAGGCGCTGACGATTGCGCGCCGCGCCTACCCGCTTTGGCACCGCCACTTCCATCACCTCTTTCGCATGCACGGCACGATCCCGGCCGGCGGAGATCGGCCGCCGCATTTCGATCAGATCAAGGACGGCGGCCGCGGGATCGCGGGCTCGCCGGCAACCGTGGTGCGCATGATCAAGGCGCAGATGGAGGAGGCCGGCACCAATTATTTCGTCGGCCAGTTCGCCTTCGGCGACCTGACTATCTCCGAGGTGTTGCGCACGGTCGATCTGTTCACGCGCGAGGTCATGCCCGCGTTGAGCGAGGCGTGATGCGGGAAGACGAAACGCGAGCGTTCACGATCCCGTGCAAAGCTCGCTCACAAGCTCATCCACTTGCCGCCCAGTGTCGGGTAAGCGACCCTGGTCAGCGAGATCCATTCGCTCCCGGCACCTCGCAGATGCCATTCCTCTTGCATTGCACCAATTGGCCCGCGCCGAAGATGCCAATTGGATCAATATGTTATGGCTCCCAGGGATGGGTTAGGTTATTTGTTATGGAAGCGCTCACTAGCTTTAAACTACGCTGCCGGCGACCCCGCGCGGAGCGCCTCCCGTTATGATGTAAAGGCCCGTGATGACGAACGTATCGGTGGAATTTCGAGGGGGCCTCCACTACTATCCCGGCCGGATTCGGCGGACCACAAGCCGAAGCGGGGCACAGACCGGCCGATGCTCGTTCGGGCATGGTTTACAACAGACGCGCGGTTCACGCGTGCGCGCAGAGGCGTAGATGAAACCTACCGACATTTCGAGGCCGGACTACTTCCATAAGGTCGTGGATTGTCAGTGGGCATGTCCGGCGCACACGCCGGTGCCCGAATATATCCGGTTGATCGCGGCGGGCCGCTATAGCGACGCCTACATGGTCAACTGGAAGTCCAACGTCTTTCCCGGAATTCTCGGACGCACCTGCGACCGGCCCTGCGAGCCGGCCTGCCGACGCGTGCGGGTGGAGAACGAGCCGGTGGCGATCTGCCGCCTCAAACGCGTCGCCGCCGACTTCAAGGACGACATCCGCGCCCGCCTGCCCAAGCCGGCGACGGTGAAGAACGGCAAGCGCATTGCGCTGGTGGGCGGCGGCCCCGCCTCGCTCACGGTCGCGCGCGACCTCGCCCCGCTCGGCTATCACTGCGTCATATTCGATCAGGATCCGAACCCGGGCGGCATGATCCGCACGCAGATCCCGCGCTTCCGCTTGCCCGAATCCATCATCGACGAGGAATGCGATTACATCCTCAACCTCGGCATCGAATTCTGCGGCCGCAAGCGCATCGACAGCCTCAAGGCGCTGCTGGCAGAGGGTTGGGATGCAGTGTTCGTCGGGTGCGGCGCGCCGCGCGGGCGCAACCTCGAGATTCCCGGCCGCAAGGAGGCGGCGGCGAACATCCACATCGGCATCGACTGGCTCTCCTCGGTCTCCTTCGGCCACATCAACAAGATCGGCAAGCGCGTCATCGTGCTCGGCGGCGGCAACACGGCCATGGACTGCTGCCGCTCCTCGCGCCGGCTCGGCGGCGAGGACGTCAAGGTGATCGTCCGCTCGGGATTCCAGGAAATGAAAGCGTCCCCCTGGGAGAAGGAGGACGCCATGCACGAGGATATCCCGATCCTCAATTTCCTCGTGCCGAAAGAATTCACGCACGAGAATGGCCGCCTCACCGGCGTGATGTTCGAGAAAGTGAAGGCCGAATACGACGCCAAGGGCCGTCGCAACCTCGTTCCCACCGGCGAGCCGGATCAGCACTTTCCTTGCGACGACGTGCTGGTCGCGGTTGGCCAGGAGAACGCTTTTCCGTGGATCGAGCGCGACATCGGTATCGAGTTCGACAAGTGGGCCATGCCGAAAGTTGATCCGAAGACCATGGCATCGACCCACCCGCGCGTGTTCTTCGGCGGCGATTCCGCCTTCGGGCCGAAGAACATCATCTGGGCGGTGGCGCATGGGCACGACGCGGCGCTGTCGATCGACAAGCTGTGCTCGGGCGGCGACATCAACGACCGTCCTCTTCCGATGGTCGAGATCGTCAGCCAGAAGATGGGGCTCCACGAGTGGAGCTACGACAACGACATCGCCCCCGACCGGCGCTACCGCGTACCGTTGCGCGACAAGGTCGTGGCGTTGCGCGATATCAAGACCGAAGTCGAGCTCGGCTACGACCCCGACCTCGCCCTCAAGGAGGCGCACCGCTGCCTCAATTGCGACGTGCAGACCGTGTTCACCTCCTCGCTCTGCATCGAATGCGACGCCTGCGTCGACATCTGCCCGATGGACTGCATCACGTTCACCGAAAACGGCGAGGAAGCCGATTTGCGAACGCGACTGAGGGCACCCGCCAAGAACCTCACCCAGGACCTCTACGTCGCCAACGATCTCAAGACCGGCCGCGTCATGGTGAAGGACGAGGACGTCTGCCTGCACTGTGGATTATGCGCGGAGCGCTGTCCGACCGGCGCCTGGGACATGCAAAAATATCTCATCGACCTGACTCACGCGAACGACAAATGCCAAGTAGCAGCCCGATCAGCAGCGTAAACGACTTCGTCGTCCGGTTCGCCAACGTCAACGGCTCAGGCTCCGCCAGCGCCAACGAGCTATTCGCGCGCTCGGTGCTGCGCATGGGCATTCCGGTTGCCCCCCGCAACATCTTCCCGTCCAACATCCAAGGCCTGCCGACTTGGTACGAGGTGCGCATCTCCGAGGCCGGCCACCTTGGCGCGCGCGGGGGCACCGATCTCATGGTGGCGATGAACCCGCAGACCTGGGACAAGGACATGGCGGGAATCGAGCCGGGCGGATACCTGCTCTACGATTCCACCAAACCGATGCCGAAGTCCAGGTTCCGCGAGGACATCACGGTGATCGGCGTGCCGCTGACCGCGATTTGCAACCGCGAGTACACCGACGCGCGCCAGCGTCAGCTGTTCAAGAACATCATGTATATCGGAGCGCTCTGTGCGCTGCTCGATATGGACATCGAGGCGACCGCGCAGCTCGTGCGCGAGCAGTTCAAGTTGAAGGAAAAGCTGATCGATGCGAACCTGCAGGCGCTCCATCTCGGGCGCGACTGGACGCTGCAGAATCTGCAGTGCCCGATCGGGTTGCGTTTGCGCCGTGGCAAGGCGGTCGGCGAGCGCATCTTCATCGAGGGCAACTCGGCCGCGGCGCTGGGGGCCCTCTATGGCGGGGCCACGGTGTGCGCCTGGTATCCGATCACGCCATCGTCGTCGCTCGCCGATGCATTCACCAGTCATTGCCGACGGCTGCGGGTCGATCCGGCGAGCAAGAAGAGCAAGTTCGCGATCGTGCAGGCGGAGGACGAGCTGGCGTCGATCGGCATGGTCATCGGCGCGGCGTGGAACGGGGCGCGGGCCTTCACCGCCACCTCGGGCCCCGGCATTTCGCTGATGCAGGAGTTTCTCGGTTTGGCGTACTTCGCCGAAATTCCCGCGGTGATATTCGACGTGCAACGCGCCGGGCCATCGACCGGCATGCCGACGCGTACCCAGCAATGCGACGTTACCTCGTGCGCCTACGCCTCGCACGGCGACACCAAGCACGTGCTGCTGT
>Ga0209239_1000889_pt1 | contig 17504 bp, 12 predicted proteins | sample GraSoi013_2_20cm_FD_185824 | JGI IMG/M metagenome (GOLD analysis project Ga0209239, IMG submission 185824) | Grasslands soil microbial communities from the Angelo Coastal Reserve, California, USA - Sample 10_02_2013_2_20cm (SPAdes) (version 2) | ecosystem: Environmental > Terrestrial > Soil >...
ACCCGCCTCGAGCGGAACCCGGGATGAAGCGCCCATATCGTTTCTGATGATTCCGCATACACTCGAAGGCTGCGGCTCATTTGGATGCGAGCCATCCCCGACGTCGGAGGAATGTATCGTGGAGGGTCGGCATAGCCTTGGACGGAGGAATTCGTGGGCACGGATCTTCGGTCTCGTCGTACTGCTGGTGGTGGCTGGAGGTTCCACGGTCCTCGGATGGATCCCGCCATCTTCGTCGGACCCCGGGGTCCCCGCCGCCGGCACGGTCGTCGCGAGCGGCGAGCCGGTCACGCGAACCTACCAGAAGGGGGACGGCGGTTCATTCAGCGAGACAGATGATGCGTACATCTCGAGCACCGCCCCGGATACGAACTTCGGCGCGGCGACGGAGTTGCACGTCGACGGGTCCGGTTGTCATGTGTCGCCCGCGACCGTGTGCAAAGCCCTGATTCGGTTTCCCTCCTTCATTGGCGGCGATCCGGCGCAGGTTCCCACCGGGTCCTCGGTCGTGTCCGCGACCTTGCAGCTGACGATCACGAACCCAGGGACGACCGAGGACCTGTATCAGGTCACGGACTCGTGGGGCGCGGACTGGGTCACATGGAACAGCTTCTCGTCCGCGGGCTCGCCGGCGACGAGGGCCCGCGAATCCGTCTTCGCCCCCAGGCCGCTCGGTCTCATCGCCATCAACATCAGATCGATCGTCCAACGATGGGTGAATCTGGAACCGAACGACGGGATCCTGCTCGCCTCGAGCGACCCGGACGGAGTCGTGTACGAATCCAGCGAATCCGCGAATCGGCCTCTCCTCACGGTCCAATTCATCCAACCCTCCTTCGTCGGGCCTCTGCCGACCGTCGACCTCGGGACCCTTCCGGGGGACACGGACAGCCAGGCCCACGCGATCAACGAGATTGGCCAGATTGTCGGCGGGAGCCAGGGGCCGGCCCCGGATTCGGTCCACGCGTTCCTCTGGGACGCCGGCACGATGACGGACCTCGGGACCTTGGGCGGATCCGAGAGCGAGGCTTTCGGGATCAACGACGCCGGTCAGGTCGTCGGCCGAAGCACGACCGCCTCCGGGGACATGCACGCGTTCCTCTGGGATGCGAGCGTCATGTCGGACCTGGGGACCCTCAACGCGCCCTACGCCGAAGCCTACGGGATCAATGACGCCGGCCAGGTCGTCGGAACGAGTCCCGCGGCGGACGGAAGCCCCCACGGGGTCCTCTGGCAGGGGGGCGCGATCGTCGATCTCGGAAGCTTGGATGGGCTGTACAGCCACGCGCTCCAGATCAACGCCCGGGGGCAGGTTGCGGGCCGGAGCTCCGCCTACGGAGCCGACTATCGCGGCTTCCTTTGGTTCAACGGCACCATGACCGACCTGGGATCCCTCGATGGCCCGATGGGGTACAGCGAGGCCTACGGGATCAATGCCGCCGGCCACGTCGTCGGCCGATCGTATGGGGCGACTGGAGATCACGCGTTCCTCTGGGACGCCGGTACGATGACGGACCTGGGGACGCTCGGCGGGTACTCGAGCGTCGGGGTCGGGATCAACGACCGCGGCCAGGTCATCGGCTGGAGCGGGACGGCCACCGGCTACACCCACGCCTTCCTGTGGGACGCCGGCGGCCTGGCGGACCTCGGGACCCTCGGTGGATACTCCAGCGAGGCCCACGCGATCAACGATGCCACCAAGATCGTCGGGGTGAGTCAGACCGCTGCCGGGAACCATCATGCGACCCTGTGGATCGGGGCCCGCCCGGCGGCTTGGAGCATTTCCGAGATCGGTACGCTCCCCGGTCATGATCGCAGCGTCGCGTACGCCATCAACGAAGCGGGTCAGGTCGTCGGAGAGAGTTGTGCGGGCCCGACGACACAGTGCCACGCCTTCCTCTGGGACGCCGGCACGATGACGGATTTAGGGACGCTCGGTGGAGTGTATAGCGCGGCGTACGGCGTCAATGACGCAGGGCGCGTCGTGGGCCAGAGCTCCAACGCGACCGGAGCCTACCACGCATTCCTTTGGGACGCCGGCGTAATGACCGACCTCGGGACGTTGGGGGGCACCGCCAGCGCGGCCTTCTCCATCAGCGACGCGGGTCGGGTCGTCGGCTGGAGCGAGACGGAACCGGGGTCCTATCCACCGCACCACGCCTTCCTCTGGGAGGCAGGCACGATGACGGACCTCGGGACGCTTGGCGGGAATTACGCCTCGGCGTTCGACATCAACGAGGCGGGGCAGGTCGTTGGTTCGAGCAATGACACCGCATTCCTTTGGGAAAACGGGACGATGATGGGGCTCGGAACGCTCGGTTGCCCTGTGTACAGCGAGGCCTTCGGCGTCAATGACGCGGGTCGCGTGGTCGGGTGGAGTGCCGACCCATCTTGCGACCTTCGACACGCAATCGTCTGGGACGCCGGCGTGATGAGCGACCTCCGGACCCTGCCAGGAGGCTACTTCAGCGAAGCCCGCGCGATCAACGACGCGGGCCAGATCGTGGGCCAGAGCATGAATGGATCCGGCGGATACCCGGCCGCATTGTGGGAGAACGGCACGATCGTCGACCTCGGGACCTTGCCCGGCGACAACCGGGCCGAGGCGATGGACATCAACGACGCGGGCCAGATCGTGGGCCTGAGCCTGCTCGACGTCGGGCCGAAGCATGCGGTCCTCTGGGCTCCGTCGTCCCCTCCGGCCTCCGGACCGTCAACGCTCTCGTTCCAGAAAGGGAACGGCGGGGCGTACAGCGAGGCGGACGACACCTACATCTCGAGCGGGCTCCCGAATGCGAACTACGGCGCCGGCCCCGCGATGTTCGTCGACGCATCCGGGTGCAAGGTCGCTCCCGCCAGCATGTGCAAGGCCTTGGTCAAGTTCCCCCGCTTCGTCGGGTCGAATGCCGGACAGGTGAAGCCGGGATCCGTGATCGTCTCCGCGTTCCTCCAAATCGAGATCACGAACCCGGGCGGGACGCAGGTCCTGTACCAACTGACGGAAGATTGGACGGAGTTGGGGGCGACTTGGAACAGCTTCGCGACTCCGGGATCGCCGGGGACGAAGGGGACAGGCCTTTCGTTCAACGCACCCTTGGGCGTGATCACCTTGAACATCACGGCCATTGTGCAGAACTGGGTCAATGAGGACGCGAACGATGGCCTCCTGATATGGTCCAGCTCGGCCGATGGAGTCGACTATCGCTCGAGCGAGTCTGCAAACCCGCCGACCTTGACGGTCACGTTCCGTTCGCCATAGGCGCGTCAAGATAGGCCCCCCGGGAGGCTCGAATCCGAGTGCGGAATCCTACCTCTGTTCAGAGGTAGGACGTGGGAGCGCACTGCGGGTCGGCTGTGGCCTCCGGGTGCGCCGAATCAGCGAGATCGCGCTCCGCGATTGGCGTCATGTGTGAGACAGCCTAATCCTGCCGTTTATCCGCTGGCGCCCGATTCCCCCTCGTTGGGGGAGGTTCTCGTGGGACGTCACTCGTTTCCCACAGCGCGGCGGGCGTCGCCGGCTTTGTATCTGGCCTTGTTGACCGCGGTCGCAGCGATCGGGGGTCTCACTCCGTGGATACTCCATTCGTCCAGTGCCGGAATCGACTCGCCGGACGATCTGGCACTCGCTTCCGTGGTCCCCCAATCCTATCGACAAGGGGACGGCGGTCCGTACAGCGAGACGGACGACACGTACATCAGCAGCGGCGCCCCGATTCAGAATTTCGGCGCGAGTCCAAAGCTGTTCGTCGACGGATCGGGATGCAAGACATCCTCGACGACCGTCTGTAAGACGTTGATCAAGTTCCCGGCCTTCATCGGTCCGAACTCGGGGCAGGTGCCCCTCGGCTCCACGATCACGGACGCACACCTGGACCTCTTGATCACGAACAAGGGCGTGACGCAGGACGTGTATCAGGTGACCCAGTCCTGGAGCGAGGCGACGGCGACCTGGAACGGGTTCAGCCCCGCGGGAACCCCCACGACGAGACCTCGGGATTCCGTAATTACTCCGACGAGCCTCGGGCTCTTTTCGATCGATCTCACATCCATCGTCCAACGCTGGGCAAACGGGGAACCGAACGAGGGGATTCTGCTAGCCTCCGACAACCCCGATGGAGTGGACTACGAATCGAGCGAGTCGGCGAACCAGCCCACCCTTACGGTCCAATTCTCCGCGCCTCCATCGACCACTGGTCCTTCCGCAATCCTCGATCTCGGCACGCTCCTCGGTGGCAATCTCAGCGTCGCCACCGACCTCAACGACGCGGGCCAAGTCGTCGGCTGGAGTACGATCGGCTCCGGCGAATCCCATGCCTTCCTCTGGCACGACGGCGTCATGACGGACCTCGGGACCCTACCCGGCGACGCCTCGAGCACGGCCGAAGGCATCAACAACGCCGGCGAGGTCGTCGGTACGAGTCGCCCGGCATCGGGCTCGGCCTGGAGCGCCTTCCTCTGGAAGGATGGCGTCATGACGGACCTCGGGACGCTGGGCGGGTCCTCGAGCTCTGCGTACGGGATCAACGGCGCAGGGCAGGTCACGGGGGAGAGCCTGACGGCGTCCGGCCAGCGACACGCCTTCCTTTGGGACAAGGGCACGATGACGGACCTCGGATATCCGGACGGTTGCGGCACGACCAGCTCGGGACGGGCGATTAACGACGCCGGCGAGGTCGCCGGCATTTTCACCAACTGTGACGGCAAGAGCCAAGGCGCCCGATGGGCGAACGGCGTGTGGACGGATCTCGGGCATCCGACCGGTCTCTTCTGGTTCACGACCGGCATCAACGAGCGCGGACAGATCACCGTCAGCGGTGCATCCGCTGGCGTGTCGGCGGCCTACCTCTGGGAGAGCGGCACCTTCCGGAATCTCGGATACCTCGAACCGGGCGTCGCGAATGCCGAGGCCGACGATATCAACGACCGGGGCCAGGTCGTCGGCACCAGCGACACCACGTCCGGCAACGGCCATGCGTTCCTCTGGCAGAGCGGAACCATGATCGACCTCGGAACCTTGGGGTACGACGAGAGTTCCGCATACGGGATCAACGACGCCGGCAACGCTGTGGGATCGAGTAGGGTGTCGTCCGACGGCCGGTATCACGCGGCGCTGTGGACGACCCCGCACCCCGACTCCGGGCCCGTCCTCGATCTCGGGACACTCCCCGGCATGATGTGGAGCGAGGCTTCGGCCATCAACGAACAAGGTCAGGTGGTCGGGCAAAGTTGGAACGACACCGCGCTACGCCTGTTCCTCTGGAACAACGGCACGATGACGGACCTCGGGTCCCTGGGGGGTACGGCCGGCCGATATAGCGGCGTCGCCGCCTCCGACATCAACGACGCGGGCCAAGTGGTCGGAACGAGTGTCAACGCGTCCAACGTGGCCCGCGCCTTCCTCTGGGACAACGGCACGATGACGGATCTCGGCGTCGGCGCGCTCGCGAGTCATGCAACCGCAATCAACAATCGAGGGCAGGTCGTCGGCTGGCGCATGGTCTTCAGCGGGCCGCCGGACGACCGGTGGCGGGACCGTGCCTTCCTCTGGGATGCCGGCGTCGTGACCGACCTTGGCACTCTCTCTAGCCGGGAGCTCAGCTATGCCGCCGACATCAACGACCGAGGGGAGGTGGTCGGCATGAGCGTGGGCGAAGAGCAGCACTCGTGCAACGAGGGCGCTTTCCTCTGGAAGGACGGCGTCATGACGGGGATCGGTGGCTCCGGCGCACGCGCCGTCAACGACCTCGGGCAGGTCGTCGGGTGGAGCGGCAATCGTTGTGCGGACGATCCCGTGCGGGCGTTCCTCTGGGAAAACGGCGTGTACAAGGATCTCGGGGACTTGGGCGGCGGCGAAGCCGATGCCCGCGGGATCAATAACCGGGGCGAGGCCGTCGGCTTCTCGAGTTCGATGGACGACCCCTACTCGACTCAGTACGTTTTCATCTGGGCTCGCGACACCATGACGAACCTGGCGGATTGCTGCCTCGACAGTGGGGCATCCGATATCAACGACGGAGGGCAAGTCACGGGGCATGGCAAGATCCTCGGCGGGACCCAGAACCACGCCTTGCTGTGGACGACGCCCCTGCCGCCTCGGTATGTGATCCAAAATCTGGGGACTCTCCCCGGCGGTCTCTCCAGCGCGGCGAATGGCGTCAACGACCTGGGCCACGTCGTCGGGGAAGCTACGAACGCCGCGGGCGATCTGCACGCCGTCCTCTGGAAGAATGGCGTGATGACGGACTTAGGCACTTTGCCGGGAGACTCCCAGAGCGCTGCAGTCGACATCAACAACGCGGATCAGATTCTCGTATGGAGTGGAAACCGCGCGGGGAACCTCGTTCGCTCCTTCATTTGGCAGGACGGCGTCGTGACCGATTTGGGGGACCTGGGTTCGAACTATGTCCGGGCCTACCGCATCAACAGCGGAGGTCAGGTCGTCGGGGAAGCTCGGACCCCCGCGGGTTCGTACCACGCCTTCCTCTGGCAAGACGGCGTCATGACCGACTTGGGAATTCCCCCGTTCGGGAACCCGAGTGATCCAGAGAGTTCCGGTCGCGACATCAATGACGCGGGCGCCATCGTCGGCTGCTTTAGGAACCAGGACTTCAAGAATGCGCCTTTCCTGCTGGCCAACGGCACGTGGACCAGCCTCCTGACGTCGACCCGGTCGTCGTGCGCCCTGGGGATCAACAATGGGGAGCAGGTCGTCGGATTCAAGGACCTACCCGTGGAACCCGGGATGGCTTGGTGGTGGACCGATGGCGCCTCGACCGATATCGGGAACCAATACGGACACCCCGGATTTTCCCGGGCCACCGACGTGAACGACGCAGGACAGGCGCTCGTCAGCGACTTCGGGAACAACGGCCAGGGCGGGGCCGTCTTCATCTGGCAGTCGGGCGGATACACACGCCTCCCGGGTTTGGGCGGAGGCGATAGCGAGGCCTTCGCCATCAGCAACGCGGGCCAGGTCGTCGGCTGGAGCAAGAACGCGTCCTTTGGGTACCACTACGCCGTCCTCTGGACGCGACCTGGGACCTCCGAGTTGGCGACGCTCACGTTCCAGAAAGGGGACGGGGGCTCGTACAGCGAGACGGACGACACGTACATTTCCAGCGGCTTGCCGAATGCGAACTACGGCGCCGGGTTGGCGTTGTACGTCGATGCATCCGGGTGCAAGGTCTCTGCCGCCACGGTGTGCAAGTCCCTGATCCGGTTCCCGAACGTCATCGGGTCGAGTGACGGACAACTCAAAGCGGGGTCTGTGATCGTATCCGCGATCCTTCGGCTGGAAATCACGAACCCTGGCGGGACTCAGTTCGCATACCAGCTGACCGAAGGCTGGACGGAATCGGGGGTGACGTGGAATGGCTTCACGACGCCGGGCGCGCCGACGACGAAGGGAGCCGCGATCTCGTTCAACGCGCCTCTCGGGGTGATCTACGTGAACATCACGGCGATCGTGCAGAACTGGCTTAATGGGGACGCGAACGACGGACTCCTGATCTGGTCGTCCTCGGCGGACGGCGTCGACTACCGGTCGAGCGAATCGATCAACCCTCCGAAACTGATCGTGACGTTCCGTTCGCCGTAGCCCTCTGAGAAAGGCTCCGCAAGCCGGCCGGCCCATGGGCCGGCCGTCATTCCGCTTCCCTTGTCTGAGGCTTACCTCTGAACAGAGGTAAGTCGATAACGTTAGGTTGCGGCCCTCGCATGGTCAGTACCTATATCCGCGGGTCTCTCCTTCGGCGGTTCCGGTGGCCCTCGAGGCGATCCCCCAGGCCCTGTGGTTCTTCCTTCCGGCGTTCGTGGCCAACCCCTTCGCGGTGGTCACCGGCGGAGGCGCGCCCATCGATGGCGGCCGGAGTCTTTCCGACGGGCAGCGGATGTTCGGGGACGGCAAGACGTGGCGGGGCCTGGTCGGGGGTACCGCCTCCGGCGCGTTCGTCGGCCTTGTCCTATCCCTCCCGTTCGACGTCCTCGCGCCGTCTTCCTCGTGGTCCTTCGGTTCTCCTGCGGTGGCGTTCGTCGCTTCCGCCGTCCTTGCCTTGGGCGCTCTCCTAGGCGACCTGGCCGGCGCGTTCGTGAAACGGAGGATGCATCTCCCGCGAGGCGCGAAGGCGTCGGGCCTCGACCAGTACGACTTCGTCGTCGGTGCGCTCCTCCTGAGTCTCCTGGTCCCGTCGTGGTCCGTCCCGCGATTCTTCTCCGGGGACGCGCTCCTCGGGCTGCTCGCCATCATCGTTATTACGCCCGCCCTGCATCGCGCCGTGAACCTCGTCGGCTATCGGATGGGGAAGAAGCATGAGCCCTGGTGAGGGCTACTTACTCAGTATCTGACTCTTTCTGAAAAGCGGCTCGAACGTCAGGCCCAACTTGGCGAAGGCCGCAGAAGCCCCCTCTTCACGATCAACGATTGTAAGAATCTTGAGGATTTCGGCGCCAGCTTCAACCGTCGCATTTACTGCTTTCATAGCCGAGTTTCCTTCAGTTGTCACATCGTCAACGATGACGACTCTATCTCCCCGGAAGAGAGTGCCACTGATGGAACCACCAAGCCCATGAGTTTTCGCCTCCGATCGGACCCAAAAGAAATGCAAGGGCCTATTTTGTCTAGCAGCGTTATTCCGTGACACTATTTCTGTGGCGATAGGAATCGCTCCCATCGCAAGTCCACCTACTGCCGTGGCACTTTCCGGAATCTTATCTAGCATTAGCTCGGCAACCTTCCGGAGGGTGTCACTACCATCCGTTAGCACTGCTTTCATGTCTAAGAAGTAGGGACTAGTTTTGCCAGAGGCCAGTCGGAAGTTGCGTTCTGTGTGAAGTGCCTTTCTCCTGATCGCATCAAGTACTGATGTTGCGAGTTCATCAAGTCTCACTGCCACGGCCATGCGAGTCCCCCCGGAGATCCACCAAGGTGTCTGAATGACACATATTAGTTAAGCGTTTGTGGCCTAGCTCGTGTCTGCTAGACATTCCCGAGCGTCTTCTCTTTGGCCTCCAAGTACTTTGGAAGCCATTCGGACAGGTAATGACGAATCGCCTCTTGAACCGCGTAATCAACGTCTCGCACGAGACCATTTCGCTCCGCTTTCCTGAGGTCGTGAAGGTCGCTTTGGGCCAGCTTCACTACTATCTGATCAAGTCCTCCACCCGTTTCGAAGCCTTTAGAAAGGATCGCCCGGATCGTTTCGGAAATTGAAGAGTTACCTGTTCGAGCCCTCGCCCTGATTTCTTGCATCATGTCGGTGGTCAGGCTCACACTGGCACGGATTGCGAACCTCCCGCCCCCTCTCGGTCGGCCTGGGGACCGCTTCTTCGGCTTTTCCATGGATTCCTCACCTTCATGGTTGCGCATCACTTAACCATTTTTTTGATGTTTTTAGCATCATTTAATATGGTTACGTACGTTACGTGCACGATGCAGCGACAAGAAACGCCCAAGTGGATGCGCCCGGCGTTGGAAAGAACGCCCGCTTGGTCCCTCGTTTCTCTGCTTGTTGATTCTGGTGCCCTTCAGTTCGGATCATTTACGCTCGCATCGGGGCGGACGTCCTCATATTATGTCGACATCAAGAAGGCCGTTACCCGGCCGGACACGTTGCGGACTATCGCGGAAGGGATGGCCCCATACGCGAAGCAAGCGGATCGTATCGCGGGCGTCGAATTGGGTGCTGTGCCGATTGCCGCTGCGGTCAGTCTGACGAGCGGCAAGCCGTTTGTCATGGTTCGCAAATCCTCGAAGGAACACGGCACGAGGCATGAGTTCGAGGGCGATTTGAATCGCGGCGAACGCGTCCTTTTTGTTGAGGACGTCGTGACGACGGGCGGCACACTACGCGGCGCGATCGAACGACTCCGGGCGCATGGCGCGGTAATCGAAGACTGCGTGTGTGTTGTCGATCGGGAAGAAGGCGGTAAGATACTACTCGCCGAAATTAGCGTGAGGCTTCATGCCCTCCTGTCGGCGAAGGACCTCCTGCAATCCGCGTAGTCGGGTTCGACACTTTCGGCCACCTCCCCCCAGCATCCATTCATACCTGCGGGTTTGCGTTTCCCGATGATGGACCCGATCGCCGTCCCCTGGGAACCAAGGCCCGGCGTGCCGGCGGCGATCACGGTCTCGCAACTCGCCCGACTCATCCGCGAGACGGTCCGCACGAACCCGCTGCTCAGCCGCATCCTCGTGCGCGGAGAGGTGAGCAATTTCCAGACGGCGCCCGCCGGTCACGTCTTCTTTACGCTGAAGGACGCGACAGCCCAAGTCTCTTGTACGCTCTTCCGCGAGGATGCCGAGCTCTTGGGATTCGACCTCGAGGACGGCATGGACGTCGTCGTGTCGGGCGATGTGGACGTGTTCCCGCGAAAAGGGACCGTGCAACTGCTGGTACGGGCGGCGACCCCCGCCGGCGTCGGGGCCTTCTGGGCCGCATACCAGCGGACGAGGAAGAAATTGGCGGCGGAGGGCCTGTTCGATCCCGCGCGCAAACGTCCCCTCCCCTCGTTCCCGCGCCGGATCGGTGTGATCACCTCCGAGATGGGCGCGGTCGTCCACGATATCGTGACGATCCTTCGCAGGCGCTATCCGATCGCCCACGTCGTCGTCGCTCCCGCCCTGGTTCAGGGACCGGGTGCACCGGCCAGTCTGCGTCGCGCCCTCGCGGTCGTCGCCGACCGAGTGGATGTCGTGATCCTCGCGCGCGGCGGCGGATCCCTCGAGGACCTGTGGTGTTTCAACGACGAAGGGCTCGCGCGGGCCGTCGCCTTATGCCGCGTCCCCGTCGTCAGCGCGATCGGCCACGAGACGGACGTGACGATCGTGGACTTCGTCGCAGACGTACGCGCCGCGACCCCGAGTGCCGCCGCGGAGCTCGTGTCTCCGAATTCCGTCGCGTTGGCCGCCCAATTGAACGAGGCGGGTCGTCTCTTGGCCCAGTCCATCCGCGAGATCGTGTCGGCCGCTCGCGAACGGGTCAGGGGTCTCGGGGAACGGATGTCGCCGCGTGGGTTGCGACGCAGCGTCGAAACGAATCGCGAGCAGCTCGAACGCCTCCATGAGGCCCTCTCCGCCCTCGGCTCTCGCGAGATCCTTCGACATCGGGAGAACCTTGCCGCCGTTGGCCGCCGGCTGGACTTGCTGAGTCCCCTCGCGACCTTGCAGCGCGGGTACGCGATCGCGGAACGGGAGGACGGGCACATCGTCGCCCGGGCGACGGAAGTCGAGGAGGGAGACGCCCTCGCGGTCCGCTTCCAAGACGGTCGGATTCACGTTCACGTGAAGGGAGGAGGGCAGGCAGCATGACGAACGAGCCGACGTTCGAGGAATCCCTACGAGCGCTCGAGGAAAGGGTGGACGCCCTTTCCCGCGGCGACCTGCCACTCGACCGAGCCCTGGCGGTGTTCGAGGAAGGGCTCGCGTTCTACCGTCGCTGTCACGCGATCCTCACGAATTCGGAACAACGCGTGACGAAGCTCGTCGCCGCGGCCGAGGGATTGACAGAAGAGCCGTTCCCCGTCGAGTGACCTCGGCGCTTTTCAGAACTCCGCGGGAGCTTCCTCGGTCGAAGCGTCGTCGATGACCCGCCAAGGTTTCTTGTATCCGACGCCGCCGCGGGCTTTGCTGCGGCTCTCTCCCGACGACTTGTAGTCTTCTTGGATCGCGATCGCCCGCTCCGGCATGTTCGCGATCGACAGGTCCGACAGATCCTCGCACATCGCGAACAGTTTGTCCTCCGTGTACCCGAACGGCGCGAGGAGCGTCTGTCCGGACCGGCACAGGAGCTTGATGTACTCCCATGCGTCCGGCGTCTCGTCTCCCTGGAGGAACTCCGCGACGCGCACCTTCCGTTCCGAGTCCCGGGCACGGGCGTCCATCAGGACGTATCGCACGGATTCGCCCGGCTCGACGGGGAAGCCGCGTTTCTCCATCTGCTTCAGGGCCGCTGCGGTCGCCGTGAGGACGACGTATTCCGGGAGGGCGCGGGACACGCTCTTCGTGAGGATGAACTGGTGGACCGGGATCGCGCGGTCGAGGACGCACTTCGCGGTCCACCGCAGGATGTCGACCGCCTTCGGGATCCGCTCGCGGAACTCCGCCGCGGTCGACGCGAGGCTGAGCTCGCCGAGCATTGCCTCCTGGCAGATGTTGATGAACTCCGGGGTGTCGTGCTTCCGGAGTTCGATGCCGCGGAGCTTGAACTCGTCGTCCTGGAAGAGGCCGTAGTATCGGTTCAGCGCCCCGACTCCGGTCGTCTTGCACGGCAGGAAGACGATCCACTTGTAGCGGCCCTCGAGTTCGATCGGGAGGCCGATCGATCCGGCGATGTGCTCGCGGACCTTCTCGATCGGGTCCGCATTCGGTTTGGACCGCAACCAGACGGAATCGACGATGCCGTGGACGACCTCGTATCCGTGGGACTCCGCGATCTCCATCGTGTGGACGAGGATGTCCCGCGCATACGCGTTGATCGCCTCGTGGCATTCGATGCGACCGAAGCGGGCATTTTTATATCCTTGGTAGCCGAATGAATTCGATACAAGGAGGTTGCCCTGCGTGATAAACCCGTTGAGTTCCTCTTCCATTTCGAAACAGTAAACGAACTCGGTTTGCGGAGCGACACTTTCGATGTCTCGAACGCGGAGGAAAGTCATCTCGGATTTGGCGAGGGCTTCCAAGGTCCGAACGATTTTTCGGTCGGATTCGGAAATTTGTGGTCCTTTCTTCACAATTCGGTTCATTCGCTGTAAAACATTTTTTGCGGATACAAGGTGATGCGGCCCCCTCGGTAGGCGATGCGTCACTTTGCGTCTCTCGCAAAGGGCAAACAGACCGCTCTCAAGGACCGGTATCTTACCGTCCCGGTTCAGATCCTTCGTAACATATCGTCTTGTTCTCTCCTGATGGGCGATTTTCATCCAAATTTTCTCTGGAAGCTCTCGTAGTCGAAAACCGACGCTGTACAGAACATGTGCGCTCTGCCGCTCGCATCTCACCCCATACTTCAAACCCAAACTCGCAAGAAGAAGACCGATAGAATCTGCGAATCCACGATTTGCGGTGTGAATTAACGCCCAATCTCGGCCCGGGGTAATGCTCCCGTCACTCGCGAGCAATCCCTCGACAAAACCAAATTGGATGTCCATTCCGCCGTTCAGGACGACCGAAGGAACGACGAGTTTTCCAGAATCAGCCGAGCCGCCCATGCCAAAGACTGATTCCAGGATTCTCCGGAGTGCTCCGCTGTTGAACTGGAGAACCCACATTTGGGCGTGCGTTTCCTTCCGCACACTTCCAAGTTGTCCGAACTTTCGATCTGCGCAATTCATCAACTTCCCTAGAATCTCCGACTCAGTCATTCCGATCCCGAAACGAACCATGTTCGCTCTTCCGTTGCCGTCGCCCGCATAGAATCCCAAGAAAAATCCCAAATCCCTATCGACTTCAACTCGGCACGGGAGAAAATTGATCTTACCACCGTTGAGTCTCGTCCGGCCGATTTCCAGTTCATCGATTACTTCGGTAGACAGGTGCAGCAGTGAGAGAAAGGCGAGTGGCAGCATGCCTCGCTCCCGCCACAGCCATATTGTGCGATACGTGAAGCCGCGAGCCAGGCCCGCTCTCAAGATCGATTTATAGTGAATGGAAATCGTCTTCCGTAACGCATCTCCCCGAATTCTCCAAGTGAAAAGCTCATCGCCGGTCAGTTTCCGACTTAGCTCAACCGCCAAGTTGACACTGTTGGTTTGCTGGGGGCTCGGCGGGAGATAAGAGGTAGTTGGAAGATGGTCCCCAACGTGCAGCTCATCCGCCCTCTTGGTATCCAAACCGCCTTCTCCATTGAGAACGAAGAACCGATGGTTCGGTGTGACGCAGATCTCCCGCCCTTTTTGAAGTCTAATTCGAAGCATGGTTGGCGGACTTCGGACTTTTAGAACCTTTGATGCTTGCTTCTCCGCCAGGCGCAGATTCGAATCGAATCCAAACACCCGCAGTTCGGCGGGAGCATCTGCCATGCCGCCGTCTGGCAGGAGAGGATCGATGATTTCAGAAATCGGTTTCTGAGATCTTTGATCACCCATTTTGTAAGGGATTACCGTGCGACCATCGAGGCAGGTGACCAACGTCCACTTGAGAATCGTGTCGCGTCCTGCGTAGACATCCTGGAGCGGACCGGGCTCCTTCTTCATTTTCTTGTAATACCGTCGTCGTTCGATTAGTGGCTTCAGCACACGGCCGACAATGCCCACCCGCCGCGTGCAGAGATGGTACCGCAGTTCGGGGACAGCCAAGCCATCCGTCGTGCAGCAGGCGCAGTCAAGCGTCTCCGCGGAGATGTTGTACTTCACCATGATGCTCGGATACAGGGAGGAGAAATCGAGCTCGTAGAGGCCTTCGTGAACACCCACTTCCGGTTCGAATGTGAACCCGCCGCGATCTCCGCGTAGCAGATTCTCGGCGTCCTTGAAATCCTCGGGTCTGTTCTTCTTCCAGACAACGAGGCAACCGTCTTGGTATGCTAGGTTCGTCTGCATCGCCGTGAAGGCGGTGCCCGGCGTGAGGCGTGCTTGTTCCTGCGGTGTCAACGTCGATAGGCGGGACAATTCCGCGAGGCCCGCGAAGTCGCTCTCCCTCATCGCGAAGTGCCCGCGGTCCAGGTGCAGCCGACCGCGCAGGATGTACTGTCCCGGTTTGAAGACGATCTTGCCGTACGTGAAATACGATTTTCCCTTCCGCTCCGCGAACTTGTCCGGGTCGCGGCCGAGTCGCATCTCCACGCCGAGTTCTTTTGCCTTGTGCGCCAGGTACGGCATGACGAACGCGTCGCCCCCATCCGTCATCAGGATGTCCGGATCCTTCGAGCGGATCACATCGTCGATGCCCTTCAGGATCGATTCTGAATCGCCATCGAGTTCCACGTCGTCGATGCGCGCGCCGAGGAGCTTGTCCTGCATCCGCGGGATGCCTGCGGGATTGTCGACGTGCAGGTCGAGGAGGGCCCTCTTCAGAGGCGGCAGCGGATACTCGAGGGCGAAGTGCTCCTCCTCCGGCGTCCAGATGCCGTTCCCGTACCGCACGAGGCCCATCGGGAAGAGCCCGTGGTCCATCGCGTACCGCTGGGAGAAGCGCAGGTCCACATTGTACAGCCGATGGTCGATGTATCCGCCGTTCGAGTCGAGGATGTGCGCGATCTCGCGGATGTCGCGGTAATGCCGCGGCACGATCTCCAGGACGGACTTCGCCTCGTCGTCCTCCAGCGCGATCCGGCGGGAGACCTCCCGCACCTCGCGGACGCCGTCCAGGATCTCGGTCCGCCGGCGGATCTCCGGCAGTTCGGCGGGGGCCGCGTGCAGATAGAACGTTGGCAGGAACCGCGGATCCTCGATCCGGTGCGCCCCTCGCTCGTTCCAGAGCCAGAGGACCATGGAATCGCGGTCGTAGTCGCCGTAGCCATCGATGATCCAGCCGTGCGTGGCGGACTCCCCCCGGAGACGTACGCCAGGCGCCTCAGGGTGCTTGAGGGTCCCTGGGGGAGGGGTCGGTGAAAGTGCGTACCATGAGCGCTTCGTGGGGCGCAAGCACCATCCGCAGCTCGACGGAGAGGCCGCGCCAGCCATACCACCGTCGGAGCGCTCGGCGGGGTGCCTTCTCGAATCCGAGGGAACCGAACAGACCTAGGGACGCGTCGTTCTCCTCCGTCACTGCCGCGAACACGCGCGTTGCGCCCCGTCTCGCGAACCGGTTCAGCGATTCGTTGACCAGGGTCCGCGCGATTCCCCGTCGTCGGAAGTTCGTGTCGACCGCGATGAAGTACACATATCCGATCGGAGGCGTGCCATCGAACCATCGGCCGACCAGAAAGCCTGCGGGGACACCGTCCTGGTCGGCGATGAGGAACGGCCATGCGCCCCGTATTCCGCGGACCGCGAAGAACGCGTAGACGCGGTCGAAGGAGGCCCGCGCGATCCGTCGCAACGCGGCGAAATCGGAAGTCGTTCCCTCACGAATCGGCACGGAGCGAGGAGAGAGGCTCGACCGAAGAACGTTCCCGTTTCAGTGTCTCGAGCTCCCGCTCCATCTCCAGAAGGACCGACAGGATCGCCAGGATCGTCGGGTCCATGTGGGCGCAATAACTCGCGGCACTCGCGTGTTGCCGCGCCTTCGAGACGACGCGGTCGAAAGTCTCCCGGTCTTTCTCCCGCAGCGCGCGGCGGTAGTCCATCCAGTCGTTCAGGATCGACTCGAGGTGCAGGCGGTACGTCGGGATCGTGCGGCCCATAGGATCCACACGATGAGCGAAGGACCCTAAGGCGCCATGCCGAGGAGGGGTCAGTGAAAGTACGTCACTTACGGCGTGTCCTCGCGCGTCCATCGGCGCATCTTCCGGAGGCACGCCTTCTTGTCGTCCGGGATTCCCTTGAAGATTTCGAGGGTCGCGTAGCCTTCGTATCCGCTCTCCTTCAGGGCGATGACGTCCCGTTCCAGGTCGATCGTCCCTTGTCCGAAGGGAAGGTGCTCGTCCCCCGCCTCTCCCTGCCCGCCGTGATTGTCGTGAATGTGCGCGAGGCCGAGTCGGTCCCCCAAGACCGCGAGGTACTTCCGCGCGCCGTCGGCCCGCTTGTCGAGGTGGGCGTGCCCGACGTCCAGGCAGTACCTCAGGTCCGGGACGGCGTCGAGGACCTTTCGCAGGACCTCCGGCGGCTCGTCGACGTTCTCGACGGTCACGACTACGTCCCGGTCGGTCGCCGCGTCCACGAGGTCGGAGAGCCAAGAGGTCTTCGCCTGCGGCGCGATCCGCGGGGCCGACCGCGCCTCCAGGAAATGGGCGTTGGAGACCTCCGTGCCGGCGCGAGGGCGTCGATGAAGCCGACGAAACGCGCGAGGTCTGCCTGATGGAACTGGGACGGCGGCAGATGCGCGGTCCGGAGCGGGAGTCGCTTGGCAAGGGCGTCCGCCTCGGACCGGAGTTTCTCCGGTTCCCACGTGATCCAGGTCAGGTCCAGCTCCGCGTAGTCGAAGCCGGCTTCGCGGACCTCGTCGACCTGTTTCGGGAACGGCTCCCGGCTGTACGTCGATGCCCCGATGCGCATCGGCGCGTGCCAAGGTCGCGGTCGCTATAAGGATTCTCGCACCACGCTGAAATGTCACGGCGCGATGGCGGAGCCGTGGTCCTCGAAGTCGTCGCCACGGTTCTGGCGGGCATGGGCATCGGACTCTCCCTCGGCGCGCCGCCGGGCCCCGTGAACGCGATCATCGCGTCGCACACGGTGACGCGGTCGTGGCGAGCCGGCTTCCTCGTCGGTGTAGGCGCGACGACGGCGGACACGATCTTTCTCGCCATCGCCTTCCTGGCTCGCACTGCGGTCGCGGGCATCGGACCCTATGTGCCGTTCATCGCCCTGCTTGGGGCCGGCGTCATGGTGTACTTCGCATGGAGCGCGCTGCGTTCCTGGCGACCGGCGCCGAACATTCTTGAATCGAAGCCGGACGAGCACACGAA
>Ga0209239_1000892_pt1 | contig 17472 bp, 13 predicted proteins | sample GraSoi013_2_20cm_FD_185824 | JGI IMG/M metagenome (GOLD analysis project Ga0209239, IMG submission 185824) | Grasslands soil microbial communities from the Angelo Coastal Reserve, California, USA - Sample 10_02_2013_2_20cm (SPAdes) (version 2) | ecosystem: Environmental > Terrestrial > Soil >...
CGTCATCCGCGGGTTCAATGAGGCGTAGGGATCCTGAAAGATCATCTGGATCTCTTTCCGCGTGCGGCGCAGCTTTTCGCCGCGCACCTTGGTCAGGTCGGTGTCCTTGAAATACACGTGCCCCGACGTGGCCGGTTGCAGGCGGACGATCACCCGACCCAGGGTGGATTTGCCGCAGCCGGATTCGCCCACGAGCCCGAGCGTCTCGCCGGATTGGATCGCCAGGCTGACCCCGTCGACGGCGTGGACGACCTGGCGGCCGAACAGGCCGGTGCCCGCGGGAAAGTGTTTGACGAGGTCCTCGACTCGGACGAGGGGGGACTTGAGGGTCGGGTCGGTGGTCGGCGTCGGGGCTGCCTGGGCGCTCACGTTTGCGCTACGGCTTCTGGGTTCTCGACGTTCTTCATCAGCACCCAGCAGCGCGCGAGCTGATCGGGATCGACCTCGCCGAGTGGAGGCTCTTCGTTGAAGCACCTGTCGACCCGGAACTTGCAGCGCGGGTGAAACTTGCAGCCAGGCGGCATCTTGCCCAGGTCCGGCGGCAGGCCCTTGATCGAGATCAACCGCTCACGGGTGGTCTCGTCCACGCGTGGCATCGACCGGAGCAGAGACCACGTGTACGGATGCTGCGGGTGCTTGAAGATCGCCCGGGTCGGCCCTTCCTCGACGACGCGGCCCGCGTACATGACGATGACGCGATTGCAAAGGCTCGCGACCAGAGCCATGTTGTGGGTGATCAGGATCACCGCCGCGCGCAGCTCGCGACTGAGGTCGCGCAGCAGCTCGATGATCGATGCCTGGACGGTCACATCGAGCGCCGTGGTGGGCTCGTCGGCGATGAGCAAGGACGGCTCGTTGGACACGCCCATCGCGATCATCGCGCGCTGGCGCATGCCGCCGGAGAACTGGTGCGGGTAATCGCGCACGCGGTCTTTCGCTGCTGGGATGCGGACGCGCTGCAGCATCGGGATCACGCGCTCCTTCGCTTGCTTGTTGGTGAACCGTTGGTGGGCGATCATCGCCTCCTCGATCTGGAATCCAATGCGAAGGACCGGGTTGAGCGAGGTCATCGGGTCCTGGAAGATCATCGCGACCTCGTTGCCGCGAAACTCGCGGATCTCTTCATCCGACATCTGCACCACGTCTTTCTCGCCGTAAAGGATCTTTCCGCTGGTGATCTTTCCCGGTTCGGGAATCAGCCGCAGGATGGAAAGCGCGGTCATCGTCTTGCCCGAGCCGGACTCGCCGACGATGCCCACGATCTCCCCTCGGTCGACGTCAAAGCTGATGCCGTCGACGGCGGTCACGGTGTCACCGGAGCCGGCGAATTGAACCCTGAGGTCCTGTACCCGCAGGAGGGCAGCCAGGTTCTTAGCGCCTCATCCGCGGGTCGAACGCGTCGCGCAGACCGTCGCCCACCCAGTTGAACGCCATGAGCGTGAGCGAGAGGGCGATGGTGGGCGCGAGCACGATGTGCGGCGCGAAGTCCATCCCGTGGTAGCCGTCGGCCGCCATGGCCCCCCAGGACGGAGTGGGTGAGGGGAGGCCGAGGCCCAAGAAGCTCAGGAAGGCCTCGAAGAGGACCGCGGCCGGTATGGCAAAGGTTGCCTGCACGATGATCGGCCCCAGGGCGTTGGGGAAGATGTGGCGGAGCAGGAGCGAGAAGTCGCGCGCGCCCGCCATACGCGCCGCCTCGACAAACTCCCTTTCCCGCAGGGCCAGAGATTGGCCCCGAACCAGGCGGGCGACGTCCATCCAGCGCGTGAGGGAGAAGGCGATGATGATGACGAAAACCCCGCGCGGGATGAGGTGCAGCGCATCGGCGAGGACGAACACGAGGATCAGGGCGACGAGGAGGTCCGGAATCCCGTACCAGATGTTGATGAAGAAGGAGATGATCGTGTCGGTGGTACCTCGATAGAAGCCTGCGAGGAGGCCGAGTGGGATGCCGATCAGGCTCACGATGATGGCGCTGCCGATCCCGACCTCGACGGTGATCAGCGCGCCGCCCATGATCCGGCTCAGGATGTCCCGGCCGGCCTGGTCTAGGCCGAGCGGATGGGCCCCAGATGGCGGCTGGTAGGTCGGCCCCACCGCCTGCAGCCAAACGGGGAATGGCGTCCACACGATCGAGATCAGCGCCGTGATGAAAAGGATCGAGATGATGACGCCACCGACGAGAGCCAGCCTGTTCCGACGGATTCTGCGCCAGGCGTCGCTGAGCAGGGTTGCCTGCTCGGGCATCTCATATGTGAGCTCGAGGTCGGGCGGGGCAACCGGTGCTGCTTGCGCCATCAGTAGCGAATCCTCGGGTCGAGCACCGGATAGATCACGTCCACGGTCAGATTCGCGAGTCCGACGAGGGCGGCGTAGAAAGTGAACACCCCGATCACGATGTTGTAGTCGCGCGCGAGGATGCTCGTGATGAACTCTTTGCCCAGGCCCGGGATGCCGAAGATGTTCTCGATTACCACCGAGCCGGTGATGATGCCTGTTACGAGCGGACCCAGGATGGTGACGACCGGGATCAGTGCGTTTCGCAGCGCATGCCTGAAGACAACTATGCGTGCCTTGAGCCCCTTGGCCCACGCCGTCCGTACGTAGTCCGTGCGGATGGTCTCGAGCATGCTCGCGCGCGTCAGGCGCGCCACGTAACTCGCGTAAGGCAGACCGAGGGCCAGCGCCGGGACCGGTATCTGCTCTGCCTTGCCCCACCCGGGTGAGTAGAAGAACGCTCCATCAGTCCACTGATAGAGGTAGTGGCCAAAAAGCAGCAGCCCGAAGATCGCGATCACGAAGCTTGGGATGCTGTATCCGACCACTGCGGTGCTGGAGGCGAGGTAGTCGACCCACGTGTTCTGCCTGAGCGCGGCGACCACGCCGAGGATCAGGCCCAGTCCGACCGTGACGAGGAGCGCGAAGAATCCGACGGTGGCGCTGACCGACGTCTCACGGATCAGAAGGGGGGTGATCTTTACGCCGCGGTTCACGAGCGACTCGCCCAGATCGCCGCCAACAACGCCGTGGACCCAGTTCAAGTACTGCTGCTGCAGCGGCAGGTCGAGGCCGTAATGGTGGAGCTCCGCAGCCAGGGTCTGCGGGCTCTGGCGGGTCTCGTTCAGGAACGCGTTGCCTGGGATCTGGTGGAGGAGTAGGAAAACGATGGAGGACACCAGCACGGTCGTGATCGCGATCAGGATCAGCCGCTGCCCTATGTACAGGAGGGTGCCCCTCATCCGTTCATCACTTTCCCTATCAAGAATTTGACAAAGGGGGCCCGCCGGGCGGCGGACCCCCTAATTGTGTCTGTTACTGCCGGTTTAGTGCTGAAGGATCTTCACGTCGGCCCAGTAGTTGTCGTAGAGAGGGTTGCCGCCGACGCCCTTGACGTACGGGTGCGAGAGATACTGCTGGATCCCATACACGAGGTTTCCGGTCACGGTGTTGTCGACCAGGATCTTGTTCATCTGCTTGTAGGTGTCGAGCGACTGGGAAAGTGGTTTGGCGTTGGCCGACTTGGCCATCTGGTCGAGCTGGGAGTTCGAATAGCACGCGCCACCCGAGCCGGCGTCGGTGACGAACAGGAAGTCGAACCAGTCCTGGGGGTGGTCGTAGTCCGCGCCCCAGCTGTGCCGGAAGATCGGGAAGCTGCACTTCGTTCGCGCGTGGAAGAACGACGCCGTGTCCTGGGCGGTGCACTGCATCGTCACGTTGAGGTTCGCCTTCCACTGGGAGGCGAGGTTTTCGCAGACCGCCTTGTTGAATGCGCTCGTGTTGTAGGTGTAAACGAGGTTCGGGACCTTGGCCACGCCGCCCCACTGCTGGAACAGCTGCTGGGCCTTGGCCTTGTCAAAAACGGCCCACGGGTCGGTGTTGTCGCCGAGGTAGCCCTTCAGGCCTTTGGTGATCACGCCACCGGTGGCCTTGATACAGGCCGTGCCCTTGGAGCACGCGATGTCGACGAGCTGGTCGCGGTCGACTGCCAGGCTGAACGCCTCACGGCCGAGTTTGCCGGCCTCGCCACCGAATGGGGCGGCGCCCGTGCAGTTCTTCGAGGGTTTGGCTGCGCCCTCACACATGTTGAAGCCGATCCACGTCGTCCGTGCCGCCGGCTGCAAGTTAAGTTGCTTCTTCAGCTGCGGGTCGGAGTTGTAGCGGATGACGTCTTCGGGAGTCAGGTTCTGGTTGTCGTTGCCGATCAGGGTATAGCCACCCGATTCGTACTTGGTCAGCTGCGCCTTCTGGTCCGCGATGATCTCGATGTGGACCTTGGTGATGGCGCCGGTCGAGCCGCCCCACCAGTTGGCCACCGGTGCGAAGTCGGTCATCTGCTTGGGCGTCCGCGCCGTCATCTTGAACGGTCCGGTTCCAATCGCAGTGGCCGGGTCGCTGGCCCAGTTCTGGTCGTCTTCTTTGCCGGCTGCCTTGATCACCTTCTGGTCGACCACCCAGGCCGACCAAAGGGCGACTTCCGTATACCAGAACGACGCAACGTCGGTGAGTGTGGCCGAGAAGCTGTAGTCGTCGATCTTCTTCAGACCGCTCATATCGTGAGCTTTGCCGGCCGCGACGTCGTCGTAGCCCGCGACGGGCGCGAAGACGCTGGCGTAGTCACCCTGCATGCGGGCAGCCCGGTTCCAGCTGAAGATGAAGTCGTCAGCTTTGACGGGATCCCCGTTCGAGAACTTGACGTCCTTGCGCATGGTGAAGGTGTAAGTCTTCTGGTCGTCAGAGATCTTCGGAGCTCCGGTGGCGATGTCCGGGACTTCATTCAGGTTGTCGTCGAACTTGTAGAGGCCTGAGTAAACGTTGCGGAAGGCGTCGATGTCCTGCGCCGCCGACATATGACCCGGATCAAGGTCGGCGAACTCGTTGACCATGGGGTAGCTCATCGTCTGGTCGGCAGCCAGCGTCTCGCCCCCTCCGCCGCCGCCTCCTCCACAGGCCGCAACTGTCGAAATTGCCCCCAGCGCCACGGCGAGGGAACGGAACACGGAGAATCGCGTCATACCACCTCCTACGAAACACGGCCTCGAGGAGGGCGCACTTGTAGAGACTCGGCCTTCCTCGACATCCATCGCCCTCTTCCCAGGTGTACCCCGGGGCGAGAGTGCGCCGGCGACGGACCTCACCACCCCTCGAAAACCTCAGGGTAGCCCCGCTACTCCACGTTCATATTTGAACTTTGGTTCACCGAAGTCAAGTTCCACCCACAAATAAGGCGTCGCGGTGGTTGAATTGAGATCGGGATGAGGAGGACGGCGGCGTTCCTGTCGGCCGGCCTGCTGGGCGTCGCGGCGCTGCTCGGCGGCCTGGCCCTCGATTCGTACCTGCACGCCCGGGACCCAGGCCTGGCCCACCGCGAGGGCCTGTTCACGCTCGGCAACCCTGGCCATGTCCTGCTGGGAATAGGCATCGGGCTGGTCGTCCTGGGCGTGGTCGGCGCCGCCTACACCGGGCTCCCCTTCGGCGTTTGGGTCCGTCGGGGCCTGCTGGCCGGCGCGCTGGCGATGATCGTCGTCTCAGGCGACATCGCCGGGTGGGCAGCCTCGATCGAGCGGTCCACGTCCGCAGCCGGCAACCAGGCCGGGCACGCTCACGTCGGGGCCGCGGCGAGCCGCCAGCCGACGGCGGCGGAGCTGGAGGCCGCGACCAAGCTGATCGTGGAGACCCGCGCCGCGGTGGGCAAGTACGCCGACCTGAAAGCTGCCGTCGCCGCGGGATACAAACCCATGGAGCCGCCCGACTTCCAGATCGTCCACTACGTCAATCCCGGCTACATGGTCGACGCCGACATCCTGAATCCGAATCACGTCCAGTCGCTCATCTACTACAACGGGAAGGACGGGACGCGGTTGATCGGGGCGATGTTCATCATGCCGCGACGTGGGATGGACGGCCCCCAGGTCGGAGGCCCGCTGACGGTCTGGCACCAGCACTCCAACATCTGCTTCGACAACACCACCGGCATGGCGGTGGCGTTCGCGCACTCCGGTTTCTTCGACAACAACGAAAAGAGCGGCACGTGTCCGCGGGGCAGCACCAACAAGACCACTCCCCTGATGCTGCACGTGTGGCTCATCGACAACCCTGACGGACCGTTCGCCACCGACATGGAACCGTCGGTCCTGGGTACCGCTGCACCTGTTGCTTAGTGCTTGAGGATGCGCACCGCGGACCAGTAGTTGTCGTAGAGAGCGTTGCCACCGGCGCCGGCGACGTACGGATGCACGAGGTACTGCTGGATCCCATATAGCAGTCCGCCGAAAACCGAGTCGTTGACGAGGAGGTAACCCGCGACCCGGTAGTCAGCGGTGCTTGCGCCCGGCGCCGCCGAGTCAGCCCCCGCGACGATCTTGTCGAGGCTCGGGTTGGCGTAACACGACCCCGACGAGCTCGCGCCGCTCAGGAACAGGTAATCGAACCAATCCTGGGGGTGGTCATAGTCGGCGGCCCAGCTCTGGCGGAACATCGGATAGGCGCACGCGCCGCTTCGCTGTTCGAAGAAGGTCTTGCGGTCCTTCTCGACGCAGGCGACCGTGACGCCGAGGTTCTTCTTCCACTGCGCTGCGAGGTTGTCGCAAACGGCTTTGTTGAAGGCGTTCGCGTCGTACGTGTAAGTGAGCCCCTTCACCTTCGCGCCGTTCGGGTCCCACGCCTGGAACTCGGACTTGGCCGCGGCCGGGTCGAATTTGAGATTGTGGTCGGCGCCGTCCCCGAGATAACCCTGGAGACCCTTGCTGATGACCCCACCCGTGGCCTCGACGCATGTCGTCCTCTGGTTGCAAACAGCAGCGACCAGAGCCTTGCGGTCGATCGCCAGGCTGAACGCGTGGCGTCCGGCGCGGCCGTCCTCGACGCCCGCGAACGGACCCGATTTCAAGTTGAAGCCGACCCAGAACGTGGTGCCGAACGGGACCAGCGCCAGCTGGCTCCTCAGCTTCGGGTCCGACGTGTAACGCGTGGCGGCCTCGGGGGGCAGGGCCTGGCGGCCGTAGCCGATCAGGCTGAACACGCCGGCCTCGTATTGGGTGACCTGGGCGGCGGTGTCCGCCATGACTTCGACGTGCACATGCGTCAGCGTGCCGGTCGTGACCCCATACCAGCCGGTCACGGGCTCGAAGTCCATGGTCTGGCCGGGCGTCCGCGCCGTCATCCGAAAGGGCCCGCTGCCGACCAGCGTGTCCGGCTTGGTCGACCACGCGTCCTCGCCCACGGACGAGATGACTCTTTGATCCACGACCCAGAACGGCCACAGGCCGACCAGGGTGAGGAAGTAGCCCGCGCGCTTGCTCAAGGCGACTGAGAAGGTGAAGTCGTCGGTCTTGGTCAGCCCGCTCATCTGGGCGGACCTGCCGGACGCGACGTCCTGGTAGCCGGCGATCAGCGAGAACAGCCCGGCGTAGTCGCCCTGTCTCGCCACCGCCCGGTTCCAGCTGTAGACGAAGTCGGCGGCAGTGATCGGATCGCCATTCGAGAAGCGGCCGTCGGTACGGAGGTGAAAGGTGTAGGTGAGCCCGTCGGCCGACACGGTTGGCTGTCCGGTCGCAAGGTCGGGTATCTCGCGCAGCTGCTGGTCGAATCGGTAGAGGCCCGAGAAAACGTTGCGGAGGATGTCGACATCGGCCGCGCTCGAGATCTGCGCCGGGTCGAAATCGGACACGTCCTGTGCGATCGGAAAGCTCAGCGTCTGGTCGGTTGCCAACGGCTGAGGGATCGGGGCCGTGCCGGTGGGCCTGCCGATCGTGAGCACCAGCAACAGCGCGATCAGCCCAATGGCAATCCCTGCGCTCGCGGGTAGGTAATGGCGAAGCCGAGAGAGGGGATGGGCTGGCGGGGGTGGGGGGGCTGACGGGGTTGACGGCTCCGGAGGCTCAACCGCCTCAGGCGGCTGAGCTGACTCAGGCGGGTCAGTCATTGCAGGCGGTTCAGGCGGTTCAGGCAGGTCAGACAGTGAGGATCACCTTGCCCGTGCTCTTGCCCCCGGCCACAGACGTGAGCGCTCGCGGCGCCTCGCTGAGCGGTAGCCGGGTGGAGACATACGGCTTGATCTTGCCCGCTTCATACAGCTCGAACAGTGCCTTCGTGGCGAGGGGGATGAGCTCCGGCGCTCGTTTCGAGTAAAGGCCCCAGTGGAGGCCGACCACTGAATAGTTCTTGACCAGCACGTGGTTGGTGGCTGCCTGCGGGATGCGACCCGAGGTGAAGCCGACGATCACTATGCGGCCTTCGAAGGCGATGCACTTCGTCGATCGGTCGTACACGTCGCCGCCGACAGGGTCGTACACGACGTCGGCGCCGCGACCTCCCGTGATCTTTTTGACCTCTTCCACGAAGTCTTGCGTCTTGTAGTTGATCGCGTGATCCGCTCCCAGCTCGCGGCACACCTCGACCTTTTCGTCCGAGCCGGCGGTCGCGATCACGATGGCACCGGCGGCCTTGCCGAGCTGGATCGCCGCGCTGCCCACCCCGCCCGCGCCGGCGTGGACGAGAAGCGTTTCGCCGGCCTTCAGGTTGGCGCGACGGTGAAGGCCAAACCACCCCGTCTGGAAGATCAGGGTGAACGCAGCTGCTTCGTCGAACCCCATCTTGGCCGGCATCGGCGCGACGGAGCCTGGGGCCGCGTCGGCGACTTCCGCGTAGCCGCCGCGGGTGAGGCCCTGGTTGTCCATGAGGGCCATCACGCGATCTCCAGCTTGAAAACCAGACCCGGTCGGTGCACTGATCACCTCGCCGCTGACCTCGGAGCCGGGCACGAAGGGGAGGTCAGGCTTGGTCTGATACTGTCCGGCGATCATCAGCGAGTCGAAGTAGTTGATCGCGGAGGCGCGCAGCCTGATGCGGACCATCCCGTCAGCGGGTTCGCCCTCGGCTAACTCTTCGAAGCGCATTGTCTCCGGCCCCCCGAGCTGACGGACGACCCAGGCCTTCACCGGGGGAAGGCTAGCCGAGACCGGCCCGCCGAGACAGGTAGTTCAGCAGCGCCCCGACGAAGATCAGGGCGACGGCTGTCCGGTAGACCTTCGTGAACGTTCGCCACTCGGTCGTCCAGATGTAGATGAGGGCGATCGGGCTGCAAAGCCACAGCAGCGCGAGGTAGATGAAAAGGCTCGCGTAACCGACTTTCCAAAACGGGACGGTGGCGGTGTGGCTGTACTTGATGAACTCTCCCGCGTGGCGCCAGTCCTGTTCGGGGGGCAGCGGCGCGACGGGTTCGGCGGCGATCGCCTCGCGCTCCTGCTTCTCACGCGCGATGCGCTCGAGCTCTGAAGGGTCGACCCACGACGGCATACCGGCCTGCGGAGCGGCGACAGGCAAGGCCGAAGGTGGGGGAGGCGCCGGGGCGGCTGCTGCCGGCATGGGCGGCATTGCGGAACGTTGTCCCGCGAATGGCTGCCAGCTGTTGCCGTCGAAGCGCCACTTGCTGTCTTCCGATACGGCGTCGTTCCAGCGCGCGCCGTCCCAAAACCAGTTGCCGTCGTCGGACCACCCTGTCTGGGCGGCCTCGATCGCCATCAGTGGGCTCGACTGATCATGAAGAGGGCCGCCCCCGCGACTGCGGCGAGCAGCGCGCCCGCTGCCATCATGAAGATGGGCGCGCGCCCGGCAAACACGGAGCCGCGCCGCCCGATGCGCGGCGGTTTCGGCAGGTCCCCTGATGGGCTGGGCACGTCGGCTTCGACGACTCGATCGGCCGGCGCGTTGGCGTCGATGGCGGCAAGGATCACCTCGGGGTTGCGCCACGCGCGTGGCCGAAACAGGATCTCGGTCCCATCCCGCCCGATGAGCATTCGCGTGCCGTCGTCCCAGCGCGCGCCGACCGCGATCTCTTGCCACAGGATGTTGCTGGCCCGCCTATCCGCGTCGCACACCGAGATACCCGATGGCCCCACGATCAGCTGTTCGCCGGAGCCGAACGCATTTGGATTCCCCGTGCCGCGCAGCGGTCGTGCCTCGACCGTCGGGTAGGGAGCGAGATGTGGTCGTGGAGACTTCGCCCCTTGCGGAATGATCACGATTGCGGTGTCGAGCGCGGCTTTCAAGGCAGCGGCGACGGCGCTCGGCGTCAGGGCGGCAACTTCCACGCGCTTCTTGTCGAGCGTCGAGGGTTCGACTCCGAGCAGCTCGCTGTCCGCCATTCCTTGCATCTCTCCGACCACTGCCTGTGGGTCGGACATCGCCTCCTCAAGCGCGGAGGCGATGAACTGGAGCTCCGCCGCGTCGGGACCGGTGAGGGAAAGCACGTCGGCGACGTCGAGCAGCGCGGAAGCCGCCTGCGTGACTTGCTCGACCATCGCATCGGTGGAAGCAAGGGCGTGGACCATTCGGCCATCGAGGTCATGCACCGCGGTCTGGACGCCGTAGCTGATTCCCTCGTTGAAGCGGAGGCGCTGGATGGCTCGCCGTTCTAGGATCGCCATCCCGGCCCACAGCGCAGTCGAGCGTGCGGACACCATCGAGACCGCGGCGCCCTGGGTCATGTCCTCGTAGAGGCATGGCAGCCGAAGGTTTTTCGGCGTCACAACAGGCGGCGCAAGACGTCCGCCGGGCGGCAGGTCGATCTTGAGTCCGGGAATGACCGGTCCGGCCACCCAGGCCGTCGCATTGCCGCTGGTGAAGTGCCTGGTCGCCCAGTCCTGGACTGCTTCCGGCGTCAGCCACAAAAGTCCGATCTGCCGGTAGTCCGTGGTGCCGAAACCGTTGGCGCCGTAACGAAGGCTCATCGAGTCTCGAAACGAGCTCTGGTGATGGCCCGCCGCTTCCGTCTCGATGACGCGGCGCTCCGTGGCCACGCGATCTTTCGGTAGCGCCTGCAGAGCCCCGCAGACGTGGACGAAGAATTCCTTCACCTGGTCGACCGTGCCGGAGACCAGGAACGCGCAGTGCGTCTGATCGACGTATCCGTTGTAGTCGTACGGCTGGGTGCCGAGACCGGACAAGGTCAGGTGCTCGATGAGGTGCGTGACGCCCGACATGTGCAGCGGCTCGTCGGCGGTGCCAACCCGGAACTCGAGTGCCGCCCTGACCCGTCCCGGGACCTCGGCCTGGAAAACCGGAACGCCGCCAAGGTTCCAGCGCTTGGGAGCCGGCCGCGTGGCTGTGCTCATCAAGGCGGGGACGTTACTACATCACAGTCCGAACTAACCCTTGCTTTACGCTCGCGCCATGACGGTCGGAACCGTCGTCAAGATGCGCGTCGCGTTGCCGAAGGCCTAAATTCGTATCTGCGCCGGCGTAGCTCAGCTTGGTTAGAGCAGCGGTCTTTTAAACCGATGGTCCCCGGTTCGAATCCGGGCGCCGGCACTTTTGGGCCATTTTTTTCGGATAGTCCGGACTAACCGGCAGTTTCGCGACCGAGATGTTCGCTGCGTCCGGACTATCCGATGGTATGCCGCACAACGCAGCGGGGTACGCGGCGCTGCGCCTTCCGCGCAAACCTCGGACGTCGAAGGCACACAGCGCAGACGTGTGATTGCACGCTCCGGCGGGTTTCGATGGTCACCGAAACACGCGGGAGCATGCAATTGCGGTGCGCAAAAGCGTGCGGAATCAGCGGGGCGGATTTCAACCGAATGCTTAACGCCTCGCCTTAAACTTGCGCAACCCATGGCAGTCGTCGAGCAAGAGTCCCCGCCCGTATCCACGCACCCGACAGCTGAACCCACCGACCTCCTCGGTGAGCCCATCGGCGTCGAGCTCACGAATGTGGTGCGAGTCCACCGCATGGGAGAGGTCGCGGTCACGGCCCTGCGCGGAGTGTCGTTGAGCATCGCGCCGGGCGAGTTCGTCGCCATCATGGGACCGTCAGGCTGCGGCAAGTCCACGCTGCTGTCCCTTATCGGCGGGCTCGACCGCCCGACCGAAGGCAAGATCGTCGCCGGCGGCCGCGAGATCAGCAGCATGCGCGACCGCCAGCTCGCGGACTACCGCCTGCAGCACGTGGGCACCATCTTCCAGAGCTTCAACCTGATCCCGACGCTGAGCGCCCTCGACAACGTCGGGCTGCCGATGACGCTCGGCGGCGTCCCGACCGCGGAGCGTCGCGATCGCAGCCGGCGCCTCCTGGAGAAGGTGGGACTCAAGGATCGCATCACCTTCCGGCCGACCCGCCTCTCGGGCGGCGAGCAGCAGCGTGTGTCGGTCGCCCGCGCGCTTTCCAACCGGCCGGGACTCATCCTCGCCGACGAGCCCACCGGCAACCTCGATGAAGAGGCAGGCCAGGGCGTACTCCAGCTGGTCAAGGAGATGCATGATCTCGGCGCGACGGTGGTCATGGTCACGCACGACCCCGACGTCGCCGCGGTTGCGGGCCGGACGGTCCGAATGCGGAACGGCAACATCGTCGAAGACCCAGGCGGGCCGGCGCATGCGAAGGAGCCGCCGGCGCCGAAGGCACGTCTCCGGAGGCAGGCATGGCTCGAGTCGCTGCGCATGGGCGCCACCAGCGTCCGGCGGCGCAAGCTGCGCACGGGACTGAGCTCGGCGGGAGTCGCGATCGGCATCGCGGCGATGGCGATCATCGTTTCCTTTGCGACCGGCGTCCAGGAGTCGCTCACCAATGCTTTCGCCATCACCGGGCAGCTGAACCAGGTCAACGTCGGCGACTCCGCCTTCGGGCCGGCGGATCCATCGAAGCACAAGCCCCTCGACGCGGCCGCCCTGGCCAAGCTCGCTGCCCTGCCGCATGTAAAAGACGCGTACGGCAATCTGTTGATCCAGGGCTCGCTCACGGGCGACCAGGGCAGCGCCTCCAACGTGTACCTCAACGCCTTCACTCCGCTGAACGAGACGCCGAAGGCGCTGTCCAAGTTCCTGGCTGCGGGCAACTTTCCATCGTCCGACAGCGCCAACGAGGTGATGCTCAGCAGCGACGCGGTGACGAAGCTTGGCCTCCAACCGTCGAAGGCAGTCGGGCACAAGGTGACGTTTTACGGCCTGTACCCCGGCTTCTACGTCGTGGGTGGGGGACAGCAGCCGGCGTCGGTTTCTCTGCCTCTCGAGCTCACCATCGTCGGGGTGCTGACGAACGCCGGCGGCGGCGTTGGGGGCACGGCGATTTTCATCACTGTGCCCTACGCGACCTCGACCGGGTACTGGGACCGCATGGCGAAGGCCAACCAGTGGACGGCAGACGAGTTCAACAGCATCACCCTTGTCGCCGAGACGCCGGGGGCGGTCGATGGGGTCGCCAAGCAGGTGAAGGACCTCGGCTACCAGGCGACGACGAGTAGCGACTTCCTCAAGGGATTCGGGCAGTTCATCACGATCCTGGGCATCGGACTGTCGGGCCTGGCGGCGATCGCCTTGGTCGTGGCCTGCCTCGGCATCGCGAACACGATGTACACGGCCGTGCTCGAACGGACCCGTGAGATCGGGATCTTGAAGGCCCTCGGCGCACGCTCGGCCGACGTGCGCGGCATGTTTCTTTCAGAAGCCGGGATGATCGGTCTGATCGGTGGCGCCGTCGGTTTGCTGATCGCGGTGCTCGTCAGCGTGGTCGGCAACGTGGTCGTCAACAACATCGCCGCCAGCCAGGGCATCCCGCTCGACCTCTCGGTGTTCAGCATCAGCTGGTGGCTCGTCGCCGGCGCGCTCGCACTGGCGACCGCCTTCAGCGCCTTGAGCGGCTTCTTCCCGGCTCTGCGCGCGAGCCGGCTCGATCCCGTCGCCGCCCTCCGCTACGAGTAAGAGAGGTCATGCGATACCCTCCGCGCTGAGATGCGCTGGACGGGCTTGTTCCTGTACCTCTCGGTGGTGGCTGTGCTGACGCTCTACTTCCACTCGCTGGCCGGCTGGGCGTGGTGGGTGACCCTGCTGCTCATCTTGCTGCTCGTCCCGCCCGCTCTGGTCATCGGTTTCATGACCAGGCATGAGGTGCGGTGGTCGACCGTCCTTTCCTATCTATCTGTGGCCGCCCTGCTGGGGGCGGTTGCCGCCCAGGTGGCGGGCTCGACGGCCGCACGTGACTGGTGCCTGCTCGTGTGGTCGGTCCTGCTCCTGGCGGTCGCGATCGGGCTCTCGGCGCACCCGATGCGGGGACCGGCGTGGGGAGTCTTCGTCGGATTCTGGGGCGTGGTCGGGGTGCTCTGGCTCATCGTGATCCAGGCCCTGGCGGTCGCGGGCGTGCTGGAAGGCGCCTCCTACACCGGATGGTCGTCCTGGCCCCTGGCCTTGATCGGAATCTGGTTTTTCGTCGCATCGGCGACCGGCTACGGAGCTCGGCCTTTTGGTCCGATCGTCGATTCCCTCGGCCTGGTGGCGGGCTTCGCGCTGATTGCCATCGCGGTCACGACGTGGGCGGACTTGCCGGAACTTCGCAGGGTCGCCGGATTGCTCGCCGCCGCGAGCTACAGCATCTGGGTGGCGGGGTTGGGCTGGGTGTTCTGGGCCATGGAACGCCCGGTCCGGACGGCTGGCAGCGTGTCCCACGCCGTCGGCTCGACGGCGAACGCGTAGCGCGCAGGGAAACGCCTTCACGTCCGTCAGTACGGTCAAGTGAAGACTTCGTTCCGGAGAAGTGTCGGTCGGGGCTCGATGGCGGCGGTTTTTGCCGCCGTCCTGTGCATCTCCGCCTCGGCTCCCGCCCAGGCCACGACTGACGCGCTGGACCAGTCCCAGGTCCTGATCATCAGCTATCAGAACTCGGTCAAGCTGCTGGCCCAGACCTTCACCGCCGGCGCGACCGGCGGGCTCGACCGCGTCTCTCTGGCCGCGGACACGACCTTCGCCAACCTCAGCGTCACCATCCAGACCGTCAACCCCACGACGGGGGCTCCGAGCGGCACGGTCCTCGGCACGTCGAACTACTCGGGCTCGCTCCTCTGCTGCCGCCAGTTCCACGATTTCCCATTCAATCCGGCGGTCGCCATCACCGGCGGCACGCACTACGCAATCGTCGTCCGCGTCCTGGTCGGTGCTTTCACCTGGTACACAAGCTCGGTCTTCGACACCTACGCCGGCGGGCAGCTGTACATCTCCTGCAGCGGCTGCGCGTGGTTCACGGGCGCCCAGTGGGGGCAGGACTTCGCATTCAAGACGTGGGTCGCCACGGTCGCGGCCAACCATCCACCGGTGGTGGCCGCGGACACCAGCGCCGTCAGCGTCCCTGAGGGCACGGCAGCGGCGAACAGCGGGACCTTCTCCGACCCTGACGGCGACACCGTCGCGCTCAGCGCCTCCCTGGGTGCTGTGGCGCCCACCGGCACGAGCAGTGGCACGTGGTCGTGGACCGCGCCGGCCGCGGACGAGGCGCCGGCCCAGACCGTGACCATCACCGCCGACGACGGCCACGGTCACACCGCCACCACGTCCTTCACCCTGACGGTGACGGTCGTGGCCCCGACGGCTCGGATCGTCACCGACCCCGCGACGATTCCCGAGGGCACGCCGGAACCGTTCACCGGCTCGGCCACGAGCTCGGCGGCGGTCGACAACTCAACCCTCAACCTCGGCTGGCAGGTGACGAAGAACGGTACCCCGTACGCGAGCGGGTCAGGCGCATCCTTCACTTTCACGCCCGACGACGAAGGCACATTCGTCGTCACGTTCACCGCATCCGATGACGGCGGTCTGCCGGGGACCGACTCCCAGACCATGACCGGCACGAACGTTGCGCCCAAGGCCGCGATCACCGGGATCACGCAGTCGGCGCCGCTGGTGATCGCCGCCTCGGAGTCTCTGTCGTACGCCGGCAACTTCTCAGACGCCGGCGCGCTCGACTCGCACATCGTGACCTGGAACTTCGGCGACGGCTCGACCACCAGCTCCAATTACGGGCCTGGCGGATCGGCCGGCCTTTCCGCCACGCACCCCTATGACGCCGCAGGCACGTACACCGTCACGTTGACGGTCACGGACGATGACGGCGGGGTTGGTACCGCGACCGCGAAGGTCACCGTCCTGACCACGGCCCAGGCGCTGAACGCCATCGCGGCCTTTGTCCAGAACCTGCCCTCGCTCAACGCCGGGCAGAAGAACAGCCTGACCGCGAAGCTGAACGCGGCGGCAGCCTCGGCCTCGCGCGGCGACACGAAAGCGTGCAACAACCAGCTGAACGCCTTCCTCAACGAGCTGCAGGCCTACGTCAACACGGGCAAGATATCGGCCGGCGACGCCGCCACCCTGCGTGGCGCCGTTCACGCTGTGAAAGGCTCGATCGGAACGTACAACCGCTTCCTGGAGTGGTGGCCTCTGGGGTTCTAGACTGCGCGCCAGGTTGGCCACCGCAAGCGCAGATCTACCCGCATCGGATCTTCTACCCGTAGGCCGTCACGCCAACGTGGCATATCGGTTGGTTCGGCTCATCGCCGTTCCATTGCTCCGGCTTTGCTTCCGCTTCGACGTGCGGGGACGGGAGAATATCCCGCGGTCCGGCAACTACGTCGTCATCGCCAACCACCTGAACTGGCTGGACGAGTTCACCCTCCTCTACCTGATGCCGGTCGAGCCGCGCCTCCATTTCCTGGCCGATCCCACGATCCTCGTCACGCGCAAGCTCCAGTGGTGGCTGGTCCGGACCACCGGCGGCTATGTGCCGGTAGTGCGGGAGCGTCGCGGCGATCGGGCTCTCTTCCGGCACGTCGACCGCTGCCTGGAGGCGGGCGGCGCGATCGCGATCTTTCCGGAAGGCAACTACGGCCAGAAAGAGGGCGAGCTCCTTCCCTTTCACAAGGGCTTTGCCCACTTCGCGATCAAGGCCGGCGTCCCGGTGATCCCGGTCGCGCTGTCGGGCACCAAGGACCTCTGGTTCCGCAAACGCATCGAGGTGGTGATCGGCCGGCCGATGCCATCCGTGGGTCAGGACCCGGCCGCGCTGACCGAGCTCGCCTTCGAGAGGATGAAGGAGCTGCTCCCCGCGTATTCGGAGCCGCCTGGCCGGAAGCTGTTGAGGCACAAGCTGACCCACCTGTTCTGACCGTTTACGGCGTTTCGGTACGCTGGCGTACGGCTACAGGAAGTTGCGGATCGTGTGGTAAGGTGGCTCCTTTCCGGTTCCTGAGCGCGTCTTTTCCACGTCCTCGCTCCTAGCTCAGGCCTGACACCGCCCCAGGGGTAGGGCGAGTCCAAGGAAGGAGCGACAAAAGGGGTTTGCTGCCGCTATTTCGTGCGGTGCTCGTGTGGGTCGTGATCCTCGTGACGGTGATCCTGCCTCGCCTGGCGCCACCCGCCCAGCAGTCCGTGACTGTCGCGGTTTCGCAGCTGACGGCGTTCGACCGCGACTCGGCCGTCCAGCACGCCAGGAACCAGCGTGTCCAGGCCGCGCAGATGGCGCAGGTTCAGTCCTGGTCGCTGGAGCTCAAGCAGGGCCTTGCGGAATATCAAGCGAAGCAGGTCGCCGAGGCCGCGGCGCAGGCCCAGGCTGAAGCCATCGCCGCGCGCGGCAACCACCCGGCTCCTCCGCCCGAGATCGCAAGGGACATCGTGGACGCGTTCAGCCCGCTGGGCGCGGGCGCGGTGCAGTGGGCGATGAAC